>ERZ869936.1612-NODE-1612-length-15575-cov-35.063402_pt1 | contig 15575 bp, 8 predicted proteins | sample MGYA00520876_ERZ869936 | MGnify/ENA primary metagenome ERZ869936 (study PRJEB32218, sample SAMN09650985) | biofilter metagenome | isolation source: enrty point of leading RO module | place: Saudi Arabia: Thuwal, RO plant located on Red Sea | collected 2016-02-17 ...
GGTTCTTGGGGCGGGGGCTGTATCTGCGGATAGTTGTCGGTTTCCACCTCCGGATGGCCGTATTCGTAAGGACCGCGATAAACGACCGGCTGGAAGTCGAAGTTGCCGTGACCCGGCGGGCTCGGAGCGGCCCATTCCAAGCCGTTCGCACCCCAGGGATTTCGTCCGCTGGGCTTTCCGAAGAAGATGCTGCCGATGAAGTTCGCGGCAAAGATGATCTGCGTGGCGACCATGCCGAAGGCACAGTAGGTCATGAATTGATTCATGCCGACCAGATGCTGAAACGTCTCGTAGTGGTACGGGTCGGCCAGGCGGCGGGGGAACCCGACGATGCCCAGGATGTGCATCGGGAAGAAGGTTCCATTGAGGAAAATGAACGTAAGGAAGAAGTGAATCTTGCCCCAGAACTCGTTCATCATCCGCCCGAACATCTTGGGGAACCAGTAGTAGATGGCCCCGAACACCGCCATCGCGGTGCCGGAGAAGAGCACGTAGTGGAAATGGGCCACGATGAAATAGGTGTCGTGAATAAAGATGTCGACCGGCGTGGCCGCCATGAAGATGCCCGACAGCCCGCCGATGATGAACATCGAGACAAACGAGAGGGCGAAGAGCATCGACGTGCTGTAGATGATCTTGCCGCCCCAGAGCGTACCGAGCCAGTTGAACACCTTAATCGCACTCGGCAGAGCGATCATCATGGTCGCGGTCATGAAGGTCATGCCGAGATAGGGGTTCATTCCGGAGACGAACATGTGGTGTCCCCACACGATGAACCCGAGTCCTGCGATGCCGCTGATCGAGTAGACCATCGGCTTGTATCCGAAGATCGGCTTCCGCGCAAAGCAGCTGATCATGTCGGAGACCATGCCCATCGCCGGCAAGATCATGATGTATACGGCCGGATGGGAGTAGAACCAGAACAGGTGCTGCCAGAGCAACGGTTGGCCACCACCGGCGGCGGCAACTGAGTTGTTGACGATGTTGCCTTCGGGAATGAAGAACCCGGTGCCCACGGAGCGGTCCAGAATCTGCATGAAACCGGCGGCCGTCAGCACCGGCAGGGCAAACGCCTGCAGGACGGCCGTGATGAACATCGACCAAATCGTCAGCGGCAAGCGGAACATCGACATTCCCGGCGCCCGCATGGCGATGATCGTCGTCATGTAGTTGATCGAACCCATCATCGACGAGATGCCGACGAAGGTCACGCCCAGCAGCCAGAGGGTTTGCCCGGTACCGCTGCCGGGGGCCGCCGCCTCTTGGACGGAGAGCGTCGGATACGAGGTCCATCCCGCCGCGGCCGCGCCGCCCTCGACGAAGAAACTGGACCCGATACAAAGAAAGGCGGGCCACATGAACCAGTAGCTGAGCATGTTCAGCGTGGGAAAGGCCATGTCGTCCGCCCCGATCATGAGCGGAATCAGGAAGTTGCCGAAGGCCCCCGCCAGGATCGGAATGATCACGAAGAAGATCATCACCGTGGCGTGCATCGTGAATAGCATCGTGTAGAACTCAGGCGGCATCTGTCCGCCTTGCGCGGCAAAGGCGTTGCCGAAGATCGGCATCTCCGTCCAGGGCCAGGCCAATTGCCAGCGGATCGCCAACGCCAACAGACCGCCGATCAGAAACCAGATCAGCGTCGAAAACAGAAACTGCAGCCCGATGATCTTATGGTCGAGCGAGAAGACGTACTTCGAAATGAAGCCCGGCTCGCTATGACCGGAATGGGCGTGATCGGGGGTCAAATAACCTTCGGCAGTCGTACTCATCATTCCAACTCGCTACTGGCTAACGCTTCGGACTCCCGTCGCTGACCCTCGCGGTCCAACTCGTCGAGCCATTGGTCGAAGTCCGCTCTCGATTGAACGGTCAGACGGCCCCGCATCTTGTAGTGACCCCAGCCGCACAACTCGGCACACACCAGGTCGTAGGCTCCGTTCTTCTTGGCCTTGAACCAGACCGGAATGTCCATGCCCGGCACGGCGTCCTGCTTGACGCGGAGGTTTGGCAGGAAGAAGCTGTGCAACACGTCCTGGCTCTTCAGCCGGACAAGAATGTCTTCGTCGACCGGCACGTGCAGGTCGTTCACGTGATAGATGTCGTCGGGGGTGTCGAACTCCCCGTCTTTGCCGGGATAACGCAGCCGCCACTCAAATTGCCGGGCCACGACCTCGACCGTCAGACCAGGTTCGTCCGGACGGCGAATCTTCGTGTTCGCCCAGGCGTTCATCTGATAGATGGCGATGAACAACAGCGTGGCCGCGGGCAAAATCGTCCAGACAACCTCCAGCGTGTGGCTGCCGTGCGTGAACTTGACCGGCTGGCTATTGCGACTGCGGTCATAACGCATCATGAACCACACCAGGCAGATCTCGGTCGCCACGAAGACGATTCCGGTCATCCACAGAATGGCCATGAACAGATCGTCGATTACGTAGCCGTACTCGGAGATGTCGACCGGGAACCAGTGATTCAACAATGGGCGGCTATTCTCGTCGGCCGCGACGAGAAACAGGCCCACGCCGAGAATCGGCACCAGCAAGAACAAAAACGCCCAAAATCTTCCCACGTGATCGCTCCGTCTGCTTACGACGTTCGCTAAGAAACCGTCTCGTTAACGTCCCACACTTGCTGGTTCACGGGCGGCACCCAGCCTCATCGGCTCAATCGGTCGACTGAACGGTTCGAGGTGCAGCGACTTGACGTAATTCACCAGGTGCCAAATATCCTCGGGCGAGACCTTCTTCACCCCGCCGTCTGCTCCGTCGTCGTCGCCCTCGTCGCCGGCCGTGGCATTCTCAGCCATCGCTTCGGCGGCTGCCTGAGCATCGCGCTCGCTACCGAGGCCCGGCATCGGCGTGCCATAGATACCCGAGTAGATGCGGTAATAGATGTCGATCGGCCGGCGTCCCCCGCGAAAGATGCCGTGCCGCAAGTTACGGGGGATCGCGTTGCGAGGTCGCAGCGCCCCGCTCTCGCGAAAGACGGCGATGGCCTCCGCCAACTCGTCTCCCTCGAGGCCCGTGAGTTCCTTTCGCCAGGTGAAGCGGTAGTGGTAGTCGTTCGCCTGCCCGTCGCCCTGTGCGGAATCGCCGTGGCAGCTATAGCAGTTGGCCGCTTTGCCGTAGAACAACTCCCGCCCGATCGCCACCGAAGCGTCGTAGTCGGCCTTCGTCTCAGCGAGCGCCATCGGGGGCACGTCGGCGGGAATAATCACCTGGTCCTTGGCCGTGTACCACTCGTACATCAGCGTGGCCACAATGTTGTCGATTTCGGGTTCCTCCGCCTCGCCGTCGTCGATGGCCAGAGGCAGGCCGCCCGCCACGAGGACGCCCTTGTCTTCGATCGTGCCTTCTTCAGGCGGCAGGAAGCCATCCACGGCCAGCAGTCCCGTCAACTTGCGCTCGGTCTCGCCGCGAACGCTCAGATAGATGACGTACTCGATGAGGGCTTCGATCTCATTGTCCGGCAGCAGCCGGAAACTCGGCATCGAAGTGCCCGGCGCGCCCTCCATCAGGATCCGCTTCAGGTCGGCCCGCGTCGGCTTGGCACCGCTAAAGGTCGACTTGAACTTGAAGCGGCCGTGGCGATAGTCGCGGGGATACGGATTCAGGAACGCGGCCGTCGGCCCGGCGCCGTCGCCCGTGATCCCGTGACAGTGCACGCAGTGCTTCCGGTACAGCCCGTGGTTGAGTCCCTCTTCCGTACTGGAAACGGGTCCGGCCGCAATCTTGAGCTTATCGACGTCAAAGCCGGCACGAGCCAGGACACTCTCGGCACCGCCGCCAAAGGGATCGTCCGGTTGATCCGGCGTGCCGAAGATTCCCATCAAGATGTCGGCCACCTGCTGCTGCTGCTCATCGGTGATCTCGATACCGTTGGCGCGCTCTTGAAAGCGGACGTTGACCAAATCGGGAACGAACGGCGGGCTCGAGTTGCCGATGTCACTACAGCCGGCACTCACGCCAAGGACGGCAACCAGCGCCGCGAGGATGCCGGTGCCCGACAGGCTCCGAGACGCTCGTGTGGAAAGAGAATCAGACATAGGACACCAACCGCGGTAACCGGTTGAAGGGAAATCATCAGACCCTGCACCGATAGAAACCGCGAAATTGAACTCCGCTTAACCTGCTAACTACCGAATAACTTGGCGGGAATCTTGACCGTCAGCTCGCGAACCTCGTCCGGCTCCAGGGGCCCGCCGAGCTTTACCGCCCCGCGCTTCCAGGTGACCTGCTCGCCGTTGACGTCGATCTTCTCGAACTTCTTCAGCGTCTCGTGCCAAACCTGAACGCTCAGATCAATTCCCGCCGGCACGTTCTTGATCTCGAAGGTGCCGTCCTCGCCGCTGACCGACACGTATCCGGTCGCGCGCGGGAAGACGTACGCCTTCATCCAGGGGTGGATGCTGCAGACAACGGGCGCGGGCACCTTCTCGGGCTTGTGGGGCACAAACGTGGCCTTGTCGCCAACCGACAGCGTCACATTGATCTCGGGATTGGCACGGGTGCCGATCTTGGTGTTATGTCCCACCGAGTCGCTATTGAGAATGAGCAACGTCTGCCCGACTTGTAGGGGACAAACGTGCGTGAGGAAGACGCACTGCTTCTGGTCGAACTCGACCGTGTCGGAAGCGGGCGTGGCCGCCGATTCGTGCACGTTCTCGCCGCTCAGTCCGCGAATGTAAACCACCACGTTGGCCAGCGAGCCGTCCGCAGCCACCTTGATCGACGGATCGAGCGGGGCCTCGCCACCGGGAGCGCAGGCTTCTTGATCTCGATTCACCGTCAGTCGACCCGGTGTCGGGGCCGTGCCCTCGACAAGGAAACGTCCCTTGATCGTCGCCCAGCCGGTGCGGACCGCCTCGACGGCGCCCTCGTCGTCCGACTCGCCGGAGCCCGCCTCGCTGATGGCCAGGCGAATCTTGGCCGCCACCTCCTGTTGAGGCACGATCGACGGCGGGCTCGTATCCGAGCAGCCGGCCAGCATGGCGATTGCGATAAGCGAAGACGCCCAACGGCAGCTTCCCGACATGATCGCGGTTCCTCACACGAAAGCGGCGCTTCTGCGCCGGGACTCTACAGCTTGAACAACTTCAACTTCACCTCGATATCGCCGAGATCGACTTCGGCCCCTTCGAGCTTCTCCTCGAATTGGCCGCGGCGCCACTTCTGCTTCTTGCCGTCGATGCTGACCTCTTTCAGGTAACCGGCCGCGGCATGCCAGACGCGAAACTTCAGCTTGTCGCCCGCCGGCAGGTTGGCAATTTCAAAGCTCCCGTCGGCTCCGCTCACCGCCGCGTAGGGATGTTCCTGGATCAAAATGTGACCGCTCATCCAGGGATGGATGTTGCATTCGGCCTTGACCGGCAAACGCTCCGCCTTGGCCAGGTTGCTAAGCGTCACCGACTCGCCCGGCGGCACGATCTGATTGAACGCGTTGTTGGCCCGGAAAGGCAGGTTCACGTTGTGCGAAACCGGATCGTCGTTGCCCAACTCGAGCGTCTGACCGGCCCGCATCACCATGCCGTGCGGGGCATAGCGGCAATCCTTGTTGGTCAGCCGCACCGTTCCGCTGGCCTCCGCCAGGTCGGGATGAATCTCGACGTCGCTGGTGGTGACCCAAATAAAGACGTCGGCGATGCCGCCGTTCTCGTCAACAACCAGGTCCTCGCTCTTCAAATTGAATTGGGTGCAGAGCTCCTTGTCGCGATTGATCGTCAAGGCCTTGGCATCGGGCGCCGTTCCGTCGAGCACAAATCGGCCCTTCAGGGTCGTCCACTCGGCGGCATTGCCCAGGATCGCCTGGTCTGACGATGGGGTCGCCTCGGCGACCGTCGCGCCGCCAGCGGCCGCTTCACTCTGGCCCGTCTCGACGGTTGCGTCGGACTCGTTGTTCGTGGCGCTGTTCGACTCCGTCTGGCAGCCAACATAGAGTGGCAACAGGGCAACAATTAGTGCGTAGGTAGCTTGGGAAGTAAATCTCATCGATCGATGGCCTCCATATTCTGTGCTGACTGTTCGTCTTGCCTTGATCCTTCCAGGCCCGACGAAACGGATCCAGGAACCGGCTCCCTGTTCGCGAGGCTGAGACAAGGGATCGCAAGTTCGGCGGGGCGAACGCCGCGTTCGAGCGACGATCGCAGGTCTTCAGGGTGGGATCGCAACGCGTTGGCAAGGTCGTGACCGCGCCAACCGGGCTGCGATAGTCGAGGCTCCCTCAGAATTATAGCGATCCCGGAAACACTCAACTACGGCGAACCAAATGGGGCGAACCAATTGGGGCGAACCAAATGGGCACCGCACACTGCCCAGGGCACGCCGCAACCTCCCACGGCGAAACCTCCCACACCGGGCCGCCCCGCAGGCGGCCTAATTCCGCGCCGCGCGATCTCCGCGGACCTCATTTTCAATGGATATCTGACTCTCCAAATAGGTATCGAGATTCATCAGCAAATCGACCACCGCCTCGATCTGCTCGGTGCTGTCACCGTGATAGAGTTGCTCCGTCTCGCCAGTCGTCGGATTCTGCACAACGTAGCCGTCCGAACCGTAGCGGAAGTTGACCGGCATCAACGTGTAGGGCAACACCGAGGTCGGTTTGGCCAGCCACGGCTTCAGGTAGCTCGCCTGCAGGCGACGATTCACGTCAGCCAGGTTCGGCGCCTGCGCCAGCCGATCTCCACCCGGGTCGTAATCGCCGACCAGGTGACACTTCACGCAACCTTCCTTATTGACGATGATCTGGAAGGCATCATCAAACCGGGTGCCGGTGAGTCCCAGCTCGGAAAGCCGCTCTTGATACTCGTGCTCTCGACGGTCGAGATAATCCGGGCGCGTGCGGTGGTTGAACTGGTGCGGATAGTCGGCGTTGTCGCGCGCGGCGAAGTATCGGACCAGACTGGTCGCTTCGTCGCTGGACATATTGAACTTCGGCATTCGCAAAATGACCGCCGGGCGAATCGGATGCGGATCGAGCAGGAAGTCGTGCAACCATTCCGATTGTGTCTTGTTCCCCTGATCGATCAGCGGCGGCGGCACCCAGGCCCTCGCCTCGGCCCCCGTCTGCTTGTTCGCCAGCTCGAGGGCCAGCGGAATCAGGTAGGTGGCAAAGTCGCCGCCACGTCCGCGGTGATGACCGACGATCAACCGTTCGGAGATCGTCGGCAGCGGAGCCTTGACGTCGAACACCTGGCCGTTGATGAGCGTGGGTCGCCACAATTCGATCTCGATCGCCTTCTCGGCGCCCGCCTGCACGAGCTCTTCGATTTCTTCTTCGTCCAACTCGCTAACCGGCACGAATTCCTCGTCCTCGGCCAGAAAGATGTACTTGGCCGGTAAACCGCCATCGCTCAACCGCGGCATGCCATGCAGCGTCGCTTGGCGCCGTCCAGCCGGATCAGTCCGCAAGGAGGCTTCGATTTCGTCGGGCGTGAAGAACGGCTTGAGGAAAGGATAGTCGGGCTCGGCCGCCGCCGGCTCGAACTCACTCTCGGCCGGATCGAAGCTCAACTGCCACTGGTCGAGCGTCATCGAGTGACAACCGGCACAGTTGTAGCGGGCCAGCACCTTCTCGCCTTCGACAATCGCGGCGAGCCGCTCGTCGGGCTGGTGGATGTACTTCTCGGCAGGCGGTTCGGCGACCAGTCCCAAGACAAAGGTCATGACGGCCTCCATCTCCTGGCGGTCCTCCTCCGTATGCTCCTTGGGACGATGCTCGCGGAGCTGCGACTTGCCCCAGAACTGCGGCATCCGCAGTCGCTCGTTGTAGTCCTTGGTGTCGGTCTTGTGATAGTCGTAGCTGCGGGGCTCGCGGAGCTTCTGCCAGAGGAACGCCTCGCGCTGATGGTGATGCAGGGCCTCGATGAAATAGCCCTGATCCCGACCTCCCTGCTCCCACTTGTAGGGATCGATGTGCTCGTGAGCATGCTCGCCGTGGTCGTCTCCGGCCGCGGTCTTGCCGTGTCCCTTGTGCGTGCCGAAGAGCTTGGCCTGTTGACCGCCGAGGTACTCGACGATGTGCTCGAAGGCCAGCTTCGAAGATTCCTTGCGACCCCAATCGGCCAGGGCAGCACCAATCGGCTTGGCCGCTTCAAAGCCAGGAATGTCGTGGCAGCCAGTGCAGCCCAACTTGCCGATCGTGCGCCGCCCGACGTAGTTCAGCTTGTTGCGCATGTGCGCCTCGCCATGCGCGGCCACCGCCGCGTCGTCTGTCTCGTCCGGACGCTCGATGGCCAGCTCGACTTCGTAGCCGACGAGCTTGGACGCCACCTTCGGAGGCACGCCCTTGGCCAGATAATCCTTTGCCCGAACTTCGGGGAAGGCGCTGGCCAGATATTCGTAGGCCAGCTCGTCGAGATCTGTCTGCTGCTCGGCCGTCAGCGGAGCCAACTCGCTGGCCTGCGGCTCCCAATCCTCGCCCAACAGATAAAACACGATGTCGGCGGCCGGATCGTACTTGCGCACCTGGCCGTTCTGCTCTTCCGGCTTGCCTTCGCCGTCGAGAACCGGCTCGGGCTCGAGCAGCACGTTCGGCATGAGCGTCCGCAGACTGTAATGGTTTGGTCCCAGCAGCCAACTATGAAGCCACTTCTTGCTCTTCTCGGCCCGCAACTTTTCGCCGAGGTTCGTCAGATTCGGACCTTGCTCGGAGGTGCCAACCAGTGTGTCGGCATCTTCGGGATCCTCCTGATGCTGGTGACAGGCAACGCAACCCTTCGTCTGGAACATCGTCCGACCCCGATCGAAGTCGGGCGGCTCGGTCACGCCGGGCTGGACCGGCAGGTAATCGAACGGTTGGCTCTTATCGCGCAGGTAGACGGCGGCGCTGTAAGCCTCGATGAACTCGAAGCGCTCCGACTTCTCCTGACTCGGCTCGGTCAGGTAGTCGTAGTCCTCGTACTGACCGAAGAACCGCGGCATCTTCGTTGAAGGTCGGATCGAGCGTGGGTTGTAGATCCAGCGATAGAGCGTGTCCGTATCGAGCTTGCTATCGACGTGTCGCAGACTCGGTCCCACGCGCCGCAGACGGCCGGGCGATTCGACGGTCTTGAGGAGCTCGGCCAGCTTGTGCGACGAGGCGGCCAACACCGGCGGCTGCGCGAGCAAGGCAGCCAGGCCCGCAGCATCGGGGCGCAGCTGCGGCGACTCGCCCGCCTGATCGGCACGGAGACTCTCGACCAGCTCGAGCCGGTCGGCCAGGGGCACGGACATTGGCGCCGTCTTTAACCGCTGGGCGACGACCCGCATCTGTCCGCGAAGACCGGGATCTTCCAGCAACTTCGCCGGAGCCGAGGCACGCTCAGCGTCCTGGGTAATCAGGAAATGCAAGCGGGTTCGGGCGGCTTCATCCTCGGGGTGATACGCCACCTGGGTGGCCAGCGTTTCGATTTCGGTCACCAGGTCCAAGCTCTGGCGATAGATCGGCTGAGCCTCCGCTGAAGCGCCGGTCAGGGCTGCTACGAACAGGCGCTTGCGTGACGCGACCTCGAAGCGGAGCTGAGCCGCCGCGGCGAAGTAGGCTGGTTCGTTGCGCAGGTCGGGCCCGATGCGGCGATCGGGTCCGTCGTAGCCGTTGATTTCGTGACAGCCATAGCAGCCCAGGTTGCGCACCAGGTCGTAGCCCTCGTAGAGCTTCGGTGCCGGATGCTCGGGGAAGCGCTCGCTCGGCAGCAGCTGCTCCACCTCGTGGTGGCATTTCAGACAGGAGCTTTCCACGAAGCGTTGGGGCCGCATCGGAAAGATCCAATGATGGTTGTTGAAGTAGCCGTGGTCGCGCGCCCATTCGTGGGCCTGCTCAGGATTGTTCGGGGTGTGCGAGACCCACTTGAACTCGGTGGCACTCCCCTGCCCTTCATGGCAAATCGTGCAGCCCATCTCCTCGATCTTGTGTGGGCTCAGCGAGCCGACGAACAGATCGAGGCGCGGATGCGAGCTGTAAGGGTGCGGCATGCCACGGGCCACGACCACCCGGATCGCCTCACCCCAAGGAGCCTGCTGGACGAGATAACGCTGCGCATCTGCGCGGGAGACGATGCTCTCCAGGCGACCACCGACGTCGACGTGGGTGATCACGTCGCCCATCTTCAAACCGGCTCGGGCGCCGGCACCGCCGGGCAACACGACTTCAATCGTGACGTCCGCCGGATTGAGCCAGCCCGATTCGGCCAGCACGAAACCGTAAAGTTCGCGCGTAGAAAGCGGAATCGCTTCGCCATCCTCGTCGGTCTGGGTCTCCGGCTTCTCGGCCGGTGCTCGCAGCAAGTACGTCAGCGTCTCGCGATGCGGATAGGCCGGCTGATCGGCCGTCCCGGGCGCGGTCTTGTCGATCGCCAAATGACAGGAGACGCAGCGGTCGAAGCGAGCCACCTGACCAAAACTGCCCACCGGAATCTTCAACTCGGGCAGCCAGACCTGGCGGGGTTTCTCGAAACCGCCAAATGCGTCGATAATCGGCAGTGTCACCAGGCCGCGGAGGCCGGACTTGCGGCCTTCGACGAGCGTGCGTCGAGCCGCCTCGTGATCGGCGAGGTCCTTTGCCGCGCGGGCCTGCGCGTCGGTCATGGCCCGCACGATCGAGTCGAGCGCCTCGCGCTGCAACGTGGCGGCCTGAACCGAGCGGGTCAGGGCGGCAACGCTGTTCCGGTCGTCGGGACCCTTGCCGTAACGAATCTCGTCGAAGTTCTTCTTGAGCACGGCCAGCCCCTCGGCCGGCTCGGCGTCGCGAACCGCCAGATCTAGCTTGCTCTTCGCTTCGTCGAGCTGAGCCAGTCGCGCCTTCCGCTTTTTCGTCTCTTGGTCCTGGACAAACTGGACCCGGGCAATCTCGCTCCGCATCAGGCCGAACAAGGCCGCCGCTTCGTCGGCAAAGTCGTCGAACTTAACCAGCGAGTCAAGCTGTTCCTCGTCTTCATCGGCCAGCCCGCGGTCGAGCGCCAACTCCGGCGGCGGCAATTCAGCGGCCATCTCTTGCAGTCGCGTGCTGGACTCCATAATGGCTTCCGCAGTCGGATCGGGCACAGCCTCGCGAAGACGCGCGAGGACCGAATCGAGCAATTCTTCATGCTTGTCAAGCTCGCCCAAACCGAGGGACTTCAGCTCCGTCAGGTCGCTCGCGAGCTTGGCGGCGTCGGCATCCGTGGTCTGGCCCTCGGGGCCGGTCGTCGCGGCAGCCCAATCCGCCGAGAGCATTTGCACGACGAATCGCTTGACGAGATTCTCGTCCGGGGCAGTGTACTTGGCCCGTACGCTGGCCATGTGCAGCCGTCGCTCGGTCTCCTCGAAGGTGACGGTCTCGAATTCAGCGATCTGGGCCTCACGTCGCGCCGCCTCGATTCGCTCAAATTGACGCTGATAGACCTTGTACTCGCGATTGTGATCCGCGGCCAACAGCCAGAGCGTCGCCACGAGCAAAACAGAGGCCGACACCCCAAAGACTACGTGGAGGCCTTTCAAGTTTCGCCATGTCTGTTCGGTCGCGGGCATGAGATCAATTCCCGGTCGTGCCGCCTGCCCTGCCTACCGCAGGATCGGCCGCACATTCGTAACGACTAAAGATTCAGGAAGTACTCCGGAATCGCGATGATGTATTTCAGGTTCACCGTCCATCGCAGCACCATCTTGATGGGCAGCAGGGCCATGAACAGGATCAAGTTCGACATGACCATGAACCGCATAAAGCCCATCTTGACGAAGAAGCCACGGAACACGGTGGCGGCCATCAACGGCGGCAGCATGATGAAGTAGAGCAAGGTCACGGCAATACCCAGCCATTCGCGATACAGGATAAAGCCCAGCTGCGTGAAGAAGCCGGCTTCGTTTGGCGCCTTGGGCAGACTCACTCCCATCAACTGCTCCCAGAACATGTTCGACAGGTCGATGTTGTTGAGAGCCTCGACTTTGTGCGGGTCCCAGTACTCGTAGACCGCAAAGATGTTCCAGTTCGGACCCCGCAGGAACGTTCCCAAGACGATCAACGTGATCCACAATACGAGGAAGCCGAACTGATACATCAAGTAACTGAACTTGCGATCCTCAATGGTATAGTAGCCGTTCCCCTTCGGATTGAAGTCGAGGTACGGAATCGCCATCAGCCCGACTACGATCAGGCTCGGCAGCACGACCCCCGCCATCCAGGGATCGAAGTACACCAGCATCTCCTGCAGACCCAGAAAATACCACGGCGCCTTCGAGGGATTCGGCGTCTTCACCGAACTGGCCGGCTCTTCCAGGGGGGCATCCAACCCGATCGCCCAGAACAGCAACAGCGCGGTGAGCAGGATCATGCAGATCAGCTCGGTATAGACGAGGTCGGGCCAGACGAGAATCTTCTCGTCGTTTTCCTTCTCCAACGGCGGCCGCCCCTCGAGCGCGCGGGCATCGTTCTCGACGGCCCGCGAGGTGGCCAACCAGGTGAAGAAACCCAACAGGAATATCAATCCCACAATCGGCACGTTGTCGGGCTTGGCCGCGATGGCATAGAAGTTCGGGTCGGAAAAGGAGAGACCCAGCGCCAACAGCGAGGCATTCAACAGTATCCAGGCCACGTCGGGGCGGACGAAGAACTTGCGGGCCACGAACAGGCCGCCAAGCAACACGATGCTGCCGACCGTGTAGATCACCGCACCCCAGGAGCCGCCCAGGATCTCGTTGGTCAGTTGAGTGAACCACGATGGCATCCGCGGCATCCAGGTCGCATCGGCACTGAACGCCAAGGGCGCGAGCACTCCGACATAGACGAGCGAAAGCAGCAGCAGCAGGACCGGGCCAACCGTTGCGTGGCTGCGTCGCCAAACGACAAAGGCGGCGATGCCGTTCATCAACGCCAGGGCGATGTAATAGAAGCCCAGAAAGCCGCTGATGTTCTGCCAGTGAGTTAGTAGATTCGGATCCATGATCGTTCGTGAGGCGGTTGTGCGAAGAAACTCCCGCTCCGCAGTTGGATGGCGACGGCCGCGGCCCTCTCAAGCGCGGGCAGGCGCCTATAACGGCCCGCTGATTCCTCCATCTTTGCGAACGCGCCAGAAGTGGATAGCCAACAGGAAGGCGACCGCCAGCGGGATCGCGATGCAGTGCAAAATGTAAAAGCGATTGAGCGTCACCTCGCCGACCGAACGTTCGCCAAGCAACATGAACCGCGCATCCGAGGCGCTGGTGATCATGTCGATGCCGCCGACGTTGAAGAGCGCCTGACCGGGACCCTCGTACCCGAGAAACGGCGTCGCCCGGGCCATGTTCGATCCCACCGTAATGGCCCAAATCGCCAGCTGGTCCCAAGGCAGCAGATAGCCGGTAAAGGACAACAGCAGCGTCAGCAGCAGCAGGATCACGCCGATCACCCAGTTGAACTCGCGGGGCGGCTTGTAACTGCCGGTCAGAAACACGCGATACATGTGCAGCCAGACCGTAATCACCATGGCATGTGCGCCCCAGCGATGCAGCTCGCGCAAGATGCCCAGCGATGCCACGTCGCGCAGCGACAAGATGTCCTGGAACGCCCATTCCAAGGTGGGGCGATAGTAGAACATCAACAGTACGCCGGTGATCGTTTCCACCAGGAACAGGAAGAACGTCACCCCGCCCATGCACCAGGTAAACGACAACGCGATCCCCTGCTTCTTGATCGACACCGGGTGCAGGTGCAAGAAGAAGTTGGTCAGGACGACGACAATCCGGTTACGTCGATCGAGCGGCGCCGGATGGCGGAAGATACTCTTCCAAATCTGAGAATTGCGAATCGCGTCGCTGAGAGAAGACCGATCGGTAGCTGGCATTTACTCGTGGGGGCTTGAAGCGCGCGGGAACGATGGACGGGGCTGCAAAACGTACAAACGTGTCGAAAAGAACGTCTCGGCAGAACGCTGATGGTCGCGAGAATCGACCCCTGGCTTTCGCCCATCCGCTAGACGGAGACGAACGAAGCCGGGTCGGACCACTGACCCATTTCCTCCTGAAATCTGCGGCTCTTGTCGATCTCGACCTGACCGTCGTCGGCGATACGAATCGCGTAGCGCTCGAGTGGACGTGGTGCGGGACCCTCGAAGTTGATACCGTCTTTGTAAAAGCCGCTGCCGTGACAGGGGCACTTGAATTTCTGCTCCGCTTCGAGCCAGTTGGGCGTGCAGCCCAGATGGGTACAAACCGTGGAAAGCGCGTAAAGCTGTTGCTCGCCTCGGTAGCTCCCATTGACGACCCACACGCCGAATTGGGCCTTGAACTTCGTCTCGACAACCCCCGGAGAGAAACTGTCGGGAAAGCCCACCTTAAAGCGACTCGGAGGTTCCGTGAGAATATTGGGGAACATAAAGCGGGCGGTCGCCAGCCCCCACAAAGAGAGCGTCGTCGCCAGCGAGGTGAAACCAAGCCGCAAGGCGCTGCCGAACAGCGCTGCCGCGGCGATCGCCGTCACGCCCGCCGCCTTCATGGCCGTCCGCCGACTCTGGTCGACCTCCGGCGGCTCGACCGGAATCGCGTAGGCCGGCTTCTCCGGCATCGGCGGAGCTGGTCGCTTGGGTTTGGGGGGTGCCTTTGGCTTGGCCGCCGGCTGCTTGGCCGCCTCGGCCTTCGACATCGGGCCCGCTTTGCTGGTTCGTCGAGCGGCCGCCAGAATGCTGGCCGTCGTCTTGCGCTCGGCGACCTCCTTCTTGGCCGCCGGCTTCTTGGCTGCCGGAGCCTTCGGCTTGGCAGCGGCGGCGGGCTTTTCTGCCGCGGCCTTGGCCTTCGGTGCGGCCGGCTTCGTCGCCGCGCCACTCTCGCCACTGCGGGCCATCGCCAGAATGTCTTTGACCGACGGTCGTTCGCCAGGCTTCATCGTCGTGGCAGGGGCGGGCTCTTCTGCAGGAGGCGACTCGGCCGATGCGGCGCTCTCGACGACTTCTTCAGCCGCCGGTGCTGCCTCGGCGGGTGACGGGGTCGCGTCACCCTCGCCCGAATCTTGCTGGCGGGCGGCGGCCAGAATCTCCGCAACCGACATCTTCTTCTTGTCAGCCATGACTTCCTACTTCCACGACTCTCGAACGCAAGATGGACTTCGCCTAGCGGGCACAAGAGCCGCTTGCTGCGCTCGAATCGTCACGCGCCCCGAGCCGCCGCCGCTCGCCACCTGGACCACCATGTGGATGGCGTAAAATGGTGGATTCTAAGGGCTTGCATGTCTCGGTCAAGAGCTTCGCGGAGCCGGGACAGGCTTCGTGACATTTTTCACAGAGTGCAATATGGGCGATCGGCCCTCAACCTGTCAAGGGCCTGCGCTCGCGCGGTTCAACTGCGACGTGACAACCGCAAACCACACCTCTGCGGTAACCGCGTTCCTGTGTCCTTTGGTCAGCGCGGCCCACGTCAGAAGCACGAAACGTCCAACCACCGAGCCCTGCGACTTTTTGATGGCTACGTTGTTAATGAGCCCTTCGCGGCGGCGGTGATGGCTGAAATGCCGGCCTCCCGCTGGTCGGCCTGGTTCATTGGCTGCGCAGGGCTCAATAGGTAGCAACGAAGCGCCACCCACCGGCCTATCGAACACGCCCGCCGACGGGTGGTCCGCAACTGCGCCAACCGATATTCTTGTCTAGCGTCGAA
>ERZ869936.1613-NODE-1613-length-15575-cov-10.623325_pt1 | contig 15575 bp, 10 predicted proteins | sample MGYA00520876_ERZ869936 | MGnify/ENA primary metagenome ERZ869936 (study PRJEB32218, sample SAMN09650985) | biofilter metagenome | isolation source: enrty point of leading RO module | place: Saudi Arabia: Thuwal, RO plant located on Red Sea | collected 2016-02-17...
CCAGTTACACTTATATCACCTGTGCCAGTAATGTTATTGCTGTTTAGGTCTAAGTTACCGCCAAGCTGTGGTGAGCTATCATCTGCGACTGAGCCAATGCCTGACACGTTTACAGTCTGCCAAGATGAACCATCATAAAACTTATAGGCATTGCTTGTTGTATTAAAGAACAAGTCACCTTCATCAAGGCTAGTCGTAGGATCACTTGCCCCAACGCGATACCGTTCAGCAAAGCTATTCACGCCACTTAGATTTGTAGCAACCGTATTAACATTTGCAATCGAACCACCAACGCTGTTCACATTGCTGATCGATCCAGCCACCGTGCCAATGTTATCTGATCCTGTTAGATCAGTAGCAATTGTGCCAATATTAGTTGTGTCACCCGCGACCGTAGTTACATTTGCACTAATCCCTGCGACCGTAGTCACATCACTGCTAACACCCGCAACCGTAGTTACGTTGCTAGATATACCCGCAACAGTAGTTACGTTTGCCGAAACTCCTGCAACCGTAGTGACGTTTGCACTAATTCCAGACACAGTCGTAATGTCTGCTGTTACATCGCCAAGAGCATCAATCTCTGTTGTAAGATTTGCCAAAGCATCCATGTCAGTAACAATGGCAGAGGTTGCCAGTGTGTTCATGTCCGCAATAGCATCAGCCGTACCAAGCAATCCAATCTCTGTTGAAACCGCAGCCAAAGATTGAATGTCAGCACTATCACCAGCTACTGTTGTCACGTTGCTAGATATACCCGCCACTGTTGTAACGTCAGACGATACGCCAGCAACAGTTGTAACATCGCTCGATATACCAGCCACCGTTGTTGTGTTTGCAGATATGCCAGCAACCGTTGTGACATTCGATGAAATACCAGCCACCGTTGTCACGTTTCCGCTTATGCCAGAAACAGTTGATACATTGCTCGAGATCCCGGCCACAGTTTGGATTGCGTCCGTTGCATCCGTGCCATCCTCGATGTCCGCCAGCGTCGAAATGTCCGCCGTAATTGCAGCTATCGTAGAAACATCCCCGATCTCTGGACCCGCCTCCGGATCCCCTGATGTTGCATTGAATGCCAGGACAGTCCCCAGGCGATCGGCCTTAGCCGGTAGAGATAGATCCGTAAACTGATCCCCGATGTCTACCTTGACAGATCGATCGAGCTTTTCGTCTAGCTGTTGCGCCATAATAACCAGGCTATCAAGCTGTTCATTTAAGCTCGATGCCAGGAGATCCCCGGCTGTAACAAAGTCCGTTGTCCGCTCTAACGCCCGGCCGCCGATGATGGTCAGAACATCAGATGCAACCAGGGCAGTTGTCATGGTGATCGATCCGGTACCGTTAGCATTCGTCGATACCGTGTAGTCTGTCGTGATTGTCTGGAGAACAAAGTTCTTGTAAACCACCAGGTCATCATCATCTAAGATGTTGAAAGTAAACGCAAACGGGCCAACAGTTGTGTTGCCAGTAAATTGAACCCGGCGGGTTACTTCATTAATTGGGATATCAGCCATTTGCTTTTAACTCCGCTCTTTGTTTCCATATACCAGATCTTGCCTAGTTTCTAAAGATGTTTTCTATATCTGGTGATCGTTCCGGTAGCATTTCACCAGGCTCCCACCAGAAGTCTTGTCCGTATTCACGCGCATACTTACGCTTGGTTCTCCGGATCTTTTTGCCAGCATCCGGATCCGCCCACAGTTTTGCCTGGTCAAACACCATACGCTCGAGGCCCAGGCGCATATACCAGAGGGACGCCCCTGGTGTGTAACGCTGCGCAAAGTTAATCATTTCACTGGCTGCCTTTGTGTCCTCGCCCTGGGCTGCCTCGATGATATTCCCCAGGGTTAGCTTGCGAACGTCATTGGCAAACCCAACAACCGGACCCGCGATTGTTTCGGCAAGCCCTCGATCGTAACGGTTAAGATCTGAGAACAAGAAATCACCATAAATCCCCAGGCCACCGCCTTGCATAAATGCCGCACCCCAGAACTCAGCGTCATCCATCGGACGGGGATCCCGGCCCTTAGACATTTCTTTGAGCTGTAGAGCTAACGCACCCATGATCGTTGTGCTAATTAGCAGATCTGCGAAATAGCGCCCCTTGCCTTTAACGCCTGGCGCACCAGCCCCACGCATAATGTGGGTGTTTACCAGGGTAATCCCAAAGTTCTTATACATAGCAAACGAACGCACCATTTCCCCGGCAATCGTGCCTGGTGGAATGTCCTGGGTTAGTGCCGCTCGACCGCGTACTGATGTTGATGGTACCGCAAAGTTTGTTTCTGTCTCGACCATCCGCATGATGTCGGTTGCTAATTCCCTGGCAAGCCGGGGATCGATGTCATCACGGAACTCGATGTCCTCGGCCCGTAGGAACTTAGCACCCTTATAATCGTATAGCTCAGTTTGCCGGATGATATCCCAGCGATCGCCATTGATATTGTAGCGCTCCATAGCCTTGCGGAACATTGGATCTAGCTCATCGAAGGATTTGCCTACGTTGTCCGCCAGTGTTCCCAGGAACTCCATGCCAAACGCCCAGCGACCGGCCTGTGTCATTGGCGATAGAAGGGACGCCCTCATAACGAAATCCGCAACCCGGCGCGTAACCTCTGGACCAGATATATCCCCCACATAGCGCATCTGTGCCGCCGCCAGGGTGGACCATCCTTCGGCTGTAAGGCCAAGACGAATTGCCAGCTTGCCCTTTTCTTCTGCGCCCAGGGGTTGCAAGAGCTTTAGATACTGCGTCAATGTTTTCGTTTGCGGCAATCCATTCATGCGCCGCGCGATACGGTTAAAGTTTACATCTGTGATCGCTGAGATTGCGGCCGCCCCAAGCTGTGCCGATTGCAATAGCTGCCTGGTGCCAGCAAGGGCCGTTGCCCAAGCGCGTCTGACCGGGGTGTTATGTGTTCCTTGGAGAATGTTATAAAGTTCATCTATTCTCTTGCTTGCGGATTTTGCAGCGCCCTCTTGCTTGTCTACCCCCGCCGCCTCTTTCGCCAGGGTTTGCTTGATGAAATTCTTTGTCGCCATTGGGTTTGGCCCCAGACGTTCCATGAATGCAATATCCCTGGCCATATTGCTGATATGGCCCATCATTGTATCGAACGGGTTATCATTGCCAAACTTTTCCTGGTATTCCATCCAGGCATCAGCATTCTTAAACACCAGGAAACGATGGTCCGCGTTACGATTTGCCAGGGATTTACCGCCTGTTGGTCGGCCACCTGGTTTGATCTTGCTCATCCCATCGGTGCGGATTGTTTCGTAAACATCATTCAGAACAAGCTCGAGCTTTTCCGGTGAAAAGTTTAGCCCGGTTTCCATGTCCTTCATTTTGTCCAGGTCAAGACGCGATGAGATAAAGTCACGCCACTCCTCATAGCTTGCCTCGCGCACCTTCACTGTGCTGTGTTGCTGTGGCAGTCCCCAATCGGATCGCTTTGGAATAGCGCCCCCGGCTGCATTAAAGCGCTTGCGCAGATATTCGGACGCCTCTTTCCAGGCTAGTGATAGCTCCCTGGCGGATGCATCCCCGGTGTCCTCGCCAAACACCTCTTTAATCATATTGTTGAGCTGGGCTTTGTTACGGGTGCGACCGACAAGATCTCGGCGGAATGTTGCCAGGAACTTATCCATCTTACGGGTTGCGCTGCGCTCGATCGTTGCCTGGAGCTGCACAATGCTTGTGTGCTTAGACGTTGCGTCTTGCTCGAAGAATGCCAGGGCCGCCTTGTTCATGTCCTGTTGCCCGGTGATCGTGCGATAGTTCTCCATGTCCAGGGTGATCTTTTTCCAGGTCTGAGCTTGCAACATTGCCTGGCGTTTGCGTTCGATCGCTTTCTTACGCACCGCTGCCGCTGCATCGATCCCAGCTTTTGTCTGTGCTGGACCTGGGCCTAGCTGTTTATTGTACTGATCCACCAGATCATCGAACAGGTTTGCGTATTCATCCGCTTGTTCCCGGGAGATCTCGCCAGCGTCTACGCCATCCTCAACACATTTCTTGAACGTACTCATAGGCCACATACTCCCAGGCGATTGATTAGTGCATCCTCTGCATCGATGTCTGACTTGATATCACGCAGCGTTTTTGTTTCGGCCAATAGCTCCCCGGTTTCCTCATCGAACCTGGTTCCCAAAGGTATCTCTAGATCAAAGTCCTCGGGCTTGATATCATCTGTGATATCGGTTAGAAGATCTGTAGGAGTATCATCTATGTCAGACACTTTTCTAGTTTCCTGGGACGGACGCCCAGCGGTCTCTTTTTCACCATCAGAAGCCCTGGCAATACTTACACCAGGCGGTTCCTGGACTGCGGTTGACGGTCTCGATGTCCGTAACTCTGGTCGCGTAATTGCAGATGAAAGCGCTTTTATGTCTACATTCGAAAGTACCTTTGGGCCTTTCTCCATACCGACTAGCTTTGCAAACGAGGGATCTTCTTCAGACAAAGCTTTTGAATAGATCTCTCTCTGTTCTTTCTCAAGACGCGCAAATTCTTCTGGATCTTTAGTCATACGCTGTTGTTCGTATAGCTTATGACCCTTTGTGTTCTTTGCCTCGATCAGCTTTGGCGACCAGATCTGCACCTCTGAAACAAGCCCGTTTGGTGTGCGCACCAGGATTTTGCGATCGAAGTATCCGGCGGGTGTAACGCCCCAGCCTTCATCCAGGATCTCTGCATTCTGCGCCAGGCGTTCTGCAATCGCATCAGCGTCTGAAGCTTTGTTGATAACAAAACCAGCCCTGGAGATATCTGTCATTTCCCTGGCAGATGCATAACTCTTGCGCTGCATCTTTTCTTTTGCAGTCTCGATCTTCTTTAGACCAGGGTTTTTAAACTTAATCCCCAGGTCTGCCTCGAGACTCTTACCAATGTTTGCGACAAAATCCTGGGACTCCTGGGCAATCTTGAATATATCGTCAACTGTTTCGACAGGCTGCCGATCTTTCAACGAGCGCTCAACAGGTTTGATCTCTGTGACTTCCTCGAGTGTGCGGAATGTATCCAGGACCATTTGATCCACCTGGGCTTCTGCCGCTGGACCTGTTGGCTCATCGAACCCCTCTAGGGTTGGCTCATCTTCGACCGCGTTTGCGCGGCTTTGCGGCGCAACATCGACAGCGCGTCCAACATCGCCAGTTGCCGCCCTATCAAAATCGCCTCGTTCAATTCCTCGTCTGACAGCATCGGCGAAGTTTCGGGCTGCGGCTGCATATCCCTGTTCTTTGGCGCTTCGGGCTGCGGCTGAGAGGTCATCACTGAGCGTTCCTTTGCGGTTCGCGAGCGCTTGGAGTAACGTGATCGCTTGGCCATCTTGATCGGCCCTCCTTTGGTTTTGATCCTTGGCTAGTTTGTTTCCCTCTGCCTCGATACGCTCTGCGTTCTTACTTAGGTTTTCAAACGATGCCTTATCTGCCTTGAGTAATCTAACTGTACGGTCCAGGACTTTGGCTCGTTCACTGTATAGGCTTGTAGCCACATCTTCATCACCAAACAATGAAACCTGGGTTTCTCTGACCATATCGGTTTCACGCACCTGGCGAACAATCGCCTCGGCCTGGAATACATTTGATGGATCTGATTTTGATAATACCTTGATTGCGGCTTGCTGTAGCTCCGGATCATCGATCAAACGCCCAACGATAGCACCGTAGTTTGCCGGGATCACATCATTAACGATTGCGCCGAATGCATCATCGGTTAGGTTTACCAGGTCTTTTGCCTGGCGCACCAGGGCAGACTGCGGGGGAAGCTCTGAGATCCGACCAGGCTCAACACGCAACACCTTGGCCGCATCAACGACTGTCCCGGTCCCCTGGGCAATGTTTGCCACCGCCGCAATGACACGCGCCTTTTCTGCGCTTACATCGTCTGTTTCGCGTAGCTTGTATCCGATTAGGCTAATGTCCTGGCTAGGATCCTGGTCCATAATCCTACGGGCTAGTCCGGCCCTCTGGTGGCCATCTGCTATGAATACCTTGCCTTGGGCATCTTCCCAAAAGATAACGGTCCCGGCCTTTACCGGATCCCATGTCGTTACACCCTGCAATCTTTCGGTCACGCCGTATTCGTCGCCACCTTCTTTGAACTGAAAACGCTTTGCATCGATCGTCACATCCCGCGCTGGGATCTTAAACATCACACCGTCCAGGTTATCTGTTGCCGCCTGGATCATTTCTGGGGTTGGTTCGATCGTTGCCTCTGTAGGCATAACCGGGGCTTTGTTGTTCTCTACCGCCGCCTCTGCCGCAATCGCCCGGTTGTTATGCTCCGCCTGTGCTGGGGGCAGATCTGGCTGAGTGAACGGGTTATCTGCCTCGAACTCCTCTGCCGCTTCCGCTGCATCTGCGACCGCCTGGCTATTCTTGTTTGCCCGTCCAGATCCACTGATTGCGTTCCAACCGCTACGAACACCGTCCGCGCCGATCCTTAGACCTACACCAAATGCAGCGCTACCGATCGCATTGAACCCAACATTGCGTATAAAATCCTGGTATGAGTAGTCATAGCCCAGCTCATCATACCATTCCTTGACGCCGGCCTCGGCCATTGCGCCCGTACCCGCACCGATCACGGCCTCAGTAAATGCCAGCCGCCACAGTGTCTTTGCGCTTGCACCCATAATACCAAACGCATTGACCGGATCATCGATAATTCCAGTAACGCCCCCGGTGAATTGACCTAGCGTTCCCGTATATCCCAAGGATTTAGACGCTATCTCCTCATTAAACTTTCTCGCCGCTTGCGCTCGATCTTTTGCGATTTGCTCCAGGCTATCGATCGTGATGCCCTTGAGGCTATCCGGGAGGCTCTCCTGGTTCTGATCCATAAACTTCATAATATTGTTTACGGCAAAGTTATATCGATCCTCTGGGCCGCCTTGTGTGCTGTACACGCCCAGGCCAATGTTTAAGAAATCACCAGGGTTTTCGAAATCACGGCCAAGAAATCCCTGGTTAGGATATGTTTCGTTTAGCTCGTCAACGATTGGATCCCACAGATCTTTTAGTATTTTGTCCCGGCTTTGCGACTGATCGTTGAGCTTCATGTTCTCCCTGGCCGCAAAAAAGTTTTCTGCAAAACCAGTTACCGGCTCAGAGATTGTGGGTACGTCTCCCAGGTCATAAGCATCTGTGCGATCAAATTGGATCATTGACTAGCTTTCCAATCTTTAAATGGCTTCCTGTAACCGCCAAAGACAGCATCCATGTAATCGATGTATTCGCTATCACTTACATCATCCGGTACGGTTCTTAATAACGGTAGTGCAGTTTCTCCCGCGCTGGGCGGTAATCGACCCGCTTCGACTTGCTCTCTGATTGTTTGCTCTGCAACACGGCTGCGCTTTCTTGCGGTTTGCCCTGGTTCAATCGTTCTTGCTTGCTCTGTTGCAACCTCTGGCGCGATGGCCTCCTCTGCCGCTCTAAACTCGCCTTGTGGAGCAAGATCCTCTGGGGCTTCGAACATTGGCTGCGCTGCGCCCATTTGAACTTGGACCTCTGGGATCAGTGCTTCAAACATTTGTTGCGCATTAAATATGATCGGGCGGCCCTCTGTATCTGCCACGACCACATCACCATTCTCGCCATATTCGATCACATACTTATCACCACCAATATTGCGAACTTTGTACGCCTCGGTTTCGTTGATCGATGCCGCAAGTGTTGGGTTGATTGTTAGCCCTGTAACCGCTGCCACCGCTTCCGGCGTGATCTCATCAAGCATACGCTCGTATGCCCCAGCATCCAGGTTAGGATTGATAAACGTAGGAACACCCCGGACCTCTTGGATACCACCGTATTCTTTGCCATTCACCAGACGATACCCGGCCGCAAGCTGTAGTGATTCCTCGTATAGATCTGCATCAAAAGCATCGACGCCTCGACGCGCCGCAAGCTCAGTATAGATAGATTTAGCAACACCCTTGATTGCCTGGGACATTCTAGGTGTTGTGACTGCCCGGCCGAATGTATCGCTATAAACAGGATCGATGTTCGTCGGTGTAAACTCTACTGCCTTCTCACCCGCTTTGATACGATCGAACCCGGCAACCGCCAGCTCCGCCGCCTCTGTTGAACCCACGTTTACCAATGCGCCAACCAGAGAAAGATCAGGATTATAATCTGCTAGATCCGTTAGAACCTGGCCGGATGCCTGGTCAAAGTCTGCCAACACGCCAAGTAAGTTTAGCTTTGCCGCCCCTTCTGCTTTCTCCAGGACAAGCGCCAGTTGTCTTGTTTCATCGGAGAAAAGCACCTTAGGCTGCGGCAACCCATAATAATCCGCGACTTGCTGGGCTTGCTGAGAACGCTCGGCCAGTGCAACATCATCGATCTGCAATGCACCCTGTTCATTACGAGTGATAATATCTTTGCGCTCGATAAAGCCCACACGCTCTGCATAGCTCATGGGATCCTTGGCTATCTGGGTTTGCATGTTTTCAAAGAACTTAGTCGCTTGCTCATAGCGCTTGACCTCGAGTGTCGTGTCTCGGCCTTCCCCGCCTTGACCCTCGATGCCCTCGCCATATGCGCGGACGGTTGCTTCCATTTCAGAAAGGCTCATCCCTCTAAAGCTACTGTATAAAGTTGCGTCCGCTTCTAGCTCATTGACCGCCTGGACCGCTGCGCCGCCATCATATTCCTCGACCTCTGAGGCCCGGGTGCGCATTTCTTGGATAACGTCCTGGCTAACCCGGCCGCCACTTTCCAGGATTTCGTTTTGATCCTTTACCTTATTCACAACGTATTTAGATTGAGACGTCATAACAGATCTGTTTCTGTTATACTCTGGACGCAACAGGCCATTCACAAAACGAACGCTGTCCTCGTAATCCATGCCAGGCAAAGATGTTTCCCCGCCCAGGACTTGCTCGATCGCCGCACCTTGCTCGTCAACATTTAGCTGATTGAACTCAAATAGATAGTTATTCTTGAAAGCGCCCTCTTTAACCTGGTCGCTCCAATCCTGGACCTGTTGCTCTCTTACACCAAGATCTCGCAGCTTTTGGGCGCCGGCCGCAATCTCCGCATCGATCTCGATTGTCGTTTGTCCTGGTAAGATCGCATTTTGAAGAATTGCTTGGGCAGTGTTGGCCGCTACATTGTTTTGCTTTTCACGGCGCAGCTTCTCTTGTTCGCCCGTCCACCACTTGCCATAACGGCTGTCGGCCTTCCCGGTTGCCTCGGTTAGCCTGGTGCGCAAGATCCCGGCGGATACCGGATCGATCGCAGACAGTGCCGCAGAATATCCATCCGCAACATCAGCAAGTTTTGCCTGGATTGCGCTGTAAGATGTTTTGCTTGCCTGGCCTTCATCCAGGATTTTGGTGATGTCTAGCTCGGCCTCGGTTTGGATTTCCGCAACCGCAAGACGGTTTGCCGCTTCATATGCAGTCTTTTCCTCGATGGTCCGGGGGCCGCCTTGCTCTTGCAGTGATTCGAGGATAGGGACCGCGCCCTCAGTTCTTACGCGCTCGAGGCCAGCCTGTTCTGCTCTTTCGACGCCCTTCTTATAGAGAAAGTCACTCATCGATCCAAGTGCTTCGGAAACTGCGCCCTGGTATCTTACCGCTTCACGCTGCGCTGCAAACTGCGTACCTCTGGGTTGGCGAACTCTTACACCCATTCTTTCATATCTTGGCGCTCGTCCCATATCGTAACCCTACACTAATTGACCAAACCGAATCAGTCCGTTTCCTATTGTTGCCGCCGCTTGAACATCACCGGTTTTTCTAGCGATATTGCCAGCAACTCTGTACTGATACGCCTGGAACTCTGCATCACCCTCGGCCATCATTGCATTACTTGTTGAGATGTTTTTCTCTCTGACAGCTTCCGCCTCACTAACCGTATTTATCAACGCCGCAGATCCACTTGTCGGATCTACATTACCAGCCGCCGCTCTTGCGATATTAGCCGCCATAACCTCATTTAATCGACGCAATGCATCAACGCCACGCTGCTTGTATTCTAACGCCTCATAACGCCCTTTTAGTGTCGCCTCTGCCGCTTGCTCGTTGTAGGCTTCGGCTTGCATTGCGGCCGCTGCCTTTTGTGCTTTGGCTTGCTTGGCAGACGCCGCCAGGCTGCCGATTGCGAATATTGCGGTTGCTACTGGTGCCACGGCTGCCATTATGATGTCCCCACGCTTAATTTATATTCAAGCCCCAGGACCGTCATAGGCAACGGAACGGACTGACTGATAGTGATTTGACCGGTTGCGCTGTACCCCAGGATCCCATGAGCTGTTTTTAGACCAGTAAACGGCTGAACCGCTGAGTCCAAAACATCTTCGCCAAAGTTTCGGAAAGCAACATTCTTACCGTTTAGTGTTAGGTTTTTTGTTTCATGCAGTAGCGCATCGATCTGCACAATCCGCTTCTTGACGCCCTGGACAGTTCCAGTTGATAGAACCGGCTCGGTCGGCATTGTCTTGGCGCTTACCGTGTAATCTAATCCTACCTGATAACTCGATGTCGCTGCATTTGCGAATGTAATAGTGAAGGGTGTGGCTGGGACCGTCTGTGTTGGCTCTACAACGCCATCACGCACAATCTGGACTGTCTCTCCCTCGAGGTGGTCCATCGTTACTGATGAACCTGTTGTGCCGCTCTTGGCGCTATCCAGGGTTAAAGAGCTGTCAAACTTCTCGAGCGTGTAGATAGTCGCTGAATTTACCGTGCGCTTGACCACACAATACACATCAGACAACTCAACCGCGACCGCGATAAACTCACCATCCGTTATAAACTCACTCGGTGCGATAACTTGCTGCCCCACTAGGATCGAATAAACCGCCATTGATCCGTCATCACCATTCACGATAAACAAGCGATCGGCCTCATCTGTTGACGTTGAACGCCGGGCCGCAAGATCGACCGGACCCTTCATCAAGTGTGACGATAGAACAGAAACTTGCTGGACCTGGTAAGACCTGGTTGTGTCACCGTATTGGAACGCATTGAGCGATTTACCCTGGCGCTGCACGAATACGGATGCACCATTGAGATCCTCAATCGGAACGCCTGGCTTTGTGCCTAGTCTTGTTTGCGGCCGCACCAGGAACCCGGCTGGAGTAATCGGAGTGTCCTCTGATTGGACAACGACAAATTCACCACCGGTTGTGAATATTCTAAGATCCGAACCAGCGACAACATTGACGATCGCATTCAGTTGGTTCGTGTTGATTGTTGCCTCTACGCTTTCATCATCAAGGCCAGTGCCAGGGTCAAAGTTGAAATAGTCAATAACCCGGGATCCCCAGATCGTATTTGGCCGTGACTTAGACCCACCAAAGTACAAGCGCCCTTCGTGGAACGTGGCCGATCTTGGCCACCCTCGGTCGTTTGACCATACATCTTCATATCCATGTTCGCTTTCCCAATCCCCAGCAACAACTGCGTTCGTGTCAAAGAAAGGAACTTCGACAAATGCTTTCATTTGTGTTGCACTTACATACTCCACATATCGAGCGCGGCCGAATGTTGATTGAACTTGCAAATATTCATTCACTGTCGATGGAGCAAATGCCTCAACCTTATATCCTGTGCTGCTATCCGGCTGCGTATCCCAAGCTGGATAAACCGTAAGAACCTTTGTTGATGCAACATAATCCTCAACGTGTCGGGTTTGACCAGATCCAGTGCCAGATGTTAGTGTTATAAACATTCCGTTAGGATCATCATCACTGGTATAGTTCGATGAGGATTTTAGCGTGATTGTATCAGCGCCACCACCCTGCGCAGTTCCCGTATCAGTTGTTACATTTGATGCTGTTATGGTTACATTGCCAGTTGTTGCGCTGGGCGTAATATCAAAGTTTGGGGCATGTGTGTCGAACGCATATGCATATTGTGGCAAGTTGATAAGCGGTAGGTTTTCCAGGCTCCAATTTGTATCAGTGTTTCTAACCAGGCGCTTTGTTTGTAAATCCTCATGGCATAGGATCAGTGTATCCACCGCCTGGGTATATTCTATCTCATCGAGCATTGCCGCTGTAATTGCGGACGCTGCCAGGTAATCATTACCAGATCCGTTGATGTCTGTCTGTAGAACGCCATCCTTGAAAACATAAATACGTCCGGCAACCAGGGCCAGGAGATAGCTGTCTGAAACGCTAAACTCAAATGGGATAAGTTTAAAATCCGTGAATGTGCCGCCAAAGTTATGAATAAACTTTAAACCATCCCGGCGCTTAATCCCGCCTTGTGGCTGTACAATTACATTCTGCGCTTGCTCTAGGGCATTCTGATACTGATCGAGATCAGTTCTAGCGCGTAGCAATGGATCAAGTTCACCAACAGAAAAATTTGTTTGAAACTGTGTAACGCGCATTTAGTTTCTCACTTCGATTAGGGAATAATCCTCGACAATTTGTGTGGATTGACCTCGAGCATCGATGTTCATGGCCTCACGCATTAAACCACCACGGCCGTTCTCGCCTGGGCTTCCGAATGCTTGGGCCTTGAAATAATCGGCCTTGGCCGCCTGGTCCGTTACAACGATTGCCAATTCACCAGCCAATGCAGTTCTCAACAGTCTCACGAAATAATTAGGCATTTTAGTTTCAGAAACACTCGCCTGGTAATCGATATAAACCGTTTCCATGTTCGTATATAGCTGATCGCCATAGACCTCCCAGCCATAGCGGCGGGATCTTTCTGTCGTGCTATTGGACTCGAATACTGCCAAAACCCCCGAAAGCATATCGCCGGGGAGCTGATAGGCATATTCCCATTCATTTATCGGAGCTGTGGAAAGACGCGCGATCTGCGATTTCTTGAGCGTCCAGGACCATACATATGTGCTTAACATTGTATCCCGTAAGTCCGGGTATAGCCTATCACACGCCTGGGCTGTGTCGGTGCCTTCCGTAAAAGACGAAATGGGCGAAGCGCCCAAGAGGATCAGTGCGTCTGAGCAAATAGAAAGGTCGGTATCGCCTACGGCCATTGTAATCCTCCAAATGAGTGTAAGGGGCCACCGGAGCGGCCCCCCAGGGGAGTATTAGTCTGTATCGGTCGCTGTGATTGTTAGACCATCGGTTACGTCAACAACGCCGCTTGCGTTTGTTAGAACGTAGATCCATGACAAAACTTGTGTGCCGCCTGTTGAGGAACGAACCAAGATTGTGTCACCGACCGCCAATGTGTCTGACAAATCGTTAAAGTAACCAGATGTGTTTACAGTCGCAATGGTATCCGCTGTCGAATAACCGTAAAGCGAAGGGGCATTTCCCTTTTTGCTTGCGCCGTATGTTACGAATCCTGCTTTATCAAAAGCCATTGTTCAGTCTCCTTACGATTCAGTACATGAGATCTTGACGATGCCTTCATCGTCGATCGCAACCGCACCCGCAGAGAACATCGAGCTTACTAGGAACGATGTTTTTTCTGGAATGTAGTTTACTTCTGACTTCTGAGACATTGATTCAGCATAACCCATTGAGGACTCATGCCATGCAAAGCATGTACGGGTAGATGGCTTTGGAACACCACCCTCGTCACGGTCGCCCATTGTGATAATGTTGAAGCCCATGAACGTATTGATCTCGCCACGAACAAGAGCTTTTACTGATGCAAAATCTGAACTTGTTGTTTCAGTTTCACCCAATAGAGCGTCAAGCTGTGATGAATGCATCAACAAGTGGCGGCCTTCTGCCGGTACATTGTTGTCGTTCAACGCTTTTGCTGCTGCGCGTAACTTATCGATGTTCATGTTCGATCCAGCGCCACCGACTGATGTAGCAACAGTTGATGGTGATGATGCAGCGTCAAGAGCATCAATGCAAAGTTGATCCATGCGGCGAGCGATTGACTTAGACACAACCTGAACCAGCTCGCGGCGTTCGTCAAAGTTGACTTTGCCCTGGTGGAAAATGTCTGAGTATTCCGCAGCAATGTAATCTGTCATTGTTGCTGTTACTTGTGAATATGTCACGTTCAACGGTGTAACGTCAGTTTGTGGAACGCGGACAGTTGCAACACCTTTCCCGATTTTAGGGAACTTTACTGTGTTGCCTTGAACACCTGTGCGCGAACGCATGGTGCCGCGAAGCAGTGCTTCGCCTTGGTATGCCTGTTTAACTTCTTCGTCAAAGAGTGTCACAAAGGCATTGGTAATACTCTGCGCCATTGCAGAACCTCCTATTTAGGTTTCACATTGATCGCATACCGTTAGCCGATGTTCGGGCGGTCGCTTGCGCGAGTATGGCCGCGCCAACCAGTGGTTTACCACATCAACGGGCCGCGCAGCGGTTAGCCGTTAAAACCACATATACACGCAAACAACCTACTTGGCAACAATATCTAGCTGTTAGCAGCTTCCCATTGTTTTTCTATCTTGCTGCGCCATACAGGATCTGACTGCCATCGAGGATCTGCAATCGCCTGGCGAAGATCATCGACGTTCATTTCTGGGGTAGCAACGACCGGGCTAGTTGGTATCCCTTCGTTTGTATAACCCTGGATAAACTTAACCATTGCATTGATCGAATCCGCGCTTGTAAGCCCGGCCGCAAGAGCTTGTTGCTCCGCTCCGTTAAGGCTTGCCCGTTTGATATGGCGCTCAAGATATTCGATCTTTTCCTGGGCGCGTTCACCTAGCTTGTTCATTTCTTCCTGGCGATCGTAGGCCATCATTTCATCCTGTTCACCCGCAAGTTCCAGGATTCCACCGGCTAACTCCTCAAACGCTTGCTGAGATATGCCATATTTCTGCGCCCACTCTTGATATACCTGGACGCTCGGATCTTCCAGATCGAGGCCTCGGTCAACCAGATCGTCCACATTGTAGCCATCTTCCGGCGCTTTGTGCTTGCCTTGTTTAAATGCCTTTTCAAGCTCGGCATAGCTTTTCGCAAGTTTTTCAACATCTGGCCCATCCTCATCCCAAAACTTTTCCGGATAATAATCCGGGCGATCAAACGGTTCGTCATCATCGACCTCGATCGGCGCATCCTCATTGGGATCTTGCTCGAACACACTCATCGGTTGTTCTTCTGTTGTTTCTTCTTGTGCTGGCGTAAAGTTGACCAGGCTATCTTGTTCCTGGGGAGCTTCTGCTTCTGCTACTTGTGTCTCATCAGACATTGTTTGACCTTTCTACCCTGCGCTCAATGAGCCGCACCAGTTCGGACATGCCTGTTCTTACAAACCCGTGGCTTGCGTCCTCACCTGGATACCAGGATGGTTGTTCGATTGTAATCTGCCTCAGATGACTTAACACCTTTTGGCCTTCCTCAGATTTAAAGACACGACCATATAATAGATCGATGTCATCCGCCTTTGGCGGTTCCGCAAATGCCTGGCTTAGTCCTTCCCATCCATCTGCCGAACTCATTGCATGGCCTCCGCAACTTGCTCATCACCTGGCAATGCTTGTTGCTGTTGCGCCATCATCTGTTGCTGCATCTGCATCATCATCATTTGCTGTTCTTCCGCTGAATTTAAAACGCGCTGATCTATGCCCATCTTTTCTGCGATAAACGCCACCGCTTCTTGAACGTTGATGATTGTCTGACCCGCTGGACCCATTGCTTGAGCAATTTGCAT
>ERZ869936.1614-NODE-1614-length-15572-cov-7.657150_pt1 | contig 15572 bp, 15 predicted proteins | sample MGYA00520876_ERZ869936 | MGnify/ENA primary metagenome ERZ869936 (study PRJEB32218, sample SAMN09650985) | biofilter metagenome | isolation source: enrty point of leading RO module | place: Saudi Arabia: Thuwal, RO plant located on Red Sea | collected 2016-02-17 ...
CACGAAAGACAAGCAGGGCCAGAAGGCCGGTGACGAGTCAACCGACACGAACGACACTTCCTCGACAACCAAGGGCAACCAACCGGATGCCAAGTCGGAGCCAGACAAAACGCCGAACCGGCAGGACGCACCTCCCAAGGGTGATCAGCCAGGAGAACCAAAGCAGGAACGGGCAACGGTAGCAAAACGATTAGACGGTGCCGGTACATCACCCGTGCCAGGTCCGAATCCAAACAACTTGCGTCAAAGAGCTGTAACTTCACCAACGGCGGGGGAGGGAGGCGTCTATCTGAAGCCCCAAGGTCGCCGTACGAAAATCGGTTCGACTAGCGACTATCGGGGGCAGTACGGACCAAACGCACCCAACGGTATCGAAGTGGAGATTCCGCTTACGCGCACAGGCCCTGCTGCCGACGATAGTGCCTATCGGTGGACTGCTAGGCGCCAGGCCCGCTTCGATGAAGAACACCTTGACAGGATCACGCCTTCAGACGTTCGCTATCGGGCACCCGGAAACCCCAGATCTCCCGTTGAACAGTCGAAATGGGAGAAGTTCCGACATATCTTTGGCTACGGCGATCTACCACCAGACTTCGGGCTCTAGGAGCCGTCTCAATGGAAAAACTGCTACGCCAACTGCTCAATCGCCTTGAAGAGATTGGGAATATTTATGAAGAGCTGTACGACACCGAGTGTCGTGAGCAGATGAGCGACGCGATAATGAACGGATTCGTTCGATCGATGGATGCCTTTGTCTGGCCGGATGAATTCGGCCTCCACTCGGCCGAAGCAAATCAGGCAGTTCGGGAAGCACTTCAAGAGTACGTCGACCGTGCCTCCTTGAAAGCCTCCGAACTTGGGTTGAGCCAATTTCACGTTCGACTGGCGGCCTTCCAGAATCCCAACGTAGTTTCCGATCGAGACGGAAGCTATTTCGATGACTTCTTTGGCTATGCCTCTCCAGACTCGTTTGACGCATCGGGCAAAGTGGTGGGCGAGTCGTAGACGAAGTGGCCTTCCTCCGCATTGTTCCGCGCTCCGCCGAAGGTAGAAAGCGAGTCTGACTTGCGACGCACATGGGCAACCAACCCCGAAACCGTCACGCGGACTTCGCATTGTGAACAGATTGAGTACTGAATGCTTGGGAAAAGTGTACTGCGTTTAAAGCGCGGACGGTTGTGAAAGCCATGTGTCATGAGCACAACCGGCCTTGAGGAAGCATCTCAGTTGATCAAAATTGCCCTGATGTCACACTTCGCAGGGCGAAGACAGAATAGCAGGTCGAGGAATGCTGCTAGTAGGGACCCGTCCAAACCGAACAGGATCAGCGTAACATCATCTCGAAATCGTGCTTGGGCGATTGATAGTACGAGTCGGGAACACGGGTTACGAGCATTACATGCATCTGTGGCTGGATTTCTTTTTGTCACGGCCCATGCTGGACGCGACACAGCTCAATGCGCTGCAGGTAGTGCTTGTCGAAGAATTGCCTGAGTGGTCGGCGTCGTTGCGGGTGGTCAAAGACGAGAGATCGAAAGGCGGCGTACTGGTGAGCCGCGAAGATCGCTTGTACGACGCCGTGGAGCAGCTCACGCCGCCGAGGCGCGGCGTGGGATCGTCTGTGTTCTTGGGCGCTGTCAAAGACATCGCGGTGTTCTTGGACCACGTGGACTTCACGATACCTCCCCTAGATAACGGCTTGTCGATTGAGATCTACCATCGTCCGACGGTCGAAGGAGAGTCGACGGCGACCTGGGCGAAGCGGTGTTTTGAGCGGATCGTGAGCTCGCTGCCGGTACGCTATGCGCGAGGTCGCACCAGCGAGGAGTTCGCAGCCAAGAATAGGATCGAAGACGAGCGAAGTGCCGAAGCAATCGGGGTCGACCTAATTGATGCCATACCCGGCATGTACTGGATGAACTTCTTTGGCCCTGAATACCTCGAGTTGATCGGACGCGAGCGCCTGCTCTCAGCGCCGGCCTACGAGTCTCTGCCGGCGGGCGATGGCGTGCTGCTGAGCCTGGACGCGTCGCCCGAGGCCTGGTGCGAGCCCGAGTACAAAGAGCGCGAGCACGCAGTCATCGGTCACATCGGTCGGAAGTACTTCTTTTCGCGCGACGATCCTGATCGCCAGACCGTCGCGCCGGACTTCCAGCCGTACCAACCCGGTGAGTAGGCCCTCGCGCGTGCGCGTTGGGCGGCGCTAACTCACGCAGCCCGGACCAGGGAGAGGGCTTCTTCGAAGTCGGCCTGCAAGAGCCGAAAGCGACGCTCGTCACCGCCGTGGTCCGGGTGCAGCTTCATCACCCGCTGGCGATAGGCGCGTAGCAACTCGGCTTCGGTGCAGGGCATCCGCAGGCCCAAGCTGGCGACGGCGCGCGGCGTTTGGTCGCGGGCCCACTGCGGAATCTCGGGGAAGGGAACGTACCGTCCGATCACGGCCAGTCCGCGGCGGAGCGAACGGACGTACGCCCGAATATCCAAAACCATGAACACGTAGCCCGCCACCGGTATGGCGACCACCGCGGTCAGGAAGATCGCAGTCGCAACGGCGTCGATGGAATTGGGCCAGGGATCGACCGGAGTGTAAGGTGACATGGCAGTGCTTGCGGGCCAGACGTCAAGCCGTCTCAGCCCGCCCTAGGTTACGCCGCAAACAACACACACCAGTGCGTTTATCCTACGGCAACCCGCCCCGCCGGGCAACACGAATCGCGTGGCGGCGGGCCGCGAGCCGTGGCCAAAACCGCGGGCACTTTCGCGGGAAAAGCGGTCCCTACGGTTCAGCCACACGGACGGTCCGGCGGCAGTGCGGATGCCCAGCGCTCGTACTCGTGCAGGCAATCTTCGGCGCTGACGAACTTCTTCCAAACAAGCCGCGCGCGAAAGCCGTATTGCCGCGCTTCGTCCACCCGGTGAATCACATACTGCCAGTCAAGCGCCGGCCGCGGGAACTCATGCAGCTTGAACTTGAACAGGCTGAAACGGATCTCGTCGCGCGCGGTGTGTGCGCGGTCGAACATCATGATCAGCACCATGCCGTTGGCGGCCCGACCGTAGTAGAACGGCAGCGTGAACCGCGGCGAGTCGTAGCTCCACAGGTTGAGCGTGAAGTCGTGGTCGTCGTCGTACTGCAAAGTCGGCGCGGCGACGTGGCGATACGTTCCGCCGCCATTGTAGTCCGCGTGGCCGGGCGGCGCATCGGCCGCGATCCAGCGCTGCTGGCTCGAATCGTCGGTCGTGCCCAAGAAGTGCAGCGCGACCTGTTCCATATCGTTCATGTAGTTGGCAAAGAACAGCACGGCATAGCCGCGCGGGCCGAAGTGCGACGCGTCGTGTGCCTGGCAGCGAAAGTCGACGTCGACGTAAGCCGGCGCGACCAGCGTGTACGTCAGCGTGCTGGCCAGGTTCCATGGACTGTCGGCCGCGTCACGCACCAGGCGGACTTGCGGCGCGCCGCCATTGCGCTCAAGTCGATACGGGCCGTGGCGCGGCGTGAATTTGTTGTTGGCCGAACGGTGGCCGCTGATGACGTGCTCGAAGTTCAATCCGGCCGAGGCGCCCGGCGAGTCGGGATCGAAGGCATCGAACCGGGGAGCGGCTTCGCGATGCAGCAGCGCGGCGGCGCCGCTGAGCACTTGGGGCGAGCGGCTATTGTCGCGAAACAGGACACGCAGTTGGCCGTGGTCGATCTCGGCGTTTTCAACGACTTGCCACATCGGCTCGGCGGCCGGGCTCGGCGGCGCGGCCCAGAGCGGTGCAACAATCCAAGCGGCAGTGCAGGCAGCGCGACGAAGGGCGACGTTCGAGGCTGGCATGAGGGCGGGCCACAGAGCGAGGTTGGAACCGATCCGGTCATCCGGCGCGGGGGCCGGTAGGGACCATCGATTCTGGCGCGGCGACATGGCCGATACAAGCCGGCGCGTGGTACCGGCAGCGTCATCGCTGTGCCGGTGCGGCCGGACGGTGCGCTACGTGCTCAGGCCGATGCCTTCGCCGAAATAGTACTTTCGCGCTTCGGGATTGGCCAGCACTTCGTCCGGCGGTCCGTGGCAGAGCACGCTTCCGGCACGAATGACGTAGCTGCGGTCGGTGATCTCCAGGGTTTCGCGCACCTGGTGGTCGGTGATCAGGATCGAGATGCCCCGCTCGCGAAGATCGCGAATGATCGCCTGGATGCTGTCGATCGTGACCGGATCGATCCCGGTAAACGGCTCGTCGAGCAGGATCAGCTCAGGGTCAGAGACGAGGCAGCGAGCGATTTCCAAGCGGCGTCGTTCGCCGCCCGAAAGCGAGTCGGCCCGCGCCTTGCGCAACCGCGTGATGTCGAACTGATCGAGCAAGTCGTCGCAGCGGGCACGCCGGGTGCGACGGTCGAAGCCGAGCATTTCCATCATGCCCAAAAGGTTGTTCTCGACCGACAGCTTGCGAAACACGCTCGATTCCTGAGCGAGATAACCCATCTTGCCGTCACGTGCGCGGCGATACATGGGCCAATCGGTGACATCGATGTCGTTGAGCAGCACGGTGCCTTCGTCGGGATCGATCATCCCGCAGGTCATCCGAAAGCTGGTGGTCTTGCCGGCGCCGTTGGGGCCGAGCAGCCCGACGATCTCGCCCCGATCGACTTCGAAGTTGACACCGTCGACGACGCGCCGGCGACCGTAGATCTTGACCAGTCCGTGTACTTCGAGCATCGACATCGTCGGTCCTCCGTGACGACCGTTGCGGCGGCTGGGTTTGGCTGCCTGCCGGCGTCGCATTTTGTTCGATTTGCCGGATCGTCCTGGGCGCCTCCGGCCGGCGGAAACTCAGCGGATGAATCCCATGTTGGCCACGTTGGGAAGAATCGGCAACGACAAGTCCGTCATGGGAACGCGCAATTCAGTCGCATGCGGCCAGTAGATCAAGAGCGCTTTGCCGACCAGCAAGCTACGGTCGACATAGTGTTCGCCGGGCCAGAACCGCGCGTCGGCGCTGGCCGGGCTGTTGTCGCCCAGCACAAAGAACTGGTCGGGCTCGAGTTTGAACGTGGTTGTTTGCCGATCGTCGAACGCGCTTTGCCCACCGCGCGTGGTCCACCGCTCGGGCGTCGACAGAAACTCGATCAACTGGTCGGTGCGGAGGATCGGGATGTAGCTGGTGCGATTGTTGAAATCGCTGATCGGGCCCGCCGAATCGAGGCTCTGATCAGCGATGTAGTAAACGTCGCGCAGTACGCGGAGATGCCGAACTTCGGCCTTGAGACCGCGAGCGCCGATCCCGACCGGGGCCAGATCACCCGCATCGCGCTGGTCGGAGCGTGGGCGAACGTTGTCCAGCGCGGCGTACGTCGTCGGCTGGTCGAAGGTCGCCAAGGCGTCGTCGACCCACAACACGAGTTGCCGGTCGACGTTGGCCAGTCGCACGTGATACGAGCCGGGACCGACCAGCCGGGTCTTGGCCGTGGGCCGCCAATCGGGGCGCCCGTCGCTAGACAAGGTGGCCTGACCGGTGGCCACGTCGATGCCGCATTGAAAGTGCCGCCCGCCTTTGACCAGGTCAACCAACAGTGTGCCTTGCGCGCTTTGCACGTCGGCTTCGAACTCGACGATCAAATCGCCCACCCAGTGCAGCCCGAGCGCGCTGGGCAACATACCGAAGCGTTCGTCCTTGCGCAGTACGCGCGTGTTGAATGCGTAGAAGTCAGTGATGAGCTGCGGCCGCGACCATTCTTCCACCCGCAGCTTGCCGTCGTCCATCTCGCGCCAAAACCGATCGGGCGGAACGCGGTGCTCGTAGCGAATCCAGGCTTCGTCGTCGGCGCCGTCGATCGCAAATGAGCGTGTGTCATCCGACATCTGCCAATCGTTGGGTCCGGGCTCGTCCGACCAGGCTCGCCAGCGCGCGGGCCAGCCGGCTTCGGCCAATGCGCCGCTCGCGTAGTCGGCGTCGTGAACGACCTGGGACATGGCCAGAATCTTCTCCGGCGGCTTGCGGACCAGTTCGAAATGGTCGCTGCCGTCGGCACTGACGAAGATGTCGCCGTGTTCGATGCGCACGGTCTCGCCGGGCAATCCGACCAGCCGCTTGATGAAATACGTTTCCGCTTCGAGCGGAAAACGAAAGACGATCACGTCCCATCGCCTCGGCTCGGAGAACTGGTACGGCACCTTGCTGACCCAAATCCGATCACCGGAATAGCTGCGGTGCGGCCCGCCGTCGTCGGAGTCCGCCGCGCTGGGGTCGACCGACATCGGGTAGCGGCAGTTCGGGCAGGTACACTCGACGACCTGGTGGCGGATGTCGATTTGGCCGGAAGCGGTTCGCAATTCGTTCCCGTTGCGGTCGGCCTCTTCGCTGCCGCTGGCCGTGTACTGGAAGCCACACTCTGGGCACTCGACGTCCTTGTGCCGGCCCATCAGCGTGGGCGCCATCGAGCCCGTGGGAATGACGAACGCCTCGGCCTGAAAGGTCTTGAACAAAAACGCCAAGGCAAAGGCGATCGCGATCGCCTCGATCGTGTCGCGTAGGCTGCGGCTCCAATGCGACTCGCGCTGAATCTGGGGCGCGGCCGGAGGCGCGGTGGCGGCGGCATTGCCGGCGGGGTTCGATGCTTTGCTCATACGCTCATTTTACCTGATGAACCCCATCCGGGCGAAATTCGGAAAGAACGGGAACGGGATGCGCGTGCCCGGGACCCGGTCGAACGAGTGGGGCCAGAAGATGTAAAGCGCCTTGCCGACCAGCAAATCTCGGGCGACATAGCGTTCCGCGAACCAAAGCCGGGCGTCCTGGCTCAAAGGGCTGTTGTCGCCCAGGACGAAAAACTGATCGTCATCCAACTCATAGACAGCTTCGTGGCGCTGGTCGAATGGATTGGTGGAAGAGTCCGAGGTCCACAGCGACGGCGTCGACCAAAAGTTCAGCAGTTCCTCGTAGTTCAACTGCGCGAGCATCGCGCGCGGCCGGCGGTAGTCGGACACTGGGTTGCGGCCGTCGGTGGCAATGTAATAGATATCGCGCCACAAGCGCAGGTTGCGTACGCGCAGCCCCGCGCCGCGCGAGCCGATGCGCGCCGGCATCAGGTCGCCCGGTTCCGAATCGGTGGCGACGGGGCGATCGTTCTTCAGGTCCGGATAAGTCGTCGGGCTGTCGAACTCGATCGGCGAGCCGTCGATCCAGAGCAGAAGTTGGTCGTCGATGTTGGCGAAGCTGACCGAATGACTCCCGCCGCCGCGGATGTCCGTTTGGGCAGTCGGCTCGTAGTTGTCCAGTCCGTCGATCGACAATCGTGCCTCGCCCGTCGCGCAGTCGATCCGACACTGAAAGCGGACGCCGCCCTCGATCAGCTCCAGCAGCGCGTCGCCGTCGGCGCGCGTCACGTCGAGCTGGCAGTCGAGCATCAGGTCGCCGACCCAGTGCAATCCCAGCATTTGCGGTTGATCCTCGGGATCGCCACGCTGAACGCTGGTGTTGTAGGCGTAGAAGTCGGTGATCAGTCGTGGTCGCGGACGAACGTTGTCCGGCAGCGGGCCCTGGGCCAGCATTTTCCAATCGTTGATCGAGGGCGTGAAGTGTTGGTAGCCGATCCAGCGCACGTCGTCTGGCGAACTGTCGATTTCGTACGAACGGCTTCCATCAGGCGATCTCCAACCGCCTTCGGTTTCGGCGTCGGTGGCTGGCCACGGATGCCAACGAACGGGCCAGCCCTTTTCGGTCATGGCGTCGACGACGTAGTCGTTGTCGTAGACGATCTGGGCCATGGCGCGCAGTTTCGACGGCGTGCGCCGCTCGAGATGAAAATCGTCCGCGCCGCGCGGCCGAACGTACAGGTCGCCGTGCCAGATGCGGAGCGTTTCGCTTGGCAAACCGACGAGCCGCTTGATGTAGTTCGTTTCGGCTCCGCCTGGATACTTGAAAACGGTCACGTCCCAGCGGCGCGGATCGTTGAACTCGAAATTGAATTTCGAGACCAGGATCCGGTCGCCGCCATAGGTCGGATAATCGCGCCCGTCGGGTGTGCGCGGATCGACGTTTGTGATGTAACGGCACATCGGACAGGTGACGTCGCTGACCGGCGTGAGCGGGCCCATGATACCGCGTTGGCGGGCCACGTCTTCGGCCTCGCTACTGGCACCGGCCGCGTACCAATAGCCGCACTCGGGGCAGGCGAGATCCTTGTGCGCGCCCATCAGCGTCGGGGCCATCGACCCGGTGGGGATGACGAACGCTTCGGCCTCGAACGTGCGAAACAAGAACGCCAGCACGAAGGCCACCACGATCGATTCGACCGTTTCGCGAATGGCGCTGGCGGTGAAATAGGCTTGCAAGCCAGAGGGCTCGACCGGGGCCGACTTCGGCGCGTCCGACGATCGGGCCGTTCGCTGCTTTCGTGACGAAGCTCGCTTTCTGGACATGGAAATCTGCAGTCGGTGTTGTGCGGCTCGACGGCCAGACTGGACGGCACGCCACTACGGCGAAACTCGGCGGTCGAGCGAATGGTCGCGGGACCGGGAAATATAGCGAATTACGGCGGTGTCCGAAACTTGAAATGTGTGTGGCCGCGGCCGCGGCGACGCCGAACGGCGCGAGACATAGCGGCAGTTGCCGTGGCGATCCAAAGCGCGCTGTTTACCAGTGCAGTACGCGGCCCACGATCTCGTTCGAGCCGACCGCTGGGCGCGGCCAGGATCGGCTGTCTTCTGAGTGGGGACTGTTGTCGCCCAGCACATAGTATTCGTCGTCGCCGAGCTCATATTCCCGCCGGTCGGCGGATTCCGGGCCCGTGTAGTACAGATCGCGATAGACGGCGATTTGCTCCAGACGCACGTCGGCCCGGCGCGCTCCGATCGCTAGCGGCGTGCTATCGTGCGCGGGCGTGGAAGTGAGTCGGCCAAACGGCGTGGGGCGGAAGCGGGTGTCGGCCGCGATCCGGCCGTCGAGTCGCAACTGGGCCCGACCGTCCGCTAGCATCCACGCTATCGCCACGGGACGACGGGACTGCGGCAGCGCGGCGACGAACTTCGAGGCGGTTTGCCCATTGTGCGAAAGCGTGCCGGCACCGGTGGCCAGGTCAAGTCGTACTTGAAACGTGTCACCTCGACTGCGTGCTCGAATCAACAGCTCACCCCGATTGTCCAACGTGACGCGCGCACGCAACAAATGGTCGCCCACCGGGTTTAAGCTGCGCAGCTCCGACTGATCGTACGGGCTTTCATCGTCGAGGGCTCCGTCCGGGAACGCGGGCACCGCCGCGGCGACCGGTGGATGTTCGTACTGGAGCCAGTGCACGTCGTCGTCTGGTTCTGTATCCGCGTCGGCGGTGCCAATCAAATTGGTTTGGTTCGACTCGTCGTCGGCCGAGTCGACCACGTGGACCCATCGCCCTTGGTGCTGCCGCCAGGCGTTGCGCGGATCGGTCCAGCCCGATTGTTGCTTCGAAGCTTGATTCGTTTTCTGCGCGGGTTGGTACACCAGCACGGCCATATCGCGCAACTGCACGAGATCTTTGGGCGCGAGTCGGCCGTCGATCCAGACGTCGCCGTTGCGGATTTCGACTCGTTCGCCCGGCAGGCCGACGATCCGCTTGACGCACCAACTGCCTGGCGCGCCGGGACAGCGCAGTGCGACTTTCTCCCAGCGGCGCGGAGCGCGCCAAACGTACGTGCCCCGATCGACCAGCACGCGATCACCGGGCCGGTCGACGCCCAGCGCTGGATCGTTGTCCGCGCGACAGTACGGACAAACGGCCGCTCGCCCGGCGGGCGGCAACGACTCGTGCCCGCAGAAGAATTCTGCGCCGCACCCGGCGCACGTCCATGCGCGGTGCGGGCCGCGCAGCGCCGGTGCCATCGATCCGCTGGCGACAATCACGGGCCGAAACAGTCCGGACAGGAGCCAGCCGTCAACCAGCAGCGCGGCCAGCAGGCAGGCGATGCCCACGCGCAGCACGGTGCCAAGAGACATGCCGGAGTGAGCGCCAGTTGCAGCTAGTTCGGCTTTTCGCTGCTGGTGTCCAGAACGGCCAAGAACGCTTTTTGCGGGATGTCGACGCTGCCGATCGACTTCATCCGTTTCTTGCCTTCCTTTTGTTTGGCCCATAGCTTTCGCTTTCGCGAGATGTCGCCGCCGTAGCATTTCGCGGTGACGTTTTTGCGCATCGGAGCGATTGTTTCCCGAGCGATCACGCGGCTGCCGACGGCGGCTTGCAGCGCGATTTCGAACATGTGCCGATCGATTTCGGTGCGCAGCTTTTTGACCACCGCGCGACCGCGCCGCTCTGCGTCGCGGCGGTCGCAAATGACCGACAATGCGTCCACGCGCTTGCCGCCGACCAGGATATCGAGCCGTACCAGATCGGCCGGAAAATACCCGATCAACTCGTAGTCCATCGTACCATAGCCGCGCGTGACGCTCTTGAGCCGATCGTGCATGTCGTAGATCACGTCGGCCAGCGGCAGGTTGAACGTGAGCATGGCCCGGGTGGGTGACAAGTACTCGGTGCGCACATATTCGCCGCGACGATCGGTACACAACTGCATGACCGGGCCGATCGAATCCTCCGGCAATACGAAGTTCACCTTGACGATCGGTTGGCGAAACTCCTCGATCTGGCCGGCGTCTGGTACTTGGCGTGGGTTGTGGATATGGAGCGTCTCGCCGGCGGTGGTGACGACTTCGTAGGTGACATTGGGCGCGGTCTGGACCAGGTCCATGTCGCTCTCGCCTTCGAGCCGTTGCTGGATGATCTCCATGTGCAGCAAACCCAAGAATCCGCAGCGAAAGCCAAACCCCAGCGCGTCGCTCGTTTCCGGCTCGAACTCGAAGCTCGGGTCGTTTATCGCCAGCTTGTTGAGCGCCTCGCGCAGCTCTTCGAAGTCTTGTCCGTCGGACGGATACAGCCCGCAATAAACCATCCGCTGCGGGGCGCGATAGCCGGGCAACGGTTTGGCAGCGTCTTCGCCGGTGGTGGCAACGGTGTCGCCGATGTGGATCTGGCCGAGGGACTTGATGTTGCAGATCAAATAGCCGACCTGGCCGGCGCTCAGCTCGTCGCACGGGCGGCGCTGCGGGACGAACTGGCCCAGTTCGACGATGTCGTGGGTGGTGCCGGCGCGGAGGAAGCGGATCTTCTGCCCCTTGCGGACGGTACCGTTCATCACGCGGACGTAAGTGATCGCGCCGCGGTACTCGTCGTAGTGACTGTCGAAGACCATCGCCTGCAGCGGGGCATCGGGATCGCCGGACGGCGGCGGCACGCGCTGGATAATCGCCCGCAACAACTCCTGGGCGCCTTCGCCCGTCTTGCCGCTACAGCGAAGCACTTCCTTCGGGTCGATGGCCAGCACCGATTCCATCTCGGTGATGACTTCGTCGGGCCGGGCATGTTTCAGGTCGACCTTGTTGAGCACCGGCACGATGGTCAGGTCATGCTCCAAAGCGGCATACGCGTTGGCGACGGTTTGTGCCTCGATACCTTGAAACGCGTCGACCAACAGCACGGCTCCTTCGCAACACGCTAAGCTGCGCGACACTTCGTATTGAAAGTCGACATGTCCGGGCGTGTCGATCAGGTTCAGCTCGTACGTTTCGCCGTCAACCGTACATTGCATGGCCACGGCGCGTGCCTTGATCGTGATGCCGCGCTCGCGCTCGATTTCCATGTCGTCGAGGGTTTGGTCGCGCATCTGGCGCTTTTGCAGCGTGCCGGTCTGTTCCAGCAGGCGATCGGCCAACGTGCTCTTGCCGTGATCGATGTGAGCCACGATGGAAAAGTTGCGAATGTGTTTGCCGTCGATCGGAGGCATGCGTCGGCCGCGTGGGGAGGGTTTCGTGTGGCGGTGTGCGGAGTGAGTGGACTAGGGGGACCCTGCCAGGTGGGCTCGCCGGGCCAGTCCGGCGGCGCCGATAAACCCGGCATCGCCGCCCAGCGAGGCATAATCGATCGACGTCTTCTCTGCCAGAAAGGGAAAGGCCCGCTCGCGTACTTCTTGTTTGATTCGCTCGAGGAACGCGCGGCCGGTCGGGCTGGAGTGTTTGCCGAACGTCATCGCGCCGCCGATCACGACGCCCTCGGGGTCGATGGCGTGCATCGCCGACACGATGCCAATGCCCAGGTAGCGGCCCGTCTCGTCGATGATCTCGAGCGACAGTCGATCTCCGGCGCGTCCCTCCTCGTCGATCATTTTACCCGAAAGCTCGTCGCCGGCGGCGATCCGTTTGGCAAGCGAGCTTTCATGGCCCGCGGCCAATAGTTCCTCGGTCCGCTTGACGACCGACGTGGCACTGGCATATGCCTCGAGGTGGCCGCGCTGTCCGCAGGAGCACATGCGTGCGTCGTCGTTGTAGTCGATGATCAGATGACCGAGCTCGGAGCCGGCGCTGTTTTCGCCTTCGACCAGCAGGTCGCCGATGATGATTCCGCCGCCGACGCCGGTGCCCAGCGTAAACATCACCATGCTGCGCAGGACGCGGCCGCTGCCGACCCAAAACTCGCCGAACGTGGCTGCGCGTGCGTCGTTGGCAAACGTGACCGGCAGACCGCAGGCCTCTTCCAAGGCACTCTTGATCGGAAAGTGCCACCAGTGCGGCAGGTTTCCGGGCTCGAGCAACACACCGGCCGCCACGTCCATCGTGCCGGGCGTACCCAGGCCGACGCGGCAGATGGCGTCGAAGCCGATACCGGCTTCTTCGACCGTGGAGCGGAGCGTCTGATCGATGCGCTTGATCGCCTGGCGGGGGCCCTTTTCCTCGTCGGTCGGCATGCTGTGATAGGCCAACGGTCGGCCCTGGTCGTCGACGACCCCAATCTTGATGTTCGTACCGCCGACGTCGACCGCGGCGAAAAACGGAGGCTCGGCCTGGGTCACGGGAGTGAGCTGCCGGGATGGAGCCATGATGGGCGCGGCACGGGGACGGGGGCCAATGACAACGGACGACGGCAATGCGATCCGGCTACTTCTTCGGCCGATTGGTGACTCGCTGGCTGCAACGTGAACAGCGGCGGCGCTGCGGGTTCAGCTTCGAGCCGCAGCGCGAGCAACGAAGGTTCTTAAGCGCTCTGACGAACTTGCTGTGGGGTCGGGTTCTCATAGCGATGCCGCCTTGTCTGCGAGTGGTTTGGGTCGTGTGCGGGAAGCAAATCAGAATATCAGCCGGGCGGGGCGACGTCTATCGCGGCTGGGGAATGCGGGCGTCGTTCGCCGCGATAGCATGCGCGTCACGCCAGAATGTCGTGGACGGTCTCGCCGTGGACGTCGGTCAGGCGGAAGTCGCGTCCGGCGTAGCGGAACGTCAGCCGCAAGTGGTCGAGCCCCAGCAGGTGGTGCATCGTGGCGTGTAGATCGTGGACGTGGACTTTGTCGGCCACCGAGAAGTAGCCGTAGTGCTTGGCCCCCCTGGGCGTGGGTTGTCAAGGCCGACTCGAACACCGGCTTTGCACGACTGCATTACGAAACGAAGAAGCGAAACGATTCATCTGGCGGCGCGGCACTTTTTAGAATGGCAAGCGCCGCACGCAAGTCCCAGAGGATCGCTTCGACCGGGTAACGACCAATCGTCCGATCGGACGGCATCTTCTCCAAGCTGGATATCAATCCACCAATCGTCTGTATTCCATCTGCGATGGGGGACCAGTTTTCTTCGGCCGGCGGAAGACCCATTTCCTCCCGTTCATCATCGCCGAGCATTTCTGAATCATCGAAAAAACTCGTAAGCGGCTTAGCGCTGGCCGCGACCGCAATTTCGTCGAGTTCGTCCAGTCCGTCACACTGGCCCAGGTTTTGGCCGTACACGAGACCCTCGTTCTTGGGATCCATCTCCGCAGGGAGATCCTGGTGGCCCGACGCGTTGAGTTCGATGGTCGCGTAGATTGACATGATTGCGACTCCCTGGTTTGGTGCGGTGTCAAACGACGACCCAAAGCGGGTGCTTACCCACGGAAACAGCGATGGACAATTCTCAATCTGTGCGATCCGCCATTCCAATTCAACGAATCGATCTACTGCATTCATCGAGATATGGATGCAACGCTGCCATAAACGATTTTTCGTCCGTGAGCTGATCGAGTTCATCAGATCTGATTCGCGATTCTGGAGCGAGTGAATGGAGGTAGGCGAGAAACCGAAAAAATGCGTCGACGTTCTCCGAATTCCAAGCTTTCCCCATTCGGAAGTCGATCTCTATCTTATTCTCCCAAACGAAGATGCCCAGGTCAGGAATGACCGTGCCATGCATCGAGATGCCGCCGAAGCAGCAATGAAAAGCATCAGCTCGTCCGGCTTGCAACCAATCGCACGGATCGTCGATGGACATCAGTGGTACATCCGCGCAGTGTCTGTTGTCCCACACGGTGGGAGATTTGGACACACATTGGCCGTTTTCTCGAATAAACCGATAGAGCTTCTTCACGCTTGCGGGCTTTACGTGATCGAACACGATGGTGGGGAGCGAACCGTCGTCGTCGCGAAAATTGACTGATGTGATTTGCCAAGCGTTCGTCATGCAACTGACGGCTCCGCGTTCATTGCCGTGTTCTACGGCAGTTTGTGTTGAGCATTGAACATCGCGTGATATCGCTGCGCCTTCTCAGTCTCACCAAGCTTCTCGTAGCAGTCGCCCAGTTCGCCGTAAAGGAAATACGAAGACGGCCCGCGATCAACAGCAAGCTGGAACATCTCCGCGGCTTCCGCAAATCGGCACTCATCGCGAAGTATGTAGCCGAGGTCGTGCGCGATGTGTTGTTTATCTATAGACGCAGCCAATCCCTTTTTGAGAATGTTGATACCGACGTCGGGAGCCGTCCGCGAATAGAAGAGTTCGTAGTCACCGAAGCACTCCATCGGGACAGCACATATGATCTCGCCATCGCATTTGTGTTGGTAGCGGAACTCGATTTCGCCGCGGCGTCGAAAGAAGGCGGACTCGCTAATGCGTTCGGGAAGGAACAAGTCCACGTAGCAGTCACTAATCGTGCCATCTGAAAGGACGTGTTTGGCTTTGACGATGAAGGTGTCGTAGATTTCGGATTCGCGCAGCACGGGGGAATCGATTGGGTCGAGTTCCGATTCGCGGAAATCATCCGCGTACGTACCTCCAATTAGGCCGAAGTACGGAATTGCCGGATACTGAGTTAGAGCGTCAATGAATCGCATGGAAGGTATTGGTCTCAGCGGTGGAACGCCAAGGACATCCGGGGAGTTGACGCGAACGAGCGAAGCAAGCCAGCCAGGATTGTACGACTCCGGTCATGTTGCCTTGTTGTGTACTGGTATCAGTCATCCGAAGATGGTGCGCTCTCGGTCGGCTTGGCGAAGGAACCGGAGGCCCTCAACAATCGCGGGAGCGTCTAGCGCCATTAGGGTTCTTCTCGTGTTTCAAGGGGCATCGCAGATACCCAACAATCAATCGACCGCCGAAGTGCTGACATAGCGCTTCCGCATTTTCGCGGCCGCGGAATGCGTCGTCAATTGTTGGACGTCACGCCAGAATGTCGTGGACGATCTCGCCGTGGACATCGGTCAGGCGGAAGTCGCGGCCGGCGTAGCGGAACGTCAGCCGCAAGTGGTCGAGCCCCAGCAGGTGGTGCATCG
>ERZ869936.1615-NODE-1615-length-15570-cov-6.019529_pt1 | contig 15570 bp, 10 predicted proteins | sample MGYA00520876_ERZ869936 | MGnify/ENA primary metagenome ERZ869936 (study PRJEB32218, sample SAMN09650985) | biofilter metagenome | isolation source: enrty point of leading RO module | place: Saudi Arabia: Thuwal, RO plant located on Red Sea | collected 2016-02-17 ...
CCAGCGTGCCACTGACCGCTGCACCGCTGCTGATCAGCGTGTAGGTGCCGTTCTCAAGTCCGCCGAGGTCGGTGAAGACGAAGTCACTGAGGCCGAGTGCGCCGGTGCCAATGGTCAAAGTACCCGTGACATCGATGCTGTCGCTGGCGGCGATGCTATCGAGTTCGAAGTCGAGAACTCCCGCGCCGCCTGCGAGGGCCGAGATGTCGAGGTCGCCGTCGACCGAGAGCGTGCCCGCCGAAGCGCCGGGGGCGAGGCCGGCGCCCGCTGCCACAATCACGTTGCCGGCGATGGTGCCACTGCCGCCGAGGGTGCCGGCGTTGACGTTGGTGTCGCCGGTGTAGGTGTTCACTCCGTTGAGCAGCAGCTTGCCGTCACCGGTCTTGGTGAGCGAGTTACCACTTCCGGAGATGACGCCGGAAACCACCGCGTAGTCGTTGGTCGTATCCGGATTGTCGTCCACCTGGATCGTGCGGTTGCCATTGAGGAAGATGTCGTTCTGAAGTGTGACGACATCGTCCGCGGTGTCGGTGCCGAGGTAGAGCGGATTCTGGTTACGGAAGCCTGTTCCGGCATTGTTCCAGTCGAGTTGGATGCCGCCTTCGAGATTGACGGTCAAGGGACCACCATTGGCGGCAAAGCCACCTCTGTTCTGCCAGTAAACATCGCCCGCCGAGTTGTTGATGTCGCGGGTGAAGCTGCCGCTGGATTCAAGGATACCGTTGTTGAAGTATAGCTTGGCGGAGCTGTCGAGCCCCACGCCGTCCACGGCCCGGACCACAACGCCATTGTTGAGTTGCAGGGTTCCAGTGTTGAATTCGTTTGTGCCTTCCAGGGACAACGTGCCGGTGCCGTTGATCTGCAGGGTGTAGTTGCCTCCCATCGTGAGGTCGCCGGAGAGGATCGAGATGTCGTCATTCGAGGCCGGGTTGTCGAACAGGCGGACGGAGCTGTTCCAACCGAGGCTGAATGGGTTGGTGATCGTCACCGGTGCGGTGGATGTGGGGGAACCCATCTGCGGGTTGTTGTCCCCGTTGAATCCGGTGCTGCCCCTCCAGTTGGCGACGGCACCGCCATTGCTGGTCACCGTGAGGGCCGAATCGGTGGCTGCGAAGCCGCCCGGGCCACTCCATTCGTAGTCGCTGCCGAAGTTGGGGGTCAGCGTGCCACTGGCCATCAGGATGGCAGGGTTGTTGCTGGCGGAGTTGAAGGTGACTGCCCCGGGCGGAAGTCCGGTGGCACTCGCGCCGACGTTCAAGTAGCCGTTGGCGATCGTCGTGCCTCCGGAAACTCCGGAATTGTCGCCCGAAAGGATGAGTTCTCCTCCTCCATCGACCAAGACGCCACCGCTGAAGGTGTTGGTCCCAGCGAGTTCCAAAGATCCAGTTCCCAAATGGGAAACGGCAAGACTGGTACCTACGTCACCGACAGCGCCAGAGTAGACTTGGGTCCCGGTGGGAACGATGCCCAGGATCACGTTTCCAACGTAGCTGACGGTGCCGCCGACCTGGCCGCCGAGTCCCCCGAGGAGACCACCGAGGGTGCCGTTACCGGAAGTTCCCGCGGTCCACTCACCGCCTCCGCCAACATTGACGGTAAGGGTGGTGCCATCATTGACCGTGACGGCCCCGGCGCCTGGCATGGCGGCGATCTTTGTGAACTGCAGGATCCCCTCGTTGATCGTGGTGCCACCATCATAGGTGTTCGTGCCGGTAAGCTGCAGGTGGCCCGGGCCGGTCTTGATCAGTCCTGCGGCGGTCCCGCTGGTGTTGCGGATGTCACCCGTGAGCCGGCCGCCGGTGGTGAGCATGTTGCCGTTGTTGTTGTCCACCCGGTTCGAAGCGCAGAACAGAGTCGCGTTGGTAGCCACGGTGCGGTCCGCACCGTTGAGATCGACATTGTTCTGAAGGTTGACGACCTGAGTGGGCTGGGCGGCCTCCTCGTTCATCACGAAAACATCCGGCTGGAAGTGGGCGCTGCCCCAGACGACCTCCGTGCTGGCATCGTTGTTGAAGGTGATCCTACCGTAGGTATCGGCTTGGATGTGGCTGAAGCCGCTGGTGCCGCCGGTGAGTTGGACGTCGGTGGGACCTGAGCCCAACGGCCGCCTCATGTAGTAGGCAAGTCTGACATTGCCGCCATTGATCTCCAGGTTGCTGGTGCCTCCGGTGGTGGAGCTGATCCCTCCGGGAATCGACTGCGCCCCACCATTCCAAGCCGTGCCGAGTGCAAGGACCCCTTCGTTGACGATGGTCGGTCCATCGTAGGAATTGCCGTCATTCCTGAGAAGCAACGTCCCCGGGCCGGTCTTGGTCAGACCGGCAGCGGTGCCGGCACTGTTGCGAATGACGTTGGTGATCTGCGCATATCCGGATCCGATGGTCGTCTTGGCCACCTCGATGCCACGCTGGGAGCCGTTCAGGTCGATGAGGTTCGTCAAGGTCAGCGTCGAGTTGGCTTGAGCATACTGAGACTGGAGGATCAAGGGATCGGGATTGAAAAAGCCGGTCGCATTGGCATTCCCCGCTTCATTCGCAACACCCCAGACCAATTCGTAGGAGTCGTTGTTGTTGATCCGTACCGTCAGGCCGTTGTTGCCGTTCTCACTGAAACCACCGTCGAGGATCTGGACCTCACCGGCTCCCGTTCCCAGCGTGTTGTTGAAGGTGAAACCCCAGTAGTTTTCCCAGACACCTCCGTTGAGGACGAGATTACCGGTTCCGTCATTGGGTTCCGAGTTGTTGACCAACAGGACGCCACCGTTGAGGGTGAGCGGGCCGCTGAAGGTCTTGTCGCCGTTTCTGAAATTGACGCGTCCCGGGCCGTTGATAGTGACGCCACCGGTGCCGCTGACGGGTGATTGAAGATTCACGATCTCACTGGCGTCATCCGTGGTGATGGTGATGCCGCCACTCTGATCGAGGCTGCCGCCATTGAGCGTGTATGTGCCGGTGAAGTTGTCGATCAACACGGTGCCGGCGGTGACCGCGCCGAGACTAATCGTACCGCCAGCTCCACCATTGCCGATGACGGCGTTGTCGGGCGAGGCGTTGTTCCAGTCGACGTTCGCGCCGCCATCCCACCACTCACCGGTGCCGAGCCAGTCGCCGGCGCCGTCGGTGGTTCCGCCTCCGCCCGGATCCCAGGTGAGGGTGGCGGCGTGGCCGATGGATAGGGTTGCGGTCGCCATCGCGGTCGCGAGGAGACCCAGCTTTGCTGATTGGAGGGATCGGGTTCTCATGGGTTCTGGGGTTATGGTTCGATCCCCAAGGCACTTGCCTGGAGCAAGGGAGTCAAAATTTATTGATATCGACACCTGGCCAGCAAACGGCCAGGATGTCCGGGCCTTGGAATTCCGTCCGATCCCGATCGCCGAGCAGGTGGCCGACCACCTGAGGCAGGAGTTGCGCCGAAGGACCTGGACTGGATTGATGCCGGGCAAGCACGCGCTGGCAGCGGAGTTCGGGGTCAACAACAAGACCGTGGAGGTGGCCTTGAGGCAGCTTGAGAAGGAGGGGCTGCTGGTTCCCCAGGGGGCGGGGCGACGCCGGTTGGTCGGACAGGTCGGGAAGAAGTCATCCGCGGGGACGCTGAGGATCGGGTTGCTGCTGCATTCCGCGGTGGACCGGGGGAAGGGCCATGTGATCGATCTGCAGCACCGGCTGATCGAGGGCGGGCACGGAGTCGTCGTGGCCCCCCGGCATCTGGTCGAGCTGAAGATGGAGCCTCGGCGGGTCGCCCGGGTGGTGGGAAGCCACGAGGTCGATGCCTGGATCGTGCTCGCGGGTTCGTTCGAAGTGCTCGAGTGGTTCTCCGCCCGCAAGCCGCCGGTGTTCGCGCTGTTCGGCCGCCGGCGGGAACTGATGATTCCCGGGGTGGGACCGGACAAGCCGCCGGCCTATGAGGCGGCGACGCGGAAGTTGGTCCGGCTCGGTCACCGGCGGATCGTGCTGCTGTGCGCGCCTGATCGGCGGGTTCCGGAGCCGGGTGCCTCCGAGCGGGCGTTCCTCGCGGAGATTGCCGCGCACGGGATCCCGGTCAGCCGCTACCAACTGCCCGACTGGGATGGTGATGTGGAGAGCCTGCATCCCCGTTTGAAATCCCTGTTCCGCTACACCCCGCCCTCGGCGATGATCGTCGATGGAGTGGCCCCGTTCGCGGCGGTCATGCAGTTCCTCTGCCGGAAGGGACTGCGCGTGCCGGAGGATGTGTCGGTGATCTGCACCGACCATGCGGACTGGTTCGACTGGCTCCGTCCGAGCGTGGCACACATCCGCTGGGATCCGAAGCCGGTGGTCAGGCGCATCGTCCGCTGGGCCGACAACGTGAGCGGGGGAAGGGAGGACATCCGCCAGATCGAGACGCCGGCGGAGTTCGTGCCGGGCGGGACGATCGGTCCGGTCCATGCATCGGCCAAGCGACGAAGATAGCTCGAGAATGCGCGAATGCCGATTCCGCCAGGGTGCTAGCGAGCCAGGGCTTTTGGGTGGTGCCGGGATACCACGCAGACAGCGTCACCGGTTCGTCCTCGAAGCGTTCAGGGAACAGGGAAGGCTGAGTTGGCGGAGCGGCGGGCAAGAGGCTTGACCTCACAAGCAACCGATGGGAAATTCCCACCATGGCTGAGACGCGCAAGCTCGACTCGCGGCGGAGGGCGGTTTTTCCGGACCGCTTTTCGCCCGGCGACCTGTTTCTGGAGGAGCAGGTCGGGGAGGACCGGGTGGTGTTTCGCCTGATCCGGCCGAAGGACGTGCCGGTCTCTGCGGTCAAGCGGGATCGGGGACGCATGATGGTACAGGCACCCCTCGATCGTGATCGGGTCCGCCAGGCCATCCGCGACGACCGTGATGCCCGGTGAAGATCTACTGGGACAGTTCCGCCCTGGTGGCGGCGACCATGGAGCGAAGGCTCCGTGACCGGTTGACCGGCGAGGGAGGTGTGACCCGGGTCCACTCCTTGACCGAGGTCTTTTCGACCCTCACCGGCAGCCGTCTCGGGTTCCGGGTTGATGCAGCCGACGCGGCTCTGGTCGTCCGGGAGCTGGCGGAGTGTGTTGATCTCGTCGAGGTTTCGTCATCCGATGTCCTTCAGGCTCTCGACGAGGCCCGTTCACTGGGGGTGCGCGGCGGGCGGGTGCATGACTACCTTCACGCTGTGGCTGCGCGCCTGGCGGAATGCACGACACTCCTCACGCTGAATACCGGGGACTTCGACGGCCTCGGTGGAAACCTGAACATCCAGGAGCCCTAACGCGGGGAGTCAGAGGTCCTGAGTCGCAGGGCCGGCGACGCCCGTGGCGCCGGGATACCAGGCGGGCAGCGTCACCGGTTCGTCCTCGAAGCGGGCGAGCACGTCTTCCGGCACGTGGCGGCGGTGGACGATGATGGTGTAGGCGTGCTCGTCGAACCAGGAGTCGCCGAGGGTCCAGCGGCCGGATTCGACCTCGTCCTTGCCCCAACTGTTTTCGGCCAGCCATTTGCGCGGGCGTCCCCCGGCGTCCAGGTCGACGCCGACGAGGGCCATGGCGTGGTTCGAGGCGCCCTCGTGGAAGCGGGCGCGGTCGGCCTTGTCGAGGGAGAGGTCGGTGCCGAAGAGGCTTTCGTAGTCGAAGAGGCGGTCGTGCATGACGCCCAGCTTCCTCGACTGGTCGACGCTCATGTTCACCGCGAACCACATCGATTCGTTGGCGAGGATGGAGCGGATGGCGGCCTGCTTGAGCGTGTCGATCCCGACGTTCACAAAGCCCATGCAGGCGGTCCCGACGATGTTCCGTGCGCGGTCGAAGCGGTAATGCCGGCCGATCTCGTTCTTGGGATCATGATAGAGGCAGACCAGTTCATCGAGGGACTGTCCGATGAAGCGTTGGAAGAAGCTCGTGGGCGTGAAGGACTCCTCGGGGGAGAGGTCCTTGTCCTCGGCGGAAGCAAGTTCGGTGTCGTCGCCCTTGGTCTTTCGCCTCCGCTTGAAGCGCCACTGGAAGGAGGCGGGCGGTTCGCCGAGGCTGATCACGAGCAGGCGGTAGACCTCGGAGAGCGCCTCCCGCTTCATCGCGCGGAGTTCGTCGATTCCGGCACCGTCGGCATGGCGTTCGAGCATCCGGGCGGCGCGGGAGCGAACCAGGCGCTGGAGCACCCTGTTCAGCGGGCCGGTGTGGGAACTGCTGGTGGTTTCCGGCATGGCGGCGGCCGGAACGACCCCGTGCTTCGTGACGAGGGCGGAGAGGAAATTCCACCAGCCGCCGTCGTGGAGCATCCATCGGTTCACGGCTTCCCAGTCACGGTCGAGATAATCGCGGTGGCGGAGTTCGATGATCTCCTCGAGATAGAGATTCGCGCGCTCGAGCTTGTCCCAGAACTGGAGGTAGGCGACCGAGAACTCGAAGTCCTCCATGCCGTGCTCGCGGATGACGTGGGGTCGCAGCGTGTTGAGGGCGGCGAACATCCAGCAGCGTCCCGATTTCTTCTGGTTGGTGACTCCCTTGCTGCGGACCTGGTGGCTGAAATGGGTGTCCTGACCGGCGAGGACGGCGTGGTTGAGGGCGAGTTCGTCGATCTCGTTGTGGGCCACGGCGTTCTGGCGGGCGCGGTCGGCGCCGGCCAGTTGAAACGACTCGCGGATGTCCTTGATCAGATCCGGCGTCAGGATTCCCCGGGCCTCCCCGTTCTCGGGTTCCCCCGAGGATTCGGGAACGGTGCGCCGGGAGACGAGGGCCGGGGATTCGGAAGGAGTGGACATGCTGACAGGCGGGATGGTCGGAGGTCGCTCGAAGGGGGGAGCGGGATCGCAGCAGGGCGCCCACCACGAGGGAAGCTGAAAAATCCCGGTCACCTGACCACTTTGGGAGCAGGTGGGGGATGAAAACATCCGGATCCAACTGTCCCCAAAAAAGGCATGGTTGCTTTCTCGCAAATCGCTCGACGACCAAGGGGGAACGGTGTTCGACTCCTCCGCCTCTGAAAAGCCCATCTTTCAGACACCCTCAAACCATGCCCAAACGCAAATCTTCCCCGAGTCGCAAGTCCTCGAAGGCCCCGTCTTCGGTCCTGTTCCATGCCGACGCGACCGATCCCGACATGCTCTACTTCAGCCGCTTCGGCGCGGTGGATCCGTTTCTCGCCTTTTCCCTGAACGGGAAGAAGATCGGCGTGTCGCCGAGCATGGAATACGGTCGCATGACCGAGGAGTCGGACTTCGACGAGGTCCTGCTGCTTCACGAGGTCGAGGAGCGGGCGAGGAAACGCTTCAACCTCAAGAACGGTACCAAGCCGGGAAGGGACCTGCTGGTGCGGCAGCTCGCCAAGGAGTACAAGATCAAGTCGTTCCGCGTGGGCGACCGGTTTCCCGCCGGACTGGCCTTCCAACTCCAGGAAGCGGGCCTGAAGCTCGAGCCGGTGACCGACGGGCCGTTGTTTCCCGAGCGGGAGATCAAGACGGCCGAGGAGGTCGAGCTGCTGCGCAAGGGCAACGAGGCGAGTGCGGCGGGCTTCCGGGTGGTCGCCAAGGCGCTGGCGGATTCGAAGATCAAGAAGGGCAAGCTTTTCTACGAGGGCCGCTATCTCACCGCGGAGCGGCTGCGCGACCTGATCGCGCAGGCGACGCTGGGCAAGGGGGCGGTGGCGCTGCAGACGATCACCGCCGCCGGCGACCAGGCCTGCGACTGTCACAACGAGGGCACGGGGCCGATCCCGGCGAACGAGCTGATGGTGGTGGACATCTTTCCGCGCCGGGCGGCCGACGGTTACTGGGGCGACATGACGCGGACCTTCCTCAAGGGCAAGGCGAGCGAGGCGCAGAAGAAACTGGTGAGCGTGGTGCGGAAGGGTCACCAGCTCTCGCTGGACATGATCAAGCCGGGCGTCGCGGGCGGCACGGTCCACGAGGCGGTGGAGAAATTCTTCGCCGACGAGGGCTACGAGACGGTGCGAGACTCGGACAAGCCGCGCGGGTTCTTCCACGCGCTCGGGCACTGCATCGGCCTGGAGGTCCACGAGGATCCGGTGATGCGCCGCGGGTCGAAATGGCGGTTCCGCAAGGGCATGGTGATCACCACCGAACCCGGCCTCTACTACCGCGGGCTCGGCGGCTGCCGGATCGAGGACGTGGTCCACGTCACGGCCGACGGCAACGAGCTGATCTCGAAGGCGCCGTATCGCTGGGAGATCGCCTGAGGTCGTTTGGAGTGCGGAGGCTCGCCTCCGCTTTCCCGGGTTGCCTCGTGCTGTTTTCCTCGTCCGCGTGATGGGGATTTCGAGCTGTCTTGAGATCCTCGTAGCCGCATCGGTCGTTCGAAAGCGGAGGCAAGCCTCCGCACTCCAGGGTCTTCAACCCTCCGGAGCGATCTCGAAGCGGTAGCTTCCGGAGCCGGCGTTCATTCGGAAGGAGTCCCCGGCATCGACCGGATCGAGTCCGGCGACCTCGTCGAGCGGCTTGCCGCCTTCGGTGATCCGGTCTCCCGAGCGTCGCGGCAGCTCGATGAGCGCCCGCGTGTCGGCCGGGATCGTGATCTCGAAAGTACGACGTTTGCCGTCGATGCGCCAGTCGGAGACGATCGTGCCGCGGATCGTTTCGTGGGAGCACTTGACCCACTCGAGCCCGTCGACGGGCCGCGGGCGGATCTCGATGAGGTCGAAGCCGACGGCGTCGTCGGCGCACTGGATTCCTCCCAGCCAGCGGAAGAACCAGGCCGAGATGGATCCGAACATCGGATGGTTGTGGGACTTCGAGCCGTCGGTGCCCTCCCAGTCCTCCCACAGGGTGGTGGCCCCGTTTTCCAGCATCCAGCCCCAGGAGGGGAAGGACTCGCGGGTGGCGAGGGCCCAGGCGAGTTCGTGGTGCCCGTTGCGGGTCAGCTCCTCCATCAGGAAGCGGGTGCCGAAGATGCCGGTGGTGAGCGAAGGGCCGTCGGGTTTGGCTTTCAGGTCGGCGACGAGGAAGTCGGAGACCCTTTCGCGGGCCGGATCGAGTAGCGTGCCGTAGCCGAGAGCCAAGGCTTGCTCGGATTGCGAACCGCCGCCGATCTTGCCGGTGTCCTCGTCGAAGAAGGCACGGGCCCACGCGCTGGCGGATTCAGCGGCCATGGTGGTAAAGCGGGCGGCGTCCTCTTCCCTGCCCACGATGCGGCAGAGCCTCGCCATGCGGTAGGCGGTGTCGATGAACATCGGCGTGGTGATCACCGGGCCGGCGATGCGTTCCAGCGCCTCGTGGTCGCCGAGGCCCTTGACGACGAGCCCGTCCTCGCGCTTCGAGGCCTCGAGTTCGAACCAGCGGATCGCCGCGGGGAGTTGCTCTTCGACGAGTCGTCGGTCGCCGTAGTGCTGATGGAGTTGTTCGAGGAGGAGCGGGTGGGCCATCGCCCAGCCGACGCCGCAGTACTGGATGCCGACGAAGGGGGCGGTGTCGGTGAAGTTGCCGTCGGGCCGGGCGGCGTCGGCCCAGTCGCGCACGGTCTTGGCGTAGAAGCCGTGCATGTCGAAGTTCTTCAGGTAGGCCTCGCTGGTGACGACGATGTCGCCGCCGTAGCCGAAACGCTCGCGGTGCGGGCAGTCGGACTGCACGGTGACGACGTTCGCGAGGAACGTGCGGCGGGTGATTTCCTGGATGCGGTTGAGTGTCTCGTCCGAGCATGAGAAGCTGCCGGCGGAGGCGAGGTCGGTATGCAGCGGGAAGATGCGGCAATCCGCGACGGCGGGCGCCTCGGGCAGGCCGCGCACCTCCATGTAGCGGAAGGCGTGGAAGGTGAAATCGGGGCGGAAGACCTCGGGGCCCCCGCCGCGGACGATGTAGGTGTCGCCCTGCCACGCGATCTCCGGCGCGCCGGGACCGCCGATGAGGACCTCGTTGCCGTCCTTGTCCTTGCGCGTGCCCTTGATCTGGCCGCAGACGCTGGTCATGGGGTTGAGCGAGCCGTCCTCGTGAAGCAGCTCGCCGAAGCGGAACTCGATGCGGGTGCCGGCCGGTGCCTCGAGGGTGATCTCGGGCAAGGCGGTGAGGTTCACGCCGAAGTCGACGATGTGGGTGTCCGGCGCGGGGGTGGTGACGGTTTTCGCCGGGATCGCCTCCTTCAGCCGCGCCGGCGGCATGTCGAGCGGCTGAAGGACGTCGAGGGTGTCGTCGGTCGCGCGCACTTTCGTCCACGAGGAATCGTCGAAGCCCGGGCGGTCCCAGCCGTCGATGGCGAGGCGGGCGTCACGCTTTTCCCCGAGATAGATGCTGTTGCGCAGCGTGGGCCCGGGGGTGGTCTTCCAGTCGTCGCCGGTGGTCACCGTGGTGGTGCTGCCGTCGGGGTGGGTGACGACGAGGCAGGCGATGGCGCGCGGGCGTCCGACGGGGAGGGCCTCGCGGATGTTGCGGTGACCCCACATGCGCAGCGGCAGGGGATTGTACCAGCCGTTGCCGACGGCGAGGCCGAGGCAGTGGCGGCCTTCGGCGAGCAGGTCGGTCACGTCGTGGGTGCGGAAATGGATGCGCTCGGCGAAGTCGGTCCACGGCGGATCGAAGACGTGGTCGTCGAGCCGCTCGCCGTTGACGCTGGGATAGCAGAGGCCGAGACCGACCACGTGAAGCCGGGCGCGGACGACCGGCTTGCTGATGGCGAACTCGTGGCGCATGAGAGGCGCCGGGTCGTCCTTGTAGAAATCCTCGTCGTTTTCGGGGTTCTCGCGGCCGTCATTGATCCAGCGCGCGCCGCTCCAGTCGGCGGCCTCGAGCGGCGCGACTTCCCAGACGGCCGCCCCGCTCCACGGAGAAGGCTCGCCGTCACCGCTCCAGCAGCGGACTTTCCAGAAACAACGGTCGCCGGCGGAAAGCGGGGCGCCACCATAGGTCGTGCCGGGTTCGCGCCGGGCGGCGGTCTTGCCGGAGTCCCAGCGGTCGCCCTCGTCCGCATCGAGTTTCTCCTCGCTGCTGGCCACGAGCACCTGCCATGCGGTGGTCTTCACGCCGCGGGCGTCGGATTCGAGCCGCCAGGTGAGGCGGGGCTTCGCGGTGGCATTCAGGCGCTTGGTCGCGCCGTCGCAGCGAAGGTCGACCGGAGCGGGAAGGGAGGCGGCGACGGGCAGGGCGAACACGACGGAGGCGAGGAGAAGGCGGAAACTCATGGTGGCTGGGGCAGGAATGACATGGGGACCGGGGCGCTGGCGAGTCGTGATCGTGCCGGTCTTTCCCGCCTGCGACGGACGGCAGGCGGAGGATCTTACGCGAAACCCGGTCAAAGACCTTGCGTTCGGCAAGAATCCCGTCGTCCCTGTCGTTGAAGCAGCACGATGATGACCGGAGCGATACAGTTTTTCAGCAAGGGCAGGGGGCCTGGCGTGGCCGTTCACGCGATTCTGGCCCTCGGTGCCTCGCTTCTCTGCCTCGCGGCGGAGGAGGCGCCGGCGGAGGAGGCGGCCAAGCCGGATCCGCTCACCCTGCCCGGACTGCGGATCAATCTCGAGGACAAGTGCCTGGATCTGGAAGCGAAGGTCTGCCTGGACCAGGGTTTCCTGGAACTGGTGGCCTGCACCGAGGGATCGAAGGAGCACGAGGCGATCATCGCGGTGAAATCGAAGGCCGCGCACATCCATGCCGCGCTGCTCCTGCTCGGTGCCACGCCGGGGAATCCGGCGATGCGCAAACCGGTCAACGAGGAGATGACCCGCTGGATCGACCTGCCGCCGCGCGGAGGCGAGGTGAAGGTGACCCTGCTGGTTCCCGACGAGTCCGGGAAGACCGTGGAGCATCCGATCAGCCGGTTCATCCGCCGCGCGGTCGATGACTACCAGCCGGACACCGAGGAGGAGCCCGAGCCGTTTCCGACCAGCACCTTCCTTTTCGCCGGGTCGGTCCTCTACAAGCCGGAAGGAGGAACGCCGCGCTACCTGGCCGACGACAGCGGCAACGTCATCTCGCTGGCGACCTTCGGCGACGAGCTGTTGTGCCTGCCAGGCATGCATTCGAAGGAGAACGGCGCGCTGGAGTGGGAGGTCGATCCGACCAAGCTGCCGGCCCTCGGTTCGGACGTCACGCTCCGCCTCAAGCCGGTCCAGCCGGAGGAAGCCGCGCCACCGTCCGGAGCCGATGGCACGAAGGAGCCGTCCGCCGAACCGAAATCCAAGCCGGAGGAATGACCGAGCGCTTCGCAGGGGAGCTGCGGATGCCCGTGGAATTTCCTGTCCGGCGATGTTCCGGGTTGGAAGGTTCCGGAAGGATGGTACACGCTTCGGGTGGCCTCTTCCGGTCAGGCCGCGGTCGCGACCGGACAAGTCTCAACCCACACCAATGATGAAACGAATCGCAAGCTGGATGATGTCGGGAGCGATGCTGACCGCGGTCGGCATCGCCGGGGAGAAGTCGGATGACGGCTTCGTCGAAATGTTCAACGGCAAGGACCTGACCGGTTGGCAGACGACCGGCAACTGGATGATCGAGGAAGGCAACGTCCTCACGCTGAAGCCCCGCGAGGGCGAGCACGGCTGGCAGCGATTCGACGCCTACATCTTCACCGAGAAGAAGTACGGGGACTTCATCCTCGATCTGGAATTCAAGATCCAGGAGAAGGGGAATTCCGGGGTGTTCCTGCGCGTGGGCGATCCGAAGTCTCCGGTGGACACCGGCTTCGAGGTCCAGATCCTCGACACCCACGGCCTGGAGAATCCCGGTCACCACGACTGTGGCGGGATCATCCGCACCGCGGGACCCACGCAGAACATGGCGAAGCCCGCCGGGGAGTGGAACCGCTATATCATCACCCTGAAGGGCAGCCACCTCGAGGTGGTGCTCAACGGCGAGAAGATCCAGGACCTGGACCTGAGCAAGGGACCGATGAAGGATCGCCCGATGGAGGGCCACATCGGCTTCCAGGACGAGGCGAAGCGCGTCTGGTACCGGAACGTGAAGATCAAGGAACTCTGAGCCGAGGACTTCCCTTTCCATCCCGGCGTCACCGGCCCCGGAGCGGTTGCCGACTGACGACCCGGAAAGCCGGGGGAAAGTAGAGGGCCATTCCGCGTGAAACCACCATGAACACCGTAGCAAATGCGAAATGCAAGGACCCCAGCTACGGTCCTCACCGAGGGCCTCGACATCCGAGTGACTCACGCCACCCGTGCAGTGACTGAAGATCACTCCGGCGACCATCACCTCCGGGTCGAAGCCGTGGGACTTGTCGCGGCGCGGATCGAGCTCCGGATACTCGGCCACTCGATCCAACAAGCCGGAGGCCCGCAACACGCCGAGCACGGCGAGCTGACCTCCGTGGACCGAACTGGTCGCCGAGGGTCTCAGCTCGATCTGAAACTTCCGGGGTTTGAGAGAATGATGCCGCGCCACGCGCAGAGATTACCCCGGTACACTTTATCAGCCCATCGCGCAAACTCACCCGCAGGGTGAATCATCCCCAGCCGCGCTAAGGATTAGGGGGTACTTATGACTTCGCGGTAATGCGGAGTGCGGGGCGGCACGGGGGGACCCTTTGGGGGGGCGTGACGGGGGCGGGCACTCCGCATTACGCCGCGAACTTCACATGGCCCCGCAGGCCAGCAGCCCACGTGACAGCACGCCGGTGGGATGTTTGGCGGTGCGGAGCCTGGCTCTGGGGCGCGGAGCGTTCACCGCCCGGGGGCCGGAGGGACTTCGCTTCTACTGTTTTTGCAGTAGGTCAAAGATGGAAAAGACCGGTAACCCGGACCGAAATCTATTCGCTACGCCGAGACTATTCAGAAGGCGATTCTTTGACGGCCTCGCGATACTTCCGAACTGCCTCCTTTGCAAAATCGCCTTCTTTTTCATCGAACTCATACAAGGCGACGGCTTGCTTTCCTGCGGCGTCTCTGAAAGCGACTCCAAGAAAGATCGCCTCTGATTTTCCCTCGGTCGGAACATAAACTATGGAGACGCTAAAGCTGTCGGAAGGCTCCCTGCTCTTAAGAAGATTAGCTCTTATTTCGTTGACGAAATCAGGGATAACCGACGCCCTTACAGGAAGCTCTGGATGGCTTAAGTCGTGGTTCCAAACCGGATCCAATACTGCTCCGTAGCGGGATCTCATTGTCTCCAAGGCCACTGCATCCTTGAACTCGGCGGGCACCTCATGCGCACTCATTTGAAGGATCATCCAAAAGAGCCATTTCAAAACCCATCGAAGTTTACTCACCTCCGCCCCCTTCTCCCTTCTCCTTGCAAGGACAGCAAAACTCAATATTCACATCCTTCCCGTCAACATCGTGACCTTGCTTTTCGAGTTCATCCAAGTATGCGTCGACCGCCTTCTGGGGATCAGTGATCCCGTCGAACACCGGCCCACCTGGGCCAAGCTGATGCTGGTAGGTGTCTTTGCCGCACTCTTGTCCGATGACGTGAGCCGACGCGGGTTTCACCTTCCCTGGTTTCAGGCATTACGATCCTGTGACGGGCAGGTGGCCATCAAGGGATCCGATCGGGGAAAGAGGCGGGGTGAATCTGTATGGGTTTGTGGGGAATGACGAGGTGAACGGGTGGGATCATTTAGGCAAGAATCCTAATAATACTGCCATTTCTGGTCTAGTTGACGGTGACCAGGACTTCGGGAGTTTTAAAGTCACGATGGTTGATGGAGAGGTCAAGTGGCATAAGATTGAAATATGTTGCAAATGCCCCAATGGCTTGTTCTGTGGTTGGCAATTATGGAAAGAAAGAACCACAATTGGATATGCAATAAGTACTGGGCGGAAGTCGAGAGTGGAGCTAACATTCCCAGATAATACCATTACGCGGCTAGGACCGACTTCTGTATTTAGGTTTAATCGTAATAAGGAGTGTGAGAAGCTTGGTAAAGATTGCAAGGCATGCAAGACGGAGGAGGGGAACGCGACCGTCTTCGTAGGGGGTAGCGAGATACCCCCGGAACATCTTAACATTAATGGCCCTTCTAATAGTCCTAGGCCTCTACCGGATAATTCTGATAAAATACCGTAATGAATGGCGGGCTGTGCTGGGTGGTGAAGCTATAAATAATGATCAAGTCGTCGGTAATGAAAACTTTGTATGTATTTATCTCTATCTCGCTTTTGATGGGTTTTACATCGCTGGGCGCTGTCGGCGATAATGTCATTCTCGCAACTGTTAAAAATTATTCCGTAAATCAAGAAGTCTTCTGGGCATTAGATAGGGGTTCATTCGAGAAGGTGCCAAAATATGCCCCATTCGATGACTCGTCCGTAGATCTAAGCAAAGCTATCGCTATGGCTATGCGCCAATGTCGCGAGTCCAATAAAAACGGTCGGATTAGCCTCGACTCGGCGAGCTTCCGACAGCCTATAGCGACAAAGGATCGGAATGGAGTATTTTTCTACTTTATTACTTTCCTGGTAGAACCGGAAGAGGGGGAATCGTTCCAGTACGACGTGTTGGTTCTTCCTGATGGTAAGACGCTTGATTCGCAGATGAAACGGATTGAGTAAAAAGGTAAGCGCCCAACAGAACCGGTATGAACCGAGGACATCGGTAACATTCTGACCGGGAAGATGGGTGACAGGTAGAAGGGCGCAGGTCGTGTGATGGGGGTCAGTAGTACCAGAGCTTCGCAAGGTGTTTTTTGAAGGTCGTTTTGAGGGC
>ERZ869936.1616-NODE-1616-length-15560-cov-5.228184_pt1 | contig 15560 bp, 14 predicted proteins | sample MGYA00520876_ERZ869936 | MGnify/ENA primary metagenome ERZ869936 (study PRJEB32218, sample SAMN09650985) | biofilter metagenome | isolation source: enrty point of leading RO module | place: Saudi Arabia: Thuwal, RO plant located on Red Sea | collected 2016-02-17 ...
CGGGGTACGCCAACACCCTTGATGACGGCACCCGCGCCGGAAACTGCATCCGCGCCGGAGTGGCGGAAGCGGACACGCCGCGCTTTTGCGGGCTGTTGCAGGGCAAGTGGGGTTATTCCACGGTCTTCAAGGACGAGGTCGGCGTCATTGTCGACAAAAGGCTGGCGCTGACCGGATGGCTGATGCTGGCGGTGATGTGCGTCATGGTTCCCGGCGCGCTGATCATCGGGGTGCTGGCGGGGATGCGCGAAGGCTCGCGGCTGGACCGTACGCTTTCGACCGTCTCGATAACCACCACGGCGACGCCGGAATACGTCTCGGGTGTCATCTTCATCGCGATCTTTGCGTCGTCCACCGTGGGGCTGAAATGGTTCAAGGGCACCGCGACCAGCGCGATGGAGAACATCACCTGGGAAAACTTCACCCTGCCAGTGCTGACCATCGCGCTTTACGGCATGGGCTACATCGCGCGGATGACGCGCGCCTCGATGGCCGAGGTGATGACCGCGCAATACATCCGCACCGCGCGGCTGAAGGGCGTCAGCTTCCCCAACATCGTGATGAAGCACGCGCTGCGGAACGCGCTGATTGCGCCCTTCACCGTCATCATGCTGCAGTTCCCCTGGCTTCTGAACGGCGTCGTCATCGTCGAGACGCTCGTCAACTACAAGGGCTTCGGCTGGACGCTGGTGCAGGCGGCGGGCAACAACGATATCGAATTGCTGCTCGCCTGTTCCGTGGTCGCCGTCTTCGTCGTGCTGATCACACAGCTCATATCCGACATCGGGTATGTCTTCCTGAACCCCCGTATCCGGATCGCGTGAGGAGGCTGGACAGATGGAACCGCTAACCTGGACCGGCAGCCTCGCCTTCCTCAACCCGATCTTCCTGGGCCTCTGGGCCGTCTTCGCCGTGGCCGTGCTGGCCCAGATCGTGCTCAGCATGTTCGCGCCCGCACCCGAGTTGCAGGGCGACGCGCTGGCCGCGAAACGATCCCCCTACGACCTGGCCGTTCTGGCGGTGAAGTCGATCTTCGGCCTGATCGTCCTCACGTTCCTCGCCTACCTCGTCGGCGGCATCCTGATGCCGTCCCTCGAAGCCAAGGGGATCATCGGCACCATATCGACCCGGCTCCTGCCGGTCTGGATCGCGTTGGCCGCGACCTTCGCCTTGTCGATCACCTTCAAGCGGCGTCTCGGCCTCTACGGCAAGCTCTTCGACTCGACCATCGGCATGATCGGGTACGCCATCGTGATGTTCTGGGTCTTTGTCGCCATCTTCGGCGCGATGGACCTGATCGTCACCCACGATCCGCTGGCCCAGGTCTCGGGAATGAAGAACGCCTTGCCGGGCGAACCGACGCCCGACGGCAGCGACATCTACCCCTATTACCTGCTCGGCGGCGACAACCTGGCGCGCGACGTCTTCAGCCGCGCCGTCAGGGGCGCATGGGAGGTGATCCGCATCGCCCCCTTCGCCACGCTCTTCGCCTTCATGGTCGGCATCACCCTCGGTCTTCCCGCGGCCTATTACGGCGGCAGGCTCGACACCTTCCTGACCTTCCTCGCCAATCTGATCCTGGCCTTCCCGGTGATCCTCTTGTTCTACCTGCTGGTCACGCCCGAGATCGTGCTGACCGGTATCCCTGTCTACATGGCCGCGGTGCTGTTCCTGTTCCCGATCATCTTCCTGGTGATCCTGATCAACAGCCGCTTCTTCGTTCAGCCGCAGAAGCGGAACACGTATCTGGCCGTCACGCTGGTGATCGGTCTCTGGCTCTATTTCGGCATCGCGTGGAACATGGACCCGCTCGGGATCATCGACTTCCCGCCCAACCTGCTCGTGGTCTTCGTCTCGGTCGTCTTCGTGAATTCGCCCACCGTCTTCCGGATCGTGCGCGGCATCGCTCTCGACATCAAGACACGCGACTACGTGGCGGCGGGTCAGACCCGGGGCGAGGGGCCGTGGTACATCATGCTGTGGGAAATCCTGCCCAACGCAAGGGGACCGCTCATCGTCGATTTCTGCCTCCGAATCGGCTACACCACGATCCTCCTCGGCACGCTCGGCTTCTTCGGCCTGGGCCTCTCGCCAGAATCTCCCGACTGGGGCTCGACCATCAACGACGGCCGCAAGCTTCTCTCGATCTATCCGCATCCGGCGCTGGTCCCGGCGCTCTCGCTGATGAGCCTCGTCCTCGGCCTCAACCTCCTCGCGGACGGTCTCCGCGAGGAATCCTTGCGCGACTGATGATCCTTCATCGGCCCGAAAATATCCCTGGGTCTGGGGCAGAGCCCCAGCGGATCGCCGCGCGGCATGCGCGGCGAGACCGTTACCGGAACATGACCCGTCCGAACGCTGCTGCCATACGTTTTGCCGACATTTTGCCGACACGCCGCCGACGCCTGTCTGCCACACCGATAGGAGCCTCCCGATGACCAAGTGGGATTACGACGGCCCGATTCTCGAGATCGAGAACCTGTCGATCAGCTTCTTCACGCGATTGCGGGAAATCCCCGCGGTGATGGACTTCTCCTGCACCGTCCAGCCGGGCGAGGCGATGGGTCTTGTGGGCGAGTCCGGATGCGGAAAAAGTACTGTGGCACTTGGGGTTATGCAGGACCTGGGCGTCAACGGCCGCATCGTCGGCGGCAGTATCCGCTTCAAGGGCCGCGACCTGAACGCCATGAGCCAGGAGGAGTTGCGCGACATCCGGGGCTCCGAGATCGCCATGATCTACCAGGAACCCATGGCCTCGCTGAACCCGGCGATGAAGATCGGCCGGCAACTCATGGAAGTCCCGATGATCCACGAAGGCGTGGACGAAAAAGAGGCGCGAAAACGGGCACTTGAGGTGGTCAGCGACGTGCGCCTCCCCGACCCGGAACGGATGCTGAATAGCTATCCCCACCAGCTTTCCGGCGGCCAGCAGCAGCGCATCGTCATCGCCATGGCGCTGATGTCCAAACCGTCGCTCCTGATCCTTGACGAACCCACCACCGCACTTGACGTCACGGTCGAGGCGGCGGTCGTGGAACTGGTCAAGGACCTGGGAAAAAAGTATGGAACATCAATGCTTTTCATCAGCCACAACCTGGGGCTGGTGCTGGAAACCTGTGACCGGATCTGCGTGATGTATTCCGGCGAGGCGGTCGAGACCGGCTCGATCGAGGATGTCTTCGACAAGATGCGCCACCCCTACACCCAGGCGCTCTTCCGCTCCATCCCGCTCCCCGGCGCCGACAAGAACGCCCGCCCCCTCGTCGCCATTCCCGGCAATTTTCCCTTGCCGCACGAACGGCCTCCGGGCTGCAACTTCGGCCCCCGCTGCGATTATTTCGAAGCCGGTCGCTGCGATGCGCAGGACATCAGGATGTACCCGGTCAAGGGCGACGAACGGCACGAAAGCCGCTGCCTGAAATTCGACGAGATCGACTGGAATGCGCCCATTCAGGCCGGCGCCACCCATCAGAAGTCGGAACCCGGCCAGGTGGTTCTGAAGATGGAAAACCTGAAGAAATACTATGAAGTTGCGGCCAACGCGCTGTTCGGCGGCAAGGAGCGCAAGGTCGTGAAGGCCAACGAGACGCTGTCGTTCGAAGCGCGCGAAAGCGAGACGCTGGCCATCGTCGGCGAGTCGGGCTGCGGCAAGTCGACCTTCGCCAAGGTGCTCATGGGTCTCGAGACCGCCACCTCTGGACGGATCCTTCTGGACAACAACGAAATTCAGGATGTGCCGATCGAGGAGCGCGACACCAAGACAGTCTCTAACGTGCAGATGGTGTTCCAGAACCCCTTCGATACGCTCAATCCGTCCATGACGGTCGGCCGCCAGATCATCCGCGCACTGGAGATCTTCGGCATCGGCAAGACCGAGGAGTCGCGGCGCGAGCATATGCTCGAACTCCTCGATCTGGTGAAACTGCCGCGCGAATTTGCCGACCGGATGCCGCGCCAGCTTTCCGGTGGACAGAAGCAACGCGTTGGAATCGCGCGGGCTTTCGCGGGTGGCGCACGCATCGTCATCGCGGATGAACCGGTCTCGGCGCTTGACGTCTCGGTTCAGGCCGCCGTCACGGACCTGTTGATGGAGATCCAGCGGAACGAAAAGACCACGCTTCTCTTCATCAGCCACGATCTCTCGATCGTTCGCTATCTGGCCGACCGCGTCATGGTCATGTACCTGGGCCATGTCGTCGAGATCGGTTCGACAGATCAGGTCTTCTCGCCGCCCTACCATCCATATACCGAGGCGCTTCTGTCGGCCGTCCCCATTGCCGATACCAGTGTGAAGAAGAAGCACATCGTGCTGGAAGGCGACATTCCGTCCGCCATGAATCCCCCGCCGGGCTGCCCTTTTCAGACGCGCTGCGGCTGGAAGCCAAAGGTGCCGAACGGGCTTTGCGAGAAAGAGGTTCCGCCGATGCGAACCATGGGTGACGGTCACCAGATCAAGTGCCACCTTTCGGAGGAGGCGCTCGAGGGCATGGAACCCGTCATCAAGATCGCTGCGGAATAGCACGCGTGGCGCGACGATGGCAGGATGTGTCTCCGGACGAGATACTTGGGTTCTGGTTCCCGGATGGCCTCGCCAGTGCCGACGAAGAAACGATCGGCGCATTCTGGCACAGCCGGATGCAAGGCGGCATGGACGAAGCGATCATCCGGCAGTACCCGGACGTCACCCGCGCTGCCGCCGAGGGTCGGCTGGACCACTGGGCGGAGACGGCCGAGGGCCGTCTTGCGCTGATCCTGGTTCTCGATCAGTTTCCCCGTTCGCTCTGGCGCGATACCCCCGCCGCCTACGGCCAGGACATCAAGGGCTGTCGTCTGGCGCTGGAAGGTGTGGCCAATGGCCACTACGCCGCATTGCCCGACATGCATCACAAGCAGTTCTACATCATCTGCATCTCGCATTGCGAAGGTCCGGACCATCTTGAGCGCATGGATAAATGCATCCGATTGAACGAAGATTTCATCGCATGTGCCGAAAGCGCGAAAGAGCGGGGCTTTGCGCAGCAGGGATTGGATCAGGGCCACCGCGTCCGGGGCATCATCGAGCGTTTCGGACGGCATCCGCATCGCAATCCGGTCCTCGGCCGTATCTCCACGCTCGCCGAACAGACTTACATAGACGCGGGCGATTTCCCGCATGTGCGCAGCGATCCGTCCGGTTCCTGACATCGAACTGGAACCACCAGCCTGTTTCCCGCAGCACTGGACATTGACCACAAGACGCCCCAGATGGGGGAGAGGGAGATTTTGAATGACGTTCACGCTTGCTACCTGGAACATCAATTCGGTTCGCCTTCGCGAGGGTCTGGTCTGTCAATTGCTGGAGCGGGAGGGCCCCGACGTCCTCTGCCTTCAGGAATGCAAGTCACCGGTCGAGAAGATCCCGGTCGACCGGTTCCGCCAGCTTGGCTACACGCACATGGTCGCGCGCGGCCAGAAGGGGTACAACGGTGTCGCGATCCTGTCGAAACTGCCACTCGAAGACGCCGGCGACCGCGACTGGGCCGCGATGGGCCACGCCCGTCACGTTGCAGCCCGGCTTGAGAACGGAGTGACGATCCACAATTTCTATGTGCCCGCAGGCGGCGACGTGCCGGACCGCGAGATCAATGCGAAATTCGGTCAGAAGCTGGATTTCCTGACCGAGATGCGGGATCACTATCATTCCGAAAAGCCTCGGAATTCCATCCTGGTCGGCGACCTGAACATTGCCCCACGCGAAGACGACGTGTGGAGCCACAAACAACTGTTGAAGGTCGTCAGCCACACGCCGATCGAGGTCGAACATCTGGGCGAAGCCCAGGCCGCCGTACGCTGCGGCGATATCACGCTGCAGGATATCCCCGACGGCAATCTCTACAGCTGGTGGTCCTATCGCGCGCCGGACTGGAACGCCGCCGACAAGGGCCGGCGGCTGGATCATGTCTGGGCCACGCCTGACATCGCCAATGCCGGCCACGGCAGCCGCATCCTGCGCGAGGCCAGGGGCTGGGAACAGCCAAGCGATCACGCCCCCGTTTTCGCCACATTCGATTTGTAGCCCTGAGACGGAGGGCGACGGAGACTGTCATGGGCAAGCTGACGCGCCGCGCGGCGCTACTGGCGGGGGGTGCCGCGATCGGAGGCTACGCGGGCGCGGTCCTGTCGCCGAAACTGCCGTCGCTCGACGGCACGCGGTCGCTTCAACCCCTTGGCGCCACGGGCACGCTGAACGACGCCAGCCTGTTATCCGAGACGCCCGTCTATCGCCACATCGTCGTGGAGGAAGATCGAGGCGACGCGTTGATCACGGCGCTTCGCGCGGAATTGTCCAGCGCGCGCGCTTCGGGCCGGCCGTTCAACATCGGCGCGGCCCGGCACTCCATGGGGGGCCACGCGATACCTGCGGATGGCCACGCGCTGGACCTGGCCGGATGGGCGATCGACCCGGACACGGCAAGCGGAACCGCGCTGATCCACGGCGGTGCACGCTGGAGCGACGTCCTCGCCGTGCTCGATCCGATCGGGTTCGGTCCCAAGGTAATGCAGTCCAACAACGATTTCGGCGTCGCCGCCACGTTCTGCGTGAACGCCCACGGCTGGCCGGTTCCGTTCGGACCGATGGGGGCGACGGTGCAAAGCCTCCGATTGATGCTGGCCGATGGCGAGGTCGTCACCGCGTCACGCTCGGACAACGCCGATCTGTTCCGCCTGACAATGGGCGGCTACGGCCTGACCGGCGCGATCATCGATATGGTGGTCGAGATCGAACCGAACCGAAGCCTTCTGCCCACGTTCACGCAGATGCCGTCCCGCGACTTCGCCCCGGCCTTCGTCGCGTCATGCGAGGCCGGCGATGTGTCGATGGCTTACGGACGCCTGAACGTCGACCGGGAGGGCTTTTTCGAAGACGCGTTGATGATCGCCTATCGGGACGCGCCGGCTCAGGGTGACCTGCCACCTGCCAGCGGTTCGGGGTTCATGAGCCACGCGGCGGCACGCGTGTTCCGCGCGCAACTGATGAACGAGCCGATGAAGGATCTGCGCTGGTGGTTCGAGGCATCGCTAGGCCCACGGATCGGGGCGGGTGCAGTGACGCGCAATTCGCTTCTGAACGAACCCGTCATCACACTCGATGACCGCAATGACACCCGTACCGACATCCTGCATGAGTATTTCGTGCCGCCCGACCGCTTCGCCGAGTTCGTGGCCGCCTGCCAGGAGGTGATCCCGGCGAGCTACCAGGAGATGATGAACATCACGCTGCGCTACGTCCGGACCGACACCGAAAGCGTTTTGTCCTACGCGCCAGACCCCCGGATCGCCTGTGTCATGCTGTTCAGCCAGGAGATGACCGTCCGCGCCGAGGCCGACCATACCCGCATGACGCGGGAACTGATCGACCGGGTGCTGGAGATCGGCGGCACCTACTACCTGCCATACCGGCCCCATGCTTCGGTGGCGCAACTGCGCAGGGCTTATCCCCGGACAAGCGAATTCGTCGCCATGAAGCGCGCGATCGATCCCGATCTCGTGTTCCGAAACGTGTTCTGGGACAATTACCTGGGAGGTCTGGCATGACCATTCACCAAAATCTCGCCCTTGCCTATTTTGTTGCGCTTCTCGGGGCGGCGTCGCTGAACTACATACCCGGCGTGACCGATGTGAACGGTGTGGCCTTCGGCATCTTCGCGTTGGACACCTTCGACGACGCACTTCACGCCGCCTCTGCCGCATGGGCGCTGATCGCAGCATTGGTATCCTCCCGAGCCGCGCGGACGTTCCTGATCCTGTTCGGCGCGCTTTACCTCGGCGATGGCCTGCTGGGTCTTGCCACAGGTTCCGGCTATCTGGACTTCGGCATTTTCACGTACGGCATTCAGGACCTTGGCCTCGTCTTCAAGATCCTCGCCAACCTGCCGCATATCGCGCTGGGCGGTATCGCGCTGGCCTCGGGACTGTTTCTGGGGCGCACGTCGTGAGGTTTCTCTGGCGCTGGATCAAACGGCTTCTGGTCGTTGTGGGGGTGCTCTTGGCCCTGCTGCTCGCGCCGGTCGGGTACACCGAGATCGCCTGCACCGGCACTCCCAAATTCGAAACCTACGATCCGATCATCACCGATGTCGAGTGGCAGCGCGCCGAAAGCCGAACCCTCGTGACCTATCCGGAGTGGCATATCGTTCATGCCTATGACGACTATGGGCGCGTGATCCGCGACGGCGACCCGCATGAGTTCGGCTTTCTTCGTGCCATCACGGGATTCTGGACGTCGCTTTGTCCCCTGAAGGCCCGCGCCGACGAGATGGGTGGCATGACCGGCGACAGCAAGATGACGATCTATACGATCGGCGTCAGCTTCACCGCCGAGATGCTGGCAAAGGCTGCCTATGAGGAGACGCTGGGCCGCATCGCGACCTGGATCAGAGGCCCGAAGCGTTCGATACTGGACGATGTCAGTGCCCGGCGGGCCGCCGAATACGCTTCGTTTCTTCAGCAGGTACCGTGGTATCAATGGCCCTTCGCGGATGACATCGAGGCGCTGGCGAATGAGGGCGGCGATACATTTCGCGACCGCGAACGCCGCTTCGCGCTGACGACGGAAGCGAGGAGCAAAAGCCTTTATGCCGGGATCATTGCCGATGCCGTCGCCGGGATGGGGGCCGACCAATTGAGGCTGCGGTCGGTCGTGACAGGGCTTGATGCCGCGCAGTTGGCAGAAATCGACGGTGTTTCGGTGGTGGCCGAGCGGGCGGAGGGCATAGAGATCGAAACCCCCCGGTATCGCGCTTTCACCGACGTAATGCGCCGACTGGCCGATATCGGCGCGGATGTGGTCGAGATCGCCGGGAACGACGACATCCTTTTCACTGCGCTGTCCGACGCCGAAACCGCGCCCGGCGCCCTCTATAGTTTCCGACGCCAAGGTTATGGCGATTGGCGACACCTGATCGTCGTACCTGTTGCAGACCTCGCCGAGCGCTTGAGGAACCTGAACGGCCTGAGGTTGGAGCATGTCCACGATTACTAAGCGGGCCTTTATGGTTGCGCCGCTTGTCTTCATCGGATGGATCGCGGTCATGGCGATCGTGATGCGCGTATCGGACGCCGCGCCGGGCGCGGTGGTGCTCTTTCCGTCTTTCGACCTGATGGCGTCGCTGCCCGACGACGCCGCCATTCTCGGCATGAACCCGATCTCGGTCACCCTGGCCAACCGGGCAGGTCTGGCGAACGACTTGTACGGGTCCGGGGCATGGCTTGTCCTTCCCGCCGGGCTTGCCGGATGTCTGCCGCTTTCGGGGGACCAACGCGATCGCCTGCTCGGTCGGAACGCCGAATGATCGCGCCCGCGATCGCGTCACCCAAGCGCGCGGTGAATTGCCGCTTGCCCCCTTGGTCTTTCGCGATCCGATCGCATATAAGGCCGGTCACTACCTGAATGGGGACACTTATGCTTGAACTCAATCCGAACGGACCCGCTGCCGAGCCGGCAGGCGACCTGATCATGGACGTCTCGGAAGCCACTTTCATGGCCGACGTCGTAGAGGCGAGCCAGACGGTCCCGATCATCGTCGATTTCTGGGCGCCCTGGTGCGGTCCCTGCCGCCAACTGACGCCGGCGCTGGAAGCCGCGGTGCGCGATGCCCGCGGCAAGGTCCGCCTGGCGAAAGTCAACGTCGATGAAAATCAGGCGATTGCGGCTCAGTTGCGAATCCAGTCGATCCCCACGGTCTATGCGTTCTGGCAGGGTCAGCCTGTCGACGGTTTTCAGGGCGCCGTGCCGGGGTCCGAGCTGAAAGCCTTCATCGACCGGCTTGTGCAAACTGCCGGTGGCGAGGCCGGTGGCGGCCTGTCCGAAGCGTTGGAGGCGGCCGAGGCGATGCTGGCGGAAGGCGCGGCGGCGGATGCCGCCCAGGTCTTCGCGGCGGTCATCCAGGAAGACGACCAGAACGCTGCCGCCTATGCAGGACTGGCGCGCGCGCATCTGGCTCTCGATGATGTCGAGAAGGCCGAGCAGATTCTGAACAACGCGCCCGAGGCCCTGTCCGCATCGCCGGAGTTTGAATCCGTGCGTGCGCAGATCGCCTTGGCGCGGCAGGCGGAAAGCGCCGGCCCTGTCGCGGAACTGCGCGCCAAGGTGGATGCCGACCCCGACGATCATCAGGCGCGTATAGACCTTGCCAAGGCGCTCTATGCGTCTGGCGATGCGCAGGGCGCGGTGAACGAGCTTCTGGAAAGTTTCCGCCGGGATCGCGAATGGAACGAGGGCGCGGCCAAGGCGCAGTTGTTCACCATATTCGACGCGCTGAAGCCGAACGATCCGGTGGTCCTGAACGGGCGCCGCAAACTGTCGTCCATGATATTTGCCTGATGCGGGGGGCGGACTAGGTGCCCTACATGATCACCAGGTCCGATCTTCCCGGCACAATCCCGGTCTTTCCGCTACCAGGCGCGCTACTGCTACCCAGGGCGCGCCTGCCGCTTCACATCTTCGAGCCGCGGTATCTGACGATGTTGGACGATGCGCTGAAGACGCCGCAGCGGCTGATCGGGATGATCCAGCCGCACGGCACGAACATGGAAGCAAAGAAGCTTCAATCCATCGGCTGCGCCGGGCGCGTCACGGCCTTTTCCGAGACCGAGGACGGCCGCTACATGATCACCCTTGCGGGTATATCGCGGTTCAGGGTCCTTCGGGAGGTCGAGGGGTTCGCCGCCTACCGGCGCTGCGACGTCTCATGGGACGGGTTCGACCGTGACCTTGGCAATGTCGAAACCGATCCGGGCTTTGATCGGGACAGCTTTTTCGCTCTTCTGGGCCGGTATTTCGATGCCGAGGATCTTCAGACCGATTGGGATTCGTTGAAGGACGCCGAAGACGAGCTTCTGATCAATTCGCTGTCCATGCTGTGTCCTTTCGAGCCGGAGGACAAACAGGCTTTGCTCGAAGCCCCGTCGCTGGAGACGCGACGCGAGACGCTGATCACGCTGATCGAGTTCGCGATGCGTGGTGGCGACGACGAGGTGTTGCAGTGAGCGATCACGGGTTCGACAGGCGTATGCTGGAGGCTTTGGTCTGTCCCGAGACGCGCGCGCAACTGACTTATGACGCCGAGGCGCAGGAACTGATATCGAAAGCGGCGCATCTGGCCTATCCGATCCGCGAGGGCATTCCCATCATGCTGGTCGACGAGGCGCGCAAACTGGACTGACCAGCTACAGGCGCGTCGGATCAAAGCGGCTTGCCCTGGGCCAGTCTTGGCAGATCCCCGGTCAATCCGGCGGCTTCGCGAATGAAACCGCGCCGCAAGCCGGGTAGGGCGTTCGTGATCCCAAGCCCCACGTCGCGGATCGCGCGAAGCAGCGAATTATCGTTCGAAAAGAGCCTGTTGAATGTGTCGGTGGCCAGCGCCAGCGTGGCGGAGTCAAAGCGTCTCCACTGCTGATACCTGGTCAGAACGTCTAGGCGACCGATATCCTCGCCCCGCCGCCGCGCGTCGGTCACGACTTCCGCCAGGGCCGCGACATCCTTCAATCCCGCATTCAGCCCCTGGCCCGCAATCGGATGAACCGCGTGTGCTGCATCGCCGACCAAGGCAATCCGGTCGCTGACGAAGCGCTGTGCGATGGAAAGTTCTAGCGGATAGGTGAACCGCTTGCCGGCCAAGGCGATGTCACCCAGGAAATCGCCGAAGCGCGGCCGGAGCGCATCCAGATATTCGGCGTCGCTGAGCGCGTTGATCCGCGCGGTTTCGGCATCGGTCTCGGTCCATACGATGGACGAACGATTGCCCGGAAGCGGCAGTATCGCAAGCGGTCCGGCGGGCATGAAGAACTGATGCGCCGTGCCGCCGTGCGCCTTCTCGTGGCTGATCGCACAGACCAGCGCCGTCTGGCCGTATCGCCACCCGGTCCGGCGGATACCGGCGCGCGCCGCGACGCTGCTGGTCTTGCCATCGCAGCCGATCAGCAGGCGCGCGCGAAGACGGCGTCCGTCGTCCAGCGCGACCTCGATGCCGCTGCTGTCGGGGGCTTGGCCTGCAACGCGGGCATCGACGATCTGCGTCACGCCCGCATCGTCCAGCGCGGCGAGAAGCGCGGGCCGCAGAACGCGATCCTCGACCATGTGGCCCATCGGCCCTTCTTCGATCTCGGCATGATCGAAATGCAGAAGGAATGGGGACGGCCCCTGTCCGGCCCGGCCATCGGTCACGACAATGTCCAGGATCGGCTGCGCATCGGCTTTGATGGCATTCCACATCTTCAGAGCTTTCAGAACGCGACAGGACGCAATCGAGAGCGCATATCCGCGACCATCGAAATCGCCCGCGCCGCGCGATGCCTTCGCCTGGGGCTCGACGACCGTCACGGAAAAGCCGGCCGAGGCGAACGCCAGGGCCAGCGTCGATCCATTCAGGCCGCCACCCGCGATCACGATATCCGCATCGAAGTCCATTCCTCGCAATATGGCCGCCAACCGCCCATTGTCCATGCGCCGCACTGCCGCTACCGTCGCGCCGCTAGCAGGAGGGGAAGATGGAAGATTGGTTGACCGCCACCGCTGCCGAACTTGGCCGCGGGATCGACGCGGGCCGCATTGATCCGGTCGATCTGACCGAGGCGTACCTGACCGCCATCGGCGAGCATCGGCACCGGGATCGCATCTATGCCCGACTGACCGAGGACCGCGCGCGGGCCGAGGCCAGGGCGGCGCGGGACCGCGCGACGGCCGGATTGCGCCGATCGCCGCTGGATGGCGTGCCGATTTCGTGGAAAGACCTGTTCGACACCGCTGGCGTCGCGACCGAGGCGGGGACCGCTCTGTTGAAAGGTCGTGTGCCCACGCGTGACGCGAAGGTGCTGGCGAATGCGACCCGCGCGGGACTTGTCTGTCTGGGCAAGACCCACATGAGTGAACTCGCCTTCTCGGGACTGGGCTATAATCCGGTCACGGCGTCTCCGCCTTGTGTCAACGATCCCGACGCGGTCTCTGGCGGCTCATCATCGGGCGCGGCCGCTTCGGTTGCCTTCGGTCTCGCGGCAGCAGGCATCGGATCGGATACCGGTGGCTCCGTGCGCGTGCCCGCCGGCTGGAACGATCTTGTGGGGCTGAAGACGCTTTGCGGCAGGCTGTCGCTGGAAGGCGTGGTGCCATTGAGATTGAAATTCGACACCGTCGGCCCGCTCTGCCGCAGCGTCGAAGACGCGGCCATGATGCGCGCGGCCCTTGGCCAGGACAAGCAGCCATCGCTGGAAGGCGCCGATCTGAAAGGCATGCGCTTTGGCCTGTTGCGGACCGTCGCCTTCAAGAACATCGCCGACGAGGTCGCCGGCGCATTCGAAGACGCTGCCAAGCGGCTGCAAGACGCGGGAGCGGTGATTGAGGATATTGAAATCGAAGCGGTTTCCGAGGCGATGACGCTGCCGCCGGTTCTTTTCTCGCCCGAGTCCTACGGCATCTGGAAGGATGTCATCGAGGCCAACCCGGATGTCATGTTCAAGCCGATCCTGGACCGGTTTCGATCGGGCGCGAAAGTCCTTGCCGCCGATTACGTGGCAGCCTGGATCAGGCTGGAGGAACTCAAGCGAATGTATGCCGAAGCGACAGCGCGCTTCGACGCCGTCATTCTGCCCACCTGTCCCATCCTTCCGCCCAAGATGGCGGCGGTTGCTGCGGACGGGAGATACTGGTCCGAAGTCAATCTTCTTGCGATGCAGAACACGTTTATCGGCAACCTGATGGATGTTGCCGGCCTGACCTTGCCAACAGGTGTGCCTTCCTGCGGAATCCTGTTTCAGGGACCCAGCGAAGAGCGGCTTCTGAGGCTCGGCAAGGCGGCCGAAGAGGCGCTGTCCTAAAAGCCACAACCACTTCGCAGGGCCGAAAAAAACCGTCCTCGGGCATGGACCCGGAGGGGCGTTGCGGGCTATCTTTCGCCGAAACGGGGCGGCATGACCCCGACATTGAGGCAGAGATGGTATTCCCCGAGCGGTTTTCGAACCTGACGGAACACGTGTGGCCGCGCCTGCGCGGTCTGCTCGACCCCCATCCCGGGGGTGGTGACGTTTTGAACCTGACCATCGGCGAGCCGCGGCACGCCTGGCCGGCTTTCGTCACCCATCTGGTCGCCGCTCATTCCGACGGATTCGGGAAATATCCTCCGAACGACGGAACGCCCGAATTGCTTCAGGCAATGGCCGCGTGGATCAAGCGGCGGTTCGGCGTCAGCATTGATCCGGACCGGCAGATCATGGCGCTGAACGGCACGCGCGAGGGCCTTTACAACGCGGCCATGGCGCTCTGCCCCGAGACCAGGGCTGGGCGGAAGCCCGTCGTCCTGGTGCCGAACCCGTTCTACCCGGTCTACGCGGTCGCCGCTTTGTCCGTCGGCGCCGATCCGGTCTATCTGCCGGCGACCCGGGAAACCGGCTTTCTTCCCGACTTCACGTCGGTTGATGCGGCGACCTTGGATCGCACCGCCATCGCTTTTGTCTGCTCTCCGTCGAACCCGCAGGGCGCCGTGGCTGACGCCGAGTATTGGCGCGATCTGCTGGCGTTGGCGGAAAAGCACGACTTCCTGATTTTCGCCGACGAATGCTACTCCGAAGTCTATCGCGACACCCCCCCGGTCGGCGCATTGCAGGCAGCTGCGGAAGTCGGGGCCGATCCCGAGCGGGTGCTGATTTTCCATTCCTTGTCGAAGCGCTCGAACCTTCCGGGTCTGCGGTCGGGATTCGTGGCGGGCGGACCGGAAAGCATCTCGCGGATGAAGCAACTGCGGGCCTATGCGGGCGCGCCGCTGCCGCTGCCGCTGATGCGTGCGGCCGAGGCCGTCTGGACCGATGAGAAACACGTCGAGGAAAGCCGCGCCCGCTATGTCGCCAAGTACGACATCGCCGACAGAGTCCTCGATGGACTGGACGGGTGCAAAGCCCCGGATGCCGGTTTCTTCCTCTGGCTGCCCGTGGCGAACGGCGAGGACGCGGCGCTGAAGCTCTGGAAAGAGACCGGCATCAGGGTATTGCCCGGCGCCTATCTGGCGCGAGAGGTCGACGGGGTGAACCCCGGCCAAGGCTACATTCGCGTCGCGATGGTGGCCGAAGAACAAGAAATGCAGCGCGGGCTGACCCAGCTTCGCGACTGCCTCTACGAGTGAGGGACGAGACAGGACATGGCGTATCAGGCAAGGCACCGGGACCCGCTCTTCGACAGCGACACCCAGGCGATCATCGAACGCAGGGGCAAGGAATTGCTGGGAATGGTTCTGCTTGGCCTGGCGCTGCTCACGGCGCTTCTGCTGGGCTCCTACTCGCCCGACGATCCCAACTGGCTGTCCGCCACGGATACCCCGGCACAAAACCTTCTGGGTCCGGTGGGGGCGGCGATTGCCTCGCCGCTCTATGTGATCGCGGGCTACGGCGCATGGGCCATCGCCTTGGTCATGGCCGCCTGGGGCTTCCGTTTCGTGTTCCATTTCGGAGAAGAGCGCGCGCTGGGACGCCTGATCTTCGCGCCGATCGGTGTTGCTCTCGTTTCGGTCTTCGCCTCCACGCATGTGCCCGGGCCG
>ERZ869936.1617-NODE-1617-length-15546-cov-19.570267_pt1 | contig 15546 bp, 14 predicted proteins | sample MGYA00520876_ERZ869936 | MGnify/ENA primary metagenome ERZ869936 (study PRJEB32218, sample SAMN09650985) | biofilter metagenome | isolation source: enrty point of leading RO module | place: Saudi Arabia: Thuwal, RO plant located on Red Sea | collected 2016-02-17...
TACGCCGTCACGGGAGTGGTCGAGTCGATCCGTCCAGCCAGGTCAGCGATGACGTCGTGCAGCAGATTGAGCGAATCCTCCGCTTCGCTCTGCGTCATCGTCATCGGCGGGCTGACGCGGATCACTTTGCCCGCGAGCGGGCCGAGCAGATGGATGCCGTCCCCCCCGTCGCGCCCCAGATAGGCCGCCTTCACGATCTCATTGGCGACGTCTTCCGCCGAAAGGTCTCCCGCCCCGACGCACTCAATGCCGAACACCATCCCCTCGCCGCGGAATTTCCCGATCAATCCCGTCTCTTTCAGCCGCCGCAGTCCGGCGACGAATTGTTCACAGAGACGAGCCGTGTTTTCCATCACATCAGAGTTTTCAAAGACATCGAGAGTGGCCAGCACGGCGGCGCATCCGGTGGGGGCGGCGCTCCAGGTGTCGGACCCTTCCCCGTAGTGCAGGCTGGACAGCACGTCCGAGCGGCCGACAGCGGCGTTAACCGGGATTCCGTTCCCCATCCCCTTGCCCAGGCAAACGAAATCGGGCTGGATCTGGTGCTTCTCATACGCATACAGGCTGCCGGTTCGCCCGAAGTTCGACTGCACTTCGTCCAGGATGAACATCACGTCGTGGGCAGCACACCATTCCTGCAACATCTGCAGGTAGGAGGACGGCGGGTGATAGCTCCCGCCCCCGCCCAGATAGGGTTCGGTGATCAGACAGTTGATTCGCCGGCCGTGCTCCGACCACAGCGCGTCGAGTTCGCCTTGATACTTCGACAGGTCGATCTCGTCGGCCGGCTTGTCGAAGTCGTCCACTTCGTCCATGGGGAAGCTGATGAACTTGACCCGTGGGTCTCGGTCGCGATCTTTCTCGCTTCCGGTGCAGGCGCCGGCCAGTCCCTTCTTGCCGTGAAATCCATGCCGCGTGGCGAGGATCAGATCCCGCTCCTCATCACGATGCAGGCAGGCCCACAGCGCCTTCTGCACCGCTTCCGAACCGGAGGCCGCCCAGAGCACCGTGTCCAGTTTGGCCCCGCTCGCCGTCGACCGCATGCTGGCCAGCAGCCGCTTCGCGGCGTCGACCTCGATTTCGGTGACGGCGTTATAGGAGGTGAGTGTGACCGCCTCGAAATAATCGCCTTCGCCCTCGCCGGTCACGTGCTCGGGCCGCCACCCGAGATAGCGGCAGAAATGCTGCATCCACTTACGCGGATTATGACCCAGATTGGCGACCAGCACGCCGCTGGAGTAGTCGTACAGCCGCCGCCCTTCCGGCGTGAAGTGGAACGACCCGGCCGATTTCGAGAACACCGCCTGCGTGGGCGTATAGGTCCGCTGCGCGAGCGGTTCGGACGTCCTCAACACGGCGCGTGCGGCATTGGACTGATTCTCGCCGGGAAACTGGATGGCATCGGACATGATCGGATCAATCACCTCGGAAACGGATTGCGGATTGGGACAGACTCGGTCGGCAGCGCTGCAGCGCGTTCGGTTCAACCGGCAGCGGAGCGCTTGACCTCGTTGGTATTGAAGGCGACTTCGATCACCGTTGTGACGCCGTAGCCTTTGGGAGAGTAGCCTTTGCGAAAGTGCACCCGCCACAGCACATCGCCGGACAGCCGGTCGCGGGCGGCCGGCTCGGCCGGCAGGTACATTTCGACCGATTCGCCCGGTGCGAGAACGGTGTCGATGTTCTGCTCGGCGAGATCCCATTCGCTGGTTAACGGATGCGAATACAGATAAGCGATTTCGGCGGACTCCTGCTTTTCCGCCGGGAGGACCACCTGGTTCGTCTGCAGTCGCCCGTCGTCATGGAAGACCTGGCTGAACACCAGGTTCCGGTCCAGCGGGGCGATGGCCTGGTCGTCCGAGACGTTCGTAAACCGGACGTACAGCTTGAATACCGGAGGCGTCGCTGCCTTCCGGGTCTGGCCGGATCCACTGAAATGGACGAATTCAATCGGCTCTTCAACAACGCGCAAAGGCTCCACCAGAATATTGCCGAAACGGCGCGATTCACCAATCTCGAGCGTGTGTCCGTTCGGCATCCCGGCGTCGATCGGGACCAGCGCCACCTCTCCCGGCTCGAGCGGCTCGACGTCGGGGAGACTCTCGAGCGCATGCTGATCGACGCTGTTCATCGACGTGATGAGATAGACCAGGGCGATGGTCGCCGCACTGGCGTAGCTGGCCAGCAGAATCAGCAGCAGATTTCCGCCGCCCCGCGCCGGTTGCGGACCCGCTGCCGTCGGGGGTGGCCTGGACGTCGAGGGTTCGCCCGGCATGGTCGACGGCGCCGCCGGGTTGGTGAGGGAAACCTTCGTGGGGGCGTCACTGATCTGCTCATCGGCCGCCGCGGCAGACGGGATCCCGGACGTCTGATCGTCAGGACTGTCCACCAGCACGTTGTCGGTCTGGTCCTCTTCGCCTTCCGATGCGCCCCCCTCTTCGGGCCCTCCGGAAACGGCCGCGCTCGTTTCATCGGCCGCCGGGCGGTTCTCATCGTTCTCCCCGGCGCCGACCGGCCCCGCCTCAAACATCGGTTCATCCGCCGCCGCGGCGGGTGCAGGTTCAAGTTCGGGGGGCAGCATCTCCACCGAAGAGTCCGGCGGGACCAGCGGTCCGCCTTCGTCCGCCGCTCCACGATCGTGCTGGTGCAGCCAATCGAAGTTGGGCGTGGAATCGCTCGTGCGGCGGGAATCGTCGGGGAGAGACATACCGTAGAGGGGCTCGATGTCTCGCGACTCAAGCCGGGGAGGGATCTTGGAGGCAACTCTCGCCCCGCCGCAGGCCGGCGAGGCTGCACTGACACGCGGCCTGGCGATCATCGGCTATACCGGGGATCACCAAGTGCGTGGAAATCTATTCTGGCCGCCTCGCCGCTCGGACGCAACAGGTCGGTCCCGCCAAATTCCAGCAGCCCCAGAATCGGAACATCGCAGGAGCGCGCCAGTTGCGACAGGTTCGTCGCCTCCGAGCCGTCCCGCTCAGCCCGCGGACGATTCACGATCACGCCCGCGATTTGAAGTCCCCGCGCTGCGGCCGACTCGATTGTCAGCAGGGTCTGGTTGATCATGCCGAGGCGGTCGGCGGAGACGACGATCAGCGGCAGGTTGAATTCCTTTGCCAGATCGGCGGAAGAACACGATTCACTCAGCGGGGAGAGCAGGCCGCCCGCTCCCTCCACCACCACCGTCTCATACCGCTTCCGCAGCCATTCGTACCCGCTGCGCAGCAGGCTCTCATCAACCGTGGCGTCTTCAAGGTCCGCAGCGGCGGGAGGAGCCAGAGCCGCCGCGAATGTTTGCGGGCAGATGCGGTGTGGTTCGATCTGCCGGCCGGACGCGTCCGAGAGCAGTTCGACGTCGCTCCAGACCGGCTTGCCGTCGGCGTCCGGTTCCGCTCCGGAACAGACCGGCTTGTACGCAGCCACTCGCACGCCCGCCGAGCGCAGCGCTTGAATCACCAGGCAGGCGACGTACGTCTTCCCGACGCCGGTGTCGGTTCCTGTGATGAAGAGGCCGGACATCCCGTAATCGGCGGGGGCAACGCGGCCTGAGAGCGGTTTGCGAATCAGTGTTGGCGATCTGTCTCGCGGATTTCCGCCCCTGCAGCCTCAAAACCGTTCGACGCGGACACAAGGTAGAGCAATTTGCTCTAGCCGGGCAACTGATAGCCGTAGCGGCTCAGTTCCCACAGCAGGAAACCCAGCGCGGTGCAGAGCGCGCCCACCGAGATGAACAGCAGGCCGACGTAGATGTCCGGTTGGGGATTCCCCTCAGAGCTTCGTGGAGACATTGTCGCCTTTCTCGATGATTCCGTTTTTCGCCGCTTCGACGACCAGTCCGACGGCCTCGTCGGGCGTTGCGTAAACAATGCGAATGCGTCCCAGATACCGGGAGCCTTCTCCGTCCCCGGTGTCCGGACGGTAAACGTCCAGGATGTGTCCGATGGCGATCCCGTCGTCGGTGCCGAGCGAGATCTGTGCCATGTTCGTGCGGTTGGTCTTGTCCTTGCGGGTTCCCACCACAACGCCTTCCACCGGCGGCGGAGGTTCAGCCATGTCAACCACGAGGCTGCGGTCGGTCTCGAGACCGTTCAGACGCACCACTTTGGTCAGAAAGGCGTTCTCCTCCAGCATTTCGTTGTACTGCGCGAGCAGTTCTTCGTAGGCGATGTCCTTCACGCGAATCTCATCGCGGAGGCCTCGATTCACTTCGACCTGATTGTCCAGCGTCTCCTGCAGTGTCTCGTTCTTGACCCGAACCTTTTCCGCTTCCGCCTGCCGGAAGGCCGCCTCGTTTGATTTCGCCTCGGCGATTCCCGTCTGCCGCTGCAGTTGCTGGTTGAGCGTGTTGACTTCCTCAGTCAGGGCGTCGTTCTGCTGGTTCAGGGTCTGATTGTCGCCGACGACCGCGTCGGCGCGATTCCGCTGTTCGTCGCGCTCGGCTTCGACTTCGGTCAGCTTCCGTTCCAACTCGGCGATCGCGTTCGCATGCTCGCCCTCGATCCTGTCGAATTCCGCCTTTCGGAGGTCGGCCAGTTGCTTCCAACTCGTGTGTTGCACGAACACGGCGCTGGCAGCGCACATGAACAGGATGCTCAACACGACCTGCACGCCGATGAGAATCTTGCCGACAAAGGACATGGCTGAACTCCGGTAACCGCTGTAGATGTTCGATGCTGGCCGCGATTGACGAACCGGGAACTGTCACGGCGGGGCGCCGCCCGTTCCGCTACCCTTCCAACACTGATTTGAGTTGCTCCTGCCGCTGACTCGCCCGCTGCAGGCTGCCGTCGATCTGTTTGATGAGATCCCGCAATTGCCGCTGGATCTGTTCGATGCGAAACCGGTCGTCGCGAATCTGTCCGACCTGGGCGCTCAACCGCTCCACGTCTTCGCGCCGCGACTCAATCAGGTCTTCCACCCGCTGCACCTCGGCGGCGGCCTGCTCCACCGCCTCCGCATTGGCCTGAACCTCGCTGCGGCGGGCGTCGAGCCGCTGCTGAAAGTCGTCCACCGCAGCCTGGAGCGCCGCGAGATCGGCTTCAATCGCCGGCTTCATCTGCGCCAGTTCCTGCTCCAGAGCCGGGATCTGCTCGGTATACGTCCGTTGCTCCTCCGTCAGGTCGCTGATCATGTCGCTGTAGACGGCATCCAGAACCGGCTCGATGACCTTGCTCTGGGTGAACGTCTGCCCGCCGACGTGCTCCGTGGCGGTCCACTGAGGATTTTCCCCCTCAGTCCGGGAAAACGTATATCCTTCGAGGCCCTTCGCTTGCCGTTCCCAGTTCGCCCCCCCGAATACGGCCACCGAGACAAAGCCGAGAAACATCAGACTGGCCACCGATGTCGCGACGGCGAGCACTTTACCGATGGTGGTCTTCATGGATCGAACAGTTGAATCGAGGGACCGGAATGGGCGATCTGGAGAGGCGTTCGGCGGCCTGGACGGCGATCTCCGGTCTCCGCACCGGCCATCATCGGGGCCGCCGTTCTCTACTATACGGGGGTCGAGGAACGGGAGTCAAACAGAAACAGGACCGTCCGGGGACGCACCCGCTCGTATTCTTCGGCTTCACGGGCCGCTGCAATACACGCGCAAGAGCGGCAACTCAGGCAGCCGCACAAGGACGTGTCAAACTGTGCCTGCTGTAACGGATAACCCGATCGGACAGCCCGTTCCGCCTCCCGCAGTAGATCAAACGGCGTGCGATCGCGAGCGTCACGCACGGAACGCTCCAGCGAGACCGGTTCGGCCACGCTCGCCGACTTCATCGGCGACGCCGCTTACTCAATTCCCTGCGCGGCCAGCCAGCGCTCGCTGTCGAGAGCGGCCATGCACCCCGAACCGGCCGCCGTCACCGCCTGCCGGTAGTAGTCGTCCGCAACGTCGCCCGCTGCAAACACCCCCTCCACGCTCGTATTCGTGCGGAACGGCACCGTCCACGTCACATAGCCCTTCGCGTTCGTTTCAAGCTGACCGCCGAGAAAGTCGGTGTTGGGGGTGTGTCCGATCGCTGCGAAATAACCTGCTGCCGCAAGTTCCTCGGTCCGATTCTCGTCCTCCGTGCTGCGGATCCGCACGGCGGTGACGCCGTCGTCGTCGTTTCCGAGAATCTCGTCAATCACCGAGTTCCATTTCACGTCGATCTTGGGGTTTTCGAGAGCGCGCTGCGCCATGATCTTGCTGGCCCGGAACTCGTCCCGTCGATGCACGATGTAGACCGTCGATCCGAATTTGGACAGGTAGGTCGCCTCCTCCATCGCGCTGTCGCCCCCGCCGACGACGACCAGAGGTTTGTCGCGGAATCGCGGCAGCGCGCCGTCGCAGACCGCGCAAGCCGACACGCCGAGGTTCTTGAACCGCTGCTCCGATTCGAGTCCCAGGTAGTTCGCCCGCGCCCCGGTGGCGACGATCACCGAATGCGCCTCCACGGTATTCCCGCTGCTCGTCGTCAGCTTGAACGGCCGCACGGAGAAGTCGACTTCCGTGACGTCCACTCCCTCGGTCCGCGTGCCGTAATTGAGCCCCTGCTGCTTCATCAGCAGCATCATGTCCGGCCCGGAGACTCCCATCTTCTCGCCGTCCGGGCGTTCCGTCAGCAGATAGTGCAACGACGGATCGATGGCCGTCGTGAGGTACGTCTTCATGTCCCCTTCGGGCAGCCCCGGATAGTTCTCGACTTCGGTCGTAATCATCAACTGCCCGAGCGGAGGACGCCCGACGTCGAAGTTCTCCTGCGTCGCGAGCCCTTCAAACAGAAGCGGTTCCAGATTCGCGCGGGCCGTATAAATGGCGGCCGCCCACGCAGCCGGTCCGGAACCGATAATCGCAACACGTTCAGCCACGTTCGATCTCCTCGCAGTCTTCATTCAACGCCGCCCGCGTGAATTCGCCGATTTTCACGGCCGACACGACTCACGCGTCCGCTATGATTCCGGGTTGCCGCGGCGAGCGCACAATAGTGAACGAACCCCTGCGCGGCAAATACGGGACTGCGAACCCGGCGAGCGGCGGGGCGTCAGCCCGCCGATGTCACTCTTTCTTCGACGACCCCCGAGTCCCAACATGATTCGCACCTGTCTTTTCGATCTCGGCAACGTCCTGCTGCGTTTCTCGCACGAACGGATGTACGAGCAAATCGCGGCGTTGGCCGCGAAATCTCCGCTCGACGTCAAGCGCGCCATCGAGGCGACCGGGCTCGTCAACGACTTCGAGTGCGGCCGGACGTCTCAGGCCGAGTTCCAGCGCGAAATCGAACGGCAGCTCAACTGTTCGGTCGACCCCGAATCGTTCGCCCGCGCGGTGGCCGACATTTTTGAACCCGATGCGGCGCTCCCGCCCATCCTGGATCAACTTCGACGAAGCGGTGTGCGTCTCGTTCTGCTGTCAAATACCAACGAAATCCACTTCAACTGGATCCAGCAGGAGTACGACATCCTCGATCACTTCGACGATCTGGTGCTCTCATTCCGCGTCGGCGCGATGAAACCGGACGCCCCCATCTACGAGGCCGCACTGGAAGCCATCCGCTGCGAACCGTCCGACTGCTTTTACACCGACGACATTCTCGCCAACGTCGAAGCCGGCCGTGCCTTCGGCCTCGCGGCCGAACTGTTCATCGGGCCCGACGACCTCAAGCAGCAACTCACATCGCTGGGCGTCGATCTGACATGATCTTTTCGATGTCTCAAGCTGCAGGATGGCGCGGGGGTGGCGACCGCTCGCGTGCTGCCGTACTTCTCTGAAGTTCTCCGCGTCTCGGCGACTTTGCGTCGAGATTCGCGACGAACATCCTGCCATTCAGCGCGCCCGTCGGGTACGATCGAGCAGGCTGATTCACTCACCTGCACCACATTCCCCAACTGCGATGGACCAAACCGACGAAGCCGCCGTCCTCTCCTCGAACCCGGACGCCCGCGAACGTGAGGCGCAGGCCATTCGCGGCCTCAGCGCCGCCTATTCCCGCCTGCGCGAAGAAATCGGCAAGGTCATCATCGGCCAGGACGACGTCGTCGACCAGTTGCTCATCGCCCTCTTTTCCCGCGGACACTGCCTGCTGGTCGGAGTCCCCGGCCTGGCGAAGACACTGCTGGTGAGCACGATCTCGCAGATCCTTCAGCTCTCGTTTCGCCGCATCCAGTTCACCCCCGACCTGATGCCCTCCGACATCACCGGCACCGACGTGCTGCAGGACGATCCGGAGACCGGCCGCCGGACGTTTCAGTTCATGCAGGGACCACTGTTCACGCACATCCTGCTGGCCGACGAGATCAACCGCACCCCGCCCAAAACACAGGCGGCCCTGCTCGAAGCGATGCAGGAGCGGCATGTCTCCGTCGGTTCCAACACCTACCGGCTGCCGAGTCCGTTCTTCGTCCTGGCGACGCAGAACCCGATCGAACAGGAGGGCACCTACCCGCTCCCCGAGGCGCAGCTCGACCGCTTCATGTTCAACGTCGTGGTCGACTACCCCTCAGCGGCCGAGGAACTGCGGATTCTCAAGGCAACGACCGGCGGCGACACGCCCGAACTCAAGCACGCGCTCACCGGAGAACAGATCCTGGCGTTGCAGGAGGTCGTCAGGAAAGTCCCCGTGGCCGAACACGTCTTCGTTTACGCCCGCGATCTCGTCCGTGCGACAAGGCCGCAGGAACCGGGGACCGCGAAGTTCGTGCGCGATTACATCTCGTGGGGCGCCGGCCCTCGCGCGGGACAGTACCTCATCGTGGGGGCGAAGGCGCGGGCCATCCTGGAAGGCCGGTTCCACGTCTCCACCGAGGACGTCAAAGCCGTCGCGCATCCCGTGCTGCGTCACCGGATCGTCACCACGTTCCAGGCCGACAGCGAAGGCATCGGACCGAACGACGTCATCGACCGGCTGCTGAAGGCGGTCCCGGTCGAACTCCAACAGAGGGCAAAAAAACTCGTCAAAACCTGAACTCACTCACTTCCCGCGAGCCGCCCGGCGACAGCCCGCGGATCACGACTGAGAATACTCCGCCGCCTCAATCGCAAACCAATCGTCGGCTCCACAATGACCGACTACAACCTCAACTCCGGACACGCGATCTATGCCGGCAGCTTCGACCCCGTAACGCTCGGGCACGTCGACATCGTCCGGCGTGGGGCCAGGATCTTCGAACGCGTGACCGTCGGAATCGGCATCAACCCCGGCAAGGAGCCGCTCTTTACCGCCGACGAACGCCTGCAACTTCTCAACGAAGTCTTCCGGGATCAGACCAACGTCGATGTCAGTTGCTTCGAGGGACTGACGGTCGACTTCGTCCGCAAGCAGCGGGCGACCGTAATGCTCCGCGGAATCCGCACCGTCTCCGACCTCGAGGCCGAGTTCAGGATGGCGCTGGCCAACGACACGCTCGCCCCGGAACTCGAAACGGTCTTCCTGATGGCGAGCGACAAGTTCTCACACATCTCCAGCACGCTCATCCGCCAGATCGCGCTCATGGGGCAAGGCTCTGCCGCCGACAAATTGCGAGGCTTCGTGCCCGAACCGGTCATCGGCCCACTGCTGGCGAAGTGCCACGACCGCGGACCCTGGACGGGGGATCCCGGCTGAAGCCGGCGACGACGCTCAGCTTTCCGGCTCCGAATTCGCGGACGCCACGTCGCTCGCGGGCAAACACGCCATCCCGTAATACAGCCCCGTGTCTTCGCAACTCTTCCGGTAAGAGGCCGGCATCCGATCAAGCGTCTCTTTGTCCCACTCGATAATCAGCTTGAGCTGCGCCCCCCGTCCCTTCGTCTCCGTGACGACGCCGGTCCAGCCGCTGATGTCGACGTCCGGCGACTCAGGCATCGCCACACCGTCGAGCACACGGATGGAAGATCCGGCAGACAGCTTGGCGGATCGACGCTTGGCCATTGCGTGAGGGAGTTTGGCGGGAGGAATGTGGAGCGGACAGAGTCCAAGGGATGATTCCCGAGTTGTATCGGTGAACTCCCCGGATTGTCAAACTTTATCCCGCTCACGCGAAATACGCCGGCACGAGACGCGCTTCGCAGCGTCCCCCACTCGACGCGAAGGCGGATTATTCGTAGCGCACGCAGCCTTGCGTGCGTCCCGCTGATCGCAGAGCCGGTTGACGCACGCAAGGCTGCGTGCGCTGAGCTATTCCAATTCCGGCGGCACGGCCCCGTAGCCCCACGGATTCTGCTTGAACTCCGGCGCCGGCCCGCGCGTCGGCACCTCGCCGGGCGTGAGCGAATTCGCCAGCTCAACCGCCGCCTCGACCATCTGCGTACCGGCCGTAATCTCCAGGTTGCTGTAGCCGGTGAGCCGCGTTTCATAGCCCCCCCCGCGCGGACCGAAGGCCTCCTCCGTCGGTACATATCCCACGCAACCGTTGGCTAACGAAACAGGGAAAGTCATCGGGAACGGGCTGCCCGCCTTGATCTCAAGACCGAGTTGGCAGAAGAACTCGGCCGGATCGGTCAGCAGCACCGCCGGGCCGATTTGGATCGCCTGCACCTCCACCTCCGCCTCCGGTTCCCTCTCCAGCAGCGCATCCAGCAGCACGATCTCCTTGGCGAACGTCCAGGTCACCGCATCCACCTGCGGCGGATCCTGTCGTACGATCTCGTAGCACTTCGCGACGCGGTCGGGATGCGGAACGCGGCGCGGAATCATCCAGGTCTTCGACTTGTAAGCGACCGGCGTCAGGTCGCCGGGCTCGGCCGTCACCAGAACCTTGACCGCTTCCGCCCCCACCCGTCCGCCGACCAGCCGCGCCCATTGCTCCGGCTTCGGATTCGCGTACGGAGAAAGGTTGTCCACCTGCGTGACGTCGCCGGACGCTCCGGCCAGGAAAACCACGACGACCTCCTCGCCGAACACGCCGCGAATCACCTGTTCCAGGTAATAGATGTAATTCGCCGAGGCGCCGCCGGGACTCGTCGTGGCATGACACACAAAGTTGACCAGGCAGCCCTTGAGATTGCCGTCTGCATCCCACGATCCGATGACGCCCACCTCCGGATCGACCGGGCCGGCCGGCTCGATGATGTCCGGGTTGCCGGGCCTTGGATGGGTGTACGTGTATCCGTTCCGCATGTGGAAGCGGCGATTGAAGGCCGCCTGCTCTTCGCGGCCCACGCCGATGCTGCACGCTGACGGCGACTTCCCCTCGTCCGCGGCGCACACCGCTTCCACGATCTGGTTCTCGACGTGCGCGACATATTCGAGGTCGGCATTGGAAGACTTCTCGTAAGCGAGCGTCTGCACCAGCTCGCTTGCGTCGTCGTACTCGCCGGGATAGATCATCCCGGTCGGTCCCGACGAGTGAGAATGCGTCGCATGGATCAGCACGGCGCCCGGTTCGATTCCGCAGGCTTCGTGAATCCGCTCACGGGCCGCCAGCACCAGTCTCCGCCGAATCAGCAGCGCATCCACGCTCACCACCGCCACGCGCGCCTCACCGTCGTCGAACACGGCCGCCCGCACTTTGCACGGGTCGTGGATCGACCGGTGAAACGACTTCCCATATCCCCCCGGCTGCTCCATCCCGATCTCGGGCGTAATGTCCCGTTCCGCAAAGCCAACCGAGAGCGCCGGGCCGCCCCCGTCGTCGGCCGCTGCCGAAAGCGGAACCAGCAGCCCGAATCCCACCACCACCAGCCACGAAAAACGAAACACTCTCATCACTCTGTCCTCCAAGCTCACTCACCCCAACACGGCGAGTCCCCCACGAGCCATCACCGGTTGCCCAATCCAACAACCGAACAGCACATCAGCGCATCCCCTTTGCGAGCCTTGCGCCTTCGCGTGAGCCTCCTCTAAGCTCTGAATCACTCCTGCTCGGCCGCCGCCGGTTTCGGACCCTCACCCAACGGCCAGAGTTCCCAGCGACGAACGAACAACTCGGCCAGTTCCGTCTGCAGTTGCAGCTTGCCGTAATCGGGGGTCGCGTCGAAACCCTCGTTGACGAGCACGCCGTTCACATAAGTCTGAATGTGCCCGCCGTCGCAGAACACGTCGATCCGGGTCCACTCCATTCCCGGACTCTCGACGTCGTCCTCGCCGCGAAAATCAAGCACGTCCTCCCAGTCCGGATCTCGGCCGTACCAGTTGATTCTGGCCCGGTTCTCCAGATCGAAGGTCTCCTTCTCTCCCCCCTTCTTCCAGATGACCTCGCCGTCCCGGTCCCGGTCGACTTCGCACGTCAGCGACATCGGCAGGGCGTTGCCGTCTTCGTCGTTGCCCGCCACCAGAATAAAGTCCCCGCATCCCCCCTGGATAATCTGCACCTCGATCGAATGCATCCAGGTTCCGCCGTATCCGCCGTCCGCGCCGATGCTGTGCACCAGCAATCCCGAGTCGCGGGTGCGGTCCTTCCGGTTCCCCCAGGTCCGCTCACCCCATCGGAACTCGAGCACGCAGTGATAGTCGCGGTATTCTTCCTTCGTGACGATCGCGCCCAGGCCGTCCCCCGTGATGTGGAGCATCCCGTCGGTCACGCGGAACACCTCCTTCGGATCTTCGTACTCCGTGTCTCTCATCCACGTGTAGAAGTTGTCCAGCGTGCCGTCGAACAGTTCAATCACGCCATTCGTCGGTTGAATCGCTTCTTCTCGGGCGTCGGCGGCCGGACAGGCTCTTGAAGCGATCAACATGGCAAGCAGGGCCGTCACTGGTGTCAAGCGCAGGCAGACGGGCATCGGTATTCCTCTATGTTTGAGAGATCAGGGTCAATTCCCGGACGGTTCCACCGTAGCGATCGCGTGTTTCCCCGGCAATGATCCCTGCTGCCGGGGACGAGTGGTCCGTTGATTTCGAATTTTCGGTTGAGCCGTCCTTTCGGAAGCGCGAATCCCGCAGGGTTTCGTGCAGACTCGCGCACCAGCCGACTCGAAGATACAGCCTCGCCAGGGCAGAGGCCACCTGCCGGATGAACGCGGCGCCCTCTCGCGGTGAGCGACCTTAGCGCTTCTTCTGCGACGGCTCGTCCTTCAACCGCGTCCGCCACTGGGCGATCTGCAGTTTGACCGATCCCATTCCCCCCGAACCGTAGCTGGTCAGCGCAGCGGCCGCGTTCTTCGCGCCGAGCACGTCGTAAACCTCTTCGCCGATGTCCGCGCACGCCCCCTGAAGCTCCACCAGCGTCAGGTCGGCCAACCGCCGGTGACCCGCCTCGCAGTGAGCCACCAATCGCCCCACCACTTCATGCCCCGTCCGCATCGGGACGCCCCGTTTGATCAGGTATTCCATCAATGCAGTCGCGTCGACGAATCCCTCTTCCAGCCTGGATTCAATCTGTTCGCGGTTCAGCACCGCGTTCGCGACGATGTCGGGCGCAAGCTGCAGACAGGCCCGGGCCGTGTCGTAAGCCGCGAAGACGGCCAGCTTGTCCTCCTGCAGGTCGCGGTTGTAGGCCAGCGGCAGTCCCTTCACCAGCAGATAGAGTTGCTGCGTCGCGGCGATGATCCCCGCGCTCTTGCCACGGATCAGTTCCAGCACGTCCGGATTCTTTTTCTGCGGCATGATCGAAGAACCGGTCGTATAAGCGTCGGGCAGAGTCAAATATCCGAACTCGGTCCCGCACCACAGGATCCACTCTTCGGCCCAACCGCTCAGGTGAGTCGCAATCAGCGCAAGACACGAGGCGAATTCGATCAGAAAATCACGATCGCTGGAGATGTCGAGGCTGTTCCCCGCGACACCCTCGAACGCCAGCGCCTCGGCCGTCCGGTCACGATCGATCGGCAGCGTCGTCCCCGCCAGCGCGGCCGCCCCCAGCGGCGAAATATTGACCCGCTTCCGGCAGTCGGAAAGACGTTCCCGGTCGCGCTGATACTTCTCGCAATAGCAGAGCCAGTAATGCGCCGCCGAAACCGGCTGCGCCCGCTGCAAGTGCGTGTAGGCCGGCATCACAACTTCGAGGTCGTCCTCGCACCGCGAGACGAACGCCCGTTGCAAGTCCGCGAGCAACGAGTCCAGCTCGTCAATCGCGTCCCGGACGTACAGCTTCAAATCAGTCGCCACCTGGTCATTGCGGCTGCGACCGGTGTGCAGCTTCCGTCCGGTGTCCCCCAGCCGCGCAATCAGTGCCGACTCAATGTGCATGTGCACATCTTCCAGCGACGGCGTGAGTTCGATTTCGCCCCGCTCGAACTCGCCGAGGATCTCATCCAGCGCCGCACAGATCTGTTCCGCTTCCGCCGTCGTGATCAGCCCGACGTCGGCCAGCATGTTTGCGTGCGCCTTCGATCCGCGGACGTCGACCTCAGCCAGCCGGGCGTCGAAACTGATCGACTCGGTAAACGCCTCCACCTGACTGTCCGTCGGCGCGGCAAACCGCCCGCCCCAGGCCTTTTTCGTCACTGGTCTTCTGTCCCGTTGTTGGGTCGGAGTCGCTGCGGCGTGAGCGAAGCGAAGTCCCTCGCTGCGTCAAGAATCTTTGACATCGTCCACGTTAGGTTACTTTGTTTCTGGGAGTGATTGCAGTTGAGTCAAGTTTCAGCGACCCGGCGAGCGGCAGGGCGTAAGCACGCCGATTCGTTCTCCCACCGGATAGCTCCGATGGTCCGAGGCACTGCCTCGTTCGAGCGTTTCGCTTCCGCCTCATTCTGACCCACCGCGCACAGACGTCAACGCTGCCGCCGGCAGCGCCCGGGCGTTCGGGTTTTTCTTTGACAGCGGTCTGAGCCCCTTTCTACGGTGAACTTATACCGCTTTGCAGATCAGTGTTGGCGATCTGTCTCGCGGATTCTCGTCCTCGACAGTCCAAACACCGCTCGACGCGGACACATGGTAGAGCAATTTGCTCTAGTGGGTCGCACAATGCACCGAACCGCCCCGCCTCTCCTCGATGTGAGTTGTGAATTACCGATGAACACGCATTCAAAGCCCGCAGCGCGTCACCTCCGCACGGATGAATTCTCGAAGACGTTCCGCATCTGTTTCCGCGTCAGTCTGATCGTCGCCCTCCTGCTGATCGCCGGCAAGTCGTGGGCTGAGGACGTGCAGGTCCTCGACAAGGACGGCAAACCCTGGACGATTCGCATCGTTCCCGCCGGCACGGCGGACGACTCCAACGCCACTCCGATTCCGCCCCCTCCCGCCGCCGGCGCAGCCCGTCAGCAAACCGTTTCAGATTCAGACCCGGACGACAACCACGGCGTCCTCATCATCCCCGATCAGTCGACTCCCAACATCAACGGCATGACCTACCGGCAGGTGTACGATTCGATCCCGTTCAGCCGCGCCGAGTACCTCGCCAACCCCGGCTACCGGCACGAAGCCACGATGGAGATCCTCTTCGGCCAACTGCGGCCGACCACGATCGTCAAGGAGCACCAACCGCAGGTCATCGAGAACGTCCAGTACGGTCCGTATCAGCCGTACCGCTTCGCGAACTGGGACTACTACCAGACCTCGACGCTGCTTCGTCCCCGCCTTTACCGCGACAACTGGTGCAGCCCCTACTGGGGCTTCTGACCGACGTGAGGAGGGAACCACGAAGACACGAAGGGCACAAAGCCGGACCTGGGATGAGGCCTCTGGCAATCGGACACGACATCGATGTCGTTAG
>ERZ869936.1618-NODE-1618-length-15545-cov-5.021756_pt1 | contig 15545 bp, 9 predicted proteins | sample MGYA00520876_ERZ869936 | MGnify/ENA primary metagenome ERZ869936 (study PRJEB32218, sample SAMN09650985) | biofilter metagenome | isolation source: enrty point of leading RO module | place: Saudi Arabia: Thuwal, RO plant located on Red Sea | collected 2016-02-17 ...
CTCCATACTCGCGGTAGAACGTGCGGTATAGCCGGAGGCGAGTGGCGGAGACGCCTTTGATACCGAGGGGTTTCAGCCTGGATGTCAGAGCATCCATGAGGCCTGCGCCGTAAGCGGCCCGGTCTGCGCCTTGCTGTTCATACTCGACGATGTAACGCCCGAAGAGCCAGTTCCGGACGACGAGGGTGAGATCCACGGACCGGACCGCCTGCTTTCGCATTTCCTCATGCGTCAGCCGGCATAGTTCAACGAGTTGGTCGAAGTTCATGCGAAGCCCATCCTTTCCAAGTGGGCGGCGACCCTGGCTTCGAGTCCGGCGACGCGGTCGGTCATGGCGGGCATGGGGGTGGCGTAACGGTCGGCGAGTTCCTTGACCCGGCCGGTGAGGGCCTGCTCGATGCGGTCGATCTCGCCGTGGACGGCGGCGGCGAGGGTGGCGAGCCATTTGTCCTCGACCACCAAAGTCTTCACCTCGTCCAGCTCGCCGTATTTCGCGTAGGCGGCGGCATCGAGTTCAGCCTCGGCGTTCTTGATGACCTTCTTCAGGGACACGATCTCCTCGTTCAGATTGAGCCACTCCCGAAGGACGGTGCTCTCGTCGGGATCGTCTCCTGCCGCCTTGAGCTCCTTCAGCCGGGCCTTGACCGCCGCGGCGTTGATCTTCTCGAACTCGCCGAAGGCCCCTTCCTCGCCCCCGTGTTCCTCCTCCAGCTCGGTCTGGGCCGAGACCAGGGCCTCCAGGTCGGCCGCGGCGGATTCGATGTCGTCCAGTTCGCTGGCGAAATAGCGGGCGACGACGAGCCCCTTGGGCACCAGGTCGCAGGTCCAGCCCTTGACCCGCTCCTTGCCGGTCTTCTTGTTCTTCTCGACGATGCGGGTCGGCCTGGCCTCCCAGCCGTCGGCGGCGATCAGATACACGTCGTCCTGCATCGTCTCGGCCCAGTAGTCCATCAGGTGCTGATAGACGGCATACGGATCGACCAGCGGACGGCCGAGGTAGTGGGCCAGCAGGTCCTCGGCCAGCTCGTGAATGACCTGCTTCGGCTGGCAGCCGGCGGCGAGCTGGCGGAGGGTGGTGGCGACGCGGTCCCGCCACGCCGAGAAGTGTCGCTGCTTGTCCTCGACGAAGGAGGCGAATTCGGGGTGGCCGGTGATGGCGTCCTTCAGCCCGCCGGCCTCCGTTGCGAGGTCGAGGTAGCCGGGCCGGCTGGGCTTGAAGAGGGCGTCCTTCAGGCCCGGGCACACGGCCCAGTAGTCGGCGAGGGCGTCCAGGTCGGCCTCGGGGATGCCTCCCCGCAGGTGGGCCTCGATGTCCTGGATGTCCTCGGCCTCGCGGTTGTCGATGTAGCGGGGCAGGTTGAGGTTGAAGTCGTTCTTCTCGATTTCGGAGAAGGGCACCATCCGCGAGTAGCCGTCGAACTCCAGGCCCTTGGTGAAGGCATCGACGATCTTGTGGATGTCGCGGGAGCGGAGGCGGTTCTTGTTGCCGTCCTTCTGGAAGCCGGCACTGGCGTCGATCATGAAGATCCCCTTGCGGGCGGCGGCGTGCTCCTTGTCGAGCACCAGGATGCAGGCGGGGATGCCGGTGCCGTAGAAGAGGTTGGCCGGCAGGCCGATGATGCCCTTGAGGTAGCCGCTGCGGATGAGCTTCTTGCGGATGGCCGCCTCGGCATTTCCCCGGAACAGCACGCCGTGGGGCAGGATGCAGGCCCCCTTGCCGGTCGATTTCAGCGAACGGATGATGTGGAGCAGGTAGGCGTAGTCGCCCTGCTTGCCCGGCGGCACGCCGAAGTGGCTGAAGCGGTCGTAGGGATCGTTCTCGGGGTCGACCCCGTTGCTCCACCGCTTGTCGCTGAAGGGCGGATTGGCGACGACGAAGTCGAAGAGCTTGAGGCCGTCGCCGTCCTTGAACAGCGGATTGGCGAGCGTGTTGCCCTGCTTGATTTCCGCGGTCGGGTAGTCGTGCAGGATCATGTTCATCCGGGCCAGGCCGGAGGTGGCGGCGTCCTTCTCCTGCCCGTAGAGGGAGACGGGGGTGCGGGCCTCGTCGGCGACCTTCAGCAGCAGCGAGCTGGAGCCGCAGGTGGGATCGAGCACAGTCGTGTCCGGGCTCGTCTCGGCCTGCCCGATGCCGATCACCTTGGCCATGATCCGGCTGACCTCCGCCGGAGTGTAGAACTGGCCCTTGCTCTTGCCACTCTCGGTGGCGAAGTGCCGCATCAGGTATTCGTAGGCGTCGCCGAGGATGTCGTCGCCGTCGGCCCGGTTGCGGGAGAAATCGAGGGCCGGGTTCTCGAAGATGCCGATCAGGTTCGTGAGCCGATCGACCATGTCCTTGCCGCTGCCGAGCTTGTTCGGGTCGTTGAAGTCGGGGAAATCGGCCTGGGAGAGCTGGCTGTTGGCGGCGGCCAGCGGGGCGATGATCGTCTTGTTGATCTGGTCGCCGATGTCCTTCCTGCCCTTCAGCTTCACCATGTCGGCGAACCCCGCCCCCTCGGGCACCTTGATCGCGGCGAAGGGTTTGCCGGCGTACTTGTCGCTGATGTATTTGATGAACAGCAGCACCAGCACGTAGTCCTTGTACTGGCTGGCATCCATCCCGCCCCGCAGCTCATCGCAGGACGCCCAGAGGGAGGAGTAGAGTTCGGATTTCTTGAGGGCCATGAGGTGGGGAAGGTGGAAAGCTCGTCAGCGTCGCCGACCGGGTCGGACATCCGCAGGGGGCGGCTGCTAGGCGCCCCCTTTGAACGGCTCCAACCTAGAGGGAGACCCTCCAGCTCTTCCAGAACTTCCGGCGGCCGACCCCGATCTCAACCGACCACTTCCTCCAGTCCTGCCAAGGCTTCCTCGACCTGCTCCCAAGAGCGGGCGTCGAACGCCTCACGCAGCTGGCCCACCAACGCGCGACGACGCTCCCTGGCCGGCACGATCGGCTCGCCTGGGGCCTCGGGTGCCAGTAGTTCGACCACCGCCTCCTTCACCTCCCGCTCGGTCGGCGTGCCCCCTGCCCTCTCGGCAGCCACCTGCCAGGCCTTCGCTTGCTGGGCCTCGTCCTTGAGCCGCGCCAGTGGCCGCACCTGCGACTCCGACTGCGGCAAGACCGGTACCTCGGTGTTACCAACTGGTAACGTCTCCGCGAGCCTCACGCTGATCCTCGCCGCCTGCATGAGGCGATGGGCGTGGACCCGGGACATCCCGGCGACGTCCTTGCAGTAGTCCTGCCAGGTGGCGTGCCCTCCCGCCTTCCACAGCTTCCGCTCGTGGATCTCCGCCAGCGCGACGCCGGCCTCGACGTAGGCCTCCAGGCCCTTGCGGACCTTTTTGTCCAGCCGGCGGAAATCCGCGGCCTCTTCTTTGGTCAGACCGTGCTTCTTCTTGCCCTTTTTTGGGCTCGGTCGGGGTTCGTTGCTGATCGTCATCTCGTTCTTCCGGTATTCGTGAAACGCCTGCGGGAACTCCCGTACGCGAAGCTCTTCCTCCCACTCCTCCCAGTCGCCTCCGTGGCTGTCCCCGAGCTTCAAGACCTCCCCGCCCTGCGACGGATTCCGTCCGAGCTGTTTCACGAAGAGAGCCACCCCGCTCTCCCGGCAGTGCTCCCGCAGCTCCTCGACCCACTCAAGGGGGAACTCCCGTGCATGGGCCTTCGCCCCCGACTCCCCTCCGACGATCACCCAATCGATGCCTTCGAGGTCGAGTTCTGCCGGCGGGATGCGTTCCCACAGTGGCTCCAGCGAGAGGCCGCGGATCTTCGCATCCACCTTGCGGAGGTCATCGACTCGACCGAGCACCTCAGGGCCGGTCACCGTGGTCATCGCACAGACGTTCTCCGGGAAGCCGCCGATCCGCGTGGCGAATTCCGCCATCAGCTCCGGGCGCTTGGTCAGCCACAACCAGAGGTGTCGCCGCCCGGCGTCTGAGAGGATCGGCTCCATCACCTCCCGCTCCAGGAAGTCGAAGTCGGACCTCCGGCTGAAGGCGTCGCCCATGTCGCTCACGAAGACCAGCCGGGGCAGCCTTTCCTTCCAGGGACTCGCGGGATCCGCCCGGCTGAGCAGGTCCGGTTTCTTCGCCATCTCCGCCACCCTTCCCGAGAAGTGGGTCACCTGCTCGAAGATCGGTGCGTAGCCTGCCTTGGGCTTCCGCTCCGGCTTCACGATGCTCGCGCCCTTGTTCAGATGCAGCTTCGCCGCGTAGCAGGTCACCGCCCGCTCGATCGCGTCCAGCGCCGCCTCCTTGGCCTCAATGCCATGCTGCTCCTCGACCGCGATCCCGAACCGCTCCCGGAGGTGCCAGATGTTGGTGGTGTTGACTCCCCGCTTGTGACCCGGGTGGGCTTCCTCGATCCGCTCGAAGCACTCATCGACCAATCGCTTGAAAATGGGCCGGCTCGCGAACCCGGCCACCCCGCTCTCGCGGACCGCCAGATCAATGGCCTCAAGGACCTCCGTAGGGATCGGAAACAGCTCGCAGCCGCGACAGCCCATCACTGCGTTGACGGTGCTGTCGCCCCACTGGATATTGGTTGTCTCGGCCATCTTTTCCGGCCCCAGCGAGACCCGGAATCCTCACCCGATCAAGCCTTAGACCACCACGCCTCCTTACTCTAACAAGGTACCCAATCCCTAAAAATCCACCATGATCCAGGGAAGTCCGGAAGAAAAATTCAGCGCATCCGAGGCTCCTTGCAGAATTAAGTTAAGATCTCTTAATTGACCTTCAGATCCAGCCGGGCGCCCAGAAATTCTTCCTTCTAGCAGGTCACCCTTTCCTTGTCCGATCCTCTCTTCTAACGTCGCAGCATGTTCAAACTCTCGGAAAGTCAGAAATCCCTCCTCACGGCGCGCTTCAACGAGAACTACCCGGATTTCGTCAGCTTCGACGAGCCCGGATCGTTCGGCGAGAAGGAACTCGACTACAAGCGAAAAGCCCTCGCCAAGTGGAACAGCCAGATGGGCGTGGAAAAAGCCGGCAGGCTGATTGCGGAGGGCCAGGGAGACGAGGTGCTGGCCTGCCTCAAGCGTTCGGCCTCCGCCAACTTCGTGAACTTCCACGCATGGAACAAGCTCTTCGGTCAGGATCCCGAATCCAACACCGCGGTCCTCAGGGCGTGCCTCGACGCGGCAGCGGACAGGTCCGGCAGCGCGGAGAGCATCCGTGCCATCGAGGAGGCTGCCGAATCAAAGGGGTTGAAGCTGATGTGGGACGCACTCTCGGTGACCCTGTGGGCGCTGAACCCGGAGGTCTTCTTCCCAGTGAAGATCAGCTTCTACCGGGCACTCGCCAGCGAACTGGGGTGGAAGCTTCCCTCCGGTCGGCCCACGGCCGAGACCTTTCCGGTGCTTCTGGAATTCGCACAGCCTTTCCGCGAGCTCGCGGAACCCTGGGGAGCCCAGGACGCGACCGACGTCCAGTCGGTGATCTGGGGCATGGTTCCCTGGGAAGACGAGACCGGGGGCTTCACCTGGCGCCCCATTCACGAGGAGGCCGCGGCGCGTCTCCTGGAAATGAGCGATCAAGGCCCCGAGCTGGCGTCCATCATCCAAAGAATGCACGAGGCGGGCCTCAAAGCACTGCCCAACAAGGACCACGCTTCCGGGGATCGGGAGATCATTCTTCGCGATACCGATCCCTTCACCTTCCTGGCGGGCTTGAACCGGTCCGTGACCGACGCCAACCGGAAGGCGCTCTGGAGTTTCCTCAAGGACGAGTGGGATCTGGAGTCACCGATTCCCGAGGACTTCGACGGGATCCCGGTGGCCAATCTGCAGAAGAGCTGGCTGTTCCCCTGGGAAAAGGATCGGGACCCCGACCACATCCCCACGCTCTGGAAGTTTTTCGATCATGTAATGGAGTGTCAGCCCGAGGACCTCGACCTCGAGCTCATGGACCGCTGCCTTGCATTCCATGGCGTCGGTCTGGCCTTCCTGACCATGGGGATGTTCTGGGTTCGTCCGGAAGTCTGGCTCTCCACGGACCAGAAGAACCGCGCATTCGCCAAGACCAAGGGAATCGATCTCGCTTCCAAGGACGCGAAGGGCTACCAGGACTGGCTGAAGAACTGCCGCAGGATTATAGGAGAAGACGGCATCGAGTTCTCGCGGGACGCCCATCTCTGGGCCATCGGCGACAACCGAAACGACGGGCTGGCTCCCCCCTTCGACGTACTGTTTGCGGATACAGATTCCGACCGGATTCTGGACCACTTCATGAAGGTGATCGGGATTCTGGAAGAGGAGGCTGAGAATCCCGAAGAGCTCCTCAGCATCACGGTTCGCAAGAGATCGGGGCGGAAGACGCAGATGCGTCTCAACATCTGGATGTGGGCGATTACGGCCATCCATGCACGTCCGGATTCAAGACTCATCGAGTTCCTCGTGCCACACGATCATTCGGAAGCCGTGCGCTATCGCGAAGAGAACCCGGAGGAGATTGGGAAATTTGGCGCCACCTTCGCCCACCCGATTGACGGGACGAAGTACGCCTTGGCCTATCTCGAAGAGGAAGACTTCTTTGAGCGCTTCGATGAGCTGTGGCCGGACATCGAGGGCAGCATCCGAGCTGCTTGCAGGGAGTTCTCGGGGAGGAAGTCCCCGTTTCTCCGCAACCACCGCGAGGAACTGGAACGCCTCTGCACGGATCCGGAAGCAAGGCCTGAGATCCTCAGCAAGGGACTCACTCTTGGGAAACCACCAATCGAAAGGACCATTGGACCACCCGTCAGGGACGGTAGACGCTACTGGCTCATCGCCCCGGGTCGTGGAGCCGCCTTCTGGGATCAATGGATGGAGGAAGAGGTCGCAACCATCGGCTGGTATCAGATCGGCGACCTTTCCCAATTCTCCGGCAAGCAAGAGATCTCGGATGCGCTGGATGTGAAGTTTCCCGACCAGAACAACAGCGGCAACGCCTTGATGCTTCACAACTTCTCACGGGAGATGTCTGAGGGGGACGTGGTTTTCGCCAAGCTCGGGCGCTCGGAGATTCTCGGGTGGGGAGTCGTCTCCGGCTCCTACAGCCATGAGGCGGAACGGGGTGAGATGCCCAACGTCATTCCGGTGAACTGGGCGAAACCGAAGCCGACCAAGGCTCCGGAGGGCAGGATACTCGCTCTGAAATCACTGACGGAGATCAGTGGTGACCATGAACTCCTGGAGTTTCTTGGCAACGCCTACCCCGGCACACCCGGATTGAGCAAAGCAGACGACATCGAGAATCTTGCCGAGATTGAGGAGGAGGCTCCGCCCTACTCGCTGGACGATGCCACGGATGAGCTCTTCATGACGGAGGAGCAGATCCGCCACATCCTCAGGCAGCTGAAGCGCAAGAAGAACATCATTCTCCAGGGTGCCCCGGGAGTCGGCAAGACCTTCATCGCCAAGCGACTGGCATGGCTTCACATGGGAGCGAAAGACGAGAGCTCGATCGAGATGATCCAGTTCCACCAATCCTACTCCTACGAGGACTTCGTCCAGGGACTCCGCCCGACCAAGGAAGGTTTCACGCTGCAGAATGGCTGCTTCCACCGACTCTGTCGAGAGGCTCTCGCCAACCCGAAGAAGGACTACTTCCTCGTTATCGACGAAATCAACCGGGGCAACCTGAGCAAGATCCTCGGTGAGCTGATGATGCTGATCGAAACCGATAAGCGGGGTGAGGAGCTCACGCTCGCCTACAGCGGCGACAGCTTCACCGTACCGAAGAACCTCTACCTGATCGGCACCATGAACACCGCGGACCGATCGCTGTCGCTCGTCGACTATGCCCTGCGCCGGCGCTTCGCCTTCCTCACCCTCGAACCCGGATTCAGCATCCCCTCCTTTGCCCGCCACCTCAAGGCGCATGGAGTGGAGGAGCAGGAGATCGAGTTGGTGAGGACGAGAATGGAGGAGGTCAATGCGGAGATTCTGGAAGACAAGCTCAACCTCGGGCGTGGCTACCGTATCGGCCACAGTTTCTTCACCCCCGTCTCGCCGGTTACCGACTTCTCCGAATGGTACGAATCCGTGGTCGACTACGAAATCATCCCACTGATCGAGGAATACTGGATCGATGACGAGAAGCGGCGGGAAAAGGCTGTGGGAATCCTCAAGCGCCCGATCAAGGACTAGCGCCGTGGCCGACAAGATCCCCATCGAAAACCTCTACTACCTGCTCTCCTACGCGTGGGAACACTTCCGCGAAGGCGAGGAGATCGATCTGTCTTCGGAGGCCTGTCCGGATCTCGCCAACCTGCTGGGCAAGGTTCTCGGGAACGGCATCAAGCGGCTTTCCCGCACCGGCTTTGAACGCCAATATCTCACCCGCCGAGACACGCTCGCGCTCCTGCGTGGGCGGGTTCTGGTCGGCGAAAGTCACCGGCAGCTCACCCAGCGTAAGGCGAAAAGGATCTGCGAGTTCGGCGAGCTCGATGGAGACCCGCCCGCCAACCGCATTCCCGCCGAATCGACCCGTCGACTTCTGCAGTTGCGTGAGCTGACACCCGAGGTCCGTCACGAGGTGAGGGTGGCAAGAAGCCTGCTTCCGCGAACCACTCCGGCACGACTGACTGACTCCTCCTTCCAGCGAATCCAACTGCACCGGAACACCCGGAGCTACCGGCTCCTGCTCAGCGTCTGCCGCCTGATCCATCGGGGCCTGCTGCCGGAGGAACAGGAAGGCTCGAGGCGCTTCCGCGACATCCTTCGGGACGAGGTAACCATGCACAGCCTCTTTGAGGCTTTCGTGCTTAATTTCGCCCGGAGGCATCATCCCGCGGCGAATGCGCGGGCGATGACGATCCGGTGGAAGGGCTCTTGGGATGACGAGGCGGCACGGGTGCTTCCCTCGATGATCACCGACGTCACCCTCGATTGGCCCGACCGAAAAGTCATCCTCGACTGCAAGTTCTACAAGGACGCCCTGGTCACCCGAGACGACCGGCACAAACTTCATTCCGGTCACCTCTACCAACTCAGCGCCTACCTTCAGAACCAGGCACGCCATGAAGGGTGGGAGAAAGTCGAAGGCGTCCTCCTCTACCCTGCTGTGGACCATCATCTCGATGTTCGCCTCGAACTGCTAGGATACCGGTTTCGGATTGTTAGCATCGACCTCGACCAGCCGTGGCGCGAAATTGAGGCGGGCCTGCTCGCACTCCTTTCGCCTGCTGCAGAGCGACGGTCGGTGGTGCGAGATCGCGCCGCGCGGTCCAAACAGCCTCCACTCCCCGGCTAGTCCCAAACAACATTCCCAGAATCAGACAACAATGAACACGAACCTTATCGGCATCGCCGGTGTCCACCACGTTGTTTCCGAACTATCACGGCGTGGGGTCGTTGCCCTCCCGACAGTGAAGAACACGGCCGCATATGACATCGTAGCCATCAATGAAGAGGGCACTTGGCACGCCAATATCCAGGTCAAGACATCCTACAAGCGGGTCACCGCCTTCCATATGCCCAAGCCGGAGAAGATCCGGACCGGTAAACACGACTACTACATCCTTCTGAGGTGGCTGGAAAAGGAACAGCGTTACGAGGGGTTCCTCCTGAAGGGCAGGGAGGCCAAAGAGGAGGTGACCAGAGTATGGGAGGAACAGAAGAAGCGAGTCCGGGCCGGCACTCTGAAAGGAATTTCCCACCATATCAGGATCTCCGGACCTCAAGAGCGAAAGGCAGTACGATGGTCCACTGCGTGGAGCAAATGGCGTCTGCCGTCACAATAATCCGCGTATGCCTCGTCACAGCCCCGCGTCGCTCCCCCGAAACTTCTCCCAAATCCGAACCAACGCCAGCGTGTCCAGCTTGCAGTAGTCCAGCAGCTGGCGGCGGATTTCCTCGCGGCGTTCCGATGCCGTGTCCGGGGCGACTGCCTCCAGGTAGGCCTGCTGGGCTTCGCCTCCATGGTGGACCCCCTCCAGCGCCCCGTAGTCAAGGTCCGGACAGACCGCCGGCAGGACCGCCTTCAGGCTCCAGCTGCCGTGCTGACTCGGGTGGTAGTAGTGGCGCCGGGCAATCGGCTCCAGGTCCACCACCCGGTCGATGATGGCGTGGATCTCGCCGACAAATTCCGGCACTTCCCGTGCCAGTTCGCGCATGACCCGGTTCTCGAAGCTGGCATTGTAGACGAAGACCGGGCCCTCGGCCCCGCACGCCTCGACCAGCGCCGCGGCGAAGGGGGCGCGCGGGTCGCTTCCCTCGACGTCGAGGTGCTCGTGGTGCTTCAGCTCCCCGTCGGCACCAAGCTCGTGACAGCTGAACTGGAAGGGCAGCTGTTCGTAGGGCCGGGTGCCGGCCCAGATCGGCACCGCGAAGCCAATGGTCTCGAAATCAAGAAATCGAGCCGTGCTCGTGTAGAGTGCGAGTGCCGCCGCCGCCCCGGCGGCGTCGAAGAACGCCTCACCGACGAGCGTCTGCCGCTTGATCCAGCGATTGACCTCCCCAAGTCGCTCGTCCGGCACGTCTCGGACGTCCTTGAAGCCCTCGGTTTCGAGGCGCTCCCGGGTCGTCCAGTGCAGCCGATAGAAGGACGAGAGCGGATATTCCGGCTGGTCGACCCCCTTCCAGCAATGGTCGGCGAAGGGGCAGTCGAACGGATCCGAACAATGCGGGCCCACCTCGACATTCGGCTCGGTTGCCTGCGCGGCGGTTTCCTGCGCCCCTGCGATCCAGTCCGCCACCTCGTCGGCACGGGCGTTGGCCTCGACGGTGAGGTCCACCTCGACGAGCAGCCCTTCATACCTCTCCCCGCCCGGATAAATGAAGCTGGTGTCCACATGGGCGAGGCAGACACGGGTGAGGTCCACCCCGGCCCGACGGCCGATGTAGCTCTGCACGGCAACGTCATCGCGCTGGTAGTCCTTCACCGAGGAGGAGGCCTTCACCTCAATCATCCGCCAGCCGGTACCGTCAGGTACCAGCACGTCGGCAAGAGCCAGTGCCCCGGGAATCTGCAGGGCACCCTCGAAAAGCGGCCCCTCACCCGCCTCGAGGGCTTGGGTTGTCGCCGTGAAGGACTCCTCCCATCCTATCACGTGTGGGTCGCGCAGGCGTCCCTTCTCGGCAGAGTCATAGACCCTGCGGGCAACTTCTCCGACCTGGTTTCCGATCGCGAAGGCGAATTCGCTGCCGCTGTCGTCACGAATTTCGGGACGGTGGAGCTCCAGCCACAGACGCTTCGGACACTGGCGGTAGGCGAGGATCTTCGATTTCGAGAGCTGCTTCATGAGGAGTAGTGGGAAAGGGCGGACTGAAGGGATTCATGGATGTGCCGGCGGAGCCTCACCGGCTTGCGGATGGTGAGGTTCGCACTCTGCGAGAGAATCCAGAAATGGAGGTTCCACGAGTCGCGCACCGTGGCTTCGAGCCGGTGGTGATCGTCCTTCTCGACCAGTTTCTGGTCTTCGGAGATCGGGGTCTCGCGGATCAGGTTGGCCAGGTCGCCCCGGACCTCCGCCACCAGGCGGAAGGTCTCGCCGCAGGCAAAGCGTTCGCCTCCGGTCGCCAGATAGCGGTCGAGATCGAAGCCCCTGGGCCTGCGGGCCCGGGTGTCGTCGAGGTCCGCCGACTCGAAGCGGTGGATAGCGTAGGGGAAGGGTTCCACGTCGTCGTGTCCGAGCGTCGCGAGGAGACAGGGGGCCGAGGCTCGCAGCAGGAGCGCCACGGGATGAAGCAGGAAGTCGTTCGTGTGACCGTGGTAGGGGCTGCAGTAGCTGGCCCGGACGCAGTGTCCCCGCATCACGGCCGCCTGAACCGTCGTCATCACGCCGTCGTCGATCTCCGGCGGCAGCAGCACCTCGCCCGAGGGAATGTAGCGAATCAGCGTGGACCACCGTGCCGCCCCCTTCCGTCTCTCCTTCGGCACGCACTCCCGGGCTGACTCGAACAACCAGGAGACCTTCCTGAGCAGGGCATGCGGCAGCATCCGCGAGAGCACCTTGCCGGCGGTCACCAGCGTGAAGGCCTCGGCCTCGTCCATCCCGGCGAGATCACTGCGCCGCCCCTTGCGGTTCCACGCCCAGCCCTGAGGCACGCCCTCGCTGGCGACGATGTTGAAGGCCCCGCCGAGATCCTGCAGGTCGCGCTCGACCGTGCGGCGGGTCACCTCATACCCCTCGCCGCGGAGGTGCTCGTGGATCTCCCGCACGGGGACCGGCGTGGTCGTGAGTCGGCGGAGGATCGCCCACTGGCGGCGGATCGTGTCCTGGCTGCTGGCGCGTGGCATGGTCTTGATGCTTTCAGGTATATCCCACAGGAGCGACGAAATACGTCGCACTCAATCGGCGCGGAATCCGAGCGTGCCGCGCCGGCCCGGCTTGGTGGCGCAGAGTTCCACCAGCGCCTCGACGAAGCGGTCCGAGTCACGGAGAGGCGCGAAACGGTGCCGACGGCAAACCGTCGCAAAATCCCCGGGTGTCAGGCACCCGAGTGTCTCGACCCGCCGTGTCCCTTTCTCCGTGGGCTTCCCGAGTCCCAGCCGGCGGCAATGCAGGGCGAGCATACTGGCGGCCTGTGCCGGCGTCATGTAGTCGAGCCGGATCGTCAGGTCGAAGCGACGGGCGGCGGCGGGGTCGATCCGGTCGACCAGGTTCGTCGTCGCCACCAGCAGGCCGTCGAACTCCTCCATGCGGGTGAGGAACTCGTTCACTTGGTTGACCTCCCACGAGCGAACCGCCTGACGACGGTCGTGGAGCAGCGAGTCGACCTCGTCGATCAGCAGCAGCGACCCGTCCTCCCGGGCCCTTTGGAAGGTGTTCGCGATGTGGCGCTCGGTCTGGCCGACGTAGGGAGCGAGCAGATCCGAGAGACGGGTTGCCTGCAAGGGCAGCCCGATCGACCGGGCGAGCCAGCGCCCGAACTCCGACTTCCCGGTGCCCGGCGGACCTTGAAGGCAGAGGCGCCCGGCAGGGCGCTCCCGCAGTCCCTCGCAGAGCGCGGACAGGTCGGTCGAGGCATTCACCAGGGCAGGATCGTAGTCGAGGAAGTCCGCCCCGCTGCCGATCGAGACTCGGTCATGGCCCTGCGCCTGCATCGTGCTGGAAACCAGACCGGCCACCGTTTCCCCGAACTGGTCGGAGGGCATCCCCACGCGGTTCACCACGCCAACCGCCCGCCGCACCACCGCCGGACTCAGGTGCTCCACATCGGCGAAGCAATCGACCACCCGCCCGGACAACTTTCTTCCCACCGCCCGCCGGATGATGCGACGTCGGACCTGCCTCGGGGGCACCGGGACCTCCAGCACCATGTCGAAGCGCCGGGCGAAGGCCGGGTCGAGCATCGACCCGGAGTTCGCGGCCCAGATGATCGGCAGCGGGTTCGACTCGAGGAAGGCGTTCATCCACCCCTTCTGGTTCGCGACCTCCGCTCCCACAAAGGGCCCGGCACCCCGGAACAGGTCCTCCGCTTCGTCGAAGACGACCATCTTCCGCTCGCACCGCAGGAAGTTCATCGCGCCGCGGAGCTTCTCGATGCGCCTGGCAGGCCCCAGCGGGTCGCCATCGGAATCCTCCACCAGCGACTCGAAGATCGGACAGCGCAGCGCCTTGCCGAGGAGGCGGGTGATCTGGGTCTTGCCCGTGCCCGGAGGACCGTGGAGAAAGATGTTCACTCCGGGCCGCCGTGACTTGAGGCAGGTGGCAAGGTAGTCCCGCATGAATCGCAGCCGATCGTTCAGGTGCGGAAAATCGCGCAATGTGAGTTCAGGCTCCGGTGCGGTCCGGCCCGCCGCCGCGACCAGAAAGTCCGGCGAGAAGTCGGCCGAAAGCAGTTGCTCCCCCAGTTCCGGGATTCCCGGCCGGAAGCGGCGGACGCCAGTCTTGCCCGGCCTCGCATTCCAGTAGGTGTGATCCACCAGACCTGCCGAGCTCAGGCGCGAGGAGTTCCGGACCAGGTCCAGCAGCTCGCGACGACCGATCCCGAGCATCATCGAGAAGGCCTCGGTGTAGCGTCGCTGCAACTGATCCTCCGCTTCCTCGATGAGCCCGTTGAAACAGAGATCCTCCGAGGCGAAGCACACCAGCACCAGGAACTCCCGCTCGACCTCGGTGAGGGGCACGTAGCGGTCGATGGTCGCGAGGTTCCGCCCGAGTGCCTCGATCTCCAAACCGGGGTCCAGCACGAGCCGTTCCTCATGGTGCTCGATGCGGCGCCGGATCTCGTCCACCTCCATGCACAACAGATCCGGCGCCCCGACTCCGAACTGCTCGGCCATCCACTCGCGTTCCTCGGTGAACTTCCTGCCGCCGATCCGGCGCCGCAGACGGTCGTCCGCCAGCAGCCACCGGCCCAGCCGGACCGCGATCCAGTCCCGTGCTTCCCCTGGTCTGTCCATGCGGGCAGCCTGGACCGGGAGCGCGACGGAATAGGTCGTGGTCGGATTCTCTCCCGCCCCGACACAAACCGGCGCCGCCCTCCGAAGAAGACGACGCCGGTACCGGCCCACTTGAGCAGCATGGCCGGCTTATCTGGGGGAAGCCCTTTATTCGCGCTCTTCCTCCTCCTTCACGATCGACTCCATCGGCTTGTCAAAGTCGGCGTCCTTCTGGCCAGTCCTCATCTCCTGGCGCATGGCCTTCATCTTCCGGGAGAAGGCGTAGTGGGCACTCGTCATGCCCTTCTCCGAGAGTGCCGACACCGAGGCCATGTCGCGGGCGATCCCCATCTGCGCGGCCGTGGCGATGGCGTCCTGGTTGGCCGCCAGGAACATGAACTCCCAGTCGTAGTGCTTCCGCTGGTGGGTGATCATTTGGTTGATCTGCTCCAGCGTGTAGCGGGTGGAGGCGTTCTCGTAGCCGTCGGTGTAGATGGCGACGATCACCTTCCCCGGGCGCTTCTCCTCGGGCTCGGCGGCGAGACGCTTGCCCAGCTCGTCGATGGTGGTCCCGATGGCGTCCAGCAGGGCCGTGCTTCCCCGGGGAACGTAGGTGGTCGCATCGAGCTCCCGGACATCCTGCAGCGGCGTGCGGACGTGGGGCGCGAGGAACTCGTTGTCGAAGAGCATCAGCGAGAGGTTCGCGTCCCCCGGCTCGTCGAGCTGCTGCTGGAGGAAGTCATTGAAACCGGTGATGGCGGCTTCGGTCAGGGGTTGCATCGAGCCGGAGCGGTCGAGGACGTAGGCGATTTCGGTCAGGTTGGTGTTCATGGTGATTTGGTTCGGTCGTCGTTCAGTAAGCCATCCAAAGGTCCCGGACCCTGGTCGACGGTGGGAAGCTCGTGTCCCCCTACCCATAGGGCGGAGGGTGGGACATTTCTGGTCCCTGCTGATGGCGCCGTCGTTCAGGCCAGCGCGATCCGGTCGAGACGCAGGATGCGGGGAGCCTGCTGCAGGTGGCAGAAGCCGCTGACGTACAGGTGCGGGCCGCGCTCGTGGCGGAACACCAAGTCTGGCGAGAACTGGCGAAGCCGTCCGGGATGGGAGCCGCCGTGGTAGAAGAGTGGCAACGGCCTGCCTTCCACCGCGTGGGCCAGCAGCCTGGCGACCAGTGGATCATCGGACTCGTGGACGGGAATCCCTGGCGTCTCGGCCCACTTCCGCAGCCAACGCTCCCGCTCGTCCTCGAAGACGGG
>ERZ869936.1619-NODE-1619-length-15543-cov-5.856921_pt1 | contig 15543 bp, 12 predicted proteins | sample MGYA00520876_ERZ869936 | MGnify/ENA primary metagenome ERZ869936 (study PRJEB32218, sample SAMN09650985) | biofilter metagenome | isolation source: enrty point of leading RO module | place: Saudi Arabia: Thuwal, RO plant located on Red Sea | collected 2016-02-17 ...
AAGGCTATGACAAAAATGCCAGATTCGAACAGAGGGGTTCTGTTGGGCGCTTACTCAGGGTCAGCGACTTGCCGATGCCGTGCGGTTGGCCGCGCGCCGGTGAGGCCCGGCCGGCCGGGCGGCCGGTTTGCTTCGCCACGGTCCCGGACCGGGGTTTTCCACGGGGATTGCCGTACCATGAGGCCGCACGTTCCCCGCGCACGGCGTCGGGCGGTGCGTTCCGGCGGGTCGGGGAGGCTTCCCATCCCGCGGTCGCGGGACGGGGAGCCGCCGCCAGCACCCCCTTCACCTGCCGTCGCCGGTGCTGCTGGTTTTTTAGCAGCAAGAGGGAGGTCGCCCGTGTCGCGGCGCGAACGGTCGGAAGAAGGCCTCTCGCAACCCTTCGGGCCGCCGGATCTCCGCCTGCCGGAACCCGGGGCTGCGTCACCCCGCGTTCGCGGGTTCCTTGCCCCGGGCTTCGTTCTCATGACCCTTCGGGCCATGCCGGGGCGGTGCCGACGACGTTCACCCTGGCCGCCTGCCTTCAAGCAGGGAGGGGCGACGACGAGGGCGCAGGAGTGATCGATCGACCCGGCGACGAAGTCGCGGGGGATGGAGCCGTCGAGGGTGACCGTATTCCAGTGCTTCTTGTTCGTGTGATAGCCGTCGAAGGGGTCCCAAGAAGCAAACACAAGGGTTTCCCGGCTGGGATCGGTCCCAAACTTCATCGTTCCGCCTTTATCGTTCACCCCGATTACCCCCCCTCACCCCGATTACCCCCCCTTTGACCTCCTCCTCTGATAGGTTCTGTCTGTGAAGCGCAAGCTGCGCGGGCACTGGAACTACTACGGGGTGATTGGCAACCCGAAGCGGCTGTGGGTGCTGGCGCACCACGTCAAGCGGCTGATGTTCAGATGGCTGAAACGTCGCAGCCAGCGGCGGAGCTTCACGTGGGCACGTTATGCCGTCGATCGCGTGTGGCGGGGAATCAGCTTGTGAGCAGGGATGCCGACTCCCAGACTCGCGGCGCCGTTCCGGCGGCAGTGGGAGCATGAGCGACGAGCTGTTCAGCGGTATCGACGGTGGGGCGACGACTTCGAAGATCGCGGCGGTCCGCGGCGACGGGTCGATCGTTTCGATGGACCTGCAGCAGCAGCCGACCGCCTCGGAGGCGGGTCCGGCCGGGGTGATCGAGGGCTGGATGGCGGGATCGACGGCATTCCTCGAACGCAACGGCCTGTCGTGGGAACAGGTCGAGGGCATCGGGATCTCGGTGCCGGGGCCGTATCTGGAGTATGGGGTGATGGGCGATTCGCCGAACCTGCCGCCGAGTTTCGACGGCTGGCGGGTGATCGATGAGATGGTCGCGGCGGTCGGGAGGGAGATCGGACGGCGGCTGCCGATGGTGATGGGCAACGACGGGAATTTCGCGACCGTGGCCGAGGCGGCGAGGGTGCGGGAGAAGGGAGGAGGCAGCGTCGTGTTGCTGGCTCCCGGCTCCGGGCTGGGTGGCGGCTACGTGGATGCCGACGGGCTGCCGCTGGAGGGTTCGACGATCTCCGGGATGGAGGTCGGCCACATTCCGGCGCCGCTGCAGATGCTCGGGGCGAAGGCCTACCGCTGCGGATGCGGTCGCGACTGGGGTTGTTTCGAGATGTATACCAGCCTGGCCGGGCTGCCGTATCTTTTCGAGGAGGCCGTGGCGCGATACCCGGACCATCCGCTCGCGAAGATGGAGGGAACGCCGAAGCAGAGGATTCTCCCGCTGCGTGGACTGGCGCAGGAGGGGGACGAACTGGCGCTGGAGATCTTCGATTTCCAGGCGCGGGCGATGGGGTTGCTCATCGGGGGGCTGTCGATGTCGGTCGATCCCGACGTGTTCGTGATCGGCGGCGGGCTGATCGATCCCGATGCCACCACGCCGGAATTCCGGGAACGGTATCTGGGAACGATGCGGGAGACGGCGCGCGGCTACCTGTGGCCGGTGCAGCGGGAGCGCCTGAAGGTCTGCGTCGCTGAGCTGGGCGAGCTGTCGCAGGCGATCGGCGCGGCGCTGGTGGCGCTCTATCAGCGGTCGGAGCGGTGATCGACGGGCTCGAGGAGGTGCCGCTGCAGCCGGCGGAAGGGGAGCTGCCCGATGCGGTTCGGGATTGGTTGGAGGCAGCCGCCAAAGTATCCTCGGATTTCTACGGCGAAGGCCTGGGGCGTCGGTATTACCGCTATGTCCCGAGCGATCCGGTGGTGGTGTACCGGGCGATCGAGTCGCTGGTGGTGCGCCGCGAGCTGCGCGGGCGGCGGTTCTGCGAACTCGGTTGCGGCTTCGGGATCGCGGCGGGGCTGGCGGAGTTGCTCGGTTTCCAGGCCTGCGGGATCGAGTGGGAGGAGGACCTGTGCCGTCGATCGAGGGAGCTGCGCGACCGGCAGGGGCTGGCCTTCAAGGTGTTTCACGAGAGCTACCTGCCCGAAGGCTACGAGGTCGTGCAGGGGATGGGCGGCAAGGACCTGGTCGTTCCGGGCGGGCCGGCGGCGGAGCAGCCGATGTTCGAGTTTCTGGATCCGGCCGATATCGACCTGTTCTTCGTCTATCCGTGGCCGGACGAGGAGGAATTCATGGCGCAATTGTTTCGCCACCTTGGCGACGAGGCGGCGGTGTTGCTGATGTATCAGGGCGAGGGGGAAATCTCGGCGTGGCGGGGGAGGGAGTGAGAAGCAAGAAGTGTCCGAAGGGCGGGGGATGGGAGACCTGCTGAAGCAGGGACTACATACGACCGTGGCGGACCGCTTCGAGGAGGGCGCTGACCTTGTCGAAGTCCTTGATGCCGGGTGCGGATTCGGCACCGGAGGCGATGTCGATGGCGGCGGGGCGGACGGCTTCCAGGGCTTCCGCGGCGTTCGCAGGCGTGATGCCGCCGGCGAGGATGACCGGCAGGTCGGGATGCTCCTTCACAAAGGCTCCGGCGACGGTCCAGTCGATGGTCCTGCCGGTGCCGCCGTAGATGCCCGGTGCGTGGGCGTCGAGGAGGACGGCGTCGGCGGCGAACTCCGCGACATCGGGCAGCGCTCCGCTTTCATCGACGGCAAGGGCGCGGATGACGGGGATGCCGTGCTTCCTGATCAGCGGGATGTCGCTCTCGGGCTCGTCGCCGTGGAGCTGGACGAGGTCGATGAGTCCGTCCTTGAAAAGCGAGACGGGCAGGTCGGTCGGAGCATTGACGAAGACGCCGACCCTGACGATGCGGCCGGCGAGGTCCTTGAGAAAGCCGGCGCGGGCGGGGTCGAGGAAGCGCTTCGAGTGAGGCCAGAAGTTCGCGCCGAGGGCATCGACGCCGAGGTCGGCGAGCGCGGTGGCATCGCCGGCGGTGGTGACGCCGCAGATTTTCAGCGAGGGAGGATCGAGGTTGAGAAAGGCCACGCCGGAAGGTCGAACTTTTTGCTTCGTGGTTCAACGGCGGAAAACGGATGCTCGCTTCGTGATCCGAATCCGCGGCGCCCGCCAGCACAACCTGCGGAATCTCGACCTCGAGATTCCGCACGGGAAGCTGGTGGTGATGACCGGGCCGAGCGGCAGCGGGAAGTCGTCGCTGGCCTTTCACACGCTGTTTGCCGAAGGGCAGCGGCGTTTCATCGAGTCGCTGTCGGCCTACGCGCGGCAGTTTCTGGACCAGCTCGAGAAGCCGGACGTGGACGCGATCGAGGGGCTGAGTCCGGCCATCGCGATCGAGCAACGGAGCGGTGGGCTGAATCCGCGGTCGACGGTGGCAACGGCAACCGAGCTCTACGAGCACCTGCGGGTCTTGTGGGCCGCGGCCGGCACGCCGCACGACCCGGAAACGGGCGAGCGACTGGAGCGGATGACCTCCGCAGACATGGTGGCGGCGTTGTTGGAGGAGCCCGAGGGAACGAAGCTGATCCTGCTGGCCCCGGTGCCGGGGGAAGAGACGACCGACGGCATCCGGCTGATCGGCGACCTGCGGCGCCAGGGCTTCGTGCGGGTGAGGGTGGATGGCGAGATTCTCGACCTCGAGGAAGCGGAGGCCGGCTGGCCGGAACGGCCGCGGCGGGTCGAGGTGGTGGTGGATCGACTGGTGGTGCGCGACGGGGCGGCATCGCGGTTGGCCGATTCGGTGGAGACGGCCCTGCGGATCTGCGGGAGCGAGGCAAGGGTGCTTGTCCAGCCTCCCGGCTCGGATGGTTGGGAGGAGCGCTCGTTTCAGACGAGCTATCGGAATCCGAAGACGGGATTCACGATCGGCGAGCTCACACCGCGGCACTTTTCCTTCAACTCGCATCTCGGCGCGTGCCCCGCTTGCGAGGGTCTGGGCACCGAGCGGTTCTGCGACCCGGACCTGCTTTTTGGCGAACGCGACAAACCGTTGCTTGAGGGAGCGATCACCGGCTGGTGGAAGCCGAAGGCGCAGCGGGAGAAGCTGCTGAGGGTCGAGCTGGAGGCCTTGCTCAGGATGTTCGGGCTTGGAGAAGAAACCGCCATCGCTGACCTGCCGGCCGAGGCGCGGGAGCTGTTGTTTTTCGGCGGCATGCTCGAGACCGGCTGGAAGGTGGGTGCGGAGAAGAAGCCGCAGTTGAAAAGGTACGAGGGCCTGTGTGTCGAGGCCGAGCGCAAGCTGCGAACGGCGCGTTCGGAGGCGGTACGGCGGCGCATCCTGCGGGTGATCGCCGAGCGGCCGTGCCGGGTCTGCGCGGGCCGACGCCTGAAGCCGGAACTGCTGGCGGTGCGGATCGAGGGTCTCGGGGGCACCTGGCTGGGAATCCAGGATTTCTGCGCGCTGCCGGTCGACGAGGCGCTGGAGTGGTTGCGCGGCATCCGGCTGCCCGCGGATCGCGCGTCGGTGTGCCGGCGTCTGGTTTCCGAGTTGGGGGAACGCTTGTCGTTCCTCGACGAGGTCGGCCTCGGATACCTCGGCCTGGACCGGTCGAGCGGGACCTTGTCAGGAGGGGAGGCGCAGCGGATTCGTCTGGCGACGCAGTTGGGCGGCGGTCTGACCGGAGTGCTTTACGTGCTCGACGAACCGAGCATCGGCCTGCACGCCGAGGACACCGGCCGGCTGATCGACGCGTTGAAGCGACTCCGGGACCGCGGAAACACGGTGATCGTGGTGGAGCACGACGAATCGATGATCTGGGCGGCGGAATGGCTGGTGGAGCTGGGTCCGGGAGCGGGCGCGGAGGGTGGACGGTTGCTGGCGAACGGCCCGCTGGAGACATGTGGGGAGGCGCCGACGATGAAGTGGCTCGCGGCGGGTCGCGGCAACCATCCCGCATCCGCGGGATCGCGGGCAGTCACCTCCTTGCTGGAGGGTGAACTGGTGATCCGTGGAGCCTGCGAGCACAATCTCAAGGACCTCGACGTGCGCATTCCGCTGGGTGGGATCTGCTGCCTGACCGGGCCGAGCGGCAGCGGCAAGTCGACGCTGGCGGACGACATCCTGATGCGCGCGCTGAAGCGTCGTTTCCACGGCTCGACCGAGCGGCCGGGCGCACATCGGGCGATCGAGGGCATGGAGGGGATCGGCAAGGCGGTGGTGGTCGACCAGGCGCCGATCGGCCGCAGTCCGCGGTCCAATCCGGCCACCTTCACCGGGGCCTTCGACCTCATCCGCGGATTGTTCGCCAAGCTGCCCCTTTCGCGTCAGCGTGGCTACGGGCCGGGGCGGTTCAGCTTCAACACCCGCGGCGGCCGGTGCGAGCGGTGCGAGGGGGCCGGAAGGCTGAAGATCGAGATGCACTTCCTGCCGGACGCGTGGGTCGAGTGCGGCGCGTGTGGCGGGCGGCGCTTCAATCGGGAAACGCTGGAGGTGACCTTCAAGGGGCTGAACATCTCCGAGGTGCTCGAGCTCGGCGTGTCCGAGGCGCGCTCGGCCTTCGCCGCGGTGCCCAAGCTGTCGAAGCTGCTCGGGGTGATGGACGATCTCGGGCTGGGCTACCTGCGCCTGGGTCAGCCGGCCAACACGCTTTCCGGTGGAGAGGCCCAGAGGCTGAAGCTGGCATTGGAGCTTTCGCGTCCGGCGGCACCGCACACGCTGTATTTTTTCGACGAGCCGACGACCGGGCTGCACTTCGACGACGTCGACCGCTTGCTGCGGGCCTTCGCGGGCCTGCGCGGGGCCGGACACAGCGTGTTGGTGGTGGAGCATCACCTGGGCGTGATCGCGGCGGCGGACCATGTGATCGATCTCGGCCCCGGCGGGGGGCGGCATGGCGGCAGGGTGGTCGCCGAGGGGCCGCCCGGGGTGGTGGCGGCGATTTCCGAATCCGCAACGGGGCGTGCGCTGGCGGCGTATTTCCGGTAGGAATGCAAAAGACAGGCCGCAGTGCCGGTAACGCTTCATCCATGAACCCGAGGGATCCCGACAAACCGGTGGCCTCCGCAACGAGCGTCCAGAGCTCGCCGATGGCGAGCGCATGGCGAGCGTGGCTCGAAGAAAACGGGCCACGCCTGCTGCTGTTTGCCCGGCAGCAGACGCGCAGCCACGAGGATGCCGAGGACATTCTCCAGGACGCCTTGGTGAAACTGGTCGAGAAGCTCGAAGCGGGCACCTTCTCCGGCGGACAGGAAGCGTGGATGCCCTATCTCTACACGACGCTGCGGCGTCTCTCGATCGATCTCGGGCGCCGCGACGACCGCCGCAGGCGCCGCGAGGACGTGGCCCACGGAGGGATCGACGAGGATCGGGCGGAAGGCGAGCACCCGTGGTTCGCGGGCGACGAGTCCGACGACGAAACCAGAACCTTGATCGAAGCCGGGCTGAAGGAGCTTCCGAAGAAGTTCTCCGAGGTCATCGTGATGAAGATCTGGGGCGAGCGGACCTTCGCCGAGATTGGTGAGGCGCTGGAAATTTCTCCAAACACGGCGGCCTCGCGGTATCGCTACGGACTTGAAGCCCTGCGCAAGAAGCTGAACTCGGCGAGGCGTCGCGGGGATCTATCGATCTGACCATGGAATCCGAACTCGACAAGCTGGAATCCGAACTGGCGGGCCTGCGTCCCGCGGCTCCCGATGCCGCGCTGGTCGAGCGTCTCGAACGGGCCGTCGAAGGACGCCTGCAGGCCCTGTCGATCGAGGAGCGGGAACTGGAGGGCTCCCTCGGCCGGATGAAGCCGAGTCGTCCTGCGGAGTCGATGATGGCATCGATGGCCTCCGTGCTCGATCGGCTTCCGTTTCCCGGGCAGACGAAGGTGCTTCCCTTTCCGAACGCGACGACCCGGCCCGCGGGAACGCGCCGGAGGCGGATCTCCTGGGCTGCCGCGGCGGCCGTCGCCCTGGCGGGTGGCTTGAGCGCCCTGATGGTCGGTCCCGGGAATCAGGATCAAGGCAGGTCGGAGCTGGCCGACAGGACCGCCGCCGAGGTTATCGCCCCGGCCGACCCCGCGGCGTTCAGCCCGGCGAGTTTCGAGTCCGGCGTGGCGCATACCGACGATCTCGGCCGGATGTGGGCGGGCAGGGAGCGGGCGATGCGGGTGGTGAAGGTCGTCTACAAGGACCGCGTCGTATGGCTCAACGAGCAGGGCGAGGAGGTCGTGACCGAGGTGCCCCGCGTCGAGTATCTGATGGTTCCCGAGGAGATCGACTGAATCTAGACGAAACGAACCCCGAGCTACGATAAGTGTAGTATGAAACCTCATTCGAATCCCGAAAGACCTGCGAAGTCGCTTTCCCGGGGGATCGCCCTCTGTCTTCTGGCGGCTTCCCCGCTCGGCGCGATCGAGCCGCCCGTTGAATCCGATCCGATCCCGCCCCAGCAGCCTCCGGCCGCGGCGCCGGCGCCCGCCGAGGCGGACCGTCCGGAGATGCAGCCTGCCGAGCCGGTTCCGATGCCCCGGGCCAGGGCCGCCCGTCCGTTCCTCGGGGTGATCCTCGATCCCGTGCCCGATCTTCTTGCGGGGCACCTCCAACTCCAGCCGGGCGAGGGCGTCGTGATCGGTGAACTGGTCGCCGGTGGTCCGGCCGAGAAGGCGGGCTTGTCGGTCGGCGACATCCTGGTCGAGGTCGCCGGCGTCGGCGTCGGATCGGCCGAGGCCGTTCGGGCCGAGGTGGACAAGTTCGACATCGGTGACGAAGTCGAGGTCTCGGTGGTTCAAAAGGGCGAGCGCCGGAAGGCGACCGTCGTGCTCGGCGAGGCGCCCGAACCGCTGGTGGGCGGTGTCGGGCAGGAGGGACAGCCGCTGGACGGGTTTCTCGAGAATCTTCCGGACCGGCATGCCGATCTCATCCGCGAAGCGCTCGAGCGCAATCTCCGGGCGTTCGAGGACATGGATCCGAATGCCGGGCTCGGTGATCAGTTGCAGCGGGGTCTGATGCAGCGCTTGCAACAGGAAATGCTCGATCCGGACATGGGGATGAAGCTCGACATCGGTGCCCAGAGTTCGATCCGGCTGCTCGACGAGGAAGGCTCGATCGAGATGAACAGCCGCGACGGCCACAAGGAGGCGCGCGTCTATGACAAGGCCGGGGAGTTGCTCTGGGAAGGTCCCTACGACACCGAGCAGGACAAGGCGGCGGTGCCCGACGGCATCCGCGAGCGGCTTGAGAAGCTCAACTTCGACATGGATTTCAAGGGGAACGGATTGAAGCTGCGGCTCGGGCCGAACCGCTTCCGTCCGCTGGACGAGATGGACCTCCGCGAGGCGGAGCCGCCCGCGCCGGAGGATCAATAGATCATTTCAAGGGAGGCATTGAGGGGTCCGGTTCCGCCGCGTGCGGGGCCGGGCCTTTCCGTGTCCGGGCGGAGGATCTCCGATTCCCGGTGGAATACGCGGATCCCGGGTTGCCCCGGAGACGCCGGCCCACTAGCCTCCCGGCCCCCGGACTCCGATGAAATCCGTATTCCTCTACGACACCACGCTGCGCGACGGCACGCAGGGCGAGGGCTTCCAGTTGTCGCGGCTCGACAAGCTGCGGATCGCCGAGCGGCTGGACCGCTTCGGCATCGACTACATCGAGGGTGGCTGGCCGGGCTCGAATCCCAAGGACATCGAGTTCTTCCAGGAGGCTCGCAAGCTCGATCTCAAGCACGCGAAACTCGCGGCCTTCGGTTCGACCCGGCGCGCCGACACGAAGGTCGGGGATGATCCCCAGGTGCGCCTGCTGATCGAGGCGGAAACGCCGGTCGTGACGATTTTCGGCAAGAGCTGGGAACTGCACGTCACCGAGGTCCTGCGCACCACGCCCGAGGAAAACCGGGCGATGATCCGCGATACCGTCCGCTTCCTCAAGGAACACAGGCGCGAGGTGGTCTATGACGCGGAGCATTTCTTCGATGGCTACAAGGACTCGCCCGAACACGCCCTCGCCACCCTGGAGGCCGCGGCGGAGGGCGGGGCGGACGTGGTCGTGCTGTGCGACACCAACGGCGGCACGCTTCCGAGCGAGGTCATGACGATCTGCAATGCGGTGAGGGACCGGCTGCCGGACACGCCGCTGGGCATCCACACGCACAACGACTGCGAACTCGGCGTGGCCAACGCCATCGCCGCGGTCAAGGCGGGCGGCGTGCAGGTGCAGGGAACGATCAACGGCTACGGCGAGCGCACCGGGAACTGCAACCTGACCTCGGTGATTCCGATCCTGCAGCTCAAGATGGGCCTCGAGGTGGTTCCGGACCTCACCGGTTTGAAGGCGTTGTCGTTCTTCGTCGACGACGTCTCGAACAACCCGCATTTCGCCCGGGCGCCCTTCGTCGGCAGGACGGCCTTCGCGCACAAGGGCGGGATGCATGTGAACGCGGTGCAGAAGCTCGCCCGCAGCTACGAGCACATCGAGCCGGCCGAGGTGGGAAACCGCCAGCACATCCTGGTGTCCGAACTCAGCGGCCAGTCGAACATCCTGATCAAGGCGGAGGAACTCGGACTCGGCTTGGAGAAGGGCTCGCCGGAGGCCACGGCGGTGCTGACGAGGGTCAAGGAACTGGAGCACGAGGGCTATTCGTTCGAGGCGGCCGGTGGCTCGCTCGAACTGCTGATCCGTCGCCAGACGGGTCACTACACGAAGCCGTTCTCGCTCAAGGAATTCCACACCTCCTACCGTCTCTACCGCGACGGACACCAGCCGGTCTGCGAGGCGACGGTGAAGCTCTACGTCGGCGACGTGCCCGAGTACACCGTGGCCGAGGGGCATGGCGTGGTGAACGCGCTCGACAAGGCCCTGCGCAAGGCGGTGCGGCCGTTCTACCCGCAGATCGACGAGGTTTCGCTGCTCGATTACAAGGTGCGGATCATCGACGGCCACGACCACACCGCGGCCAAGACGAGGGTGTTGATCGTTTCCGGTGACGGGGAAAGCAACTGGGGAACCGTCGGGGTTTCGGAGAACATCATCGAGGCCTCGTGGATCGCGATCGTCGACAGCATCGACCTGTTCCTCCAGCGGCGCGGATTGGTGAAGGAACGGGCGTGATCGTCGGGACAGGCAGGGGCGTTGGCCCTCTTGACGGGTCTGCGCTGTCAGCGCCGGGCGGCCTGGAATCTGATCACCCTCAGATCGTGAAGTCCTCGCGCCTCCGATAGGAGCAGAGCGCGTTGGCCTCGTCATCGTCGATGAATTGCTCCCTCGCCGGATCGAACTTCAGGCGGCGGCCGAGTTTCCAACTGATCGCCGACGCGTGGCAGGCGACTTCGGTGGTGCGCACGATGCTGGAGTTGCAGGCGGGCTGGCGCCGCGAGCGCACCGAGTCGAGGAATTCGCGAACGTGCTTCGAAGGCTCGATGCCGGGCATGTCGCCGGGCATGTCCCCGTCGTGGAGGGAGTCGTCGCTGAGAGCGGTCTTGCCGAAGTCTCCGACCTCGACCCAGCCCTTGTCGCCGACGAAGCGCACCGGGCAGGACCCGAGGCCGAGCCAGTCGCCCTCCTTCTTGAATCCCGCGAGCCGCATCACGAGCTTCACGCCGCTGGCATAGCGCGCGCACAACTTGTCGTCCTCGGTCCAGTACTCGACCGGTGTGGTGTCGTCGGCCTCGATCGCCCACTGGCACATGTTGACGGTGTGCGACGCCCAGTCGTGGAGCCCCCAGCCGGCCGAGAAGCCCTCGTAGTGGCGCCAGCGTCCGCGCACGTAGTCCTGGTTGTAGGGGCGGAACGGGGCCGGGCCGACCCAACGGTTCCAGTCGAGCACCTCCGGGTCGGGCGCCGGCTCGCCCGGCAGGTTCGGCTTCACCGGCTGTGGCAGCCAGATGCCGGCGTGCAGCGTGTGGATCTTGCCGAGCTTGCCGGACTGCGCGAGCTTCGCCGCGAACTGGAAGTTGTCGACGTTGCGACGCTGCATACCGCCCTGATAGATCCGCTGGTGGTCGAGCACCGCGGCGTCCAGTTGCCGGCATTCCTCGATGCTCATCGTGCAGGGCTTCTCGCAGTAGATGTCCTTGCCGGCCCGGGCCGCGCGGATCGACGCCGTGCCGTGCCAGCGGTCGCCGGTGGCGATCACGACCGCGTCGATGTCGTCGCGACCGAGGATCTCGTCCATGTCGATGACGCTCGCGCAGTCCTCGTTGCCGTAGTGGCGGTTCACCGTGCGGCGGATGATCTCGCGCCGTTCCGCCTGGACGTCGGCGATGGCGACGAAGCGGACATCGGACTGGTCGAGAAAGGACTTGAGCACCTGGCGTCCGCGCGGGCCGAGGCCGATTCCGGCCACGGTGATCCGGTCGTTGGCGGAAACCCTTCCGGGTTTTGCAAAGAGCCGGCCGGGGGCGATGGCGGAAATCCCGGCCGCGGCGGCGGTCCGGGTCATGAAGGTGCGGCGGGTGGTGTTCATGGTGTCGGCTTGCTCGGGGATTCGTCCGCGGATTCCAGCGGAGTGAGATGGAGGTTTCGGAACTGCACCTTCATCGGCGGGCCCGGGTGCATCTGCAGTCCGATGAATCCGCGCTTCGCGGCCGTGGCGGGATCCCGGTCGGTGATGTGGCACATCTTCACGCCGTTGAGCCAGACGGTGATCTCCGCCTTGCGGCAGCGGATGCGGTAGTGATTCCAGTCGCCGGGCTTGTAGGGCTCGAGCAACTCCGCCGCATCGCCGACCCGCGTGGCCCGACGTTGGCCGTCGGCGGTGAGCGTGACCTCCTCGCCCCGCTCGGCCACCAGCCCGCGCCGGTGATGATAGATGAAACCGATCAGCTTGCCGTCGCCGGTCATGTCCGCCTGGTAGCCGAACATGTCGAAATCCGGTCGACGCTCGGAGCGGATGTGGATGCCGGAATTCCCCTCGGCGCTGAGCTTGAAATCGGCGTCGAGCTGGAAGTCGCCGGGTTGGCCGCCGGTCCAGACGAGATAGTTGGCCTTCTTGCACGGCTTGTCGGCGGTGCTCTCGGCGGTCAGCGCTCCATCTTCGACCGTCCACCAGCCCGGCGCGCCTTCCCAACCCGTCAGGTCCCTGCCATTGAAAAGGGTGACGCGCTCCCGGGTTTCGTCCGCGAGGGACGGCCCGATCGACAGGAGAACCGCCGCCACCAGCAGAGGGAAACCGTGTCCCGCTGCCGGTTGTCTCCGACGGAAGCCGTGAGCGACGTCGCGATCCATGACCGCCGTGACTTACGCGTCGGGACCCGGCGTGCTGTCAACCAAGGGACCGATTGTTCGAGGGAATCCTTCGGTTTTCCCCGGATGCCCGGCCTTCAGTGAAAGTCGTGGGAAGCGGCGGCATGCTTCCGGGAAATGCCGGGGAGCGGATGAAGGGTCCGGGTGTAAACGGTGGGTTGGTCGCCTTCGCTGATCTGCAGGGTGCCCTCGGCGAGGAGGAAGCTCTCGCTGGTGATGAGAAGCTTGTGGCGGTGGAAGGTGTCGCGGGGGACGAAGAGGTTGGCGATGCCGGTCTCGTCCTCGAGGCTGATGAAGCAGTGGCCTTTCGCGGTGCCGGGGCGTTGGCGGCAGATGATCATGCCGGCGACCGTGACAGGAGTGCCGTGTTGGAGCGAATGGAGGTCGTGGGCCGCCTTCGGCGGAGTGCCGAGTGCCGAGTGAGAAGTGAGAAGTGAAGATTGACGCCACAGGGCCATCGGGTGGGGGCCGGTGGTGGCGCCGGTGAGGGCGAGGTCGGTGGCCAGGCGCTCTTCCGCCCCCATCGGGCGGAGGAGGGAAGATGGTGGATGGTGGATGGTGGATGACTCCGGGAATGAGGCGTCGGGACGGTTCGGAACTTGGACTTTGGAACTTGGAACTTCGGCCCACAGGTCGTCGTGGAGGGGGAGTTCGGACTGCCAGAGGGCGTCGCGGCGGTGGGCGATGTCGGGCAGGTCGTTGAGGGCGCCGCCGGCGGCGAGGATTCGACGTTCTTTGGCGCTCGGCCGGACGCGGCGGAGGAAGTCGGGGAGGGTGGTGAAGGGTTGGTGGCTTCTTTCCTCGATGAGGCGATCGGCGGTCTTTTTTGAAAGGCCCTTGAGGCGATGGAGGCCGAGGCGGAGGTGGTGGTCGTCGAGGACGGTGGTGTCGTAACTACTATGGATGACGGAGATGGGTCGGGCGCGGACGCCGTGACGCCTGGCGTCCTGCAGCAGGGTGTTGACGGAGTAGAAGCCCATGGGTTGGTGGTTGATCAGCCCGCAGTAGAACTCGGCGGGGTGGTGGACCTTCATCCAGCAGGAGAGGTAGGCGATGAGGGCGAAGGAGATGGCGTGGCTCTCGGGAAAGCCGTAGAGGGCGAAGGAGCCGATCGACCGGATGACCTTGCGCCGGGCTTCGGCGGGGATGCCGCGGGTGGTCATGCGGCGGTCGAGTTTGCGGGCGACGGCCTCCATTTTCTCGTCGGAGCGCTTGAAGGCCATGGCGCGACGGAGTTCGTCGGCCTCGGTGCCGCTGAAGTCCGCCAGCGTCATGGCCATGCGCAGGACCTGCTCCTGGAACAGCGGGACGCCGAGGGTGCGCCGCAGGATCGGCTCGAGGTCGGGATGGATGCAGTCGGGCTCCTCGCAAAGCTGGCGGCGGTTGAGGTAGGGATGGACGAGGTCGCCGACGATCGGGCCGGGGCGGATGATGGCGACCTCGATGACGAGGTCGTAGAAGGTCCGTGGCTTCATGATCGGCAGCGTGGCCATCTGGGCGCGCGACTCGACCTGGAAGGTGCCGATGGTGTCGGCGCGGCAGAGCATGTCGAAGACGGCGGGGTCGTCCTTGGGAATGAGGGCGGGATCGACGGGATGACCGCGTTCGGCGCAGATTTCCAGCGAGGTTTCGAGGGCGGCGAGCATGCCGAGGCCGAGCAGGTCCACCTTGACGATGCCGAGGTCCTCGCAGTCGTCCTTGTCCCACTGGACGATGGTGCGGCCGGGCATGGTGGCGGGCTGGAGCGGGACGATCGAGTCGAGGCCGCGGTCGCAAATGATCATGCCGCCGGAGTGCTGACCGAGGTGGCGGGGCATCGCGAGTACGGCGTGATAGAGGTGGATGAGGGAGGGCAGCCGCGGGTGCGTGCGTGGAATGCCGGCGGCCTCGATGGTGGCCTCGAGGTCGAGCACCTTCGACCTCGGGTAGTAGTCCTCCATGCCGCCTTCGGTCGGGGTGTTTGTGGCTTCGCCGGGGGAGAATGGGGAGCGGCTGGCAGCCGCTTGGACGGCCTGCGGCGGGCCGCCGCCGCCACGGTCCCGCTCATCATGGACCTTGGGGGAGGAACAGAGGTCGGAGAAGCGGTCGGCGATCTGGGATGGGAAGCCGAGGACCTTGCTCATTTCGCGGAAGGCGGAGCGGGGGCGGTAGGTGATGACGTTGGCGGTCATGGCGGCTCCGCGCGGGCCGTATTTCTCGAAGACGTGCTGGATGACGAGTTCTCGGCGGTCGCCGGAGGGGAAGTCGATGTCGATGTCGGGCCATGAGCGGCGGTTTTCAGAAAGGAAACGTTCGAAGAGGAGACCCTGCCCGACGGGATCGACGTTGGTGATGCCCAGCGCGTAGCAGACGGCCGAGTTGGCGGCGGATCCGCGGCCCTGGCAGAAGATGCCGTGGGCTTTGGCGAAGCTCATGATCTCCTCGACGATGAGGAAGTAGCCGGGGAAGCCGAGCCGGTGGATGAGGGCGAGTTCGTGTTCGATCTGCCGCTTCACCTTTGTACGAAGGGTACCGTAGCGACGGAAGGCGCCGGCGTGGGTGAGTCGGCGCAGGCGGGTGGATTGCTCGCCGATGGAAAGCGGGTGGCCGGTGTCGTCGTGGGCATCGGGAAAGCGGTAGCCGAGGTTTTCGAGGGTGAAGTCGAGCCGGTCGGCGAGGCGCAGGGTGTTCCTGATCGCCTCGGGGACGTCGGCGAAGAGTTCACGCATCCGCCGGGGCGACTTGAGGTGGCGTTCGCCATTCGGTGCGAGCAGGTCGCCGGCCCGGTCGAGGGTGGTGTGGTGGCGCAGGCAGGTGAAGGCGTCGCAGAGCAGGCGGTCGGCGCGGGTGGCGTGGAGCGGCGAGTTGCTGGCGACGAGTGGAAGCCCGAGGTGGGCGGCGAGGTCGCGCAGCAGGCGGTCGAGCCGGGTGTCGTCGCGCAGGTGGTGGCGGGTGAGCTGGATGAAGACGTTCCCGTGGCCGAAGGTGGTGACGAGCTGGCGGGCGAGGGCTTCGGCCTCGTGCTTTTTGTCCTGGAGAAG
>ERZ869936.1620-NODE-1620-length-15539-cov-4.528287_pt1 | contig 15539 bp, 12 predicted proteins | sample MGYA00520876_ERZ869936 | MGnify/ENA primary metagenome ERZ869936 (study PRJEB32218, sample SAMN09650985) | biofilter metagenome | isolation source: enrty point of leading RO module | place: Saudi Arabia: Thuwal, RO plant located on Red Sea | collected 2016-02-17 ...
GTTAACGGCCTGTTGTTGGCCCACGTCAAATTGTGCGGCCCCAAGTGCAGTGTTAGATCCTTGGTTGTAGAGATTAACAGTCATATTTGCTGCCTGATCACCATAACCTAACCGCGTCTGCGCATCAGCGATCCCATGACGACTGCCTCCAAACGCACCTGCCGCTTGTGCTTGTGATGCACCTTGCATTAAGGATTGCTGTTGTGCTGCCCCCAACTTTTTCATTGATGCGTCAATTACATCAGATGTGTAAGGGTTCATGTAGTTTTTCATCAAGGCCGCAGCCGCTGTCGGATCAGACTGCATCGACGCAGTATACGATGTGCCTTTCAATTCCGCAGCTGGATTATAACTTGTTCCCTGCACCTGCATTGGGTTGTACCCCATGCTTGCCGCTGTGCCTGCTATCGCCCCTGCCTGCGCTCCTTGCGCTTGCTCATAAGGGTTTGCCTGTGAAATATCTGTGTAATTTGGATTTGCACCTGCGCCCATCTTACTTTCCTCTCTTCGACCCTGCCGACATCTCTAATTCAACAGGTTGGTTTTGTGCTGCGTTTGCACCCATTTCACCAGTGACAGGGTCAATGACAAAACTATTGATATAATCGTATTGGGCGGGACGATTTTGCTGCAACATGTCTACAGACTCTTGATAAAGTGGCTGTGATGAATAACCCATAACACCACCCTCAAACTCTGTTGGTGCAGGCATACCAGTATTTCCACCTGTTCCCGGCATTCCAAACGCGCCTGCCATCATGTCTGTATTTTGAAACGCTGCATTTTGCATTGGGCTAAACGCTGCTACATCTGGCCCATAATAAGGGACATATCCAGTTGCCGCCGCATCTTGCGCTGTACCAATCTGTTGCTGCAGTGCCGTTTCGTAAAATTTAGGGAGGGTTCTCTCCTCTGTCTTTCTACCGCCTAATCCCATTATTCCAGTTCCTTTACATAATGCACGTGCATAACTTTCCACCCAAGTTTCTCAAGCGGTTTCTTCCAACCAGAACGGCCAGACATCATCCCACCATCACAGCCCCACTGTTTTGCCCAGGCGGTTATACTTTCATTCATATCCAGTAGCTGATCCAATTCGCCACCTGCTAAGAATAGATTTAGGTATTTCTTTCTAGGGTATACCACAATTTCCGTTACAATACATCCCCTTGGGGCAGGCCACAACTGCATGCGCCCTTCAGCTACCCCATCTGCTATATCTTGAAACGTGTGTGTGCCGCCGGAATATTCCAACGCATCCTCAATCCATTTGCGGCAACGATCCATCTCATTTATGGGCTTCATGTCTGTCATCCGTGAATCCTTGTGATCGCTAATGTCGTGGCAGGTGCCGCGGGAACTGGGGATGACGCAGCTTGGTAATCAAGAAAACCATTTGTGCTATCTACTGCCCATTTAACCTCTAGGTAATCATCAGCATCAAACTCAAAAATGGCTGTGCGGGAAACCACCAATGTAGCACCGTTACTGTGCAAAACATTTTTCATGGTGGACCCTTCGACATTCGTGCCATTCTTTGCAGGCCAAAAACTAAAGGTGACATCACTCGATGATGTAGACGAAATCTGTGCTGTAAAATTAATCAGGTATTCACCTGCCTCCTCAAATACAATGCGTTCATTGTTTGTAGCATCACGATCTATTTTGTAATTTCCTGATGGGGCATCATACGTGATTGAATAAGCTGTATCCGCTGCCGCTGCGGTAACGTCTGTTGTCCTTATAAAAGTCGCGTGGCCACCCTCCAACACAACCTGTTTAAATTCACCACTGACTGATACAACTGGATACTCATTAGCATCATCATACAGAATGACACCGCTTTCTGATGGATTGTCGTCGTCTGTTTTAAAATACAAACGCGGCAATTGCCTGCGCAAGTACGCAGTTAGACTAGTTCCCCAAGCCTTAATATTGTCGCCAATTGGTGGGAGAACAGGTGCTGCCATTATCTGCGACCCCCAGATTTTGCCTCTATCCGCATTGTTCCCACGCGCCATTCTTCATAAGGCGTATCCCCATCTACACGCATTCTAATTTGACGGCCAGAAAAGCGAACTGATGTTGGGTCTGTTGGTGTAAATGGGCCATGTGTTGTCGCGGTAGAATTTGGGTAAAACCGACTTTCAAAGGTTACCTCTACGTCACCTTGCGTCTTTTCATCAGGTATTAGATCAGTGACATGCATTATGTTGTCACCATTACCAATGCTGATTGGGCCACTTTGTGCGAACGGCTTTATAGCATCTTTGATGTAAACGTTATTACTTTCATAACCACCTACATTATATGCGCCGTAATACAATTGATCAGGGGCATCATCTGCAATGGTGTATTCCACATATGATCCTGCCACACCGGGGCTGTTTTTTGTTGTTCTGCCATCTATGTAGTCATCACCACCCAAAGTTTTAAACATAAAATAGTTTCCTGCGTTTTGTGAATTCGCTGTACCATCAGCTAGATCAAGTCGGAAACGATAAGTTGATCCCCTCCTAAGTGTGAGTGGTTTATTAGTTACTCCATCAATGATCCAATCTGGGTTCCAATCATCCACAAAAAACACATCGTTATCATTATATGCAGTAGTAACCTCATGGTCATAAATTGTGCCATATTGGTTTGCCAACATTGGATATTCAAACACACCACGCGATACCCCCGCAGTGCGTGACAATCGACCAAGTAGCCAATGGTTTTCTTTTGTATCAAAAGCCACATAGCTATCAATTTCGGTGCTGTTAGAAGAAGGGTAAAACCACCAGATTTCACCATACTGGCCATTAGTCCAAGCCCACGTTTTACTTTTCTGGGATGTGTTAATATCGGCAAAGACATAATCATGGACATCGCAAGGTATTTCAGAGACTACGTTGCCATCAAAGCGGAAAAAGCCACCGTTACCCATCCAGAAAACGCCCATGTCAACATCAGCCGCCGCCTTGCGTGAGATAATACCACACGATGTGCCAACGCGCTCAAAACCGTAAACATAGGGTGGCCCAATGTATCTTGCTGTATGAGCGTCAACGTCTGTAATAATGAGTGTTTGACCACGCGTCCTAATAGCAGTCTGGATTTGACCTGATGTCTGTAACTCTAAGCTACCCGCTTGGTTTGTAGCTAATGGTGACCACACGGTATTGTTTTCTTGATCACACCACTGAACTTTCCGTGGATTGCCCTGCGCACCAAGTGCAAAAATAAAACGCTCCTCAGTGACAATTAAACCAAGATTAGCTGTTGGCGCATTTGATATTGCCGCCGCATCTGCCGACGATCCTAACTGCCACTCTAACAGGCGGCCATCGGCTGTTGAGCATGCAACAAGATATTCACCCCAGTTGTCTATTGACCATGTTGTTGCTTCAACAATATTCCCTGTATCTGGGCGTGGAGTACCGTATGTGCCATCACCATAAAAACCGTATCCGTAACCAATGTTAACCCCAGCATCCTCTGAGCCTGATGCTAAGTCTGTTGGCGCAATATCGTATGCGGTCCCACTAGAAATAAAGGCAAGTAGTTCATCAAACGAACCCGCCGCAAGATAACGTGTTCCATTATTACTTTCCCAGGTATGCATACCACGAACTGCGTTATTTGTAACATTGTCAATATTTTCATTGACACGCCACCCCTTTACAGGACGCAACGACCCATCCCGCCATCGAACAAGAGAACCATCCAACCATCGTCCAGACGCATCCAAATCGGTTCCGTTGTTGTAAAATCCAGGTGGAATTTTTAGTGGTATTAAAGCCATCAGCGTTTACTCTGGTTTTGTGGGCCAATTGATCGTGTGAGGAAAACCTGGTTGCTCTGAAATATTTAGTAAGTCAGTTCGATACTGTTTCCATTGGTTTTGTTTCTCCTCACTCAACTCTGCCCAACGCAATGGGTTCGTCACTATTGGATCAACATCATCTATTAGTTTGTAGTCTCTCTCCCTACGCACAAGGGTTGATTTCTTTGCATCCAACTCCTCCTGTGTAGGTGGTACATATGGTGCAAAGTTATCACCTATTAGTTCACGCAACGCGGTATTATCTATATAAGTACATGTATCATGAGGAGTTAGGAAATACGGTATCCATCCCTCCACTGGATGATTAATCTCTACTGTAAAAAAGGTATTATCTACATCCTCTGATTTAGCGTTTCTAATGTCATTTGCTGTTAATGTTAATCCCATAACTACCTCCTACGAAACCCTTAGAAATAAGGTTGAATGTTCCCTATTGGAGAACCCTGATGATGCCCCACCTGCATGGCCCATAGCTTTCCATGACCCACTTGGTGTTGAACCATACATTGTTGCGGCTGTATCGTCACTAAAGATAGTTGTTGACGCAAAACCTGCATATACAAGACTGTAAGTGCTTGCCGCATATGTTGTTCCGGCTGATAAGCCTTGACTTGATGATGTACTAGCAAGCCACGCATAAGTACCTACATCACCAGTGCTAGTTGGTTGGGTATAGCTACTACCCGCAGTGCCAGTTCTAATAGTCGTTACGTGACCATTACTGTCTACAAGAATATCCTGAATAAAAGTGTTGCCACTGTTATTGCTACTGGATGCCGCCGAAATGTTTGGGTGCGCAGTAAGTGCGCCAAGTCCAGACGCAGTAGGTGGAGTGTAAGTAAACACACCTGTGCTACTGTTGTAGCTTAGACCACCGTTGCCACTAGCAGAACCTTCTGCGCCTACAGAAATATCTGATAGTTGGATACCACCATCACCTTGACTAACGGTTGCAAAAGAAAATCCACCACTACCGTTTGTTGTTAAAAACTGGCCACTAGAACCATCAGAAATTCCTAAGTCTGTCAGTGTGCTTGGTATGGATGTGCGGCCATCAAGTAGGTTTATTTCTGTTGCTGAAGCTGTAACGCCATCTAGAATGTTCAATTCGGCAGTCGTAACCGTTGCGCCATCGAGGATGTTCAATTCAATTGATGTAGCAGTAACACCGTCAAGAATATTTAATTCATCGGTTGTCAGACTTGCGCCATCTAGAATATTTAATTCGGCGGCAGTTGAGGTGACGGCTGTACCACCAATTTCCCAAGAGCCTTGCGTCAAGTTAGGTGTAATTACATTTGTACCGTCAGCGTTGCTGTTTATCTCTAAAACAATATCGTCTAACGCATTGTTAATCGTTGTACCCCAACTATCCTCAGAGCCTCCAACGGTAGGTTTGGTAACAGTTAAAGCCATATATCTCTCCTATGCAACATTTGTCCAATTATCAGTCGGACTTGCGACATCAGTCCACACGCTTGCCTGACCTGCAATATCTGTCCAACTTTCTGGCACTTCTTCCTGCAAGTCCCACGTAAAACGCACATCCCCCAACTTAATTTTGACATCAATAACTGGCGTGTTGCAGATGTATGTCATTGTCAGATTAGGTTCTGTCGTATCTACTCCAACAGATACATCCTCAACATCTAATTGGTAATTTTGTGTAATCCCAAATGCATCTACAGAAAAGGTAACAACGATATCATCAACACCAAAATAGTTCCGCTGAACAATGTTACCAAGCGGTAGCGTTGATATGGGGGTGAAACCTAGCATGTTATGCCTGACTTTCTGACCATGACACACGCGCACTTGTGATAAATGGGTTAGATGCAGAAACCGATGAAACTTCTTCGTTGAGCGTTGCTACAACCGTTAGAACATCTGGCCCATCAGGATATGTGTTGTCGCCACCTAAGATGGCATTACCCAATGTCGCAATATCGCCCAAATCCACTGTTGTAAGGTTTGGTTGTCGTGACGATGTTCCAGAACCACCAGACGCTTCAAAATTAAAGACTGCCTGACCTTCACTGACCGTATCACCAACCTGGTGATAGATAAGCTGACTTAGACTTGGGTTATCAACTCTCTGCCAATCATTGGTGTTTAATTTAGCATTTAGCCTCAATGAAACTGACAGAGCGTGAGTAGTAAGAATACCAACCTGATTAAGAATTAACTGCATGCGGTTGATAATTTCACGATCACCTAAGAACCCCGGAGCCGATGTGTCAACTGAAGGTGCTAATCGAATTGAGATTAGTGGAAATTCGTCATTAACACCCTGCGCTGACCCTGCTGCACCTAGTGTGTAATCACTAAAAGTTGTTGTTGTTCCCGATGGTGCTTGATCTAGGATTATAAGGTTTCGATATTCAGAATTTTTAAATGGGTTGTTTCCTTGTGATCCATCATCAATATATGTGTAAACATTTTCCACATATGGGTTTGTTAGATATTCAAGTTCTGGATTTGCTAGAACAGTACCACTTGTTAAATTTGCACCCGAAATTGCCTCCCCCGCTGACTTTGTACCCGCGTCAATATCAGGACTTTGCAATTCTAACGCATATCCTAAAGTGTACCGACCTTGGTAATATGCAACGTATTTATTAGTTGTAAACGCTCTTGCAGAAACTGTGACCTCATCTTCACCAGTAATAGTGATGTTTTGAGATGCCGCGTTAAACAAATACGCTTTGTCTGGGTCAAATCTACCATCCATAATGACAGACGTACCCCAATGCGCTAATGCCGGGGTGTAAGTTGGCGCAGTGCCATTAAGTAACTCATACCGCGCAGGTATGTTCCCTGATCGCATGTACGCTTCTTTCTTGTAGTTGCCGTGGGCAAATGCATGGGCATATTTTACATTACCATTTTGATCTTTGAAACCAAAACGCACCTTACCCGCGCCATACCAAGAATAATCTATGTAAGCCATTTGGATTTTTGTAAGATCAAGTTTGAAACCTGATTTACCTTTTCCGTCCATCTTATCTATATTCCAAGATGTCTGTGGCACTCTCCTTGTATCAACTTTCGATATAATAACATTGCCTTTGGTTGTGCCACGATAACTTGGAGCAACAAACAATGTGGTGTTACTGTCAATTTTTGTAACTTTGTATGTCTGCCCTTTAATGACGATATTTTCACCTACTGTCAGTTCTGACTGAAATGCAGTATTTGTTCCGTTTACTTGACCTGATCTAAAAGCAACACTTACATTGCCACGCAACTGCTTTGTACTGCTTCTAATGCATGCATAAAGTGTGTCGCCATCGTATTCAAAGAACAAACCATTTTGATCGTCAAAAAGTCCACACCGCAGTTTACAATCTGTCCACTTAGGAACTACATATTCTGGGCTACCTAATGCAGACGGATCAGAGGGTGTCCCATCAAGGGTAATTTCAAATGTTCTTTCATCGACAATGTTGTTGACGGTGTGTGAGCCATTCCACAGGTTTTCTTGATTATTATTAGTGTCAGTCGGTGTGTTTATAGGAACACCCATGTTAGAATGATTGGTGCATTTAGTTTCTAGTGATGGCGCATCTGTAGCTACCGTTATTTCTAAATAACGTGTTGTCGCGGAAGCAAAACCACTTAAATACGCTGCTCTTGTTACAGATGATCCATCAAGGTAATAAGTAACACCCGTCTCATAATCGCTAAGATCAACCCCACTTACTAAAACGATAGGGTGATTGTCTGCTGAACTATCTGATGCGTCTAATCGATATGTTCTACCTTCATAAAATGTTAACGCTGATGGTAGATCGTTATCATAATAATAACGATTTGAACCATAAACATTTACAACCGTAACGTCTATTACCTTAGTGCCTATAGTTTCATCTGCGTTAGTTGCCCCACTTATTGTTAAATTTAAGTTTTCACTCAACCTGTGTGGGTGTCGTGTTGTAACTGTCCCTGTTGTGCCTGACCTTGTAAAGGTGTCAATTTGTGTTGAGGGCGCAAAGTTTACAGCGAAAGAAACTTGGATACCCTTACCAGACTGATAACGGAAATATTTACGTGTTTGCCGCACCATCTGACTGTCTGGGTTTTTAGGTGCAATCAATTCCACGCCACCATCATATGGTCTGTGTAGAGCAAACCCATCTGGACGTAAGATTAATTTTGTAGACAAAGCATAGTTTAGATTGTCCTCTGTGACAGTAAAGGCAGTCTCTACTGTCATATTTTGATCATCATTCACATTTTCGATTGTTGCAGTAATCCAAGAATTAAATGAATTGAAGATTGTGAATGTTGCACCTGTTATATTGCTAACTGTAATAGGGTTTGTGTCAGCAAGCGCGTCTGTTCTTGTGTGGTAAACGTCAATCACACCACTTGAAATATGACGCATATAAAGAATATCTGCATCTGCCACAGATGAACCTGTCAGTTTTATCGCTTTCCCATCGTCGCTTGATGACGTTGTTGTAGCTATTGTCAATTCTGTGCCTGAGACACTACTAATGTCACCTGTAGTTACATCATCTGCATTGTTGATGTAGATTGTGTCGCCTTTCTGGAAAAATGATGTAAATGATGTATCAGTACCTACAATTTTTTTACTGCCACTTGTAAGACTAATAGTTCCACCACCATCAAACCTTCCTACTAAGTCTGTTGGCTCAAACAGTATTGTACCAGTCAACCTTGAACTAGATGAACCTGTTTCTGTAAGACTGATAGCAGTACCAGCTTCTGCATTGTCGGCTGTCGTAGCTAATTGGAAAAAGTCTCTGTTGACTTCGATTATATAATAATCATCTCCTGATGTGATACCTGATATATTTGTAGTACCAGACAAAGTTACAGTAACTAATTGACCTGTAATAAAGCCATGCTCTGCTTTATGAAATGCATCCTCATCAGCAACAAAACTTTCTTGCGCCACCAATGATAATGTTCTGGCTGTAATTTTTGTGCCATTTTGAATAACAAAACTTTCCTGATCGCTTGCGGTACTTGCTACAGTGTAATTGCCATCTGCCGCCCCAATAAAGTCTGCTTCAAAAGTGTGTGTTTCGTCACTTGGTGCGCTAGTCAAATCCAATACGTTGACCTTTTTGATGGTCATCGTTCTTTCCTGACCTTCTGTTGTAATCTGTGAATAAACACTTGGGCTAACCAATGTTATGACATTTGTACCCGCAACCGCGTTTGCTTTATCTCTGTGAAACTTTATCTGTGTTGAGGAAGGTTTACTTATAAAGTAAACTCCTTTTGGAAGGCCATAAATTGATTGACGGTTGCTAGATTGACCCGAAAAGAAGTAGTCAACCTCAACCGCATCCCCCGCTGAAAGTCCAGTAAAATCATTATTTGTTATGTAACTGTTTGATGCACCTGTTGTCACAGAGAATCTACTGTCTACTAAAATTCTTGCGTCTGTAACGTTCTCTGCTGTTGTTTGCAGAGATAGGTAATTGTCTGATGTTTTATTTATGACAAAATAATCAGTGTCATCAGTTAAGCCACCAATCGCAGTGTTGCCACTACCCACTACATATTTAACTTTATCACCATCATTTAAACTTTCCCCACCAATTTTTATGCGATTAAATTTATTTAATTGTTTTTGATCCGTTTTAGCAATTGTGTAGGAAAACGCACCTGACGCTGGCTTAAATACATCAGAAAAACTGGGAGCCCAATTGACTGTACCAGTACTATACCAATTCGACGTTAATTCTAAGTTATTTTGATCAGATACAAAAGCTGCAAGTGTCGTAGAACCTGCCAAATTTGATGGAACAGTGCCACTGACTTGTGTGTAAGTTACCTGATCGTTGTCCGTAAAATTATGACCAGGGAAATAGAACCGTGTTTTCTGAATTTCAGAGCTGTGTGCTATTTGAACTGGTATAAAACAGTAATCGTTATAATTATTTGAACTTATAGGATTATAGGTGCGGTATCTAAAACCAGAACGATAGTTAAAATATACATAACGCCAATCACTAAAATAATAATTCCTCATGTATAAATATGTAGTGTTTTCATATGCATTTGTATTACCCAACGTGTTACCATACATGTTGTATAAAGACGGAACGGCAGCCCCGTTCATTTCCAATGCGGCATATCTAAAATGATGATTCCACGGCATATTGTAAGTAGGATTTTCAAATAATTTTACGCCATTTAGTGTCGCATACGTGCCGGGAAAGTTGTAGTTAGTATAGGAGTAATCTACACTTTCAGGTGAACCATAAAGCGCGGCATCTGCGTGGTGGTAAAAGTAATCAGTAGTGGCGGCATATGATGCCGTAATTGTTCCCGCCCACATAAAGCCATCACGCATAAAATTGCCATTAGTTCCCTTCGCCCCTGAGAGTGAAAGAGTATAATTACTGCTTGTTGTTTGTTGTTGTTGTATTCTGCATGTATTGCTGCTTAATCTCTGCAACCAATAAGATGCGCCATACTGCATCCCATCAATAGGTGTATTAGTTGGGTCACCCATGTAAACAAAGCCTAAAGGCACATTATAACCAGTCCAATTTGGACCTTCACCATTAACTTTTCCGTAATAAGCATAGTAATTGTATGGCAGTTCAACATCCTCTGGGAATGTTATAATATTAGTGCTTGAGTCTATTGAAATGTCAGCTTTATCAAACCAGAAAACCCTTTTTAACCCACTAGGCCAAGTAGGTTCGTTTGTCGAATTGTATGGGTCCAATGGGCCTAAATTTGCGGTATATTCTAAACCTTCATTGTCTGTAATTGTAGCAGTATAGGTAGATGAATTACTATCCTCATGTATAACATCATCCGTGTCTAATTCCACAGTGGCTTTAGCAAAACTATTTGTAAGTGCTATCTTTGTATCATTTGCAAAATTTGTAGGAAATTCTGTACTTACTGTCACTTCACTTGGATTTGCGCCGTCAGTAGAAATCCCATCTGTATTACTTAACTTAAACTCCGTTCCATCATAAATAGATGCTGAGAACATCTGCGTGTATGTGTCTAAAATTGAACCTGTAAATGCCGCTGGGCCTTTACTTTCATATGTAAATACTGTGCTGCTTTCCACATTTTTAACAATAAAACCACCATCACACAAAATACTGTCTGTACCTTGAATAAATATTGGTGCGCCACGCAATAAGTCGTGCTGCAACTCCGTCTCTACACGCACCAAAGTTGAACCGTTTGTCACATCCACGGCTGTAAGTTTAATATCAGCGTCACCATTTCTTGAAAAGAACGTAGGAATATTACTTGTTAACTCAATTGTTTCCCACTTTGTAGACTGCAACCCATATTCAAAGTCAGTGTCGATCAGGTTTTCTGGGTTTGACACGCGGATTTTTGATACTGGATCAAGATACTCATCTGCGGGTGCAAACGATTGTTTGTCTGCATCATAGAAAATCTGCAAACTGTCATCGGCTGACATAGCTGATGTATCATAATCAAGTGTAATTATTGTCTGAACAGGATCGTACTTGTATTCAAATGTGGCCCCAAATGCAGGGTCAGCAAAGTTATAAATAATTACATTATCTGTAACATTTGTAATAACCAAAAATCTTTTTTGATCATACGTGTCATCAAGTGTGATGGTGTTTTGACTTGGGTCAAACGTGTAATCAAATAGGATGTGTTTTGCCATTTTAGCCCCCTAGAGCCACTGAAAATGCAATTGCTTGCGTGTCTGTTACTGCGCGTTTCGCGGGATAAGTTACAAAAACCGATTTCTGTCCTGAGCCGAAATCAACCTTTTCCCCACCATTTGTGCTATCATAAACCGTTGTGCGTTTTATCGTTGCATCGTTTGCAAGAGAACCTTCCCCGATTTCCCATTCTGCGTTTAGGTCATCAACGATTGCATAGTAAAATGTTTCATCTACACCAAATGCAGAACCAAAAGAGTTAAAACTTGTTACTGCACCTTCTAGCGTTATGTCACCTTGGCCAGTAGTGTTTGTAGTTTCTCTTACTCTGTCTTTAAAAGTTGCCATTACGCAATGTCCGGAATTTCAAAATCAAAAGATGGGTTTGTAAACACGTTCCCTGCGATGACAGGCTGTTGTGTTGTCAGCGTCCCTGAAAACAATAATCTTTCACCATTAAAGTCTGTTATGGCAAAATGCGTGGCTGTTCCTGATCCAGTAGTTGCACCATCGTTGATTGCGCTAAACACAACTTTTCGGCCACTTGTGTCACCATCTTCAGGCGCACTAACTGAAACACTGGTTGAGTTACCCAATGTATAAGTATTGGTTGCTTCTAAAAAGGTTGTGGGGTTTTGTGAGCAAATATCAAATCTCTCTGCCTGCGTGTCTAACTCACTTAACAACAAGTCCAGAAGGTAATCTGTAAAAGTTACTGCCATGCGTTTTTCCTAGTACGTGTTGACCTGCATACGCAGACCGCTACCGCCAAATTTTGCCTTTTGGTTATTGCTGTTTATACCATCAACCGCCTTTTGATACAATGCTGACCATCCAGTAATCCGATTGTCATCTACAAGGTACATGGACGAATGCAAAAGAGAACCATACAGATAAACATCAGAAAACTTGTTCAATACCCAGTTTGTCGGGTCTGACGATGTCAAAGATGGTATCTCTTTGTAATAGTACAACTCACCAGTATATGCCGCATCTGGCGTTGGCCAAACCTCAATTTGACCACCCACAATTGCGTAATATCTAGGTTTGCCAGACGTGTCGCCGCCTTTTTGGCGATATGTCTGCAGTGCAAGTGGAGTAACTAATTCAACAGGGCGTTCATCCGCATCAAGGTGTAGTCGCACAGCCTCAAGGAATGAGGTTGGCAATAGAGTGTATCGAGTGTCAAACGATGCTGTACTGCGTTCCTCCATTTCGTAATGGCGAATGGTTCTGTTCATGTCGTCTTCTGCAAGGCTTATAAAATCAGGAATGACTGACGTTAAGTCATCACGATTCAACCAGTTTGCTATCGCAGTCTGCAATTCACTGTAGTTTGATAATGGCATTACAATAAGCCTCTCTTCTCTAGATACCTCGATACCTCGTCAATCATCTGGTCATCTACACGCTGCCGCACATAAGGTGACATCATAAATGATCGCTGATCCCCTGACGATTTTATACCTGCATCCCGGCGCACATCAAAAAAGTCTCTGAATAGAATGCTTGCAGGAACACTGTCGATCAAACGACCCAAATAGTCGCCCTCAATCTGACTGTCATATGAGTAATGGCGTTTTACGCCGCCTAGATTGTGGCGCAGGCCGGGTCTGTCTAAATCTAGTAAACCACCACCACTTGCGCGCCCAATTGACAAACCTGCATCAAAGGGCGAGGCGTTAACTAACTCTGGGTCTGTGATTGCAGCACGAATGGCCCCGATATATGGAAATCCATCCTCTAGGTACTGCTTCTTATCCATTTCCTGCCACAGCAATCTACGCTGTGTACCAGTCATATTATTGTTTAAATAATCACGCGCATTAGGTGACAGGATGCCCGGCCAATTTGGATCGGCAGGTGTTTCTTTTGCACCGCCCTTACCCTTTACCCAGTCATCAAATTTCTTGGCTGCTTTCTTTGTAATTTTGGATTGTTCAATAACACCCATGACGGCATCAGACATATGGTGCGAGAAATCACCTGCTTGGCCTGCCATAGCTGTGTAAACCATAAGGGGATCGCCACCCTCCTCCAAGATATTGTCAATGGAATTCGATCGAGGCACTAGTGCATTCTTTTCTGATGCCCACAATCCTGTCTGTAAATCACGCATAAAGTCATGGCCACCCTGCATCTCAACAGGCTGCGTCAACTCTACATCTCCAATGTGAGTAAGCATCTTGCCGCCATAGGTACGGTCACCATACGCGGGAACTAAGGTGCTGCCTTTTAAATCAGAAATATCCAGAACCGTTTGCGGTTCAAGCAAACCACTATCTTTGGTTCTAAATGGTATCTCACTTGCATAATCTGGCAATTTCACGCGGCTAAGACCACCAGGGTCTAACTGTTCTTTTGTCGCTTTCTGAACGTCTGGGTTTAGTAGTCCCGCAAGTGCGCCACCTACTGCCGACCTATTTGCTGCCATAATACTTGGATCATATGCATCCTCAAATGCAGCAAAGCGACTGCGTAAAACCTCTGGGTCACCTGCAGTGCGATTGGTCAACATGATGTGACTTACACTGCCGCGGTCCTCTAGATTGTTTACATAGGGAATGTTTGTAAAACCTGCATCAGTTAAATCCTTACGGAACATGACCGCTGCTTCATCTAAATCAGCAATTTGGTTTTGATCTGCGTAACGATTTAAGACATCTAATAAACCTGCCTCACTAAAAGGCTTACCATCTGCGTCCGTAAATGGCTGATCCATGCGCGCCTTTAAGGGTAGCGTCATGCCTGTTTCAGCACCAGTGCGCTCTAGATAATCTGCGATTAAATCAGCATCCTGCCCAAACTGTACACCAAAACGATCCTCTGCCGCTTTGGCCGTGCCTACGTGTGGCCCCAATCTGTCAATCCGACCAAATGATCTAGATGTATCAATTTGATCACCTTCCATCTGATTAGTGCGCATGTAATGATACACATCATTTGGGAACATATTTGCTAGTACACCACCAGATGTTGATCTATTAGCCCCAAGTATACTGGGGTCAACAACGGCATACGCAGGTATGGAACTGTTCTCCAAAATATCCGCTGAACTGTAAAGCGCGCTAACACCTTCCTTTTTTAAGGCTTCGCGTATCGCCGGGATGTAAGTCAAATCCAGAATATTTGAGCCATCATAAAATGAACCTTTAGGTATATCGTGGATTTCAATTGTTTCATTGAAATACTTAGCATCAGGATTGAAATCATGATCAACGCCATGCTTTTTTAGTATACCTGATAATTTAGCTATTCCCTCTGGCGTATCTATATCAAGTGCATTGCTAAAGTCGCCCTCAAAGTCAGCAACTCCCAGAAAAGGCTCATCGTCTGGCGCAAAATATTCTGCACCCTTGCGATCAGGAGTGACAAAAAATGGCGCGTTGATTTCATCGTCACGATTATAACTGCCACCATGAAAAACACGTGTGGAGTTTGATCTAAGTGCAGGCCCACCTCGTACAGGTATCATAGAGCCGCCTAACATTGCCCCACCTGCAACACCAAAAGCCTCGCCCAACATATCCTCTGCAGGAATGTTACCAGTGGCGGCGGCAGATGATGCATCTACCATTCGTGCGGCAGGGTCCAAGGCACTAGCTAACAAACCACCTAGACTAAACCCAACATCAGAGAAATTGTTAGCACCACCCTCTGGCGAGGTAAGACCAAACGAATGGAGCCTGCGTCCGTCATCCTCTATGTCCTGCCGCACTCCCCTAGCGAAATCATAGATTTTGCTAAAGAGACTGTTTTTCTCACGGTATTTTCGCCGCAGATCAGAAATTTCCTGTGGACTGCGATATTGCGACTCTTCAAGTAAAAAGTTGTTAAAGTCGCTTTGCGACATATCCATGATATTCATGTTGTCACTTCTTCTTTTTTACCAACTTATACAAATCTCTGACCATATCGTCTGATAGGTAATTATTTTGTATCCCACGGTCAGTTAAAACCTTACGCATCATCTCAATAGTTTTATTTTTGTTTGGCACAGGTGTATTAGGATCAGCAATCGCCCGGGCTCGGGGATCGATTCCATCGCGAGACGT
>ERZ869936.1621-NODE-1621-length-15523-cov-18.000776_pt1 | contig 15523 bp, 15 predicted proteins | sample MGYA00520876_ERZ869936 | MGnify/ENA primary metagenome ERZ869936 (study PRJEB32218, sample SAMN09650985) | biofilter metagenome | isolation source: enrty point of leading RO module | place: Saudi Arabia: Thuwal, RO plant located on Red Sea | collected 2016-02-17...
ACGAGGGCACCAACGAGATCCACACCCTGATCATGGGTCAGGCCATCACCGGCCTCAACGCCTTCGCCTGACCTGACGGCGACTTCTACTTGGCTCCTCGGGCGTGATGCGCAGTGATCTCGTGACGCCCTGGGTGGTCACTGGGCTCAACGTGAATGGTGGCCGCCACCGGCATCCTGAAGGCATGATGGAGCTCATGTTCTACTGCATGGGCGATGTCGTGCCCTTCCCTCACCGTGAGAGACGGTGACACCAATATCGATGCGGTGACCCGCAATTGGTGACCGTGCCACCGGACTCGCAGATCGTCCAACGCATCCACGCCTTCCACACCGGCAATCGTCATCGCGGCCTCTTCCACTATTTCAGGCTCGATGCCGTCGGTGAGCCTGCGCGAGATACGACGGGCGGACCGCCCAAGTAGCCACAATATGGGAATCGAGACGACGAGACCCGCAACCGGATCGATCCAGGCCTGTCCGAAGGCAGCACCAATGCCGGCCACCACCACGGCCAACGAGGTCAGAGCGTCGGTGCGAGCATGGCGCCCGTCCGTGACAAGGGCCTCCGAGCCGATGGACTCGCCGACTCTGATCCGGTAGCGCGCGACGAGCTCGTTTCCGAACGCGCCGACGATCCCTGCTGCTATCACCCATGGGATCTGATCGATGAGGCGGGGCTCGATGAGGCGTTGGGTCGACTCCCAGATCACCAAGCCAGCCGATAGGGCAATCGCCGCCACGATCAGCAAACCTGCCCAGTCTTCGGCCCTGTTTAATCCGTACGTGTATCGCTTGGTGGGAGGCCGACGACTCACCGCGAACGCGAGCCAAAGCGGTATCGCTGTCAACGCATCGGTCAGGTTGTGGAGGGTATCGGACAGCAGCGCCACCGACCCACTGATCACCACAATCACAGCCTGAATCAGGGCCGTGACACCAAGCGCCGCGAGTGAGACCTTGGTGGCTCGAATACCGACCTCGCCGGTGTCGAGCACAGTCGTTGTGGTGGAATGCTCGTGGTCGTGGCCCAAGAAGTGCCCCACTCGATGTCGAAGTCGCTCGACCCGACCCTGACGACGATCCTGGCTGTTGGGCTGGTCTCCCATCGGCGCAAGGCTATGGCCGCCTACGTCGGTTGGCGAGTCGCCAACGATTTGCAATTGGCTCGAAGCTGTATGCGGTCGCGAAGCACACAACCCTGTGCAGCGTCGAGGAGACAACCGAGTACCTTCCGGCTCGAAGCTGTATGCGGTCGCGAAGCACGCAACCCTGTGCAGCGTCGACGGATTAGGCCACTTCGCCCGTCTTCTCGGGACGCTGCTTGTGGACGCGCCCTTCTACGCCGCGCAGGGAGAGCCCGGTCCCGTGCCCGTATCTGACGAGGGTCATCTCGGCGAGGATCGAAACAGCTACCTCTTGGGGGCTCTCGGCTCCGATGTCGAGCCCGACCGGGCCATGGACTCGCTCGATGTCTTCCGTGCTGAAGCCCTTCTGCTCCAGTCGCTCGACCCGAAGTCCGTGGGTGCGACGGCTACCCATTGCCCCGATGTACCTGACCGGGCTCTTGAGTGACATCTCGATCACAGGATCCTCGAGTCGCTTCTCATGGGAAAGGACTATCACCCACGTCCTCCGGTCGAGTGTGATATCGCCCATGATCTCGTCGGGCCAGCCAACGAGGACCCTGGCTCCCGGGAATCGCTCTTCGGTGGCGAAAGCCGCACGCGAGTCGGCGACGGTGACCCGATATCCCATCTGGGCAGCGAAGCTCGCCAATGCCTGAGCGACATGAACCGCACCGAAGATGACGACTTCCTGAGGGGGCGCCAGAGTCTCGATGAAGACCTCATGCTCCCCGTATGACATGGTCCTGTGCTGTTCGTGCTCCTGAAGGGCCATTGCATCGGCGGCCACGTCTTCGAGTATGTCTTCCGGCAGGCTTCCGGCCACCAGACCACCCTCTGAGTCGAGGACGCCTTTGGCGCCCAACTCGGGCCCACCCACAACGGTCGCGACCGAGCCGTAGGCCTCTCGATCGAGGATCTCCTGGACGGCCTGAAGAGGAGTCACCACGGCTCGATGAAGACGTCGATGGTTCCACCACAGGCCATTCCGACTTCGAAGGCGTCCTCGTCGGCAATGCCATAAGTGACCTTCTTCGGCTTCCCGGTCTCGATGACCTCCTGTGCGTGAAGGAAGACGTCGTTCTCCACGCATCCCCCGCTCACTGATCCGGCCATGTCGCCCGCATCGGAGACGATGAACTTCGATCCCTCGGGTCGAGGGGCACTGCCATGAACGCGGACCACAGTCGCAACTGCGACCTTCTTGCCCTCGTCGGACCATTGTTTCCAGGTCTCCAACTGGTTTCTCATACTCTCACTCCGGCAATCGAGTCCAGCACCTTCACCACTCCCCTGAAGTCACTCACGCTAGCGGCGGGCAGGAGATGGTCGACGTGGGGTAATACCGCCTGCATTCCCCTGGTGAGCGGTTCATAGGTCGCACGTGCCGCGAGCGGATTGAGCCAGAGGATCTGGTGGACCGATCTGGCCAGCCGGGCCATCTCAGTTGAGAGAAGATCGGGGTCGCCACAGTCCCATCCGTCGGAGAGGATCAGGACGACGGGCCCACCTCGGGCGAGACGCCTGCTCCAGTCCCGATTCCACTGGGCCAGCGCCTCACCGATCTGCGTCCCACCGGACCAGCCCTCCACCCGGGAGGCAACACGTTGCAGAGCGTCTTTGGTATCTCGGCGGCGCATCTCCTCGGTGATGCGGCTGAGATGGGTGGAGAAGGTGAAGATCTCGACATCGTGAAGCCTGCGTTGAGCTGCGTGGGCGAACACGAGAAAGACCTCGGCGTAAGCCTCCATGGACCCCGAGATGTCGGCAATCACCACCAACGGCCGCTGCTTCTGGTTCCTCTCCCTCCAACTCATCAACATGAGGTCGCCCTCGGGCCCGATGGCGCGACGAAGAGTCCTTCGCATGTCGGGTTTGCGCCCGTGGGTCGAGGCGGACCAGCGCCTCGTCCGATAATCGGTGGGATGCCAGAGCATCGTCATGATCATGCGCCGGGCCTCGGCGAGATCGTCGTCGTCGAGGTTCGAGAAGTCCCGTTTCGAGATCGACTCGACCGCCGATGCTCCTGCCTGTTCCGCAACGTCTTCTGATTGCCGGCTCACAGCCCCCTGCAGAGCGATCGCCGCGGCATTCGCCTGGGCTTGATCAGGATTGCGGTTCACGATCATCGTCGGTGCTATGCGGTTGAAGAATCGGTCGAACTCCTCTTTGAAGATCGGGATCTGGGCGGGATCGGTGACCGCGAGCGACTGGAGCGATGCCTCTGCCTGCCAGCGTTTGGAGAGGTCGACCAGGCTGAGAGAACGCGCCATGTCAGCGGTTTGATCCGCTGTTACCACGAGCCCCCGCCCTCGCAGGGCGCCCGCGAACTCGCTCAGCTGGTCGATGAGGGTGGGAGTCGTCATCCGACCAGCGTGTCTACGCCGGCACCTCGCACCAGGTCGATGTCGTCCTTGTACTTGAGGACCACTCCGAGAGTCGACTCGATCACCGGTGGCGACAGCTCACCGGCATCGAGGAGGCGAAGCGACTCGGCCCAGTCGAGAGACTCGGCCACCCCCGGCGGCTTGAACAGATCGACATCCCTCAGCCGGCTCATCGCCTGACTGACCGAGTCTGCGAGCTCGGCGTTGAGGCCGGGCACTTTGCGCTGGATGATCGCCGACTCGCGGGCCGGGGAGGGGTAGTCGATCCAGTGATATACACAGCGGCGTTTCAGAGCGTCATGGATCTCCCGGGTGCGGTTGGAGGTGAGGACCACAACCGGCGGCTCGGCCGCTTTGATCGTCCCTATCTCCGGTATCGAGACCTGAAAGTCGGAGAGAAGCTCGAGGAGGAAAGCCTCGAACTCCTCGTCGGCCCGATCGAGCTCATCGATGAGCAAGACCGGGCGGCTCCCAACCTGGCTCGCCTCGATCGCCTGCAGCAGTGGTCTGGCGATGAGGTACTCACGGCTCATGATGTCGTGGGGTGTCGCCTCGGCACCCTTCCCGCTCGCCTCGAGAAGACGTATGGCCATCATCTGACGGGCATAGTCCCACTCGTACAGCGCCTGTCCCACGTCGAGACCTTCGTAACACTGCAGCCTGATCAGCTCGGAGCCGGACATCTTCGCCAGCACTTTGGCGACTTCGGTCTTGCCCACACCTGCCTCGCCCTCCAGGAAGAGCGGCCGCCCCAGTTGCAGGGCGATGTGGATGGCGACCGTGAGGCTCTCGTCCGAGAAATAGTCGAGCTCGTCGAGTCGAGCGGCGAGGTCTTCGACAGTGTCAGGGATCACGTTGCAGAGGTTAAAGCGGCTCGGCGGCAAGAAACGCGCTGGGCTCCTTGTCGAAGGCCGTCTTGCAGCCCGGAGCGCAGAAGTAATAGGTCTCCCCCTCGTACTCGCTGATCCAGCGGGCCGTTGCGACCTCCACTTCCATCTCGCACACAGGATCGATCGCAGTGTGTGGCGGCTCGTCTCGCGTGGCCACTCCGGTCATCTCCCCCCTGGCCCTCATCGCGACCAGCTCCGCGACGATCGCCACGCCGATCTCCCGATGTTGGATCCTTCCGAGATCGATCCCTGCGGGTGCCCGCACCCGGCTCAGCTGCTCCTCGGCGACGCCGCGGTCCCGCAGATAGCCGATGACGGTCTCAGCCCTGCGCTCGGAGGCCACCAGCCCGATGTAGCCGGCGTCGGTTCTCAGGGCAGCCTCCAGCGCAGGCTCGTCGTAATGACCCTGAGTGGCGACGACGATTGCCGAGCCCGGAGAGACCTCCTCCGGCATCTCGAGAGAAGACAAGACCGAAGCCGCGCCAGGATGGTCGGCGGCGGAGCCCCCGTCATCGATCACAGTCACGTTCCAGCCAAGCGTGGAGGCGAGCTCGGTCAACGTCTTGACCGCGGGCGACCGGCCCACCGCCACCACATGTTGCTGCGGGATCACGGGCTCCAAATACACCTCCAGTGCTCCCTCACTCGTGCACGATATCGGCACGGAGATCACGTCGGGTCGTGCCAGCTCGCGAATGTCGTCCGGCGTGCCCAGGAACAAGAGCCTGGGCTTTCCGTCGGCCATCGCTTCCCGCGCCTCCCGAAGCACCACGGGCTCTGCGCACGCGCCACCGATCCAGCCCGTCACCCGCCCTTCGGAGTCGATGAGCGCCGACGACCCACTCTTTCCCGATGACGGGCCTCTAGCCCAGACCACGGTGGCGATCAGAAACGGCTGGTGACGGCCGCTCAGGTCGGCCGCCATCTCCAGCAGCTCCGCTCTCATGCCTACTGGGCGCCCTGTATCGCGTCCCAGACTTTGTCTGCCGTCAACGGCATGTCGATGTTGCGAACCCCGAGATGCTCGAGAGCGTCGATCACTGCGTTGACGTACGCAGCAGGCGACCCGACCGTGGCCGATTCGCCCACACCCTTGGCGCCAATCGGGTGATGCGGCGACGGAGTCACCGTCTCTCCCAGCTCAAAGCGAGGCGTCTCCCAGGCAGTTGGGATCAGATAGTCCATGAAGTTGGATCCGATGCAGTTCCCGGACTCATCGAACGTGATGTACTGCATCGACGACATGGCATATCCTTCGGCGAGGCCGCCATGGATCTGCCCGTCAACGACCATGGGATTGATCCGCACGCCGCAGTCGTCGACGGCCACCATCCGCCGCACCTTCCACTGCCCGGTGGCCGGATCGACGTCTACGACGACGATGTAGGTGCCGAACGGGTAGGTCATGTTTGGCGGGTCGTAGTAGTGCACACCTTCGAGCCCCGCCTCGACCCCCTCCGGGACATTGGTGTAAGCGGCGAAGGCGACGTCTTGGATTGTCACCGAGCTGTCGGGGTCGCCTTTGACGTGGAACTTCCCGACTTCCCACTCGAGGTCGTCTTCGGACGCCTCCAGCAGATGGGCTGCGATCTTCTTCGCCTTCTCTCTCAGGTTGCGAGAGATCATTGCCGTGGCGGCTCCCGCCACCGGGGTGCTGCGAGAGGCATACGTCCCCAGCCCGTAAGGGGTGTTGTCGGTGTCGCCTTCAACGACCTTGATGTCGGATGCCGGAATCCCCAGCTCCTCGGCCACGATCTGGGCAAACGTCGTCTCATGCCCCTGGCCCTGGGAGCGGACGCCCAGCTTGAGGATCGCCTTCCCCGTCGGGTGGACCCTCAACTCGGCGGAATCGAACATGCGAAGGCCGAGAATGTCGTAGTCATCGCCATGACCGGCGCCCACGACCTCCGTGAACGAGGCAAGTCCAATCCCGACGAGACGGCCTTCTTTGCGGGCCTCCTCCTTCTCCCTCTGAATCTCGTCGTAACCGACCATCTCCTTGGCGAGACGTAATGCCGCCTCGTAGTCGCCGGAGTCGTAGACGAAGCCGGTTGGAGTCAGGTATGGGAACTGCTCCTTTTGGATGAAGTTCTTCGAGCGGAACTCTGCCGGGTCCATCCCCAGCTCATACGCGGCGTTCTGGACGAGCCTCTCGATGAGGTACGAAGCCTCTGTCACCCGGAAGGAGCATCGATACGCCACACCGCCCGGAGCCTTGTTCGTGTAGGCACCTTTGGTGCTCACATAGGCAGCCGGGTAGTCGTAGGAGCCGGTCACTATGTGGAACAGCCCCGCCTGGAACTTGGTCGGCTGGGCGTCCGAGAAGAAGGCTCCCTGGTCGGACACCATGTCGACCTTGAGAGCGAGGATCTTCCCCTCTTCGGAGACAGCGAGCTCGCCGTGCATGTAGTAGTCGCGAGCGAATCCCGTCGAGATCAGGTTCTCCGTACGGGTTTCCATCCACTTCACCGGCTTGCCGATCACGAGGGAGGCAGCCGTGGCCACCACATAACCCGGATAGACCGGCACCTTGTTGCCGAATCCCCCACCGATGTCTGGCGAGATGATCCTGATGTTCTGCTCCGGCAGCCCGGCGACGAGCGCGAAGACCGTGCGGTGGGCGTGTGGGGCCTGAGACGTCATGTACAACGTGGCCTGGCCCGTGGCCGAGTTCACGTCGGCGACGATCCCACAGGTCTCGAGTGGCGACGGGTGTGAGCGCGGGTAATGAGTATCCAGCGAGACCACCTTGTGGGCCTTGGCGAAGGCTGCCTCGGTGGCCTCCTTGTCACCCGACTCCCACTCATAAACGAGATTGGAGCTCTGATCCTCCTTGTCGTCGCGAATGATCGGGGCATCCTCCTCGAGGGAGCGTTGCGGATTGACGATGGGCTCCAGATCCTCGTACTCGACCTGAATCAGGTCGGCGGCGTCCTGAGCGATGTAACGATCGGTTGCGATGACCGCAGCGATCTCCTGGCCCTGGAAACGCACCTTGTCGGTCGCGAGCACAGCCTGGGTGTCGCCGCTGAGCGTCGGCATCCACGCCAGGTTGTAGTTGGCGAGCAGTTCGCCCGTCACCACGGCGACGACCCCCTCGACCGCCTCGGCCTCTGAGGTATCGATCGAGACGATGCGGGCGTGGGCGAGCGGGCTGCGATGTATTGCCATGTGCAGCATCCCCGGCAGGGTGATGTCGTCGACATAGTTGCCGCGCCCTTCGAGGAAGCGGGCATCCTCGACGCGCCTGCGGCTATGACCGAGGCCGCCCACCTCAGGTGTGGTCTTGGGTGATTCGTGGACGGTGGTCATGCCGACACCTCCTCGTTCTGCATGGCCGCTGCGGCCTGGATGGCCTTGACGATGTTCATGTAGCCGGTGCAACGGCACAGGTTCCCCGAGATCGCCCAGCGCACGTCGTCCTCACTGGGGTTGGCGTTCTCCTCGAGCAGCGCGGTACCCACCAGCATCATCGCTGGTGTGCAAAAGCCACATTGCAGGCCATGTTCCTCGTGGAAGGCCTTCTGCATCGCCGAGAGCTCCCCGTTCTGCTTGAGGCCCTCGACCGTGGTGATGCTTCGCCCGTGAGCCTGGACCGCGAATACGGTGCACGACTTGACGGGCGTGCCGTCGAGCAGGACTGTGCAGACCCCACAGCTCGTCGTGTCGCAGCCGACATGGGTTCCCGTGAGCCCCAACGAGCCTCTGATGAAGTCGACCAGCAGCACACGCGGCTCTGCCTCCGCCGACCTCGCTTCCCCGTTGACAGTGACTTCGACCTTCATGACTGACCTCCCTGGGCTTTGGCGAGGGAATTGGCAAGCCCTCGCTCGACGAACACCTTCACGACGTTGCGCTTGTAATCCGCCGAGCCGCGATGGTCGCTGGCGGGGTCACATGCCTCTGCTGCCGATGCCGCAGCCTCTGCGAACAGATCATCGGTCGGCTGATTGCCGACAAGCATCTCTTCGGCCCCGGTCACCTTCAGGTTGTAGGGATACACCGACGTGAGAGCGATGCCGGCCTTCGCGATAGAGCCATCGCCACCGAGCTCCAGTGACGTGGCAACTCCTACGGTTGCGTAGTCACCGACCTTGCGCTCGAGTTTCTGGTAGTCGCCTCCACCCCGGTCGCTGTGTTTGTTGATGCGCACCTCGGTGACCATCTCGTTGGGCCGGCATGATGTGGAGAACATGTCCACCAGGAACTCAGTGATGGGCACCACGCGCTCCCCATCGGTGCTCCTCAGCACCACCTCGGCTCCAGTGGCCAATGCCACCGACGCCCAGTCGCCCTCCGGGTCGTGGTGAGCTAGCGAACCGCACACGGTTCCGAGATTGCGGACGATCGGATCGGCTACCCAGGGTGCAGCCGAAGCCACCGTCTTGTTGGACGACCCGGCAAGATCCGACTTCACCACGTCGTTGTGACGCACCAGAGCGCCAAAGGTGAGATGCCCATTCGACTCGCCGATCGAGTCGAGGCCGGGGATTCGGTTGATGTCCATCAACGTCGTCGGGTTGGCGAGGCGGAGCTTCATCATCGGAATGAGGCTCTGGCCCCCGGCGAGGATCTTCACGTCATCGCCACGCTCTCCGAGAATGGAAAGGGCTTCGTCGAGCGTCTCCGGAGCCAGATAGTCGAAACGGTTCGGATACATGGGGCCTCCTGGGGTCTGCCGGGTCTTGAACGCCTCTTGCCAAACCTACTCATGCAATCCCCTGGCATGCCGGGGACTCGCCGGGACACGAAGGCACATGGCCATCAGGACACGATGAACCTCGCTCGACGGCTTGGTCTTCAGCCGATATGTGCGGCTAGATCCCCGTTGTCGGAAACGTCGAGCTCCTCCATCTCGAGCCAGCTCGCGACGGCTTCGAGCTCCTTGGTGAGAGCTCGACCGACGCGCTTGCGGTCGATGTCCTGCTCCCCGAAAGCTCCCTTGACGTGAAGCTGTCTCGACCTTCTTCCCGTCTTGAGATCCACCCGGGCCACAAGGTCGCCATCGAGCAGGAAAGGAAGGACGTAATAGCCATAGACCCGCTGCGGCTCGGGGACGTAGATCTCGATGCGGTAATGAAAGTCCCACAGACGCTCGGTTCTGGGCCGTGACCACACCAGGCTGTCGAACGGGGAGAGCAGCGCGGTGCCGCGCGGCTTGTTCGGAAGTGTCGCCTCGGGATGGACGTAGGCCGGCTTGCCCCAACCTTCCACCTCCACTTCCTCGAGCTTGCCTCGCTCCACCAAGCCACGTATGACGTCGCGCGCCATCTGTACGCCGCCCCGATTGCGATTCAATCGCGGATAGTCGATGAGATCGTCGGCGGTCCCAACCCCGAGGTGACCCGCCGCGCGCAGCAGCAATTCGGTGAACGCCTCCTCCTTGCCCAGCTCCGGGGAATTGAGGTGCTCCGGTGCGATGACCCGCTCCACCAGGTCGTACAGCCGCACGAAGTTCGGTCGGGCGGCCGCGGTGACACGACCTTCCATGAACAGCGCTTCTAGGGCGACCTTTCCCTTCGACCAGTTCCACATCCCCGGACTGCTCTCTCCGGGATCCACCAAGTCGGACGTCTGCAGTGGCCCAAATTCCTCAACCTGCTCGAGGACTGCCTCGATGTATCCCGGGTATTCCTCGTGGATCTGCCGGACTCGGTCCCAGGCCGCGGGTTTCATCCGCCAACGCCACAGGTAGTGGTCCTCGGTGGGTATCAGGGAGGCTTCGTGGCCCCAGTATTCGAACACCTCGCCCGATCCCCAAAGCCACTCATCGAGGCTCTCCCGGTCGTAGGGGCCGATCCGGGAGAAGAACGGCATGTAGTGGGCCCGGGCGAAGACGTTCACCGAGTCAAGCTGGACAATGCCTACCTGACGCATCACCTTTCTGAAGTGCCGGACGTCGATGCGCCCGCTCGGCCGATCTTCGTTGAACCCCTGAGCCGCGAGTGCGTAACGACGGGCCTGGTCTCTCCTCAGTTTGCGCATCCATGCCCCACGCTAATGGGCAAGGCGGACAGGCCCCATCCTCAGATGCCGGAGTCCTCCATGGTGCCCGTCATCTTCCCGAGATCCAGCCGAAAGAGGAAGCAGACGATCTGGCGGTCGCCACTCGACCAAGACTCCTCGGTGGGAATCAACCAACCGAACTCCAACTCTGAGTCGGCATAGGCGGTGCCAACGAAGCTCTCGAACTCAGGAAGGCATTGGTTGTCGGCCATGTCGGCGGTGACATCGAAGCCGGGGAACTCCGACTCGGTCATCTCGAACACCGCGTACACCTCGTTGTCATGAGGCTCCGAGCACTCGACGATCGGGACGCTGGAGATCTGGTCGTTCATGTCTCCTTCGTCGTTGAAACAGTCTCCCTGTTCGATGGAGAAGACGTTGCCCTGGGTACAGGCCACCAAGGCGAACGCCATCAACAACACGGCTATCGGACGCTTCATTGCCCCCTCCTGAGAGGTCGAGGTCGTGATTGACCGGCACAACCCTATCGGTTTTGGAAGCAGCCGTGGGAACACTCGACCAATCCCCGCGCCGCAGTCACTCGGCCGGCGTCGTGGATCATGCCATCATCTCGCCTGTGATCGATCGCTACACCCTCCCGGAGATGGGGGATGTCTGGGCCGAACAGCGCAAGCTGGAGGCCTGGAAGGAAGTCGAGGTCCTTGCACTCGAGGCATGGGCCGAGTTGGGCAAGGTCCCTGAGGGCATCGCCGATTCGGTTCGGGCTGCGCCCTGCCCCACGCCGTCAGAAGTGGCCCGACGCGAGGAAGTCACCAATCACGACATGGCCGCTTTCGTCGACCTCCTCGGAGAGGCCGCCGGTGGAGATGCGCCGGCTTGGGTGCACTATGGGTTGACGTCGTCCGACGTCCTCGACACGGCAACCGGATCACTCCTCGACGAGGCAAGCCGAATCCTCCTCGATCGCCTCGAGGCCCTCTTCTCCGTCGTGAAAGCGAAGTCCCTCGAGCACAGAGAGACGTACATGATCGGTCGCACCCACGGGATTTGGGCGGAACCGACCACCTTTGGCCTGAAACTCGCGAGTTGGGCATTCGAGCTCCACCGCGATCATGCCCGTCTGCGTGACGCAGCGGCTTCGGTCGCCGTCGGCAAGATCTCTGGTGCCGTTGGCACATATGCGCAAGTCCCACCGGAGGTCGAGTCCCATGTTTGCGATCGGCTCGGTCTCGAGATCGAACCGGCTTCAACCCAGGTCACCGCGCGTGACCGCCATGCCGGCTGGCTGCAGACATTGGCGCTCATCGGAGCGTCCGTAGAGAGGATGGCCACTGAGATCCGACACCTGCAACGGTCGGAAGTGGCCGAGGTGAGGGAGTCGTTCGGGAAGGGCCAGAAGGGCTCGTCAGCCATGCCTCACAAGCGAAACCCGATTCTGTCCGAGAGGATGACCGGGATGGCGAGACTCCTCCGCGGCTACGCCCAGGTCGGGCTGGAGAATGTCGCGCTTTGGCATGAGCGCGACATCAGCCATTCATCAGCGGAGAGGGTCGTCCTGCCAGACGCTTCGATTGCACTCCACTACATGCTCGTGAAATTCGCCACGCTGGTCGATCAGTTGGTCGTCGACGAAGAGAGGATGCTGGCCAACCTCGACTCCACGAGGGGCCTCGTCTTCAGCCAACCGGTTCTCCTCGCACTCGTGGACGCCGGGATGACGAGGGACGAGGCGTATCGAATAGTGCAACGCAACGCCATGGCCGCATGGGACGACAAGGGATCGTTGCACGAGCTCCTCGCCGCCGACGAAGAGGTGTCGCTGGAGGGCGCGGACCTCGAAGCCTGCTTCGATCTGGCCCGGGTGGTCCGCTCATCACAGATCGTGTTCGACAGACTCCAGGATCTGACGATCTAGGCGAGCGGTCTAGCCGCGAGCGATCTCGACGGCGCGAGAGGGTTGGCCCTCCCATGGCTCGCCGTGACCGGGAAGGATGAGGTTGGCGTCGACATCAACGATGCGATCGAGAGAGGCCCGTGACTGCTCGGTGTCCAGGTCGAAGACCGATTGCATGTATTGCGGACCACGATCCGACCCGAGCAGATCCATCGTGACCAGGCAGTCTCCTGTGAATAGGAGCTCACCGGAGTGGAACATCGAGTGCCCTTCTGTGTGACCAGGGGTATGTATCACCGTGGGCCGACCGGGGAGATCGAGAGCATCTCCGTCTGAGAAGGTGTCCACGACGTCCAGGAACTCCAGCTTCATGACACCCCCGAGAATCATGGGCAGGAAGTTTCGCCAGGTGCGGAGGCTGAAGATGGGTAGGTCCCCGGCTTCGGCACCGAACCTGCCCTCGTAGTCTCCGAGGGCCCTGACCTCGTCGTCTTCATGGACCGAGACGTCCACTCCCGATGCCGATGCGTCGACAGCTGCACCGAAATGGTCGGAGTGAACGTGGGTGACGATGAGGCCGGCCACCGCATCGATCGAGGAGCCGACGCTCTCGAGTCCTGCCGTCATCCGCGACCAGTCCCGGGAGCAGCCGGCGTCGATGAGGGTGACCTCATCATCTTCAACAAGGGCGTAGTAGTTGTATGAGCCAGGACCGCCACGGAAAGCGCCTGGCGCCAGCTGCTGCATCTCTTCGAACCTACACACACTTCCGTCCGCCAGGGCACAACAGCATCCCCATAGGGCCGTTGGTCCCTATCGGGCCTTCGAGCGGCATGGGTAAGGTCGTTCCGTGGCGTTCGAACCACGAGTCCTGGCACGCGGCGACTTCGATGCCCTGATCCGGGCGTTGGTCGACCGCGGCTATCAAGTGGTTGGGCCCACCGTGCGAGACGACGCCATCGTCTACGAGCCGATCTCCTCAACCGCCGACCTACCCATCGGGATCGGAGACACCCAGGACGGCGGAACTTACCGGCTCACTCAACGGGATGACGATGCCCTGTTCGGCTACAACCTCGGACCGCACTCCTGGAAGAAGTACCTCTTCCCTCCCAAGCTGGAGTTGTGGCAGGCGAAGAGGGAGAACGGATCGGTGAAGTTCGTCTCATCGCAATCGGAGCCGCGGAGATATGCCTTCCTCGGAATCCGCGCTTGTGAGCTGGCCGCAATCTCCGTCCAGGATCGGGTCTTCGTCAACGGGAGTCACTCGGATCCCCACTATGTCTCGACCAGGGGAGAGATCCTCACAGTAGGAGTCAACTGCGCTGTGGCGGGCGGGACCTGCTTCTGTGTCTCCATGGGGACTGGGCCGCGGGTCGAGTCCGGCTACGACATCGTCCTCACTGAGGTCATCACCGACGGATCGCACCAATTCGTCTGCGAGGCAGGGTCTGACAGGGGCGCCGAGATAGTCGAGTCTCTACCGACCTCGCCCGCGACGGAGAACGATGTGCTCACCGTCGACTCGATCCTGGAACAGACGGCACGCAACATGGGTCGCGTTCTGGAGACCACTGGGCTGCCTGAGCTTCTCGCCGGGAATCCGGAGCATCCCCGCTGGGATGAGGTCGCATCACGCTGTCTCGCCTGCACGAATTGCACTCTCGTGTGCCCGACCTGTTTCTGCTCGACAACCGAGGACGCGACCAGCCTGGCCACTGGCGAGGCGACACGGTCGAGACGTTGGGATTCGTGCTTCGCCCTCGACTTCTCCGAGCTACACGGTACGCCGGCTCGATCCTCGACCAAGGCTCGCTACCGGCACTGGATGACCCACAAGCTCTCGACATGGCATGACCAATTCGACGTGTCCGGGTGTGTGGGATGCGGGCGTTGCATCACCTGGTGCCCCGTGGGGATCGATATCACAGAGGAGTCGGCGGCGATCAGGGCAACGGCGGGGGCACTCACATGACGCCGGAAGATCTGCGCTCGCGCGCCGCACCGCTGTCCAATCTGCCTGATGAGGAGCTGGCCTATCTCGCCTCGCTGGCGTCCGAACGGGAGTTCCCCGCAGGCCACGTCATATTCGGCGAAGGTGAGAGCGCGGACCGACTCTTCATCATCGAAAGCGGAAAGGTCGTTCTCGAGCTGGCCACCGCGGGGCCCGAGCCCAAGGTGATCCTGTCCCTCGGAAAGGGCGACCTGTTGGGCGTGAGTTGGATGTTCCCGCCCTATCAGTGGTCGTTCACTGCTCGCGCCACCGATACGACGAAAGCGATCGAGATAGATGCCGTGAAGGTGCGCGAGGCGTGCGGCATGGACCCGAGCCTCAAGGCGTGGGTTCTCGAAGTCGTCGCCAAAGAGGCCGTCAGGCGTCTTCAGGCAACGCGGATGCAGCTACTCGATGTCTACGGCGGTCGCCTGCGATGACACTGGCGGCAACGCCAAGGACCGAGCCGATGCTTCCACGGCCCTTCGAGGTGACCGGCCGCGTTCTCGAGACAGAGGACACCGTCACCCTCCAGCTCCACTCTCCCGAGGCACCACTGAGGTACCGGCCGGGCCAGTTCACGATGCTGTACGCCTACGGGGTCGGTGAGAGCGCAATCTCGATCTCCGGAGATCCGGGAAATCCCGAGCTTCTCCAGCACACGATCCGGAAGGTAGGAGCGACCACCAACGCCCTCTTCGATGCACGACCAGGAGATGCAGTGGGAGTTCGGGGACCGTTCGGGACCGCCTGGCCGACGGATAGGGATGACGGCTCCGATCTGCTGTTGATCGCCGGTGGAATCGGACTGGCTCCGCTCCGACCGGCGATCCTCGATGCCTTGGCCCACCGCGACCGCTTCGGCTCCGTATCGATTCTCTACGGTGCTCGCACACCTGCCGATCTTCTCTTCGAGGAGGATCTCCACGCCTGGAGAGCTCGCTTCGACGTCGAGACCGAGGTGACGGTCGACCAACCGCTACGGGGCTGGAACGGCGACGTCGGTGTGGTGACCACACTGATGCGGCGGGTCGAGTTCGACCCCGAGCGCACACTCGCTCTCGTCTGCGGGCCCGAGGTGATGATGAAGATCGTGGCGAGGGAGCTCGCGGGCATCGGCGTTCCCGCCGACTCAGTCTTCTTGAGCATCGAGCGGAACATGAAGTGCGCCATCGGCTTCTGCGGGCATTGCCAGTTCGGTGCCGACTTCGTGTGCAAGGACGGACCGGTGATGCCCTACTCGGCGGTGGCGAGAAGGCTCGGGAT
>ERZ869936.1622-NODE-1622-length-15512-cov-6.916931_pt1 | contig 15512 bp, 31 predicted proteins | sample MGYA00520876_ERZ869936 | MGnify/ENA primary metagenome ERZ869936 (study PRJEB32218, sample SAMN09650985) | biofilter metagenome | isolation source: enrty point of leading RO module | place: Saudi Arabia: Thuwal, RO plant located on Red Sea | collected 2016-02-17 ...
GCGGGGCTAACCTGTGCGGGGCTAACCTGTACAAGACTGACCTGCGCGGGGCTGACCTATACAAGGCTGACCTGCGCGGGGCTAACCTATACGGGGCTAACCTGTGCGGGGCTAACCTGTGCGGGGCTGACCTGTACAAGGCTGACCTGCGCGGGGCTGACCTATACAAGGCTGACCTGCGCGGGGCTAACCTGTGCGGGGCTAACCTGTACAAGACTGACCTGCGCGGGGCTGACCTATACAAGGCTGACCTGTGCGGGGCTAACCTATACGGGGCTGACCTGTGCGGGGCTAACCTGCGCGGGGCTAAGGGTTTAGATAGTTTTGTGATTTATACTGAAGGAGAGATGATTGTTTACAAGAAACTTCAGGATAATATAGTTGCTAAATTGAAAGTTATGGAGGATTCCTTACGCATAAATGCTTACGGTTCCCGTAAGTTGCGTTTTAGCAAAGTCGAAGTATTAGAACTATCAGCCAATGCTAAGATAGGATATTCCCTTAGGGATAAAGAATTTACATATGAGCTAGGACAAATTATTGAAGTTAACGACTTTAACGATGATCCACGTGTAGAATGTGCTGCCGGTATTCACGCATTTCTAACTAAACAGGAGGCTATAGAATGGTGATAACAGACTCAGAAAATGAAGGCTATTTGCAGAAAGCAATCAAAGAGCTACCGAGTGACCGTGATTATAGAGGTAAAGTTAATGTAGACGGTCGGTTGTACTGGATAAGCGGGTATAAGCGTAAGAAAGCCGAAGGTAACGGAACTTATTTGAAACTTTTACTAACTCCGGTAGATAAATAATGGACGGTGGTATGATGACATTAGAGCTTGTACAACACGTTGGAGCATTCGTGGTTAGCATATCGCTGCTATTGTGGGCGGGGTTTACATTGTGGGAGTACTTTGACCGTGAGTAGTGACGAAATGGGCACATACTGCCCTAACTGTGACGGACTAGCCAAGAGTCTTGGCACAGTTCGTCAAGTCCCTTTCTATGTGTGCCTGCATTGTGGAACCGAGTTCAAGGCTAGCGAGTTAGATGACCGTGCCGATGAGGCGTATGACGACTGGGTAGCGGAACAACAGGAGCAATTAAACAATGAAATTGAATAGATTAGTGGCCATGGCAGGTATTCAAATATTTATATATTCAATATATTCCAAGTTAGGGTGGGTGCCAGACGTTTTTACTATAATCGGAGTTGCCACCTTAGGTACTGCTATCCTAATGTGGGACATCAAATAGATGGAAACATGCCCTAACTGTAATGAGAAGCGCCTGGAGTGCGTAGGAAGGCTGGAAGGAGACGACTTGTGGGTATGTCAAGGGTGCGGTGTTCCACATCGTGGTGAGCTTCCTAAACAGTATGGCGGCCTGATGCCTGATTGGCCGTATTTAGATTGGAGTTATTTTTGTGATGTTAAAGATTCTAAGAAAGATCCGTAAACGTACGTGGACTACGCAGATTCTGCTAGGTGATATCATCGCCCTACTGAATGGCAGATTCATTGCTCGCTACTTCCGCAAGAAAGGTAACAAAGCGGCCGGTAGACTGGTCAATAACCTGAAGGTTTGGAGGTAAACATGGTGAGTGATATGGTGATGCGATGATCGGGCGATGGTCTCACATGTGGTGCTCCTTACTAGGGCACAAATGGGTTGACCTGCGAATAGGCAACGTACAATACTGTCAACGTTGTGGACACGGGAGAACGAAGGATGAGTGAAGAGGACTTGCTAGAAATACTACGTGCTGTCGAGGAGTGCACCTCTGCGACGGCCAATGCCCTCATAGAAATGACGGCGCGTATCCGTGCTCTAGAGATCGCAGTGGAAAGGATGCAAGGACATGAGTGACCCATTTGCGTATGACGTACTGTCACACGAGGAGCAGGCAGCTCTGCACCAGGCTGCACAGGAAGGCGATGACAAGGCGTTGGAGGCTTTGTGGATGCAGGGTACCAGGTTGGTGCAAAAGATTGCTGACAGGCTCCACAGGAACGTAGGGGCGATATCTGCAGAGGTTGAGGACCTGACGCAAGAGGGCTACGCAAGCATTGGCAAGTCCATTGACACGTGGAACCCGGAGAAGGGGAAGTTCTCTACGTGGATAGGACAAAGGGCAGAATGGGCTATGTTAGATTACGTGAACGGTCGAGCCAGGTACGGAGGGATTACTGGTAAGTCTGGCACGGATCGTGCTGTGATGGTACCAGATGATGTGTACAAAGAGCACGCAAGTACAGAGTTTGATACTGCATGGGCCGAGCAGGCCCAGCTAGAGCGTGCCATGAGCGCAGTACTCACGGAGCGGGAGGCGCGCGTACTTAGACAGATATACTGGGATGGTATGTCCGTGTCCGAAGTCGCGAAGCAAGACGGAGTGACACGGATGACTGTTAATCGCCTTGTGAACAAGGCGTTAAATGCACTTCGTTTACAAACATGAATGTTACAAACCCCGCTGCTGCGGGGTATACTAGTATTAGAGGGTTGCGTTGTGTTTAGCAACCAGTAGCTAGACATTAGCTCTCTAGAGAAGCCGGTGGCCCGGCAGCGCTACTAGTACTAGTACTAGGAGAATTGGGGAAACATGAATACAGACGAACTCGTCGAAGAGCTTGAAGCCTTCGACCAGCAGTACCGAAAGAACTACAAAACACTGCGTGCTGCCGCGTATGCAGCAGGCTTGCGTACGGAGTTCCACAAATGGCTGCTGTCCTCTGACGGGCAGCGTTACATAGCATTTGCAAATGCTCATGACCATCTGCGCGATAATGAGCTGCGCAAGGCGCAGCGTGAGGCAGAGGTGAACATGGCATCCCGTGCACGCAAAGCGCTGCGTCGCGGACACATGGTTGACGGAGATCAGTTATGATGGATTTGGTACACTTCCTTGCAGGGGCATACTTGCTGTATGTCGGTTGGAACATCGAGATCAGTAATAGCGATCCGTTGGATAAGAACGTAGATTTCTTGTTCTTCCGTGGTACGCCTATTGTCCTGGGTCTCGGCATTCTTGTGGGTATCTTCGTGTGAAGAACGAGATCCGCCTACTTGCTGCAGACATGCAAATCGGCGATACACAGCGTGTAGTGTGCCCGTTCTGCGGTGACAGGGAGCGCACGTTCTCCATCACCCGTCACGAGAACGGACTGCTGTACAACTGCTACCGTGCAAGCTGCGGCTCCCGTGGATTTACTCCAGAGCCTGGGCATGACCTGCCTAAGCGCCCACCTAAGCCTAAAGTGCAACCTTACCGAGGAGAGCTGCAGGTCTTAGGGGAAGACGATTTTGAGTACTTTTCCTGGCATTATGACTTGTGTAGGGACTCCGTAAGGGACTCCGTAGTAGATGCAATATATCGTAACGAGCACGACGAGTACGTACTGCCCGTAAGGAATCCGGTAGGACGAGTGCGTGGCTACAACGTGCGCCAGCCGTGGCCAGGAGCCCCGCGTAAGGGGCGAGAGGGAGCACCTAAGTCCAAGCTGTGGATGCACAGCGAAGAGCCTAGCATGGCATGGTACACCTATCGCGGGATACCTCGAACGTTGGTCGTGGTCGAGGATCAGCTTAGTGCTATGATAGCCAGCGAGCAATATGAGTGTGACGCAGTTGCGCTGCTCGGTACGCACATGAACGCAGAGCGTGCTAGAGAGATCGCAAGTGTTAGGCCTGAAGAGGTAATCATAGCTCTAGATCCAGACGCTACGGACCAGGCATTCGCCATGGCACGTAAGTGGGGATTGGCTTGGCCTAAGTGCCTTGTCGCAATCCTGGACAGGGACATCAAAGACGGAGGGACAATATGAAATACCATGACGCCGGTCCTGGTGATGCAGTGGAAACAGGACATCTACTGTGAGTGATGCGAGCATCCTTGCTGAGTGTCTGCAATCTCGTGAGGCCTACGAGCGCATAGCTGCCTTCGTAGACCCTGCCGAGTTCTCACCTCAGGGGGCTGTGTGGTGGCCTCTCATAGCAGATTGGTACAAGCGTGATCCCAACGCTAAGAGCGTGGACGTGCAAATGCTTCGTGACCGGGGTAAGCGCCAGGTAGACCCCAAGCACCACAAGACTGTCATCGGCTGGTACGACGACTTACCGTCAGAGGTGAGCGGAGTTAACGTTGCAGATGAATTACTGACACTGCGTCGCCAGCAGAGAGGGCTGGAGCTAGCAGGGGCTTTGCAATCCGAAGGGGATGCCGCAAAGCTGGATGACATGCTGCAGGACTACCGAGACTTGTTGCTGGCGTCAGACCTGCGCAAGTCCGAGGTACGCAAGGCTACTTGGGACAATACGTTTCATGTGCTGGACGATGCAAATAAGGTGAAGCTCTACCCTCGTGTGCTTAATAGCCGCCTCAATGGCGGGGCCGTGCTGGGCGATCTGCTGGTTATCTTCGGCAGGCCTAACGCAGGTAAGTCTGCCTTTGCTCTCAACTTGGCGTGCGGGGTAGCTCGTGATGGGCAAGAGGTAGTGTATATCACGAACGAGGAGGCAGTGGAGAAAACTTGGATGCGCATGGCTTGCAATTTCTGCAACAAACCGGAGAGCCGCATCAAAGAAGTGCCGGACAAGGCACGGGAGTTCGCGGACAGTAAGGGGATGCGTAACATTCACGCATACCACATGACCCCTGGCTCCCTGCCAGAGATTGAGCAAATCCTAAACGAGCACCCTAAGGCCGTTATGCTGGTGGTAGACCAGCTCCGCCATCTGGACGGCAAAGGCAAGAGCATGAACTCTAAGTTGGAGGAGAACGCTACAGGGCTGCGTAACCTTGTCGGTAAGAAGCAGCTCGTCGGCGTGGTGGTAACCCAGGCAGGGCAGCATGATCCCTCCTCTCCCCCTCCCCTTTACTTGGACATGAGTGACATCGACAACAGCCGCACAGGCCTGCCAGGGGCGGCTGACGTTATCATAGGAGTGGGGGTTGACGATAAAATGAAACAGCACGGTACTCGTGCAATATCCCTACCGAAGATCAAAGGTGGCAGTGATCGTAACTTCACTGTGCAGTTCTACGAAGAGACATCGAGGATAGTATGAAGATACAATTAACCAATTGCACGAGAGTAAGCGAATGAACATTGAAGAAGCACGCAAGATAGTATCTCACGTAGTGTCTGAACGGCTACGCTGGAACAAACACTACACAGCAGACGACGTTGGCCTAGACCAACTGCTGCAAGCTCTGATTGCAATCGCCCACGTGCTGGATGACCAGCAAGTGCAAGCCAACGAAGAAGCTGACGGCAGGATTGCGGAGCTGAAGGCGGAGCTTACCAAGGTTAACCGCCAACTGGCTGCAGCCAAGGCTCGTGAGGCTAAGGCTAAGAAGAAGGAGCACTGACGATGCGTAACTTTTTTCGCTGGATCACTGGGGCCACGATCTGCGTGGCTCTTATTGCCCTGGGTACGTGCCTGGGGCACTGGCTGTACGCCTTTTCCGTAGCCGGGCTGATGCTACCATGATGCACGGACAGAATGACGAGCGCGCAGCTCGGCTAGCTTTAGCTATCTTGGTCTGGATTGTTACAATTCCTCTGACAGCGGCTATACTGTATATATGTTACCTAACTTTTTAGCAGATCCGTCTCCGGATATCTACTTCAGTGACAACTATGTTGTCCTGGACTTTGAGACGGACACCAGCCACGGGGATTACGGGCACCCAGTCCACCAGGACAACAAGATGCTCCTCGCCTCGTGGAAGCTCGGCCCTGGGCACCCTATGGGGCCGGACAGCCGTCCGGTTAGCCTGTGGGGAGATGAGTACTCCATGGGGGAGTTACTAGAGGTGATCGAGGACGCGGACTTCGTAGTGGCGCATAACGCCAAGTACGAGGCTGGATGGCTGCAGCGGATGGGACTGGACCTACGGACTGTGCTGTTCTTCTGCACCAAGCTGGGCGAGTATGTGTTGATGGGGAACCTGGCAGCCGGAGATGAGCGTATGCTGCCGCGATCCACCAGCTTAGACGACTGCTGTCGTAGGCGTGGATGGAAGATCAAAGACCCAGCTGTGGACATGATGATGAAGCACGGCATAAATCCCCTGTACATACCGCGTCCGTGGTTACAAGGGCGGTGTGAGCAGGATGTCGAGACTACGGAAGATCTTTTCCTCGACCAGAGGGAGCGCCTCGCGAACACGAACCGCTTGGCAGTGCTTCTAACTCGGTGCCTGCTTACGCCTGTCCTTGCCTCCGTCGAGTTCGAAGGCATGTGTCTGGACGAGGAACGCGTAGCGGGGGAGTTCCAGCGTCACACGGACAGATTAGCGGAGCTGGAGCACGAGCTGAACCGCATGACCGGAGGGATTAATTGGCGCTCTCCTAAGCAGTTAGCGGAATACCTGTACGATGTTTTGAAGTTCCAGGTGCCGCAGAAGTACAACTACCGCACGCGTAAGTGGGAGGACAAGCTGACCAAGGCGGGTAACCGCCCTACGGACAAGCAGACTCTGGAGTCCCTGAAGCCTAAGACCGAGAAACAGAAAGAGTTTATCGAGTTACGTAAGGAGATCGGCCGTGTCAACGCCGCCCTCACCAAAAGCCTTCAGTTCTTCCAAGGCATCTGCAAAGAGAAGGATGGAATCTTTCATGCGGTCTTTAACCAGACGGTCACGGCTACGCACCGCCTTTCTTCAAGCGGCATACCGACCTACTTTGAGCTTTACGATACCTTCAAGACAGCCCAGTTCCAAAACCTCGCCAGGGCATTCAAGCCCCTCTTCCGAGCCAAACGAGACGGATGGCTCATAGGCGAGTGGGACGGATCTCAGCTAGAGTTCCGCACTGCAGTAGAACTGTCTGGAGACAAGCAAGGTACGGAGGATATTCTGAATGGGCACGATGTTCATAAGTTTACTGGGAGTTGGATCTATCACGCTCCTGAGGAGTGGCTGGGTGACATCGCGGCGCATATCAAGGATGCGGAAGGGCTGATGGATCTCGTCACTGACGACGAGCGTCAGTACAGTAAGCCGCACACATTCAAGCCGACTTATGGCGGCAAGAGCGGAACCAAGCGGGAGAAGGCATACTACGAGGCTTTCCAGGCGCGTTATGGCGATATGACGCGTACGCAGCAGGGCTGGGTGTACGAGGTGCTGAACTCCCCGCATAAGAGCCTACAGACGGTGTGGGGGATGCGCTACTACTGGCCGTACGCGCAGATGAAGGATAGCGGGTACTGTAATGTAACCAGTTCCGTGTACAATTACCCGATCCAGGCCTTTGCTACGGCCGAGATCATACCAATTGCCATCGTGTATTTTTGGCACAGGTTGGCGGAGCGCAATCTGCAAGACGTTATCCGCATCGTGAACACGGTGCACGACTCCGTAATCGGTGAGATACATCCCGATTACGTGAAAGAATTCGAAACCTTGGCGGTAGACATCTGGGCCGACGTGTACCGCTACCTAGATCTCGTGTACGGATTCAAGTTTCGACATGTCCCCCTAGGGACTGAGGTCGTAGTGGGTACGCACTGGGCTAACAAGCCCGCGCTGTACAAGCAGGCCTACAACATTTTTGCTGATGGGAGAATCGAGAAAGATGAGTGAGCAAACTGTAACCGGCTTTGTAGCCAAGGTGTTCGTCAAGAGCGGCACCAACAGTAAGGGTCGCCCGTGGACTGCATGGTCTGCCAAGATCCAAGACCCCAAGAGTGGGGACGAGTTCCCGAAGTTCTACCAGTTCGGTTTCGACGATCCGGGTATTGCGGAAGGTGACTACATTCAATTCAAGGCCACCGACAAGGACGACAAAGCGGCACAGGTGACTAAGGGGTCAGTGCGCAAAAGCAAGAATCCTCCTTCGCGCCCGGAGCCTACTCGTAAGGCCGATGGTGGTCGCAAAGGGGCTGGCGGCTATCAGGGTATGAGTCCGGAACGGCAGGCGGCTATCACGCACCAGCACAGCCAGGAGATGGCTATCCAGACCATCGGCCTGTTGCTGGAGCATAATGCCCTCCCTGTGAAGGGTGGCAGCACCAAGGCTGATAAGGTTAAGCGCTTCGAGGAGATCTTGGCCTACATCGACAAGCTGACCGTCAAGTACCACAAGGACGTAGACACCATGCGCTTGCTGGAGAGCGTGGCAGATATGGGTGACGTAGACCTGTCACCCAAAGGAGATCTCCCGGAGGATGCAGACGAGGAGCCGACTCAGGAAGACCCCCAAGACGAGTTCGATGCCGATCTCCCGCCTGATGATTTCGACGCAGACGACGAGGACCCGGATTTTGAATGAAGAATATCTCACAGAGACGCAAGACTACGTAGTACGTGCGGCTGCTGGCTCTTATGCCGGCAGTCCCTACGAGGGGAAGCCCTGCTACCAGATCTTCAACCGGCACACTGGGGTCATCGAGGCTGAGGGGTGTGTGCTGCCTAGTGCTATCACTACTGCACACTATCTGCAAGCACAACTTGACCAAGCCCGTATTGACCCTACGGGCCTCAGCCAGTTGCTGGGGCAAGAGCAAGGGCCAGTATTGCACTAATGCGTGCGCTGGCTTGTTAACTCAGGTTTTTACCTTTTTGGGGAGCTGCGAATGATTGACATTCTTATTGACGCTGATCCTCCAGTGTACTCATGCGGCTATGCAGCGGAGGAACACACCTACGAGTTGATCGTCGCAGACCCTGAAGATGAGTTGCACCAGATGCACTGGAACGACGGTAACCTGATGAAGCAGTGGAAGGCCAAGTACATAGGCAAGGAAGGTTGGGAATTCCTCGACCAGACCAAACTAGTGCGCCCCCTGGGGGTGGAGCTGGCCAAGAATATCCTGCAAGGGAAGCTGCACGGCATCGTTAAGGCAGTGGGTGACAAGTACGGGGACTTCGGTAACATCCGGCTATTCCTGTCAGGCCCCGGCAACTTCCGGGAGGAGCTAGCCACTATCGCAGGGTACAAGGCCAACCGTAAGGAAGAGGCCAAGCCGGTCTACTACCAGCAGCTTCGTAACCTTATGACGGAGGAGTGGGGGGCCGAGGTAGTGCACGGGCAGGAAGCGGATGACGCCATCAGCATCATGGCCCACAATTACCCGGACTTCTCATCGTACGTGGTGGCAAGCATAGATAAGGACCTGGACCAGATCCCCGGATGGCACTACAACTACGATAAGGAAGTGTTCTACTTCGTGGAGCCAGAAGAGGCTGAGATGTTCTTCTATGAGCAGGCCTTGTCTGGGGACTCTGCGGATAACATCCCAGGATGCAAAGGCATCGGCCCTGTGAAGGCCCAGAAGATCTTGAAGGACTGCCCTTTGGAGGATGCCTGGCAGATTGTTGTAGGCACATATGAGATTAGTATGGGTAAAGGGGCCGAGTACGCGGGGCTATCTGCTGAAGAGGCCGCCCTAGAGACAGCGCGCCTGGTGCGAATGCGACAATACGAGGAGGAATTATGGAATCCGCCGGCAGCTTAGCGGAGGTGCTGAACAGCGCCCGCTACGATCTTCTCAGAGCACTGGTTATGCAAACTCCTAGGCTGGAAGATGTGGAAGACAGAGCGCTGGATCATCTGCGTATGCTATGTGACGAGGAGTTGGAGCGGAGGAGAGCGGAATGAAGAAACTGTGGAACTGGCTACTAGCACGGGAAGATTTAACCCCTCCGGGCAGTGATGAGCAGTACCTTATTCGCTGGCGGCTGCTTAGCCTGCCGGGTGGGCGCAGGGTCTACCTGCACAAGTTCGTCGGGGATGACTGGAGTCGTGACCCGCATGACCATCCTAAGGACTTCACCAGCATCGGGTTGTGGGGGGAGTACGAGGAGGAAGTGTACCTTACGCAAGCTTGGCAGATGCCCCTCTTTCGGTCACGTGTAGTGAGATGGAGGGCTCCGTTCATCCGCTACTTCAAAGCCGAGACTATTCATCGCATCAGTCTGATTGACGGTAAGCCCGCGTGGACGTTGGTCTTCACTGGGGCTGTGCGGCGACCGTGGGGATTCTACAAGCCTGACGGCACTTTCATGACCCATAAGGAGTACTTGGAGCAGCTAAGTGACCAAGCGTAGGACGTACAAGAAAGGGGAGAGGCCTGAGGTAGGAGAGGTAGTAAGTATTCCCAGGCCGGGCACCGAGCATGTGCTAGAAGTCACAGTTGACATGCACCTGTCTGCCATGTTCCGTGGGACGGACGAGTCAGGCATGGCGTGGCTAACTCGGTATGATGGGGAGTGGGAGTATGCCGAGAGTAGGGACTAAGCGCAGCGACCGCAGGTGGCAAGCACCAGATGGAACCATATGGGCCAGCAAATTCGAGTACGAGGTTTATGAATACATCAGATCAACTGGCTGCGATGTCCGCAAGTGCGGGGAAGGTGATTCCCTTAATTACCCCGAGCCAAAGCGCCAAGCTGAGTGCCTGGCATGTGGCGGTACTGACGTCGTGCAAAATCGGGTCTATACCCCGGACCTATTTGTTACTCCGCCATCCGTCGTTGCGAAAGGTAGGGCAGACGGTTATTACCTCGAAACTAAAGGATATTTTCGGCCAGAGAAGCGCACACTATTCCGTCATTTCCTCAAAGCCTGGCCAAACCTTGATATCCGTATCGTGTACGAACAAGACGGCAAGGCCACAAGCAAGCTGAGGAACTTGCAATACGCAGAACGATATTTTAAAATCCCTGCAGTCGCAGGCATCATAGGGTTAATAGAGAGTGGGTGGTTAGATGAGTGATACATTCGAATACGTAGCAGCAACTGCTGAGCAGATTGCCGACATGGCTGACGTACGCAGCCTGGCAGAGGGGCTGGAGCAGGTGTATGATACGGCTGCTATGGACCCCCGTATGCGCGCCCTGGCCAAGAGTCGGCTGGAAGAGTCAGTGATGTGGGCCAACAAAGGTATCACCCACTCACCGATTGTTCAGCCTGAACCCGTCCCTGTCCCCGAGCCGGTACCAGAACCTGTAAATCCTGTTCCTCCTCAGTATTTGGTGAATGTGCCGGGTTTCGAAGCAACGGATGCGGTATATTCCGAATACCATAGAGCCTGGGTAACAAAAGGTACTCGCGCGGAGCTATCCGAGGCTGACGGAGGGTACGGCAATTGGGGATTCGAGTTCCGTTTCCCAACTCCTCTGACTGAAGGGGATGTAGTAAGGGCGCAAATGTATGTAAACTTCCAGTCATTCCCGGTGACGGAAGGAGAAGGGGACGCAGTAAAGTTCCTACGTCTGCGCACCACACACCCTGACCGTGGGTCAGATGGGTACATGGATGTGTATTTGTCTGGGCGTCGCGCTAACTATGACCGTCCCGGAGCTGGGTACTACATGTACAAAGAGCGCAATGGTAATTTCCTGTGGTTGGACGGAGTGCCAGCTCCTGACAAAGACAATACCTACCACTACGATTGGATAACATACCTGGCTGATGATCCCTCTAAAGGTACCAGTGATTTATATATAGATGGAAGACTTGTCGGTACCTATCGCGGACGAACTCTGGCGGAGGGAGCCAGCTCCTCCCACTTCCTATTTGGAACCTATTGGAATGGTATTCCGATAGAGGATCAGGAGTGGCGGTTCTCTGACATGAGTATTCAAGTCAATGATCAGTTGGTAACCAGTATATGAGTCACCGACGAGCCAAGGCTGACCGCATGGCCCTCGTTCCTAGGGAAAACCTAGACTCCCTGGGAAGTGATGTGCGGGTATCCCGTGGGAATTTCCTGCGGGTAACGCACGGATTCAAGACCAGGATGATTAGACAGTATGTGGCTCCTTGGCCCTTGCAGCAGCTCTATGGGCCTCTACGGGCTGCGGTCACTCATAGTGTGCTGATCGATTGTCCTCGTAAGGCACTAAAACAGATCAAACGAAAGAGGAAGCAACATGCCCAAGGCACGTAGGAGGGTAGTATCATACCTGGTGTAACCGAGATGTTGATCATAGCAGGAGTACTGCTAGTGATCTTCCTACCGAAGAAAGTGCCTGAGATTGTCAAAGGTCTTGGTCATAGTATCGTGGACTTTAAGAAGTCCATGCGTGAAGCACGAGAGCTAGAGAGTGACTTGAAGAGGGATGAGTAATGGATCATAATGTTAAGAAGACTACCGTCCGCCTAGCCGTATGGTCCTGCGATGGCGAGGACTCCGAGTTGAGATGTCAATGATTAAGTCCTACCAAGAAGAGTTACAGGCTCTTATGGATGAATGGGTGCCCACGCAGGAGATGCGAGACTTTAACACCATGCGCAAGCAGGCCAAAACCTGTGAGACCTGCAACGGCAGGGGGTATCGCATGTACAAGCAGGACGGTAAGCTTGTAGGAGAGAAGGCAGGATGTTACAATTGTCGCGGAGTGGGGTATACTAATGACTAGACCGTCTAACGAGCAGATAAGACAAATGCCCCCTCATGACTACCGAGCATGGCTGAATGAGACGTTCTATCTGGACGACGACGAACGCCTATTCAACCGTGCCAAAGAAGAGGACTACAAAATGACTGACAACAATCCTAAGAAGGCACGCGCCCTACTGGATGACAAGGACCCGATGGAGCAGATTCCTATGCATGTGCTGCGAGGCGTAGCCCGAGTACTGCAGGGAGGGGCGGAGAAGTATGGAGTCCGTAACTGGCGTACTGAGCCCGTCTGTGCTAGCACGTACGAAGGGGCCATCCTGCGCCACTTCGCGGAGTGGCAGGACGGATCCGACGAGGACGCGGACAGCGGGGAGCATCCTCTGGCACATGTGATTGCCAGTTGCCTGCTGGTGCTCGACTGTATTGACCACGGTACGTTCATTGACGACCGGGATCGCACGGAGGTTATCGGACGTGAGTGATGGCGTTAAGATTCTACTGCTGGACATCGAGACGCAGCCTGCCATTGCCTACATATGGTCTCTGTTCGATACCTTCGTACCGACTGATCGCATCGTAGAGCCAGGCCGCACCCTGTGCTGGGCGGCCAAGTGGCTAGACAAGGATAAAGTAACCTTTCGCTCCGTGCATCACCACGGGCGGAAGAAGATGATCGAGGATATGTATAACCTGCTGGAAGAGGCGGATGTAGTCATTCACTACAACGGCAAGCGGTTCGACATGCCTACACTTAATCGCGAGTTCCTGCTGGAGGGGTACACGCCTCCCACCACCTACAAAGAGGTGGACCTCCTGCAGGTAGTCCGCAAAAAGTTCCGCTTCCCCAGCAATAAGCTAGACTACGTGAGTCAGGAGCTGGGGATTGGAGCTAAGGTGGTCCACAAGGGTATGGACCTGTGGAAGGGGTGCATGGCGGGCGTAGCCAAAGACTGGAAGGTGATGAAGAAGTACAACATCCAGGATGTCAGCCTCCTGGAGCTGCTGTACCGCCGCCTACTACCGTGGATCGACAACCACCCCAATCGTGCCCTGTGGATGAAAGACGTAGACAAGCCTACCTGCCGCAACTGCGGAGGTACCCACGTACAGAAGCGTGGGATGGAAGTAACCAAGGTGCTGAAGTACCAGCGCTACAAGTGCGTGGACTGCGGAGCTAACATGCGCGGACGTGTCCGCTTAGAGAAACCCGCTGACGGAGTATTATCATGAACCTGTACGTAGTGACGGATGAAGAGGACAATATCCTGGATAACGGAGTCGTAAGTCTAGAACAGGCCATAAACGAAGCCATGAGTCTTTCTGCTATCAAGGGCTACGAGTACAAGGTGTACGAGCTGCAGTACGTAGGTAAAGCCAGTACTCCTTCTGGGCCTACATGGACTGGAGGGGTACCGGCGGATGTGGACTATGATATCCCGTTTTAGTTCCTACCTATCCGCTCTGTATGACAAGACGGCAGTCTGGTGGGCGTTCGTGAACCTGGGGATGGCCTTCTTTCTCAGTTACATGACGCTTAAGATTCCGGCTGCCATCTGCTACGCAACTGCATTATACTTCGCAGTGTGGTACTGGCTATTTGGAGATCAGGATGTCTGAGGAATATACTAGGGAGAATTGGTTTTGAGCAATCCATGGTACAAACGCATATTCAGATGGGATAAGCCCGCCATCAAGTGGGTGATCCTGACCTTCCTGGTAACGTTCGGGGTAGCCGTGTGCCACGAGAGTCGGGCAGACGGTTCTATGCGGGACCTGATCCCTCCTCGGGATACTGAGCCCCACTCGGAGTTCTATCCGTACGCTTCCGTGAGCGCCGGAATTTCCAAGTTTAAGGCCTCTCATGCAGGCGTCTCCTTGTGGACCGCTGACCGCCGCTGGATGTACGACCTGACCTACATCGGCCGTGAGGACCGTAGGAAGTTCGAGAACCGTAGCGTGGCCACCTTCAGCTTCATGCACTGGGCTGGGTTCGGGGATAAGCATCGCCTTGAGTTGGGCCTGGGAGGTAGCTACAGCACCATGGAGACCATCAGTCAGGGGAGTCGTCTGAACTTTGCCCTTGGTGTGGGGTACGCCTACGTAACCCCGACCTACTTCGTCTCCCTGCACGAGATGCACTGGAGTAACGCGGGGCTCAAGCGCCCAAACAGTGGCCGAGATATTGTACGTGTAACATTCGGACGGAGGATAGGACACTGAGTATACCTAGCTATCCTAAAGTAGCCGCCCTAGGGCATCGATCAGTAAAGGATATCTTTAACAGTGGTCAGGTAGAAGTGACGGAAAAGTTAGATGGGAGTCAGTTTGCGTTTGGAGTACTGGACGGAGATCTCCACTACCGGAGCAAAGGTCGTCAGATCCCGGTGGGTAGCGTACAAGAGAATGACCTCTTCTACCCCGCCACGCAGTACGTCGAGTACCTTTTCTCCCTCGGTGCCTTACCGGAAGGAGTTATTTTCTACGGAGAGACGCTAGCTAAGCCTAAACATAATACGTTAGCTTATGACCGTATCCCTAAGAATCATATTGCTCTGTTTAGTGCTGTAGATGTGGCGACATCCGTCTGGTTACCGTACTCCCATATGGTTAGAACTGCAGATATGTTAGAAGTAGATGTAGTACAGCCGATCTTTTTTAAGATGCCCCCTAACGCGGAGGATATTCTTGCATACTTAGAGCAGCAGCCTGTGTCAATGCTAGGTGGTCAGCCTATGGAAGGGGTGGTAGTCAAGGACTATAGCCGTGAGATGCTGTACGGAGGGGTGGCTATGCCCTTCATGTGTGCCAAATACGTCAGTGAGAAGTTCAAGGAGGTCCACCAGAAGAGCTGGAAGAGTGAGAACACAGGTAAGGGAAAGTGGGAGGTATTTCAGGAGAGGTACCGTACAGAGGCTCGCTGGATGAAAGCTGTACAGCACTTGCGCGAGAGGGGAGAGTTAACTGGTACTCCTAAGGACATAGGTCCGCTGATCTTCGAGGCACAGAGAGATATTAAGGAAGAGTGTCAGCAGGAGATCATGGTAGCTCTGTGGAATATGTACGGTAAGGATCTGATCCGTAATGCTACGAAGGGATTACCTGAATGGTTCAAAGAGGAATTAGCTAAGGGGAATATCAATGTTTAAATCA
>ERZ869936.1623-NODE-1623-length-15499-cov-4.765022_pt1 | contig 15499 bp, 17 predicted proteins | sample MGYA00520876_ERZ869936 | MGnify/ENA primary metagenome ERZ869936 (study PRJEB32218, sample SAMN09650985) | biofilter metagenome | isolation source: enrty point of leading RO module | place: Saudi Arabia: Thuwal, RO plant located on Red Sea | collected 2016-02-17 ...
AGCTTTACTTCGCCATCTAGGCGTGGCAATAGTCGGTGGGCTACTTATTTATCTTGTCTGGTCACTCAATAGCACCTGGAGTCCTGATATGAGACTCTGGAAGGCTTTTGGTGGCGCTTCGTTCTTCTTGCTGTGGTTTGCAATATTCATTGGACCCGCAGCTAAGTTACTACCCGCCCTTAATGTGGTGCTTTCGTATCGACGTGAAGCTGGAGTCTGGTTTTTCTTAATTGCGCTCGTTCATGGCTATCTCATCCTCGATGGATGGGTGCGGTGGAGCGTTTGGGAGTTTTTCGGCTATCAATACATTGCAGAGATTGATACCTACTTGCGAGTAGAGTCTGGTTTTGGCCTCGCCAACCTCTTGGGCTTTGTTGCCTTAACGTTTGCTCTAGCACTCGCAGCTACTTCATTCGATAAAGCGGTAAATTGGCTTGGTATACAGTCATGGAAATGGCTGCACGGATTTGCGTACGTTGTTTTCTATCTCGGCGCAATACATGTCGTCTATTTTGCCTTTATCCATTACACTCCATCGCTTACAAGAGCTATGCAGGGTCTGCAAACCAACTATCCTGACAATCCACTCAAGTATTACTACCTGTTTATGCTCCTCAGTGTACTAGTGGTTCAGATACTTGCTTTCATCCAGACGGTCCGTCGTAATCGCAATACAAGTTGGTAACTGTATGTTATTTGAAACGCACATCACGGCTCATAAAGAAGTAGCTAAGGGTACTCACGAAGTGACACTCGGGCGTCCAACGTCATTTGTCTTCAAGGCGGGACAGTATACCCAAGTGGCTGTCCCAAAATTGACACACTCTGATCCGAAAGGCCGATCGAGACAATTCTCAATCGCCTCTTCGCCATACGACATGGACGAGATCAAGGTTGTCTTTAGAAACTCAGGTAGTGGCTTCAAGGAGACACTCCTACACACGTCAATTGGTGCTTCGGTGCAGATTGAACAAGCGGCGGGCAGTTTTCTCTTACCTCAAAAGGTTACCCGACCGCAGGTGTTTGTAGCTGGTGGTGTCGGGATTGCTCCGTTAATGAGTTACTTGCACCAAAGGATAGATGATGTGTGGGAACAACCCGTCACATTACTCTACGGTAATCAAAACCCTGAGAGCGCTGCATATTTAGGAGAATTAAAACAGATGAGCAAGCAACACCGTCAATTTTCCCTAGACAACATCTACAAGCGACCCACTCCCGGACTCTTTGCAAAGTTGGCTGAAAAGCATCAGGTTGCAGTGTGGTGGGTAGTTGGCCCACCTGGCATGGTGTCTGTGACGGTTAACGGTTTACATCTGGGAGGAATTTCGGCAGACAAGATTATGACTGAATCGTTTGATGGATATTAGCAGAAAGTATTAAATGTAAATTAATAACGTAATAAATCTGTATGGAATCATTATTTCCCCTAGGTATAGAACAATATCTCGTTGGTGGACTACTGGTTGGTTTAGGTATTTCTTTTGTCTATATTATGACCGGCTTAGTCTCAGGTGTTTCGACTGCCTTTACATCAACGTGGTCCTTTTTTTCACGAGATACAACATCTTTTTTCAGACGAGAAAAATTTCTCTCTTCACGAACCTGGCGTCTTTCTTTGGTCACTGGCTTGATGCTTGGTGCTCTTGTATATCTTGTTTTTATCAACGGAGGTGAATCGACAGTTACTTCACTTTCAATGACCAGACTGTTCTTTGGAGGGCTGTTGGTGGGGATAGGTACCCGCATGGCGGCAGGTTGTCCGTCTGGTCACGGTATATGTGGCAACGCTATGCTTGAGAAGACCTCGTTCATCTCTACTGTCACATTTTTATCAGTTGGTATTGTTGTTGCTTTGTTAACGCAATCAATTTTCTAAAACTTATGCATATGAATACTAAAAAACACATTGCAATCATCCTCGGAGGAACACTGTTTGGTTTTGGTTTGGCTTATTCAGGAGCAGCTGTGCCAGAAATCGTATTGTCCTTTTTGAGGCTTGAAGACTTTGGCTTAGTGTTGGTAATTGGTGGCGCGCTTCTAGTGACACTGATTACATTCCAGCTGATACCAAAATTATTGTCGAAACCTTTGCTGAACGGAACATTTGCCACTTCGTCTCGACTGTCAGTATCAAAATGGAATGTTATTGGTGCGGCAGTCTTTGGTGCCGGCTGGGGTATCTCAGGTCTTTGTCCAGGGACCTCATTCGCAGCCATTGGTATGGGTAACTGGCCGATACTTATTGGTATTATCGGTATGTTTATCGGAGCGTATGTATACGGAACACTTCGCAATAAAGGATTGACTGGAATTGAATAACATGGAACATAAACATACAGACAATCATTGTCATAGTCATGGCAGCCCGGGTATGGGACACGGGTCAGCAGGTACATTTCTAAAGCGGTTTTGGATCGTCACGTTTCTTTTGATTCCGCTTGTCTTTGCTAATGAGATGGTCATGAATGCACTTGGTCTTGATGCATATACTCTTAGCAAATGGATAGGTTTTGGTATCGCCACTATTATTTTCGGTTTCGCACTCATTTTCTTTGAGCACGCACTACATGAAATAAAGGCCCGAGCTTATGGCATGATGACTTTGGTTTCTATTGCGGTTGCAGCTGGATATTTGTTTTCAGTGGCAGCGACTTTTTTACCGTCACTTGAAGCTGATTTTTATTTGGAAATATCAACCTTGATTTGGGTGCTTCTATTTGGTCACTACTTAGAAGCAAAATCTGGTGCCGCAGCCGGTGACTCGTTGGCCGAAGTGGCTAAGCTTTTGCCGAAGCAAGCTCATAAGTTAATCAATGGTGTAGAAACTGATGTCGACATCAGTGATTTAGCTGATGGGGATTTGGTTCTTGTTAAACCTGGTGAGAAAATACCAGCTGACGGGATGATCATAGAAGGTTCAGCCAACGTTGATGAGGCACTGATCAGCGGTGAGTCAACTCCAGTACAGAAAAAAGCTAAAGATGAGGTGGTGGCAGGGTCAATTTGTCTTGACGGTTCACTTACTATCTCACTTACAAGAGTTGGTGAACATTCAACTATTGGTCAAATTCAAAATCTCATTGCTACTGCACAGCAAACCAAACCTAAGTCGCAACGACTGGCTGATAAAGCAGCGGGTATTCTTACGTTTGTAGCTGGTATTACTGCACTACTCACACTGCTTATTTGGACATTTGTGATTGGTCAACCATTTGTATTCGGGGCAACACTGGCAATCACAGTGCTGGTGATTGCGTGTCCACACGCACTAGGATTAGCTATTCCAACGGTCACTACCATCACTACTTCGTTGGCGGTGAAAAATGGATTCTTTATTAAGAACCTTGCTAAGCTTGAAGTTATTAAAAAAGCTGACTACGTAGTTTTTGATAAAACCGGCACATTAACTACAGGAGTATTTGGGGTTACTGATTTAGTGGCTGTGGGAGATGTTGCGGAAGATGAGGTGTTACGAATCGCTGCTTCACTTGAACAACATTCTTCTCACATTATTGGTGAATCAATTGTATCTCACGCTAAGGAACAGTCAGTTACAATGTCTGATATTTCAGCCTTTAAGAATGTTGCTGGTAAAGGCATTGTTGCTGAGATTGATGGTAAGAAATATGTGGCTGGTAACCGAGCCTTGATTGAATTCTTGGATATTTCGTTCACTAAAGCTGAATCTCCATATAATGAATTGATATCGAACGGCAAAACTACAATCTTTGTTGCTGATGAATCAACCGTGATTGGTCTAGTGGCTCTGTCTGACGCTATCAAGCCTGAGTCTTATGAAGCAGTAAAACGTTTGCATGAGCTTGATGTGAAGGTGGCTATGTTGACTGGTGACAATACGCAGGTGGCACAAAGTGTGGCAAAAGAACTTAATATCGACACGTTTTTTGCTGAGGTTTTGCCCGAAGACAAGTACGCTCATATTAAGGAATTACAGGAATCAGGATCAGTAATCTTGATGGTTGGTGATGGAGTCAACGATGCGCCTGCCCTAACGCAGGCAGATGCTGGGATTGCTATTGGAGCAGGAACTGATGTGGCGGTTGAGGCGGGAGATGTTGTCTTAACTCGAAACAATCCCGAGGATATTGTTCGACTTATTACGCTTTCACGAAAAGTGTATATAAAAATGATACAAAACCTTGTGTGGGCACTTGGGTATAACGTGATTGCTATCCCAGCCGCTGCCGGTGTGTTTGCCAGCCTCGGTTTCTTTTTACGGCCTGAGATTGGAGCATTTGTAATGAGTCTCTCAACGGTGATTGTGGTCGCTAATGCGATGTTGCTGAAGCGTATAGATTTAACGTAAGTCAAATAGTATAATCGATACATCCATATGGGACAAAAATTGGGTACATCAATAGTGACGCTACTATTTCTTGGAGCTATGTTCGGGGGTCTTTTTCACATGGCGGGAATGGAAATGAGTGGTGGGATGACTGACTGTCCATACATGTCTCAACAAGAAACAATTTGTGCTATGAGCGTGTCTGAGCACTTGGGTGCCTGGCAGTCCACTTTTACATCTATCGCACCAACTCTGTTTACAATCCTAGGGCTGCTGTTTGTAGCTGTCGCAGTAGCTCAAATTGCACCGAATTTATTACGGAAAGTTAGACTAGCGTTAATCCGTTTATCGAGCACACAGTCAAGCAGTCGTGATTTCAATTTTGTAGCCAGACCGCTACAAGAACTATTCTCTAGCGGCATCCTACACCCCAAACTCTTCTAGCTAATAAAAACAGCAGAGCATTCTGCATTTATTAGCTTAGAAATATGTATGAATAAAAAATTAATCCTTGGAGCAATACTGTTTGTTCCAACAGTATCGTTCGCGCACGATAGCGAACATGTAACGACAGCGTGGTATCAAAATCCATTAGTGCTCACGTTAACTGTTTTAACAGTTATTGCTCTTGGCACACTCTGCTACGGGTGGGTATCGAAAAGAAAAAACTTACAGATAGTACCTGCAGTGGCTCTCGTAGTAATCGCTGTCACCAGTTTCGCTATGTTTAGCCAACCAGTTGATACTTATGAACCAGAATTAGCAATGGCTGATTTTGGCACTGGCCAAACAGTCACGTTGTATAAAAGTCCAAATTGTGGCTGCTGTAGTGGTCACGCTAAAGCACTCGAAGAAGCAGGCTTTGCTGTTAACATAGTTGAAACAGACGAGCTTGATCAAATTAAAAGTGAACAAAATATTCCACCTACAGGCGCAAGTTGTCACACGTCAGTCATTGATGACTACGTTGTAGAAGGTCACGTGCCGTTAGAAGCCATTGAAAAACTCTTAACTGAAAAACCAGACGTAGCAGGTATAGGGCTTCCCGGTATGCCAATCGGAACCCCAGGTATGCCAGGTAGAAAGACTGCACCGTATGAAGTCTATCAATTGACTAAAGATGGCGAAATGTCGCCGTACATGACGATTTAACAAAATAGATCATGAAAAATCAAACAATTATAATCGTTGTGCTTATTACAGGTGCCCTGATTGGTGGTGGTATGTGGGCCTATAACGCAAACACCATACCTACCATGATGAACATGGACAGTATGATGATGGAACAAGAAATTGACAAAGAAGATAACTTATCAGTCCTGCATGATAGTAACGTAAGTGATGTACGCCCAACCGAAGTCGTTGAACTGAAAGACGGTGATACCTTTAATCTCACAGCGTCTATCGTACAGCAAGAAGTAGGTAATCGAACAGTGAAGCGACTGGCATATAACGGTCAAATTCCTGGACCAATTCTTAAAGTGGAAAAGGGTTCAGAGGTGACCGTGAACTTCACGAATAACATCGATATGGAAACGTCGCTCCACTCACACGGTTTGCGAGGAGACTGGCAGATGGATGGTGCAGTGCCGATCACTCCACCAGTAGAAATTGGCGAGACGTTTAGCTATCAACTCGAATTTCCTGACACTGGGGTCTTCTGGTATCACCCGCATGTTCGTGAGGACTACCAGCAAGACATGGGCCTCTATGGCAACATGATTGTTGAAGAAGATGGATATTGGAACGAAGTAGACCAAGAGGAGTATCTCATCATTGATGATCTTCTTGAAGACGGTGAATATAATCGTGCAATGGTCACTAATACACTGATGGGTCGTTTTGGTGACACTTTGCTCATTAATGATACAGAAGACTACGAACTCACGGTCAATCAAGGAGAAATTACTCGTGCGTTTATCACTAATGTAGCGAATACTAGAACCTTTGAGCTTGAATTTGAAGGAGCTGAGATGAAGCTAGTTGGTGGTGACTTAGGGCGTATTGAGCAGGAGGAAATGATTGAACATCAAATCATCGCTCCAGCGGAACGATACATCATTGAACTCTACTATGATACTCCAGGCACATACGCCATTGACCACCGTGGTGAATCAATCGGAACAGTGACTGTGCAGCCGTCAGGTACAAACCAACAAGCTGAATTCTCGCAATTGCGGTCAAATGCTGGTGATTATGCAGAACTTCGAGCAAACACGTCAGCGTTGCTAGCAAAAGCACCAGACAAGAATCTTCGACTTGATATCGAAATGAAAGGTATGGGTGGTATGCAAATGATGCAGCAGATGATGGGAGGAGATTCTGACGGTGAAACCGTAAACCTTATGGGGATGGAAATGAACCGTGAGCAAGCTATTGAGCATTGTCAGATGATGCCAGGTATGGCTGGCTGCGAACCGTTCCTAAACGCTGAAGAAGAGTCAGATAGCATGGGAGGGATGGTGATGGGAGGAGATGAAGAACATAGTGAAGATGGAATTGAATGGGAAGATGATATGGCTATGATGAACAATATGAGTAACGACGAGATGATGGAATGGGTCATTGAAGACACTGATACTGGTGCTAAGAATGACGAGATCGACTGGTCGTTTGAGACTGGTGATTTGGTGAAGGTGCGTGTATACAATGATGAAAATGGCATGCACCCAATGCAACACCCACTCCACTTCCACGGACAACGTTTTGTTGTGTTGGCTACTGACGATGAACTTAACGAAAACATGCAGTGGAAAGATACTGTGTTGATTCCTAAGGGACAGACAGTAGATCTACTGGTCGACATGAGCAACCCAGGTAAATGGATGGCGCATTGTCACATTGCTGAACACCTGCACTCAGGGATGATGTTTAACTTTGAAGTGAAATAGTCATTCACTTCTCATCCAAAAACAGCCTCAAATGCGGCTGTTTTTGTATGCTTCTCGTGCTAGCACGAATTGGTGATCCCACGGGGAATCGAACCCCGATTTCCAGGATGAAAACCTGGCGTCCTAGCCGTTAGACGATGGGACCGGACTGGCCTTAAGGCCGGTCCGGTCCCATCGAAGCGACGGCGTGGACAACCTTAAAACGTGGGCAAAATCATAACAAATATTATGAAAATTGCTAGGGCATAAAGTAACCCGGACCTATTCGGTCCGGGTTGAAGTATGGTACGGGCGCTGGTTTTCCCAGAAGGTATTGTGCTGGTTGACGAGCTCTAGTTTTTTCAAGTGTCTCTCGAGTCCCTTTGGAGCGACTCCTTTGGGTAGCTCGAAGAATCGGTTGATGTCTTTACAGAGAAACGTCGCCGCCAGTTGTTCTAAAACCGACACAGGCACTTTGTTGCCCGGACTGAAATAGTTGTGCAGCTGCTTGTTTCCTTGGTTGATCTGACGCATGATGCGGTATCTGGCCAAGTTATATTTTTTAGTCAAATACATAAGCGTTTCAAGGCAGAGTCTGAGCTGGACATCTGTTGCATACATCGTTTCAGCCGGTGAGCTTTGTGCTGTAGGTTCTGTGGCCACGACATCCTCAAACGGATTGGGTGCCAAGCTGACCCCGTGCAGTCCTTTATGTGTCATCTAAATACCTCCGATGTCTTCTGTCAAAAACGTAGCATATTGCTGCTGATTTTTCTATCGTTCAGGAGGGGTGGTTATTGACACAGCGCACGGATGTCAGCCAGGATTTCAATCGCGTGATTGGCCGGGTCCACCTTCGGGTAGACCTTCACGATACGATGTTCGGCATCAAGGAGATAGGAGACGCGCATAATGCCATCATATTTCTTCCCAAACATCGACTTCTCACCCCAGGCCTGGTAGGCAGCAATCATCTCAGTTGTTTCATCAGCGAGAAGGGTAAACGGCAGGTTGTACTTCTCGGCAAACTTCTTATGCGAAGCCGGGGAGTCTTTGCTCACACCCAGTACCCGCACGCCGAGGTCTTCAAAATCATCGTAAGTCTCGGTAATCAAGCAGGCCTCTTTGGTGCAGCCTGGCGTATCGTCTTTGGGGTAAAAATAAATCAACGTCCACTCGCTTGGGACGGAATCGAGTGTTTGGGTATTGCCGTCTTGGTCCGGCAGGGAAAAGTCCGGCGCTTTGTTTCCTGTTTCTAACATGGCTCTATTATTGCATATCCTGCGGTGAGATATTGGCCTTTGCTCGAACCGTCTAGCAAATTTGCTACACTTTTATAGATGTTCCTGACGTTCGTTTTTCAGACTGTGTTTGTGGTTGCGCTCATTGCAATGAGTTTTCAGTTGTATTTCAGTCCCGGGCACTGGGCGTTCATTAGCGGGGTCAACTTGATATTTCACGAGGCAGGGCACGTTATCTTTTCACTCTTTGGACAGTTCATGTATGTACTTGGCGGCACGATTGGTGAGCTGCTGATTCCGACGGTCGTTGCTGGACATTTCTTCCTCAAGCGCCAACTTTTCTCACTGGGCTTTGCCCTCTGGTGGCTCTCGACCGCTCTCTTAAATGTCGGGATCTACGCCGCTGACGCCAAGGAGAGGGCGCTTCCACTCATCACCGGTGATGAGAGCACGCACGACTGGATGTATCTGTTGCTCGAGACGAACCTGATTCGTTACGACAATATCATCGGCGGCATCTTCATCACTGCCAGTGTTTTTGTGTTCCTTGGGGCACTCATGGTATTCTCTAAGTGCCTTCGGCACAATCATTATCTATGGAAACAGACAAGCTCCGCGAATTCTTAGAGACCCAGCATATTCTACAGATCGCACCGGCTGCCGGCGATCCTTGGATCGCCAATGTACTGTTCGTGAATGACGGCCCCACGAAGCTCTATTTTGTTGGTAATAGGGAGCGTCTCTATGCCCAACTGCTCTTGAAGGATCCGCGACTGGCTTTTGCGACCGCTTGGACGGCTGAGAATGACCACCTCAACCGTAAGGGCGTTCAAGGAGTCGGACAAGCGTACGTCCTTGAGGATCCGGTCGAGATACGTTCGGTCATTGAGCTTTATAACAAAACCTTTGCTGATTTTACGGACCAAGTGACCGAAGACAAGATCCGTTTTGATGATACAGGCAGTTGTATCTGGGGTATCAAGGCCGAGTTCATCAAGTTCTGGAACGATGAGCTCTACGGTCTTAATGGCTCAAAGAAGTTCGCCTTTTGATGATATGAAGTTTAAGAAGGTCGACGAACGATACATACTGAAGATTGAGAAAGGGGAGTTGGTCCATGAGGCCATCACTCAATTTTGTAATGAACACGACATTAAAAATGCGGCCTTACAAGGCATCGGTGCGGTGGAGTGGGTGCGGTGCGGTTATTACGATTTGCCCAATAAGGACTATTTATTCAGAGAGTACGATGAGATTGTAGAGGTCACGAGCTATCTAGGTAATATGATGCAAAAAGGAAACGGTTTGTTTGTGCACGCTCACGGCACCTTCAGCAACCTCAAGAACGAAGTGTTCGGTGGTCATGTTGATGAGATGCGTGTTGGGGTGGTGCTCGAAGTGATTCTCACGCCACTCTCTAGCACCATTGCCCGTACCTTTGATGATGATATCGGCCTTTATCTGATGGACCTTTAATACAGTATGAAGTTATTGACCCTGAATATTGAAGGCCAGCGACACTACGAGCGAGTACGAGCACTACTGGTGGCCGAGCAAGCTGATGTCCTGTGTCTACAGGAAGTGCCAGAAGATCTTCTCCCACAACTGCAAGCTCTTGGTTATCAGGTCAGCAAAGCACTTCGTTGTGTCAAAGCTCAAGACGGTGAGCGGTACAACGACTACGTGGTGTTTGCGAGTAAAGCGCCACATGAAGCACAGGTGTATGCGTATTACGAACACTCGGGTGAACCTGATGATGTATACGATGCTGAGCTCGGACGGCGACATAATCACCAGGTGGTAGTGGTCGGGACGGTACTCGTGGCAGGAGAAGAATTTGTAGTCGCAACCACCCACGCCACCTGGACACCCGATGGCATGCCGACACCCGCCCAGACTCAAGACATTGCTGCGTTGGTGGCGTACTCAGCGCAACTTCCGCCGCATATCTTGTGTGGTGACATGAATATTCCGCGACATAAAAATAAACTGTATGACACACTGTGCGAGTCATACGCTGACGTGGTGCCAGCAGAGAGTAAAACCAGTTTGGATGCATCACATCACCGCATCATGCAAGATGCAACCCAGGCGCACATCGTCGATGAGTTCATGGTGGATTATATTTTTACGCAAACACCGTACGTCGTGTCCGGGGTACGACAGGTATTTGATGTCAGCGACCACGCCGCTACCGTTGCAGAAATCACTCGTCGGTAAGGGAGAAAATGTAAAATGCAGTCAACAGACTTTTGCACTGGGTTTTGCCCAGAGTTACCCCAGGGGATATCTGCAGGGTTATACATGACTTACACACAGCTTTATCCACAGGGGGTCAAAATACACATATTTTAAGCCAGATTGTAAAGTTCCTCACAGAGAGTCAGTTGACCCTTGACGGGAAATGTGGGTCTGTCAAACTAGTAGTGAAGCATGTGTGTGGTGTTTATCTCCAAATACTAATGTTTCCCATTAGAGGAACGAGGGCACATGTTTCATAAAGCTCTACGTTGTACAGCAAAGGGCCCCGCAGGGGGCCTTTTGCGGTGGTGAGCTTTCAGAGCTTTATGAGACAAAGTAATCCTTACCCCACGCACTTTTGGCAAATTAAATTTGCACCCAGACACTTGATTGAGAACCCATGCAGTGAACAAATTACTGTTCGGTCCTTGTATCATGTGGTAATTGTCAAGACCAGGATACTCAAACAATCTAGGTGAAGTGATGAAATCAAACAATTCGTACGCAACGCTCCCGGTCGAACCGGCGATTGTGTGGAGTTTTTTGACGTGGTAACGAGGTCCAATCTCTGGAAAAAGATACGTAGACAGCCAATTAAACCCAGTCTCGGGCGGCAGGTAGTCTTTGAAGATAAGCTTATGGAGCCGCTTTGAGTGATGTTCTGTCTCAAACCCGAGTAGTTCGTAACGTGCCTGCAGGTCATGATGCGTCAACACAAAGTACGTATGCACAAAGAATGGTATAGGAAGAGGCATCGGTGATGCGTACACCGATACTGAATACTCGTCACGAGCAGTCATGCGTGTTATTTAGTCTTCAGGTTGACGTAGATGTCTTCCAGAGCGCGGACCGCATCTCCAGCTGAGATGTTGTTTTGGTGGTAGCGAACATCAGTACAGTCACCAGCCGCCCAAATACCTGGGACGTTGGTTTGTTGTGTCCACGGGTCAATCTTGATGCGCTTGTAGTCATCGAGCTCAACAATGTTGGCGGCAAAGTCAGTGTTTGGCACCATACCAATCTCCACGAAGATACCACCGACTTCAAGCGTTTGTTCTTCTCCGTCTTCACCAACTTTGTATTTCAGTCCGGTGACAAAGTTTTCTCCGATAACCTCAAGAGTTTGCGCATTCAGAATCCCGGTCATCTTGTCGTTGCCAAGTACTTTCTCAACGGTTACTGGGTCAGCTTTGTACTGGTCACCACGATGCAGCAAGGTCACACTATTACAGTAGGCGGTGAGCTGCGCAGCGGTTTCAAAACCAGCGTTACCGCCACCAATGACGACAACATCTTTGCCGGCAAAGAGTGGACCATCGCAGGTGGCACAATAGGTGAGGCCTTTGTGTTCAAACTCGTCAGCCCCTGGGACACCAAGTTTGCGACGACCTGAACCAGCGGCAATTAGTACGGTTTTGGTGGTCACTGGCTCACCCTCACTACGATGAACGACAAAATGTCCGTCAGCTTTTTCGATATTGGTAACGGTGGCGTTCTCGTGAATGTGTACAAAGTCACCAGCGTAGGTCTTGAGGTGTTCCTCGAGCGTCTTGGCCAGATCGTCACCACTAATCGATGGCGTACCAATCCAGTTTTGAATATCAGGCGACACTTTACTTTGACCACCCCACTCACCGGTGATGAGGAGCGTATTCAGTTGCTTGCGAGAGGCGTAGACACCTGCCGCTGTTCCAGCCGGACCACCGCCGACGATTACCAAGTCATACATCATAGTTACGTAATATAGGATTCAATTGCGTTAATGGTCGATATTATACCATCATCAATTAGACAAATCCCGCCGTGAGGTAGGATTTGTCTGTTATAGATTTTCAGAGTCAGCTATTTAAGTTTTGGAGAAAGAGTAAAGCCGGCACAGGGGTCAGGTTTCTAATTCGCTGACGCTCATAAGAACCTCCTCCCCGGCCTCGCGGTCACAGCATTATGAATAGCTGTGACATCGCTCCGGCTCGCCGTCCCTTCAAAACTTATTTAAGTTTTGACCTTCTAAGGAAGGCTGGGACGGCGCCCCAATCCTCATCATCTTCTTCGTCGATGGGATCAACTGGCTTCGGGTCAGCTTTTGAAGTTGCCTCTTTAGCGGCTACTGGCTTCTTTTCGTCCTCAGACGGTGCTTCGGTTCTCTTTGGCGTCGAAAGGGAATTGAAGATACGTCCGCGTGTATCACTCTCACCAGCAGTGGCGACTGATTCGCTCACCGTGTCGCGAGAGGCGGGGCGAACGATTGAGTGTGAGTGCTCATTATCAACTTCCGGGAACCCAGTCGCGATAACAGTAATCTTCACCTCGTTCTTCTTAAGTTTCTCGTCCTTGATGGCGCCGAAGATGACCTTGGCGTGAGGGTCGATAGATTCAGTGATGACTCGTGCGGCCTCTTGAATTTCGAGCATGCCGAGGTCATCCCCGCCAGCGATGGCAAAGAGGACACCCTTAGCACCCGTAATAGACACTTCAAGAAGCGGTGAGTTAATGGCTGCTTGGGCCGCCTCCTCTGAACGCTTCTCACCAGATGAGAGACCAATACCCATGAGCGCTGAACCAGCGTTTTCCATAACTCCACGAATGTCAGCGAAGTCAACGTTAATGATACCTGGCATAGTGATGAGGTCAGAGATGCCCTCAACCGCTTGTTTAAGAATATCGTCACACATAGCAAACGCACTCTGAATCGATGTCTCGCGGTCGACGATAGCGAGTAGGCGATCGTTCGGGATCGTGATGAGTGCGTCGACTTCTTTCTTCAGCGCTTCAATACCCTGCATCGCCAGACGCATGCGCTCCTGTCCTTCAAAGAGGAACGGCTTGGTGACCACACCAACGGTGAGTGCACCACTTTCGCGAGCAATTTTAGCGACCACAGGAGCAGCACCAGTACCGGTACCACCACCCATACCACAAGTGACAAAGATCATGTCTGAACCCTTGAGAGAATTGGCGATTTCTTCGCGTGTTTCCTCAGCCGCGCGCTGACCAACTGAAGGGTCACCACCAGCACCGAGACCTCGGGTGAGGTTCTTACCAATATGAATCTTCTTCTTGGCACCAGAATGGTGCAAGTCCTGAGCGTCAGTGTTTACTGAGATAAACTCAACGCCGCGGATTTTGTTGGCGATCATGTGATTGACCGCATTACAGCCGGAACCTCCAACCCCAGCCACTCGAATTCGTGCGAAACTCTCTACGTCCGACTTAATTTGTTCCATAATGATTATTACTTACTACCTCCTCGCGTAACGACACGCGAAATGTAAACGTAGCACTATCATACACGTGATAAAAAATCCTGTCACGATATTGACAAGATTGAGAGTCGTGTGATTTTAAAATCGGGGTATCAAGGCAAAAATTGGCTAATCCATTTCAGGAAACCATTTGAGGCCGGCTTGCTGATACCGATGTGGTGTTCGTCATGTTCACCGCTGGCTCCCCAGATACAAAGACCGTAAGCGACGGCCCATGAGGCGTCCTTTACCTTGCCATTCTGGCCTGGGTCGAGGGTGGCGATACGAGATGGGAGACGCAGCGTGGCGCGAGCGAGGTCTTGAATAGTCGCGACCCCTGAGCCACCGCCAGTGATGATGACACCGGCTGGTAGCAAACCGTCGCGCTTGAGGATTTTCAAGTGCGCATCGATGAGTTCAAAGATATCAGTTAGTCGGGCTGAGATAATCTCATCGAGTTTGCGCTTGGAGTACGTTGCACTCGTCAGGTTGCCGCGCTTGATGCGTTCGGCTTCCTCAAGCGGAATCTTTAGACCAAGCGCAATGTCGTTGGTGATGTCGTTACTCCCGAGCGGGAAGACCTTCACCGAGATAGGGCTGCCGTCCTCAAAGACGACAATCGAGACGGTCTCGGCGCCGATGTTAGCTAGCACACAACCGGCGCGCTTTTGCGCTTTGGTAGCCATGACGAGACTGCCAGCCAATGGTGAGGCCATGATGTCCTCAATCGTGATACCAGTGCTTTCAACCGCACCAACCAAATCATTGAGGTGTTGCTCGAAGGTAGTGATGAAGAGAGTTTCGACTTCAATCTTGGTACCTTTCATACCTTGTGGTCGGCCGAGTACTTTCTGGCCGTCAACAAAGAAGGTGAGGGGAATGGCGTGGAGTATCTTGCGGTTCGGGAGCTGTTCAATAATATTCTCCTCGCTGTTTTGAATAACCTTGTCGATATCGACATTTGTAATCTCAGAGTCAGCTCGTGAGGTGATAGCCTCGCCTCGTGAGCGCATTTCATCAAGACCGATGCCGCCCATCGAAAGGTAGGCCCGCTTAATCTCGAGTCCGGCTGATTTCTCAGCTTGCATGACGGCGCTGCGTACACTGCGAACTACGTCGCTCTCATTAATAATGTAGCCATTGCGCAGGCCACGACTCTCAGCGTAGCCGGTACCAATAATCTGCGGCATAGCTCCGGCTTTCTTATCTTTGCCACGTTTAACGACCACCACCTTAACTTGGTAGGTACCCACGTCAATTCCAGCGACAATGTCGGAGCTCATAGTGTGAAAAATATACCACGCGAGCGTGGTGAAAGATTAGCGAAGCTGGTATTTCTGTAGATACCGGGCTTCTGCTTTCTCCATTGTATCGCCGTGAGCCATGCCTTTCAAATGAAGAAGTGCGTGGATAAAGAGAAATCCCACGTATCCTCTCGGTGAGAGTTCGTAGCGGTGACACTGTCGCTTAGCAACCGCCGGCGTGATGAACACCTCGCCCGTTTGTTCATCAAGGGGGAAGGAGAGGACATTCGGAACGTACGTCTTCTCCCGATACTGCTCATTGAGCGCTTTGGCTCGCGTTGTACCAACAAAC
>ERZ869936.1624-NODE-1624-length-15497-cov-5.520917_pt1 | contig 15497 bp, 8 predicted proteins | sample MGYA00520876_ERZ869936 | MGnify/ENA primary metagenome ERZ869936 (study PRJEB32218, sample SAMN09650985) | biofilter metagenome | isolation source: enrty point of leading RO module | place: Saudi Arabia: Thuwal, RO plant located on Red Sea | collected 2016-02-17 ...
CGTGGAGCAGGATGTTCTCGGGCTTGATGTCGCGGTGGATCACCCCGTGGCGGTGCGCGTAGTCCAGCGCGTCGGCCACCTCGCGACTGATCCGCACCGCCTCGTCAATGCCGAACTGCGTCTCGCGGTTGAGCTTCTCGCGGATCGTCTCGCCCTCGATGTAGGGCATGACGTAGTAGAGCTGCCCACCAGCTTCGCCCGAGTCAAACAGCGGCAGGATGTGCGGGTGGCTCAGCGCCGCGGTGGTCTTGATCTCCTGCACGAACCGCTCGGCGCCCAGCACGGCGGCGAGCTCGGGGCGGAGCACCTTGATGGCCACCCGGCGGTCGTGCTTGAGGTCCTGTGCCAGGTACACCGTCGCCATCCCGCCGGCCCCGAGCTCGCGCTCGAGGCGGTAGCGGTCGGTGAGCGCGGCGGCCAGACGGTCGAGGGATTCAGCCACCGACGCCCACGCCAGATATCACGTACAAGTCGCGCCTCGACTCGTCGATCGAGCAGATCACCCGTGAGCCATCGCGTGAGAGCGTCGCCGCGTGCTGAAGTTCACACTCGACCGGCAGGTTGAGCAGCCGTTCCTCGGTGCCACCGTCCGCGCGCATCCGAAAGAGCGCCATCCCCGGGTAGTCGGTCTGTCCGCCCGCCCGGATGAAGTAGACCCGGTCGCCCACCCATCCGATCACGTACCACGTGTCGTCGGCGAGGTGGCGCAATTCGCCGGTCTCGACATTGGCGATCCAGGTGTCGACCTCGGAGGTGATCGCCACGAGCGGCCACCGGTCACCGATCGCGACGGCCTCCCAGGCAAACTCACACTGGGTGCCGCACTGCAGGGTGACCGTCCGGGCGCTTTCCGCTGCGACATCCACGACGAGCATCTTGTCGGAGCTCGTCGCGGTCATTCCGGCGAGGAACCGGTCGTCGGCCGACCACGCGAAGAACGACGGTTCTTCGGGGAGGGGTATTCGCCGGGTTCGTCCCGACGCGAGGTCGTACAGGACCAGGGAGAAGTTGGTGCCCTGACCCTCGACCGAGGCGAGGGTCCCGCCATCGGTCGAGACGGAGTTCCCGAACCGCGCCCCCGGGTGCGGGCGCTGCACCACAGGGCGCGTGGCGCCGTCGCGGTCGAAGTGCCGCGCCTCCATGCCGGCTTGGCTCCGCTGGACGCCGATCACCCCGCCGTCGGGATGGAACAGCCCCACCTCCCAGCGGCCGGTTCCCTGCGTCACCATCCGCGAGGGGTTGTCTTCGACCGTCGGGGTCCGGTCGAGCGTGAACTCGCGCAGGTTGTAGACATCGGTCCCGGCCACGTAGACGATCCGGCTGCCGTCACGGCTCAGGGCGACCTCCTTCGCCGCCAGCCGCGGGTAGATCAGCCGGGGCTCGCCGGTGACGCGACCCGCGCCGGGATCGAACGCGACCTGCAGGACGTCCACCACGTTGTCACCGAGCGTGCGCGCCATGGTCAGCCGCCGGGCACCGGCGCTCCACCCGATCGGGACCATGTCGGGCCACTGCGCGATGACTCGCACCGCATCGGGTGCACCGACCGCGGCAATGCCCCCAACCTGCTGGCCATCGGGAGTCGTTCCCTGGTAGGCGAGCCACGCGCCGTCCCGTGACGGCCGGATGAACTCCTCGTTGGTGGTACTGAGTCCCGGAATCGCGAAGGTGCCGGGGCCCTCGAGCTGCGTGCCCACCGCGCGCACGGCACCGGGATCGCTGCCGAGGTACAGGGTGTTCTGGCGCCCCACCACCAGCCACGTCCCATTGTCGAGCAGCCTGACTCGCGACCCGCTGAGCGAGAAAATGTTTGACAGCCGCAGTTCCTCGCGGGTCGCTCCCCCGAGCCGGGGCACGCTGAAGATGCGGTTGTTGTACGGGAACGCCGTCAACAGCAGTCGTGCGCCGTCGGGCGACCATTGGAGCGCATCAAGCACGGTTCCCGACGGGGCAGTATAGAGCACCTGCGACCCACCGCCGTCGAGGTCGAACAGGACGACACGGACCCGATCGGGCGTGAGGTATGCCACCGTCCGGTCGTCGGGTGCCACGGCGAACGTGCCCACGTCGCCGACGAACGACACCTGGCGCCCCGGCTCCAGCTGGGTGGGCGCTGACGCGGGCACATCACCACCAAGACCACCGATGAGAAAGAACCCGACCAACGCCAGCGCTCCGACTCCCACTCCACCGAGGATCGGCTTCCACGGCACCGACATGCCGGCACCCGCGGGCGCCAGCGCCTTGTCGAGTGCCGCGGAGAACTCCGCCGCGCCTCGGTACCGATCGGCCGGGATCTTGGCGAGCGACTTGGCCACCGCCGCGTCGAGCGCCACCGGCACGGTGCTCCGGATCGTGCGGACCATCGTCGGGCGCTCGGTCATCAGCTTGGCGATCATCGCCTGGGCGGTCGCCCCCGTGACCGGCGGCTCGCCGGTGAGCATCTCGTAGAGCACCGCACCGAGCGAGTAGATGTCGCTCCGCGCGTCGAGGGCCCGGTCGCCGGTCGCCTGCTCGGGCGACATGTACTGCGGCGTGCCCAGCGACAGCCCGGTCTCGGTGAGCCGGTTGCCGCCGGCCTCCTTCACGGCGAGCGCGATGCCGAAGTCGGCCAGCATCACCTCGCCCTCCTGGAACATGATGTTCTCGGGCTTGATGTCGCGGTGCACCACCCCCTGCCGGTGCGCATACTCCAGCGCCGAGGCCACCTGCTTGGCGATCGTGACCGACTCCTCGATGCCGAGCTGCGTCTCCTGCGCGAGCTTGTCGCGGAGCGTCCCGCCGCGCACGTACGGCAGCACGTAGAACAGGAACCCCTCGGCGACGCCCGAATCGATCAGCGTGAGGATGTGCGGGTGGTCGAGCCCGGCGGAGATCTTGATCTCGGAGAGGAACCGGTCCTGTCCCAGCACCGCGCCCAGGTCGGGACGGAGGATCTTGAGGGCGACCTGGCGGTCGTGCTTGAGGTCGTGCGCGAGGTACACCGTCGCCAGCCCGCCGGCCCCGGGCTCGGGCTGGATGCGGTAGCGACCAGTGAGTGCCGTCTTGAGGGCGTCGGTGATCACCCGGACCCTCCCGCGTGCTGGCGAGTGGACCGGGACGTGGCGCGGGGAGCAGCGGGATCGGTCACGCGTCGTCCTCGGTGAGGGAGAGAGGACCGCCGGAGGATCAATCCCAAAAAGTACCCCGGGAGGCGGAGAGTGCCACCCATCCCGGGCGTCTTGACGGACCGGAACATTTGCCCGTGAGGGAGCCGACCGGTAGCTTCAGCCGCCCGTTCTCCCAGGACCTCACAATCCGGTTCCTCTCCCGCTCCCGGCCATCGTCCCGGGCGAGCTCGCGCGGTGCCCTCGTCGCCCTCGCCGCCCTGCTCGCGGCATGCGGCCCCGGCGAGCCGCCGCCCGGGCCCGTCATCGGCCTGATGACGGTCGCCTCCACCGCGCCGCTCGACGACGCGCGGGACGGCTTCCTGCAGGCGCTCGCCGACTCGGGCTTCATCCCAGGCGAGACCTTCACGCTCCTCGACCGCAACGCGCAGGGCGACATCCCCGCCCTGTCGCTGATCGCCAACGAGTTCGTGCAGCAGCGCGTCACCCACGTGGCGACGATCTCGTCGATCGCCACCCAGAGCGCGATCAAGGTGATCACCGATCGCCCGGTGGTGTTCGGGGCGGTGTCGAACCCCTACATCATCGGCGCGGGGACGTCGGCCGCGGTGCATCGCCCGAACGTGACCGGCGCCGAGTCGCCGATCCCGGTGGACTCCACGCTCGCGCTGGGGCTCGAGGTGTTCCCCGCGATCCGGACCTGGGGGACCCTATTCGACCCGAGCGACCCGTTCGCCGAGTTCTACCTGGAGATGGCGCGCCGGGGGGCGGAACGACTGGGCGTGCGCTTCGTGTCGGTGGCGTGCACCTCACCGTCCGACATCGTGACCGGCGTGCATGCGCTGGCGAGCCAGGGCGTGCAGGGAATCATGCAGATCCCGAGCGTGATGATCGGCGGCGGCATGCCGGCGCTCGTCAAGGCGGCGCGCGAGATCGGCGTCCCGGTGATCTCCGCCACGCCGGCCTTCGACGGACCGCCGCTCGGGCTGGGGATCTCGTTCTACGACAACGGCTACGCGATGGGGCTGGTGATGCTCCGCGTGCTGCGCGGCGAGGATCCGGCCACCATTCCGTTCGTCACGAAGGTGACGCCGCGGGTGAGCGTCGATCTCGCATCGGCCAGGGCATTCAACATCACCATCCCGCCGAACGTGCTGGCGCGCGCGAACATGGTGAATCCGGTTGAGGGAGGCAGCGCGGTCGGCGCAGCGCCAGCCGCCAGCGCGCCCACGATTCCCGGCGGCTCGCCCTGGGCACTCTGGCTCTCGACGGTGGCGCAGGGCCTCGCCTTCGTGGCGCTCGCGTGGGGGGTGTACCTCTCCTCGCGCGTGCTCCGCTATCCCGACATCACGCCCGAGGGCTCGCTGCCGCTCGGCGGGGCAGTCGCGGCCACGCTGATCGTGTCCGGCATGTCGCCCGTGCTTGCAACCCTCGCCGCCTTCCTCGCCGGGATGCTGGCGGGCTATGTCACCGGTGCGCTGCACACGCGGTTCCGCATCGCTGACCTGCTGACCGGGATCCTGGTGATGACGGCGCTCTACTCGGTCAACCTCCGCATCATGGGGCGCTCGAACGTCTCGCTGCTCGACCGCGACACGCTGGCGAGCGGCCTGCACGCCATCGTGCCCGCGACCGCCGGCTGGGGGTCCGACGTGACCTTCGCCACCATCTTCGCGGTGGTCGTGCTCCTGCTCGGCGTGCTGCTGGCGTGGTACCTCCGCACCGACTTCGGGATGGCGATGCGCGCCGTGGGCGACAACAGCGCGATGATCACGGCACAGGGCGTGGATCCGCGGCGGATGGTCGAGCTCGGGCTCGCACTCGCCAACGGCTGCATCGCGTTCTCCGGCGCGCTGATCGCCCAGTACCAGGGCTTCGCCGATGTGGGGATGGGCGTGGGCGCCCTGGTCACCGGGATGGCGGCGGTGATCATGGGCGAGACGCTGATGCACCGGCGCTGGGGCCTCGCCGCGAACATCGCGATGGTGGCGTTCGGGGCCATCCTCTTCCGGACGCTCGTCGCACTCGCGCTCCGTGCCGGCCTCAACCCGATCGACCTCAAGTTGGCGACCGCGGTGTTCGTGCTCGTGGCGCTGGCGCTGCCGCGCGTGCGCGCGTGGATGCGGTTGCCGGGGATGGCGCGATGATCACCATTCGGCGGCTGGACAAGACCTTCCGGCAGCCCGGCGGCGAGTCGTCGCACGCGCTCCGCGACGTGTCGCTCACGATTCCCGAGGGCCAGTTCGTCACCGTGATCGGCAGCAACGGGTCGGGCAAGTCCACCATCCTCAACGCGATCGCGGGGGTCTTCCTCCCCGACAACGGGTCGATCCACATCGCCGGCACCGATGTCGGGGCCCTGCCGGAGCACCGGCGCGCCGGACAGATCGGCCGGGTGTTCCAGGATCCCTTCAAGGGGACCTGTCCCTCCATGACGGTGGCGGAGAACCTGCGCATGGCCGAGCTGCGCGGCCTGCGGCGACGGCTCTGGCGCGGACTCGACCGCACCTCGCGCGAGCGTTACCGTGCCCTGCTCGCGTCGCTCCGGATGCGGCTCGAGGGACGGCTCGACTCGGCGATGGGGGCGCTGTCGGGTGGCCAGCGTCAGGCGATCACCCTGTTGATGGCGACACTGCGGCGCCCCGATGTGCTGCTGCTCGATGAGCACACCGCCGCGCTCGACCCGCGGGCGGCACAGCAGGTGATGGCACTCACCGACGAGACGGTGCGCGGCAAGGCGCTCACCACGCTGATGGTCACGCACAGCATGGAGCAGGCGGTACGGTTCGGCGATCGGACCGTGATGATGCACCGCGGCGAGATCGTGGCCGACCTCTCGGCCGTGGAGCGTCAGGGCGTGTCGGAGGCCGACCTGCTGCAGCGCTTTGCGGAACTCAAGCACACGGCGGAAGTGCGATTCACCGCACAGATGCCGGCGGTCACCGTGGAAACTGACGGCTAGGGCAGGTCCTCCGGCGGCCCATCGGGGTGCGGATCGCACGCCGGCGGCTGCTCCATGGTGAAGGCGAGCGCCGCGATCCACCACCGCTCGCCCCGCTTGACCAGGGTGAAGGTGTCGATCCCGCAGTGCGACCACTTGCCGTCCCTGTAGAAGTCGTAGGGGAGCCACACGACGGCGAGGCCGGCCTGGAGGTGCACCGTCGGCTTCCAGCCGCGCTCGGTCCAGCGCGATTCGGAGGTACGCGCACGCCAGGCGGCGCGGCCTTCCGCCCGGACGAACGCCACGCCGTCGCGCTCGCCGGTGGCCACCACCACCGCCTCGTCGAGCATCAGGTCGCTGAGCGCCACGAAGTCGTTGCGCGAGATCGCCGCAAGCGCCGAGTCGGCGACGGCCACCACGGCGGCGCGATCGTCGGACTGGGCCGCGAGCACCGAAGGGCCCGCCATCGCACAGAGCAGCGCCAGACGCATCGAACGGATCACACACGACTCCTTCCGGAAACGGCTAGGGTGAGCCTGCGCGCATCGCCCCTCGCTCTTCGCCCCTCGTCTGTCGCCTCTAGTTGCCGCCCCGCAGCTTCTCCACCATCGCTCTCAGGTTCTGGATCACCATCACCCGCGCCGACGGGTTGGTGCGCACCAGCACGAACTGCCGCCCGTCGGGCGACACGTCATAGTTGGCGTGGGGCGTGGCCCCGGCATAGCCCGACACCGAAAACAGCGGCGTCCGTGACACCACCCTTGGCGTCGGGTCCATGGCGATCTCTGCCGCCATCATCATCGCCGGCTCGTCGGTGGTGCGGTAGAACACCTCACGGCCGTCGCGCGACCAGATCGGCTCGGTGCCGCCGTTGGTGGAGACCTGCACCTGCTCGCCGGTCCCGTCGAGTCGGCGGAGGAACACCTCCTCGCGTCCCGGCTGGGTGGTGGTGTAGGCAAACCACTTCATGTCGGGGGCGGCACTCGGGTACTGCTCCGACGCCGCCGTCGCCACCAGCGGCTCGAGCGGTCCCTTGCCGGCCTTGGTGAGCAGGGCAATGTCCTCCGCCGATCCCGGATTCGTCACGTTGCCGACGGTGAGGAGTGCGCTGCCATCGGACAGCCACTCGCCGGTGTATCCCAGGGTGCTCCCGCGGAAGAGTGAATCGGGGGGAGCGGTCGAGCCGGGGCGCACCCGCATCACCCCGATCACGCCGTTCCTGGCGGTGATGTAGGTCAGGTCGCCGTTGGGTACCCAGCTGGGGTCGTGTCCGTCCTTGTCGAAGGTGACGCGGCTCATCAGCCCCGACGCCGCCTCGACCACCCAGACGTCGCGCTCCCCGGCCACGCTGAAGTCCACCGCGATCCGCCGCCCGTCGCGCGAGAATTTCGGCGAGTGGAAGTTGTGGCGCTCCGGCGTGGCATCCCGCACCGCACCGGCGCGGTCTACCAGCACCAGCGAACGCGGTTCCTCGGGGAGATAGACGACGGTGCCGTTCCGGGCGACCTCGAACTGCGCCACCCCCGATCCGGTCAGCGCGACCCCCGTGGCGAGCTCCACCGCCGTGCCGGTGATCCGGCCAGCCTTGGGATCGAATTCGACCGCGCGCATCACGCCGGCCCCGTCCACGGTGATCAGGTACCCGGCAGCGTAGCGCGCCTCGACGATCGGTGTCGAAATCACCTCGCGACGCTCTCCCGTCCTGGTGTCGAGCAGGAACAGGGCGCCCGATGCGGTGCCGAGGAATGCCCGGACCGCGAGCAGGGTGTGCTCGTTGATCACATCGGCCACGACGAGGTCGCGGGTCTCGCCCGGGACGGCGATCACCTCTCCCTCGGGAGTGAGGCGCGAGATCACTTCCCGGTCACCCGTGCGCGACTGCCAGAGCGAGCCGTCCGGACCCCAGGCCACGAACGAGTTCCAGTTGATGCTGACCTCGGGAAGCCGGCGGCCCACCCCGCCACCCGCGAGAGGGAAGACGTGGGTGGTGTTGGTGCGTGGGTTGATGCCGAACGTCCACCGCCCGTCCCGCGAGATTCGATAGCCGTAGACGAACGCATCGATCGACGTCGCAATCTCCGGCGTCTCCTCGTCGAGCCGTTGCCGCATCGTGCGACTCACGCCGTCGTTGAGCACCGCCACGTAGTAGATGGTGCTCCCGTCCGGAGAAATCGACACCTGGCGGATCAACCCGGCAGTCACGCCGCCCTGCCGCGGGGTGAGCATCGCAAGCCGCGAAGGTGCCGCGCTCGAGAGCGCAGGGCCACTACCGCCAAGCAGCTTCCAGCCGGCCACCGCCAGCAGCAGCGCCAGCACCCCGGCGATCGCCCACGGGAGGCGAGAACCCGGCGGGCGTCGTGCACTGGCCATCGCCCGCGTCGTGGTCGTTGCCGGGTTGCCGAGCGCCGCCGCGAACTCCGCTGCGGTGCCGTAGCGGTCGGCCGGGAGCTTCTCCAGCGCCGTGAGGATCGCCGCCTCCACGTGCGGCGGCACGCTCCGACGCTGCCCCGTGATCGCGCGCGGCTCCTCGGTCATCACCCGGGCGATGATCGCCTGCGCGGTGGGACCGGTGAACGGCGGCTCGCCGGTGAGCATCTCGTAGGCGATGCAGCCGAGGGCGTACACGTCGCTCCGGGCAGTGATCTCGCGCTCGCCCATCGCCTGTTCGGGGCTCATGTAGTGCGGCGTGCCGAGGCTCATCCCGGTCTCGGTCATCCGGGTGCCGGCGGTGCTGCTCACGGCCAGGGCGATGCCGAAGTCGGCCACCAGCGCCTGGCCGTCGTGCAGCATCACGTTCTCGGGCTTGATGTCGCGGTGGATCACGCCGTGGCGGTGGGCGTAGTCGAGCGCGCTCGCCACCTCGGAGGTGATCCGCACCGCGTCGGCGATCGGCAGCTGCTTCTCGCGCGCCAGCCGATCGCGGAGCGACTCGCCCTCGATGAAGGGCATGACGTAATAGAGGATGGAGGATGGATGATGGCGGATGGAGGAATCCCCCTCCACCCTCGATCCTCCATCCTCCATCCTCGTGTCAGCCGTCACGTGCCCTGAATCGAAGAGTGGAAGGATGTGCGGGTGCTGCAGGTTGGCCGTCGTCTGGATCTCGGCCAGGAAGCGCTCGGCACCGATCACCGCCGCGAGCTCCGGCCGCAGCACCTTGATCGCCACGCGCCGGTTGTGGCGCTGGTCGTGCGCGAGGTAGACCGTGGCCATCCCGCCGGCGCCGAGCTCGCGCTCGATCCGGTAGCGGTCGGCAAGCGCCGCACTGAGCCGCTCAACGCCCATGGTGCCTCCGGATCGAGTCGGTGGCGGCGAAGTGGCTTGCCCTGAGCGAGTCCAGGCTCATGAGACAACCTCCCCGAGGAGGCGAGTCGAAGCTTGCCCTGAGCGGAGTCGAAGGGGGGCCGCGCCGAGCGACTCAAGGCTCATGGTGCCTCCGGGTGGGAGCATGAGCAGACGAATGAACCGTGGACATGGAAGCGGGCAGGCTGCACCCCGATGACATCGCGATGTCGCGCGGGAGTGGTCGAATGTACCGCTTTCCGGACCGACCGGACGAGGCCCGGAAGGGCGACCGGTCGGCCCGACAGACGGGGAAACCGCAGCGGGGAGTGGACATAATACTGTCTGTGATATATTATATCACTATGGATATACCCCCTCTGCTCTCCACCGCCCGCCAGCAAGCGGGGCTGACCCAGCAGCAGCTCGCCGAGCGCGCCGGCACCTCGCAGCCGGCGATTGCCCGCCTCGAGCGGGGGGACGGCAATCCGTCGCTGGCCACGGTGGAGCGCCTGGTGGGTGCCGCCGGCTTCGACCTTCGGCTCGAACTCGTTCCCCGGTGGGTGCATCGGGACGCCGTCATCGAGGCCTACAAGCAGGATGTCGATCGCACCCTGCTCCGGGAGAACCTCAAGAAGTCGGTCGACCTACGATTGCGGGACATGGAGGCGTTCCGGCGGGACGCCGAGCAATTGCGATCTGCCGCCCAGCGCAAGCGGCACCGACCATGAGCGACCTCGCGCGGCTGATCCGGACACTCGCCAATGCCCACGTCGAGTTCATGCTCGTCGGCGGAGTGGCGGCGAACGCACACGGCTCCGCCCGCGTGACGACGGACGTTGACGTGGTGTACGCCCGCACCGTGGAGAACCTGGGTCGGCTGGCCAAGGCCCTGGCCCCGCTCGAGCCGTACCTGCGCGGCGCGCCACCGGGACTGCCATTCGAATGGTCGGCTGACACGCTGCGCGCCGGACTCAACTTCACCCTGACCACCACTGCCGGTCCGATCGACCTCCTCGGCGAGATCGTCGGCGGTGGGGGCTACGACGAGCTCCTTCCCCACAGCGCCGTGGTGCACGCATTCGATTGCGACATCCGGCTGCTCGATCTGCCGTGGCTCATCAAGGTCAAGCGCGCGGCCGGCCGGCCCAAGGACCTTGAGGTGATCGCGGAGCTCGAAGCGCTGCAGGAAGAGATCAGGGATCAGTGATCGGAGATCGGAGGCAACACCCTCTGATCTCCGGTCTCTGATCTCCGACTCACCTTCCCGCCTCCGCCACCGCACGCTTCATCTGCTCCACCCAATTCGGGATCACGCGCAAGTAGCTGGGGTCGGGCTGCGCCGGGCTCTTCACATAGATGAGGCCCCCCGCATGATCGGGTCGGTTGGACCAGCCGGAGGTGTCGGAGAACCGCGGATCGCGCCCCCACAGCGTCGCCGTGCCAAGCGGCTCGCCGGTGGCGGGGTTCACCCGCACCGAGTACCAGATCGCGCCAAATCGGTAGACCAGCTCAGTGTCAGACAGCCAGAGTGGCTCAACCCCGAGCCTGGCGACCTGCCACCGTCGGCCAGCGTCAGGGAACGTCGTGACGACGACACGGCTCTCGTCCATCGTCTGGTAGACAATCAGGCGGCCGCTCGGCGCGACACTCGGGAAGCGTGCTCCGGTCAGCACGGTGTCGAACGATGCCACCCCGGCTCGCGGGTCGAATCGGGCCACCACCCCCGAGCTCCAATCGAGGGCGATCGCAAGGGAGTCGAACGGGTAACCGACCGGGTCGAAAGTCCCGGCATCTGGCGCAAAGGTCGCGAGCGTGTCGACCGGCTGACCCGATCCTGGCGCGCCACGCAGCAACTTCCACGTGGTGTCGGTGCGCACCCCGATGAGGAGCCGGTCACCCGCCGGGCTCCACATGGCGTGACGAATGGCCTCCGCGCGCAGCCAGGTGAACTGCTGACCATTGGGAAGGTCGTAGATCCGGAGCTCGGTCGCCTCGGACCCGGGAGTGACTGCCGCCAGCCATCGTCCATCGGCACTCAGGTCGTAGCGCTGGTAGTCGGCCGAATCGGTCAGCAGCGGCTCGATCGCCTGCCCCGGACGGAATCGGACCAGGCGACCGATCGAGGCATCGAGGCCCGGAGCGTATACCAGCGCGCCGTTGTCGGCGATGTCGTATTGCCCTTCGCCCAAGGCCTCCCGCCGAATCCCGCCGAGCACCCGAGTCGGCCGCCCCGCCAGGTGACGGCCGGGATCGTAGGAAGCCGCCACCAGGTTGCCGTCGGTGGCCAACCAGACGAGATAGCGGCCCTCAATCAGGCGGAACGCGCTGCCGCTTGCGGGGACCCCTGGGGAGCCGTCCTCACGGGCAAGGCGGACGGTCGTCACGACCCCCGACTCAGGATCGATCGTCTGTGCGATGCCATTGAACGAGCAGAGCAATTCCCGCGTCTCGGCGACCCACACCCCCAGGGCACACCGGGCAATCGGCGTTGAGCGCATGCTGCCGGTACTCGGCTCGAACCTGTTGAGCCGGTACCCGTCCTCGTCGACCGTGACGAACTGATCGGGCGAGATCCAGTCGATCAGGGTGCCGCTGTTGGCCATCATCAGCAGGCGTGGCTCGGGGCCGTCGATCGGCGAAGCCATCATCCGGTCGCCGTTGAAGAAGGCGACCTGGCTCCCGTCCGGTGAGATGCGCGGGCCGGTCGCTCCTTCGGTGCCCGGCAGCTCCCGCACCTCGCCCGAGAGAAGGCTCCGGTACCAGAGCGACGTGGAGTCACCGCGTGTTGCCGCGTACACCACGAACTCGCCGTCGGGATCCACCGACAGATTCCGCACCAACGCTCCGTACGGCCCGATCCGGGAGAGCGAGGCGACGAAGCTCATCCGCGCGCTGTCGGGGAGGCCGACGTCGTACACCGACGGTCCGGCCGATGTCGGCGTCCGCAGGAGCGCCCAAGCCGCTACTCCGGCCAGGGCCAGCGCCAGCGCACCCAGCACCGCGCTGAGGCCACGGAATCGACCCGGCGCGACGGTGGCTGCGGTGCGGCGGGTCGTCGTCCGGATGCCGGTCGAGTGTCCTGAGAGCGCCGCTGCAAACTCCGCCGCACTGGCGAAGCGGTCGACCGGCAACTTGGCGAGGGCGGTGAGGACCGCGTCCTCTACCTCCTCGGGGACGGTGTCGCGGGTGGCCGACGGCGGTGTGGGCCGCTCGGTCATCACCTTGGCGACGATCGCCTGCGCGCTCGGCCCCGAGAACGGCGGCTCACCGGTGAGCATCTCGTAGAGCCCGCCGCCGAGCGCGTACAGTGGCTTCTCGACGTCGAGGTCACGCTCGCCCATAGCCTGTTCGGGCGACATGTAGTGCGGCGTGCCGAGCGACATGCCGGTCTCGGTCATCCGGGTGCCGCCGTCGGAGCGGGCGGCGGCCAGCGCGATCCCGAAGTCGGCGACCAATGCCTGGCCGTCGTGGAGCAGGATGTTCTCGGGCTTGATGTCGCGGTGGATCACCCCGTGGCGGTGGGCGTAGTCGAGTGCACTCGCCACTTCGCGCGCGATCCGCACCGCGTCGGCAATCGACAGCTGCCGCTCGCGTGCAAGGCGGTCGCGAAGCGACTCGCCCTCGACGAACGGCATCACGTAGAACACCGTGCCGTTCACTTCTCCGGAATCGTGGAGCGGCAGGATGTGCGGGTGCTGCAGGTTGGCCGTCGTCTTGATCTCGACAAGGAATCGCTCGGCGCCGATCACCGCCGCGAGCTCGGGCCGCAGGACCTTGATCGCCACCTTGCGATCATGCCTGAGATCTTGCGCGAGGTATACCGTGGCCATGCCGCCCGCGCCGAGCTCGCGCTCGAGGCGGTAGCGGTCGGAGAGAGCGGACTTCAAGGCGTCGAGGCTCACGGCCCATCCTCCGGCGGGATTATCCGTTCCCGCAGGATCAGCCGCATCCCGCCGGATGCCGTCGAGGACAGGAGGCGCCGCATCATCAGCAGCCCGGAACCGTCGGGTGCCAGGGTGTACTGCCGGGTGTCATCATTGTCCCAGTATTCGAGCACGGGCGCCTGGAACACCATCCGGCGGCCCCCACCGGAGAATGGCGGCGTGGCGGCGATCACCTGCCCCCGACCGGGATCGCGGTAGTAGAGCGTCTGGCCGTCGCGACTCCAGAGCGGCTCCGTCCCTCCACCATTCGACACCTGGACGCGACCGGCATCGACGTCGGGGAACGGCCGGACGATGACCTCCTTGGCGAAGCCGATGCGTTCGGCATAGGCTATCCAGCGGCCGTCGGGGGAGATTGCGGGCGACGTTTCCTCCGCGTCGCTCGTGGCCACCGGGATGGCCGTCGTGTCCCCGCTGAGTCGGCGAGCGTAGATGTCGCCATTGCCGTCGGACACATCGTCGGTGCGGTACAGCACCCACTCCCCGTTCGGACTGAAGTTGACCTCGAACACGCCGCGTGGGTCGCTCACCAGCAGCGTCGGCGCACCCGAGCCGTCGGCTGCCTGTTGCCAGATCTGGGCGTTGCCGTCGTCGCCAACCATGACCCAGGCGATCCGCTGTCCATCGGGAGCCCAGACGCCCCGAGCAGACTGCGTGCCCATCGCGCTGAATCGCGTCGCCGGTCCTGTGGGGTACGGCTTCACGTAGAGCGAGACTTCGATCCCGTCTGGGTCGACCTCGGAGAAGAGCAGGCGCCGACCATCCGGCGAAACCTCGATCCGGCTGTTGTTGGCGAAGACCGGTGACCACGCCGAGTCAATCACTCGCGTTGTCCCGTCCCAGCCCACCAGCTCGAGCCGAGTTCGACTCGAGAAACTCCCGACACCGCCGACGCCCGTCACGGTCACACCAGCCACCCCGACCGAGAGTTCCGGTCCATGGCTGCCCACGGTGATCCCGGCCGCGATCTGCTCTCCCTCGCCGATCGTCCCGGACTCGGGATCGAAGCTGGCCAGGAACATCGTGCCGTCGGGGAGGACGTTGAGGATGCGATCGTCCCGCAGCGGCCACGCTCCAGCCGATCCCGGCAGGATCCGCTCGACCGATCTGGCCCCGATGCGCACCAGGTTCAGGATGGGAGAGGTGCAGGTACCGTAGTCGCAGACGGTGACCACGACCGCGTCGTGCCCGGGCACCGCGGCGATCGTCGCGGGGAATCCGAACAATTGGTCGGTGGTGGCGACCCGTTGCAGCGGTCCACCGGATTCCGCCACGGCGTAGAGGAACCTGCTCAGTCCCCCGAGGAAGACGATCGTGCCATTGTCGAGCCAGGCGCCACGAACGGACCGGGAATCGACGCCCACCTCGAGCATCGCCGAGTCGGAGAGTATCTGTGGCGCGCCGCCCGCGAGCGGGATCCGAAGCAGCTGGGCAGCGACCCGATACGCCACCGACCGCCCATCGGGCGAAAGGAACGGCGCCCGGCCACCCACCGTCCCCGGTATCGGCCTGGGCTCGACGACACCACGCTCCTTGACCCAGAGCTGGCGGGTGCCGCCCACCGTGTCGCTGAACACGATCACGCTGCCATCGGCGCTCACCGAGAGCTGGTTGGCGACGAAGCCGGCATTGGCTTCCGACGGCGTGAGGTGAATCTGGTAGGCGAGCGGCGCGTCATCACCGCCCCCATCTGTCCCGCGCATCCACCCGAGGATCGCGAGAACCCCAAGCACCGCGGCGAGCGCGCCGAGTCCGAACAGTGCCCGACGATCGGCGGGAGCGACGCGGCGGGCGGCCGTGGCGTGTCGGGTCCCTGTGCCGCTGCCCGCGAGCGCCGCGGAAAACTCCGCTGCGCTCGCGAACCGGTCGGCCGGCAGCTTCTGGAGTGCGGTGTGCACCGCGTCCTCCACCGCCGGCGGCACGGTCTTGCGGGTATCCGTGATCGGAGCCGGCGTGGCGGTCATCACCTTGGCCACGATCGCCTGTGCCGTCGGTCCCGAGAACGGCGGCTCGCCCACCAGCATCTCGTAGGCGACGCACCCCAGCGCGTACACGTCGGTGCGGGCGTCGAGGTCGCGCTCGCCCATCGCCTGCTCGGGACTCATGTAGTGCGGGGTGCCGAGCGACATCCCGGTCTCGGTCATCCGGGTGCTGCCGTCGGACTTGCTCACCGCCAGCGCGATCCCGAAGTCGGCCACCAGCGCCTGGCCGTCGTGCAGC
>ERZ869936.1625-NODE-1625-length-15487-cov-5.809811_pt1 | contig 15487 bp, 11 predicted proteins | sample MGYA00520876_ERZ869936 | MGnify/ENA primary metagenome ERZ869936 (study PRJEB32218, sample SAMN09650985) | biofilter metagenome | isolation source: enrty point of leading RO module | place: Saudi Arabia: Thuwal, RO plant located on Red Sea | collected 2016-02-17 ...
GCGAGCGTGCTGGTGGTACCCCTCCTGATCGTTCTTAGTGTCCCCCACTCGCCCTACGGCCTCGGACCCCTTGGGGAGGCGTGGTGGCTCACCCTGCTCACCACCATCCTCGGCGTCGCCCTGTTCACCGACGCCGTGGTCACATTGGTCCGGTTCCTCCGCCGGGTTCGAAGGGCTCTCGCCGAGGGGTACACGCGGCACGTGGTGGCTCTCGTCGTTTCGGACCGCGATCGGGAGAACGGCTTCCTGCTCCAAGGGGTGCACGCGTTCTCCCAGTTGCGCACCAACGAACGCCGCACCGTGGGGCGCCTCCGGTTCCTGGCGCCGCTTTGCTACCTCCTCGGGGCGACCTGGTTCGTCGTGGGGTTCGGAGTCCTTCTTTTCCTCGCGGCACGAGGGTGGATCACGCCTGCGGGCCTCGCCTTCGGTACCGCGGCCCCCGCCGGCTTCATCTGGTTTTTCGGACTCGTCCTTCGGGCCACCGAAGGCACGCTCTCCTACCATGCGCGGGAGTCGTGGCACCCGGAGGACTGGGCCGAAGACCTGGCACGCAACGAGATCGAGGCGTGGCAGAAGTCCGGTGTGGAGCGCGGCCTGGTCCGGGCCGACGGGTCGGTACGCGGCGCTCCCGCGTGGCCGAGACTCGCGCTGGTAGGCATCGTGGTTGGGGCCTTCGCGGCCGTCATCCCGTCCATGACGTTGGTGCCCGCCTCCACCGTGGGCGCCGTATTCTCCGCCCTCGGGGGGTGGTCGTACGACCGGACCCTGCGGCGTGGGGCGGTGGCCGAGGCGTACCGACCCTATGTGGCGGACGTCGACTCGACGGTTACGCCGGCGCAGGCCGGTGAGCTTCTCCACTCCCTGGCCCGGGCGGGGTATGGCGCCCACGATGCGGAGCAGTTCCGGGAACCGTCGCGGATCTACGAGGAAGCGTGGATGCCGGAAGAGGCACCGGACGGGTTCCGGACGGAGGCGCCTCCGTCCTGGTCCGACACCATCTGGACATGGGTGGAGCGAGGGCTGACGCCGGAGCAACGTGACTTCCTTCGTGACGCGGCCGACCACCCCGCCCGCGCGGATTTCTCCATGCTCGCGTCGGCCCCCGACCTCGATCTGGTGGGGGCGTACTACCGCCTTCCCTTCGAGGACGACGATACCTACTTCTCTCCTCCCTTTCCTCGGACTGCGTGTAGGCGCGCGGCGGCCAGCACCCACCTCGCCCAAGCCGCTCTCCATGCCGACGCCGGTCGACACGACGAGGCGCGGAGGATTGTCCGCGAGGTCATCTCCGTCGGGTTCCTCCTCGCAGACGCAGCGCCGAGCCTCCTCTCGAACCTCGTCGGATCCATCCTGGTCCAGACAGGAGGAGATGCGCTGAGCAGCGCCATGCGTGTGGCCGGCGATACCGAGGCCGAGTCGGCTCTCGCGGCCAGCGTGCAGGCGGCCGAGCGTGCGGCCGACCGAATGTCCGTCGCAGCGAGCCCCACGCCGGGCGGTGCGGCGTATCTCCAGCGGCTCCCGGAGATTGCAGAGGACGTGCGTGCCCTTCCGGGGTTGAGGTGGGAGGCGGCCCACCTCGTCACGGTGTTTTCGCCGTGCGCCAACCTTCGCCGAGTCGTCTTCGGTCCCGACGACGAGTACTTCGCCTGGATGGATCGGGTGCGGTCGTCGCTGGTGCGATTCCCATCCGAGGAGGCGTACTTCGACGTCGCCATGAGAGGGATTGCTCCCATGGCCGAGCCGTCGTTCTTCTCCCGATTCGTGGTCGTGGCCATGGGTGGCGCCTCCACCCAGGGGAGTTGTGCCCAGGTCGCCGCCGCTCTTCCGTCCCTCGAGAGCTGACGCATGACGCCGCGCCCCCTTCGTCATCTCCCGGCGTGTCGGCTTCCGGCACTTCGTCCGAGGAGACCCGGTCTTTGCCTTCTGTTGGTCGCGCTGGTGTTGGCGGGGTGCTCCGGACCCGCCGAGGCGCCACGGTTCCGGGTGGCCGTAGCCACCTTCCAGCACGAGACGTGCACCTTCTGTCCCGGCGGCGATGTCGATGCCGACGACTGGCGTCAGCGGCTCGTCGGTGACGAGGTCCTGGAGTCGGGTGGGTACGTGCGGGGGTTCGTAGCTCAGGCTGCCGACTACGGAGACATGGAGCTGGTTGGTCTCCGATCACCCGCCGGGGTCTTCGGTGGGTCGTCGCGCAGCTGGAACTCCAAGGAGGCCTTCGACGAATTCGCCGACGCCATGATCGAGGATCTGCGGGCAGCGATGCCGGTGGATGGCGTGTACCTCGCCCTCCACGGTGCGATGGCGGTTCGCGACGTCCCTCGTCCCGAGGCCGAGCTCGCACGACGATTCCGGGAGGTGGTGGGACCCGACGTGCCCATCGCGGCAAGCTTCGATCTCCACGGAAACGAGGACGCCGAGTTCCTCGAGCATGCCGACTTCGCCTTCGTGACCAAGCGGTACCCCCATTACGACGCGTCCCTTCAGGGTGCGCGCTCGGCGCGGGCTCTGCACCGGGTGATGTCGGGCACGTACGCTCCTACGACGGCGACCCGGAAGCCCGGCATCATCACCGCCACCGTGGTCCAATGGACAGGGCAGTCGCCCTCCATGGACATCATGGAGCGAGCCCGGCGGTGGGAAGCCCGCGAGGACGACGTCTTCGTCAGCGTGTTCTACGGATATCCTTGGTCCGACGTCCCCGATGTGGGAGCCACCGTCCACGTCATGACCAACGATGATCAGGCCCTCGCCGACGAAATCGCCGACGACATGAACGACTTCATCTGGAGCGTGCGGGAGGAGTTCGCCGGCGGGACGTACCCTCTTCCCGACGAAGCGGCTCGCATCGTGCTCGATGCCGTCGCACGCGGCGCCACTCCCGTGGCCGTAGGCGACCACAGCGACCGGCCGGGAGACGCAACCCACATCCTGAAGGCGTTCGAGGCGGCGGGGGTCGAGCGGGTGCTTCATGGAGCCATCAGTGACGCGGCGCTCATCGACTCGTTGGTGGCGGCGGATGCCGAGACGGGTACCTCGTTCGACGCGGGTGTGGGAGGCTTCACTCCGTCGGGAGGAACGCCCGCCCGCATCCAGGGGGAGCTCACGTATCTCGGGCCCTGGAGAGGGTACGACAACGTTGCGGTGGTGGCGTTCGGGTCGCGAAGCGCAGTCATCGTCGTTCCGACCTACACGCAGATCACCGACCCCGAGTCCTTCCGCTTCGGGCCGCTCGACCCCGGTGACTTCGACGTGTTCGTGGTCAAGTCGCGCGTCCACTTCCGGCGAGGATTCGACGAGACCGGCTTCGCTCCCACCATCGTGGTCGTCGAGGCGCCGGGACCGTTCGTCGGCACGACCTTCCTCGATGCACTTCCGTACGAGGATGTCGACTTGACGAGCCTCTACCCCTATGGGACACCGCCCGGGCGCTGACCCGCCCGTGACGGCACGTGGCCTGGGACCTATCTTGGCCGTCCGCGGATAGCAGCGATCCGCGTCGTACCATACTCGAACACTGCGGAGCCCCATCGTGATCTCGAAGCGCACCCCTCTTTTTGCTCTCGCCGCCTTCGCCGTGGCCCTCCTCGGCGCCGTCGACGCAGCCGCACAGAACCCGGCCGACCGGTTCGGCGAGTGGCGGATGGATTCGGACAATCCTCCGCCGTACGTGAACATCATGACGTACGAGGCGTGGGGAGACGGCGGGATGAGCATCACCGTGGCCTCGACCAACACGCGGGGTCAGGACTCGGAGTGGGGATACAACACGCTCTTCGATGGCGAATTCCGACCGGTGTGGGGGCAGGAGAACGCCGAGACCGCCGTCGAGTTCGTGGACGAGCGGACCACGCGCATCACCAACATGCGAAACGGTCGGGTCACCCAGGTGATCATCAACACGCTCTCCGAGGACGGTGACGTCATCGAGAACGAGTACGTGCGGATGGACCAGAACGGGAAGATCACCGGAGTGGGGCACGCGACGTACCGGCGCATCAAGTAGCCGTCGGGTGTGACCACCAGTCGGCTCTGAGATCAGCCAACCCATTGCCGCGCTCCTTTCTCATCGACGGACCCGTCCCATGAAACGCACCGGACTTTTCGTTCTCGCCATCACCCTCCTCGGGCCGGCCCTGCCCACCTCTTCCGTGGGCGCTCAGCAGGAGGAGAACTACGACTACTGGCGGCCCCAGCGGGAGATGATCCGGTACGGGCAGCAGGCCATCCTGATGTGCAACGGCCTCTTCTCCGGAGATCGCACGTTGGAGCAGGTGTACGAGCAGGAGCTGGCGTTCCTCCCGCAACCGGTCGGCTCGCCCCGGGGAGGCGACTACGTCGTCGACTGGGACCGCAAGGCCGTCGCCATCGGGGCACCCGGAGGTACGCCGGTCATGCGTGCCGCCTTCCGGGATGGGCTGGGCTGCATCATTCTCGCGCCGGACCAAACCTTCGAGGACATCGCAGACCTTCCCGAACTCCGTCTGCCACCCCCGCCCGGGGATCCGGCCCGGATGTCATGGCCGGATGGAGACGTGGTGGGCGAGGTGATGCTGCCACAGGGGATCGACGCCAACGCTCTGCAGGCGGCGTCCGACTGGGCCTTCGATCGCGAGTCGCCCGAGCAGGTGACGCTGAGCCTCATGGTCGTCCACGACGGCAGGATCATCCACGAGCGGTACGCGCCCGGCGTGGACATGCACACGAAGACGCGCACGTGGTCGACGGCGAAGAGCATCGCCGTGACGCTCATCGGGATGCTCGTCGACGAGGGACGCCTGGCGTTGGACGAGCCCTTGGGGCTGGAGTGGCTTCCGGAGACCAGCTCCCCGGAGACGGATCCGCGGAACGAGATCACCCTCCGACACGTCCTCAACATGTCCAGCGGTCTCGAGACGGTGGACAATCAGGGCCTGGAGTATGCCACGGGGTCGGGCATGGCCTACTGGGCGGGGTCCAGTTCGGTGAACGGCGCCCTGAGCCGAGCCCTCTTCCGCGAGCCGGGCACGTTCTGGGACTACGAGAACTACGACACCCTTCTGGGGGTGCTGGCCATGAAGCGGGCCCTCGGCGACGAGCAGACCTACCTCGAGTTCCCGCGCCGGGCCCTCTTCGACAAGATCGGCATGCGCAGCACGCTGCCGAGCACCGACCGCTTCGGCGATTTCATCCTGAGCAGCCAGGTGTACACCAATGCCCGTGACCTGGCGCGCTTCGGTCTGCTCTACCTGAACGGGGGTGTGTGGAACGGAGAGCGGCTCATCTCCGAGGAGTGGATCGATTTCGTACGCACGCCGGCGCCCTCTACGGCTTCCATGGGGAACCAGTACGGTGGCCAGTGGTGGCTCGTGCCCGACGGTCGGGACGACGTACCGTCGGACGCGTACTCTACGGCGGGCAACCGGGGTCAGTACGTGGTCGTCGTTCCGTCGCACGATCTCGTCATCGTCCGACGCGGCCTCGACTACGGGCGTCAGGGCTTCAACCGGTGGGACCTCACGCGTGAGGTGCTCAAGGCCTTCGGTCGGGTGAGCGACCACTAGAAGGGCGATCAGAGGCGGGAGCCAGCCGACCCAACGGGAGGGTGCCCGGCGCTTACCAGGGCTCCCGACGGGCCGAACCCGGGGTTCGCCGGGGGGTAATTCGCGCTGAAATTCCTTAGTTTCCAAGGAATCCAGGGCCCTCTTCGTTCGACGCCGCAGGACCGATGTTCAAGACCGGATACATTCTGAACCCACGCCAGGACCTGGTGTGGTTTCTCCTCCTGCCGTTCGTCGCGGTGGCCATGGCCCTCGGGTTCCAGGCGTGGCTTCCCTACGTCGCCGTGGCGTCCATCAACCTCTGGATCACCATCCCGCACCACTATGCGGGCTGGGTTCGCTCCTATGGGATGCCCGACGTCTGGGAGCGCTTCAAGGACCGGCTCATCATCGGTCCCATCGCCATCGTCGGGTTCACCATCCTCGGCCTTCAGTTCGCGCCCATCACGCTCCTGCTTCTGGTGACGGCGTGGGACCACCAGCACAGCATCATGCAGCAGCATGGCCTGGCGCGGATCTACGACTACAAGGCGGGGGCCGGGCTAAAGAACACGCGGCGGGTGGACCTCGGGCTCCACTGCGTGCTCTACGCCTACATGTTCCTGAACGCACCCATGTTCCGGTTCCTCTGGATCCGGGAGCTCCACCGCATGCAGGTGCCGCTTTCAGTGGACTTCATCAACGGCCTGCTGATCTTCAGTCAGGTCGTGCTGGTGGGCTACCTGATCTTCTACGGGTACCACCTGTGGAGGACCGTGCAGGAGGGCGGCATCATCAATCCCGTGAAGTACGCCTTCATCGGGGCCAGCTACTTCCTCTGGTACTTCGTCTCCTGGCACACGAACTCCATCCTGCTGTATGCCGTCGCCCACCGGCTCATGCACGGCGTGCAGTACATCGTCATGGTCTACGCCTTCATGTCGAAGTCGAAGGAGAAGGGGACCTTCAAGGAGGGCCTGTGGAGTCGCATGACGGGGCCCGGAAACCTCCGGTGGTTCCTCCTGGGCGGCGTCGTCTACGCCATTCTCTTCCAGCTCATCATCAACCGTCCCCTGGACGAGTTCGGGTTCGGCGTGGTGAACTTCGCGCCCTACCCCGCCATCCCGGAGTTCGGGATCCCGGCGCTCGACTACACCGCCGGGTACGCCCTATTCTCCCAGATGATGATCTACACGTACGGTCTCATGCATTACTACCTCGACTCCTTCATCTGGAAGGTGTCGGACAAGCAGACCCAGAAGGGCTTGTAGTCCGAGCTCTAGAGGGGCCGTAAGCCGTGGCACTGGCACCCGACAACTCCCCCTGGTACCGCAGGTTCCGCATGCTCCTGGGGATCTACGTCCTCGCCATGGCGTTCGGCGTCAGGGAGTACTACCTGGCGCGCCAGGGCGCCATCGTCGACCCCGAGACCGCCGAATGGTCCCGCATGGCGGAGGTCATCTCCCGGATCAATCCGGCCGATGCCGACACCGAGTACCTGAACGCCATGGAGGCCCTCAAACGGGGCGACTCGGACGCGTTTGTCCGGCACATGGAAACGGCGCTGGACAAGAACGTGAAGCACAACGATGTGCTCCTCCGGAGCTATGCCCAGCACCTGTTCACCACCAACGCCGACTATCGTCTGGTGAACAGTGCTCTGCAGCGGTGGCGGCAGAACCATCCCTTCAACAACGAGCCCTTCGAGATCCCCCTGGGCTCGGGACCCACCACGCCCGAGGCGGAGCGCGCCCTGCGCCGTGAGCTGGATGCCATCGACTGGGTCCTCCGCTACGACTTCCAGCCGCCCGACGACGCGAATCCCCGATGGCGGGTCCTTCTCTACATCCGACCCGCGGTGGCGATCGACGCGCGGGAGGCGGTCGCTGCGGTATCCATTCTCGCGCTACCTCCGGAGATGCGGCGAGACTTCAGGGTGACGTGCCTGAACCTCGAGGATTGCCGACGGGTTCCGCGATGAGAGTGTCCGTATGAGCCCGGTCTTGGGCGGACACACACCCGACTCCGTGCTGGCGTGGCTCGAGTCGGAGGCGTCGGACGAACACAGGGAGGGGCTGCTTCGGTACGGGATCCCCAGCGAGCGGGCGCTCGGCGTCGCCATGGGCGTCATGAAGAAGAAGGCGAAGGCCATGGGCCGCTCCCACGATCTGGCCCTCGGCCTCTGGGAGCTGGAGATCTACGAAGCGCGCACCATGGCGGCCTGCGTCGACGAGCCGACCCTCGTGGACGAGGCCCAGATGGAGGCGTGGGCCGCCGACTTCGACAACTGGGCCATCTGCGACACCGTCTGCTTTCACCTGTTCGACCGGACGGCGCACGCGTGGACGAAGAGCCGTGAATGGGTGACGCGCCCCGAGGAGTTCGTTCGTCGTGCGGGGTTCGCGTTGATCTGGGGCCTCTCCGTGCACGACAAGAAGGCAGACGACGCCCTCTTCGGATCCGCGCTCACGTGGATCGGCGACACGGAGCCGGACGCTCGGCCCCTGGTCAAGAAGGCGGTGAACATGGCCCTGCGCGCCATCGGAAAGAGGAACGCCGCGCTGAACCGATCCGCATGCCGGGTGGCCGAGTTGCTGGCCGCGTCTTCGGACCGACATCGATCGTGGATCGGCACCCACGTCCTGCGTGAGTTGACCAGCGACAAGGTCCGGGCGAGGGTCGCGGGCCGATAGATCCGCTGCGGGTCACTTACCCCTTTCTCTGCGCATCGAAGCCACGCGCTCAACACATCCGGGCTACGCCGTGTCACTCTTCCGGCAAGCAGCAACCGTACACGAAGTCCACTCCAGCTTCCTCGGATGGGAGGCTCCCATGAATCACAGCGCCGGTGACAGACGGCCCTCCACGCGAGGGCCGAGACGAAGCGCAGGTGGGAGGTGGTCCGCAGCGTAGCGGTCCACACGTCCGGGTAGCTCTTTGGGCGCCCCGCCTGCGATCCCTGCAGGTGGGGCGTTCTTCGTTCGGGGTCGGATCCGACCTCTGCTCGAAGGCCCCTTCGACAACTACCAAAGAGAAAGAAGAGTGAGATGGGCACGAACCGGTTGGACGATGTCTTCCGGGACCCGACGCTCGAGCGCCCGGCGACGGACTACTACCGGGTCCGCATCGAGCCCCACGGATACCTCAGTGTCACCCGTGACACGGCGGCTCGCATTCTCGCGGCCCTGATCGATGAGAATGCACCGACCTTGATCCGGTGCGAGACCATCGGGGGATCCGTCGCGTGGGTACGCGCAGACGCGGTGCTGTACGTGCAGGAGTCCACGCGGGCTCAGCGTGACGCCGAGCGTCGGTTCTGGAAGGAGATCGACGATGAGGACGAAGCACAATCATGGTGACATTCCGGGGTCCGGCTCCTCCTCAGGGGCCGGACCCCGACGCCGTTCAGCGTTCGCCCATCCGGTGGGTCAGCGTTCGCTCACCCGACCATCAGCGCTCGTTCACCAACTCCGACTGCAGAAGGGTGGGCTGCATGATCTTGTAGATGGGAGCCAGGGGCGGTCCGTCCTGCCCTGTGGAGCCGGGGCGAGGGACCCATGCGTCCATCCGATTCCAGTAGACGACGTTGTCCTCGGTCTCCACCTCGAGCATGTGGCCCACCAGGCGGCCCAGAGCCTGGGCGGTGGGCACCACGTAGGTCCCCACCGGGAACTCACGCGTGCGTGTCACCACCTCGCCCACCTCGATCCGCGTCACCGCCGCGTGGTTGTACTGCGGCTGGTGGGTGACGTCGGCCACCGTGTACGCCTGTACCTCCAGGGTCACCGGCTCGATGAGTCGTTCGACGGTGATGCCGTGCAGGCGCAGCAGCTCCACCGCGTCTTCGGCGTCCCGGGGCAGCACGTACGCCCAGGGACGGTCCCGCAAGCGGGTCGCCACCGGCTTCTTCATGAGCCGGGCGCCGGAGACCCGAATGGTGTCGAGGCCGCCGCCGTCCCGCTCCCGCACGATCTCGTACGACGCCGGCTCGTCCTCGGCCTCGTACGTCATTTCCACCGCGATCTGGCCCGACGGTGCCGCACCCATGGCGATGGTCTCGGCCCGGGCCTCCGCGACGGTGCCCATGAGGTGCCCGGCGTTGCGCGCCGCCCAGTCGACGACGGCGAGATACCCGAGGTAGCCGGCCCGGGCGCCCACCTCGAGCTCCTGGCTGGGCGCCTCGAAGAGGATACCGACGCTGTTGACCATACCGCCGTAGTTGCGGCCGATTCGGACCTGCGAGCCTCCGGTGTTCCACTGCTCTTCGTCGCCACGGGCGTAGTAGTACGACTTCATGCCCTCCTGGCCGAGTCGGGCGTCGATGGCCGGGAAGATCTCGTCGTCACAGATGTCGGTGAGCTCGATGGCCGAGTCGTAGTGACTCGTGCACTGGTAGTTCAGGTTGTAGGGCCGGGAGCCGCCGTTGTGACCGTCGATGAAGAGGTGGGGACGCCACTCGCCGATGAGCTGCTGTACGTAGTTTCGGATGGATGGATGCTCGAGCTTCACGTAGTCGCGATTGAGATCGATACCCCATGCGTTGCCCCTCTGACCGCGCTCCGAGGCCTCGAAGCCGTCGGGGTTGATCTGGGGCGCTACGATGATGGTCACGTCGTCGAGGAGGGCGTTGGCCTCGGTCCCCGGCGTGGCGAGGTCGCGCATGAGGACGAGGAGCCCCTCGCGGAAGGTCCGCTCGCCGCCGTGGACGTTGGCGGCCAGCAGCAGGATCGGCCGCCCGAGCGCCATCGCCTCCCACGGCTCGCTCAGCATGGGGCGGCTGAAGATGGCGTACGCCAGGTCACGGCCCTGTCGCGTCTCGCCGTACGTTCCCAGGAACATCTCCTCGCTGGCCCCGCTCAGCTCCCGGAGGAAGTCCCACATCTCGAGGTGCCGGGTGTGGGCCGAGAAGCCGTTGAGCTCGGCGGCGGTCCTCGGGAAGCCGGCCTCCACCGGACCCCACGTGATCTCGTCCGACGAGATCTGGGCCGACGCGGGGAGAGCCGCGAGGATGGTGAGGAAAGCGGTGACGGTCAGGGATCGAACGAATGCGCGCATCGTGACTCCGGGAATCGTGAAGGTTCGGCCAGCAGTACACAGGGGGGTCGGGCGGGAAGCGGCAAGAGGGGGCCGGCGGCGGGATCGCCGCCCAAACGTTCGGAGCACCCAACTATCGCAGGGTCTCGAGGAAGGCGACGGTTCGGGGAATGCTGTTGGCCAGGCTGAGCGGATTGTGGGTACCGCCGTCGTAGATCCACGCTTCGAACGCGGGGTCGCTCCGACCCAGCGCCTCCACGGCAGCGATGAGGGACTCGGCCTGGGATACGTCGACGACGCTGTCGGCGGTTCCGTGATGGATCTGCAGCGCCGGAAGGCGGGGGGCGAAGAGGACCGCCGAGCGACGGACGAGTTCCGTGCGCACCTGCGCCACGGTGACTTCTCCCCGCGACAGGGGCTGGATAAACTCGCCGTCCAGGAAGTCGAGCCCCGGAAGGGTCCGTGGTTGGCCGCGGAGGGCCTCCTCTGTGACGTCCTGCACATAACGACCGAAGAAGTCCGTGGGTCCGAAGAACTCGATGACCAGGTCGATGCGGGGGTCGCGGACGGCCATGAGAAGTCCGACCCCACCTCCGCGACTGAAGCCCAGCACGCCGATCCGCGTCGAGTCGGCGGTCGGTTCGATGTCCAAAGCGACGTCCACGAGGGAGAGGGCGTCGTCCACGTCCCGGTCCCATGGACTCGCCGGCCCCTCCGACTGCCATGTATCCGATCCGAACCCGAGGGGCTCGTCCCGGAAGGACGGGATCACCCAGACGAACTCCGCGGCCAGGTCACCCAGGAAGGGAAGCAGAAAGAGCACGTCGTCGACGTCGGCTCCCTGGTCACCGCCGTGGGCGTACACCATCACCGGCGCCGGGCCGGTGCGTGTGGTATCGACGAGGACGGCGCCGTAGTGCTCGACGCCACCCACCGAGTGGGACACGACGCGGACCCGGAGATCCATGTCTCCCACGGAGACGATGGTGTCTCGGACGACCTGGACGTCGGTGGCGTCGATGGCTCGAGAGGCCCAGTCCGCCTCCACAGCGGCGACCTCCGACGCGGTAGGCGGAGCGAAGAGAACGTCGAGGTCGACTCCCGCGACGACGCGGCTGTCCGGACCCGCCGCGTCGCTGCACGCCGTGGACACGGCCAGGGCGGCCACGGCCAGCCACCTGCCCGCCGATCCTGGTCTCCTCATCTGGTCCCCCCGCGAGCGTCCCGAGTCGAGCGTCGACCCTGATAGATTCATCGATTCCCCCGCGGCGGCAAATCGCAACGCGAAGCGGTGGTTCACCTCGGCGTGGCTCGAGACACAGGAGAGGACCGATGGACGGAGCAATCGTCGTACGCGAGACGGGAGGGCCGGACGTCCTCGAGTGGAGCACATTGGATCCGGGCGAACCCGGCCCCGGTCAGGTGCGGGTCCGCCACACCGCCGTGGGCCTGAACTTCATCGACGTGTATCACCGCACGGGTCTCTATCCGCAGGACCTGCCCTTCACGCCGGGCGTTGAAGGGGCGGGGGTCGTGGACGCGGTGGGCGAGGGAGTGGACGACCTGGAGGTGGGTGCCCGGGTGGCGTACACCAGCAACGGACCCGTGGGCTCGTACCGCGAGTCCAGGGTTCTGGAGCGATCGCGGCTGGTGCGACTCCCCGAGGGGATCTCCGACGAGACGGCCGCCGCCGTCATGGTGAAGGGGGCCACCGTCGAGTATCTGGTCCGGCGGACGTATGCGGTGAAGGAGGGGGACTACGTCCTGCTCACGGCGGCGGCGGGGGGCGTCGGACTCGTGGCTTGCCAGTGGCTCCGGGCCCTCGGAGCCGTCGTCATCGGGACCGTCGGTTCGGAGGAGAAGGCGGAGTTGGCCCGGAAGAACGGGTGTGATCACGTCATCCTGTATCGCACCGAAGACATCGCGGAGCGAGTACGGGACATCACAGACGGCAAGGGGTGCGCCGTCGCCTACGACTCCGTCGGGAGGAGCACCTTCGAGGCTTCCCTGGACTCCCTCGCCCGAAGGGGGACGATGGTCAGCTTCGGCAACGCGTCCGGTCCCGTGGAGCCGCTGACGCCGCTCATGCTGACCCGGAAAGGGTCGCTGTATCTCACCCGGCCCACCGTCGCCCACTACTACGGCACGCGGGAGGAGACGGAAGAGGGGCTGGGCACCCTCTTCGACATGATCCTCCAGGGCCACATCGATCCCCACATCGGGGCACGCTACCCCCTGCGCGAAGTCGCCGACGCGCACCGGGCGTTGGAGAACCGCGAGACCGTGGGCTCCACGGTCCTGCTCATCTGACCCGGGAGCCGGGTTCCGGGGCTACTCGTACCGGAGCGCCTGCATGGGATCGACCCGGGAGGCCCGCGAGGCCGGAATGTATCCGGCTCCCAGCCCCACCAGACCCAGTAGGACGGTGACCACGCCCACGACGGTGACGTCGGTCCCCTCCAGCCCGTACAGGAGCGACTGGGCGGCCCGTCCCAGACCGATGGCCGCGACGACCCCGATGATGCCGCCGATGACGACCATGCGTCCCACCTGCTTCAGGACCATGGCCCGGACCGTCGAGGACCCTGCGCCGAGGGCCATACGAAGGCCGATCTCCCGGGTGCGCTGGGAGACGGTGTACGCCAGGACCCCGTAAAGCCCGATGGCCGCCAGGAGCGTCGCCAGGGCGGCGAAGGCCGCCGAGAGCGTTCCGATGAAGCGGTCGAGGAAGACGTTGTCCTTCACCTGCTCCTCGAGGGTCTTCAGGTCGCTCACCGGAAGGTTCGGGTCGAGTCCGCTCACCACCGGCGTGACTTGTCCCATGATCACGTCGGGGTCGAGGGCCGTGCGCACGTAGTACACCAGGCCTCCGATGGTCCGGTCCTGCCGGTACGCCTTGAAGAACAGCGGAGGCGCCGCCTGCTTAACGTCCGAGTACTTGGCGTCTTGGACGACGCCGATGATCTCGAGGTCGAGGTCATCCGAGCCTCCCCCGTTGTCGGACATGAACTTGCCCACCGCCTGCGCGCCATCCAGGTCGAACTTCCGCGTGAAGGCTTCGTTGACGATGACCACGCCGGGTGCCCCGTCGTTGTCGGACTCGGTGAACTCACGCCCGGCGATGAGGGGCATGCCCAGCGTGCTGAAGTATCCCGGGCCCACCCAGTTCACCCGCGAGTTCGCATCGACACCGGGCTCCCACGCGAAGCCCTGCACCGAGACGTCGTTGCCCCAGCTGCTTCCGCCCAGGATCCCCACCCGGTCGGTGGAGACGGCGGTGACTCCGGGGAGAGCGGCGAGCTCCTCCTCCAGCCTCACGAAGAAGTCGGCCGAGCGTTCGGGCTCGTAGCCGTTGAGGGCCGGAGCGACGGAGAACATGACCACGCTCTCGGGATTCAGGCCCAGGTCCACGCGGCTGACGTTGGACAGGCTCTTGATGAAGAGACCCGCCGCCACGAGCAGCGTCATCGAAAGGGCGATCTGCGCCGTCACCAGGCCGTTGCGGAAGCGCTGCGCCGCCCGTGCGCCCGACGGCTGGCCCAACGTCGTCTTGAGCATGCCGGCCAGGTCGAGCCGGGTGGCGTGGAGCGCCGGATACATCCCGAAGACGATGCCGGTGCCCAAGGAGAGGAGCGCCGTGAAGATCACCATCTGCGGATCGATGGCCAGGTCGAAGGTGGACGCCGCCTCCGGCGGAAGGACCCGCGAGATGGAGACGAGTGTCCAGCGAGCCACCGCCAGCGAAGCCGCGCCGCCCATGACGGCGAGAAGGACGGATTCGGTGAGCAGTTGGCCGAACATCTGCCCCCGACTCGCTCCCAGCGAGCTCCGGATGGCGATCTCCTGGGAACGGTTGGCTCCGCGGGCCAGGAGAAGGTTGGCGATGTTCGCGCAGGCGATGAGCAGGACGACGGCGGTGATGCCGAGGAGGAGACGCAGCGGCGTCGTGGCCTCTTCATGCAGCGAACTCTGGCCGCGGAACCCTGGCTCGACGATGACCTGCTTCGTCCTGAACTGCTCCATGGTCTGCTCCGTCATGGAGCCCTGCAGGGGGACCTCCACCTCGTTGATGATGGGCGAATAGAGGCCGTTGATGGCGGCGGTCGCCTGTTCGGTGGTGACGCCGTCGCCGAGGCGGGCAAACAGATAGACCCAGTACGAGCGCCGGTTCTCGTACCCGTTGAAGAGCGGCTCCAACGCCGTCCGCATGGTGAGGGGCACGAAGACGTCGGGGTCGGCACCCAGGGTCGTCCCGTCGAAGCCGCGTTGGGCCACCCCGATGACGGTGAGGGGCTGACCATTCACCAGGATGGTCTCGTTCAGCACCGAGCGATCGGACCCGAGCTCGTTCTCCCAGTACGAATAGGCGAGGACCGCCACCGAGTGCTCACCCAGGCGCTCGTCGTCCTGGGGACCGATGAGCCGACCGAGGGCGGGCTGGACGCCGAGGACGGGGAAGTACGACCCGGAGACGTAGATGCCCTGACCGCTGGTGGTCTGCCCGCCCTGGGAAAGGTTGGCCCCGAAGATCCGGTGCCCGGCGATGCCCGTGAAGCTGGCCTGTTCCCGCTCCAGGTCACGGAACATCGGGTAGCTCCAGAGCTCCTGACAGCTTCCCGACTGGTTGCACGACTGGGAGCCGGGATTCGGCCCCGGAGCCGAGAGGTTCACCAGGCGATCCGGCTCCTGGACGGGGAGGGAGCGCAGGAGCATCTGGTCGAAGATGGAGAAGATGGCCGTGTTGGCCCCGATGCCCAGCGCCAGGGACACGATGGCGACGATGGTGACGAACGGCGTCTTGGCCAGCGTGCGGAAGGCGTACCGGATACCCCTCATCTTCCCTCTCTCCCACGGATGGATGGACCGTCGGGGGCCGCGATCCGGCCCCGTCCCCAGTCGTACGTTGGATAGGGCGTCCGCGATTCAGGTTGCAATCG
>ERZ869936.1626-NODE-1626-length-15474-cov-4.184383_pt1 | contig 15474 bp, 11 predicted proteins | sample MGYA00520876_ERZ869936 | MGnify/ENA primary metagenome ERZ869936 (study PRJEB32218, sample SAMN09650985) | biofilter metagenome | isolation source: enrty point of leading RO module | place: Saudi Arabia: Thuwal, RO plant located on Red Sea | collected 2016-02-17 ...
ATCCGCAGGTACCGTCCTCCGCTGCGGATGAACATCGCCGAATCGGAGAAGAACTGCAGCGGCGAGGTGACGACGCCGTGGACGAACACGCGGTGGCCCGCCTGGGCCTGCCGTGCCGCCTCGATCGAGAGTGTCGCATAGCTCACCATGATGGTCCCCGATCCCCCCATCGTGTCGGCCCGGATCTGGAACTCGCCGGTGCCGAACGTGACGGCCGGCAGGGTGTCGCCGACCGACGAGGGGATCAGGGCGTACCGGTACCGGGCGATCGGCAGCGAGGTGAAGTTCGCGAGCCCGTTGGCATTGGTGTTCATGATCCGGAAGGTGTCGATCCCTTCCCGCATGAACAGTGCGATCCGGGCGCCGTTGTACACGGTGTCGAAGCTCGTCAGGGTTCCCGTGCCGTCGCGGTCGACGATCACGCCGACGGTCACCGTTCCGACGGAGAGCGGGGGCAAGCCCAGATCCTCGCCGGCGTTGGTGCAGCCGACGAGCAGCCCGATGGCCAGGGCGGAAGCTGGGATTCGCATCATCAGTACTCCACGCGAAGGCCGAGGCGGACGGTGCGCGGCGCGGCGCGACGCGACAGCAGCTGGCCGAAATGATCGTTGGGAACGAGCGGGAGCACGAGCCGCCCCTCGCCATCGGTGGTGATCGTGCCCTCAGGGTCGACAAGGACCGCTGCCCGATCGACCACGCCGGACGCGCTCGCCACCACGTTGAAGGCATTCACCACCAGCACCACCCGGTGGCGCCCGCCGAGCGGCAGGCGGGCCGACACGCCGGCATCGAGGGCGTGGGCTGCGGCCTCGCGGCACGAGTTCCGCACGGCGAAGGCGTTGTTGCCCACGTCGCACCCCGCGGCACCAAGCAGACCGGTCACGCCGTCCACGGCGCGCAGTGCCACCGGGTCATTGCTGCTCGAACCGTCACCGTTGACGTCGACTCCCGGCGGGAACCCTGGGGTGAATGGCAACCCGCTGCGCCAGCGCCACCGCGCGAACCCGGCGAATCCGCCGTCGCCCGGCGACTGGTAGCCCGCGCTCACCACCAGCCGATGCGGAACGTCGAGGTCCGACCGACCGTCGCCCCAGTCGGTCGCACCGGCGGTGGCGTCGAGGACGAGCGCCCGGTCGACCGGCAGCGGACTGAGCTGGTTGGGGAGGTTGTCCTCCGTGCGGGACCACGTGTAGCCCGCCGCGACCGTCAGGCCGCCAGCGGCACGATGCTCCAGTGCCGCGGTGGCGTACTGCTGCTCGGCGTACCCGGTGCTCACCAGGCCCCAGACATGATCGAATCCGTCGACTCGAAGGTTGCTCCCGGGGACCGGAACGATGAGTCCACCGAACTGCTCGAGCGCGCCCCACACCGGGCGCCCCTCGTCGGTGAAGGCCAGCGGCGCGGGAGGCCGGTTGACGTCCTCGCGGCGAAGCAGGTAATCGGTGTGCTGGAATCCGCCGCCGACGCTGAGCACCGTGCCGGGTGCCACCGCGTGGGTGACGCTGCCGGTCACATGGATCGCGCGCGGCGCGCGAACGTCGGTGTCGAAGAACGTGATCGCCTTGCCGAGGACAAGGTCGGTCGGCTCGGCGGGCCAGCCGATCAGTCCTGCGGCGCGGCCCAGTTCCACGCCGCCGTCGTGGCGGGCGACCTCGGCCAGGGCGGCGACATCGTACCGCCCGGGCGCGAGCCCTGCGGCCAGGTGGACGCTGGTCCTTCCGGTGCCGCTCGGATCCCAGGTGACGCCGAGGCGGGGAGAGACGCTCGAGCTGCGGTCGTTTGGGACGAAGGTGTTGGTGATTCCGAACGCCGCGGCAACGTCGGCGTCGGCCGACACGACATCGTCGGGAAGCGACTGCCCCTCGAATCGGAAGCCGAACTGCACCCGCAGGGTGGCGGCGGCCTGCCAGGTGTCCTGCAGGAACACCGAGTACTCGGTGATCGACAGCTCCTCGGCGGATCCCGCGCTTGCGGTCGACACCCAAGTGCCGATGCCGGCCCCGAGATCATCCGCCGTGCCGAATGCCGCGGTCGCCCTCCCGTGCGGGAGCCAGTCGTGCGTCGCGCGCCTTAGCCCGAGGGTGCCCCCGGCACTCAGCACGTGGTCGCCGGCGGGTGCGATCAAGGTCTGCCCGAGCGTCAGCCGACGATCCTCGAACGCACCCGGGAACGCGGGGTGAACCCCGATCGCGGCGCCGTCGGTGGCCACGATGGTGTACGGGACGCCGGTCGCGGTCCAGTCGCGCGACGCCGTGGCGAGGCCGAGACGGGTGATGCTTCGCCAGTCCTCGCCGAAGAACTCGAGCGCAATCGCCCCCGAAGCGTCGCTCGCCTCGAGCAGGCCGCCGGAACCATTGGCCAGCGAGGCGGCGATGAGAGGGGCCTCCTCGTCCCACGAGGCGAACCCGAGCCGGCCTTCGAGGCGACCGTTCCGGCCAAGGGGCACCGCCACCTGTGCGTTGCCATTGGCGCCGGTCCAGCGGCGCATCACCGGCGAGGTCCATCCGGTCACCTCACGCGGGTCGGCGGCAGCGGCAATCGCCTCGCCAATGCCGTCGCGGCTGAACGGCGCCGCCGACGGCGTGGCGATCTGGTGGTACCCGGCGGAGATGGCCCAGCCCCCGCTGTCGCCGCGGATCGGACCCGACGCGACAAGGTTCCCGGAGAACGAGCTCGCCGATGAATCCGCCGGATTGTCCTCGGCTGCTGTGCCAAGGGTGGAACTCGACCACCACGCGGCGGGAGCGAACGCGGTCCGCGCCCCGCCCCAGCGCGACACGAGGTCGAGCATGCCGCCGGGCGCGGCGGGAAGCTCGGCATCCAGCGGGAAGCGCTGCACGCGGGCCTGACCGATCCCGGCACGACTGCACGCGGGGATCGTCGCGCCCTCCCCCGGGAACCCCGGATGGCGCAGCAGCAGCTCCTCGAACCCGTCGACCACCAGGCGTGCGTCGCCGGCGGCGAGACCGTTCACCGAGAGCGGCGCGCGCTGGCGCGCATCGTCGTGCCCGACCGCCCATGGTGCCGCGAGCGCGAGTCCCGGCACACCGACGCCCCCGCGCGGCGCGTCGCTCGCCTCGCGATAGCGCTCCTCCGTCGCGGGAGCAGCCCCGGCACCACGGTATGGACGCTCGTCCACCCGGTCGATCGGGGGGGGTCGCCGGACCACCTCGACCGAAACACTTGCCACGACTCCCGCGACCACGGGCACCCCGGTGAGGCGCAACGGCTGGTAGCCCACCTGCTCCGCCAGCAGCGCGTAGCGTCCCGGGCGCAGTCCCTCGATCCGGAACCGGCCGGTCGGGTCGGCCAGCGCGATCCTGACCACCTCGTCCCCGCGACTGAGGGTCACCGCTGCATCGGGCACGGCGCTGCCGCGCTCGTCCATGATCCTGCCCTCGAGCGTGCCGGTGGTGCGACCCTGGGCACCGACCTGGGCGGCGAGGAGCAGGAGCGCCGCGGCCAGAGCAGCGCGGCGCGGGAATCGGCGGGAAACCTGGGGGGAAACGGACATGATGGTCCCGATCGGAGGAGGATCGGAGTGAACTCTGACCGTCCGGTGCAGGAGGGGTGCCACTCCCTCGCGCCCAGCGGGAGGCGACACCACATCCCAGCAACCGCAGCGGATCCGGTCCGGTGAGGCGCCAACGCCACACCCGTATCGGATTGACACGATCGGGCTAACTTCCCCGGGTGTCCCGCCTCTCGTTCCGTGGCCGCCTCTTCTTCATCCTGCTGACCGTGAGCGCGATCCCGGTCGGGGTGATGACCGTGGCCGGGATCATCGCGATCCGGACGATTCCCGACATCCGCCCCGGTGGCCCGGTCCCCGAGATCGACGCCGTGGAGGAGAGCGCGAGGCAGTTGCTGATCTCGCTCGACGGCGTGCCGCTCGCGCCGGCGGGTGAGGAGGCGAAGCTGCGGCACCGCGAGGCGGTGTCCGACCTCCTCACGCGATATCGCAATGCCCAGGGGGTCGCCCGCAACTCGCTCACCGACATCTGGCGGGTGGTGGCCATCGCGGCGCTCGTGGTGCTCGTGCTGGTCGCTGCCGTGGTGCCGATGCTCTCGCGCCAGCTGTCGGCGCCGCTCGACGAGGTCGTCGACTGGACCGGGCGCATCAAGCGTCGCGAACCGCTGCCGGCCGAGTCGGAGAGCAGTCGCGGGATCCCCGAGTTCGCCGCGTTGCGCGACGCGCTGCGCGACCTCGCGCAGTCGATCGAGCAGGGTCGCGCGGCCGAGCTCGAGGCCGAGCGCCTGCGGACGTTCGGCGAGGTGGCGCGGCGGGTGGCGCACGAGATGAAGAATCCGCTCACGCCGATCCGGCTCGCGGTGCTGCAGATGCGGCGCAGCGGCGGCGGTGACCACCAGGAGTCGCTCGAGGTGATCGCGGCGGAGTCCGCGCGCCTCGAGGCGATGGCGCGCGAGTTCGCCGAGCTCGGGCGGCTCCCCGAGACGATCCCGTCGCCGGTCGACCTGCGCGAGCTGCTCGAGGAGATGCTGCGCGCCGCGGTGCCGGAGACGATGACCCGGCATTTCGAGAGCAGCGAGCCCGCCATCGTGGTGGAGGCGCAGTACGATCCGCTCCGCCGGGCGTTCAGCAACCTCTTCCGCAACGCCGTCGAGGCATGCCGCGGCGCGGGCGAGGTGCGGGTCGCCCTCGCGCGCGAACCCGACGGCATCCGCATCAGCATCGCCGACACCGGTCCCGGCATTCCCCCGGAGAAGCGCGAGATGATCTTCCAGCCCTACTACACCGACAAGCGCGACGGCACCGGACTCGGCCTCGCGATCGTCCGCCAGACCGTCGAGCAGCACGGCGGCACCATCACCGTGTCCGAGACCCCGGGGGGCGGTGCCACCTTCCTCGTCCGGTTGCCGACATGAGCACCCGCATCCTGATCATCGACGACGAGGCGAACATCCGGCGGATGGTGGGCGCGCTGCTCAAGGCCGAGGGGTTCGAGGTCGCCGAGGCCGCCAACGGCAACGCCGGCCTGCTGGCGTTGCCGGAAGCGAAGCCCGACCTCATCCTGCTCGACCTGATGATGCCGCCGGGCCCCGACGGCCTCGCCACGCTCGAGAAGATCCGCGGCAGCGACGCCGACATCCCGGTCATCATGATGAGCGGCAAGGCGCAGCTCAGCGATGCGGTGCAGGCGGTGCAGATGGGCGCGTTCCAGTTCCTCGAGAAGCCGCTCGCCCCCGAATCGCTGCTGGTGGCCGTGCGCTCGGCCGAGAAGCTGGTGCGCACCCAGGCGGAGAACCGCGCGCTGCGCGCGCAGCTGGGGCCGCAGCCCGACCTGGTCGGCGCGAGCGAGGCGATGGAGCATGTCCGCCAGCTCATCGCGCAGGTTGCCCCGACCGATGCGCGCGTGCTGATCCTCGGCGAATCGGGCACCGGCAAGGAACTGGTGGCGAGCGCGATCCACCGCCGCAGCGGCCGCGCGAAGGGGCCGTTCGTCTCGGTCAACTGCGCCGCGATCCCGCGCGACCTGGTCGAGAGCGAGATGTTCGGCCACGAGCGCGGCGCATTCACCGGCGCCACCGACCGGCGCATTGGGCGCTTCGAGGTGGCCGACACCGGCACGCTGTTCCTCGACGAGGTCGGCGACCTGCAGCTCGAGGCGCAGGCCAAGCTGCTCCGGGTGCTGGAGACGGGCGAGATCCAGCGGATCGGTGCCGAGCGCAGCCGCCGGGTGGACATCCGGGTGCTCGCGGCGACCAACCGGCGGCTGGAGGATGCCGTCGCGAGCGGGGGCTTCCGCGAGGACCTCTACTTCCGGCTCAACGTCTTCCCGATCGCCATCCCGCCGCTGCGGGAGCGGCTTGGCGACCTGCCCGACCTCGTCGCGCACCTCGCCGCGCGGCTGCGTCCCCGGCGTCCGCCGCACTTCACCGACGAGGCGCTCGAGGCGCTCGCCCGGCACGGCTGGCCCGGCAACGTCCGGGAGCTGGCCAACATCGTCGAGCGACTCGCCATCATCGGCGGCGACGAGGTCACCGCCGACCTGGTGCCGCGGGTGCTCCAGCGGCTGCCGACCACGGCGAACGATGGCGCGGCGCCAGCGAGCGAGGCGCGGCCCTCGAGCGCGGGCGACTCGCGCCCGTTGAGCGACCGGCTCGACGACTTCGAGCGACAGCAGATCTCCGACGCACTGGGCGCAGCCGACGGCAACATTGCCGAGGCCGCGCGCATGCTGCAGACCGATCGCGGCAATCTCTATCGACGGATGCGCCGGCTCGGCATCCGGGGGGGAAGCGAATGATCCCGCTCGCCTGCCGGCGCGCACCGGCACTGGGACTCCTGCTGGCGGCCACCGCCGTGACGGCGCGGGCCCAGGACCCCGGTGGGGTGACCCTCGACTTCGGCGCACCGCCCACCGCGGTCGCCACCGACACGATTCCCGCCGCGGCCCTCGCCGACGCGTTGGCGCGGTTCAACGCGCCGGGGACGACCCGCATCTTCGGGGGGATCCAGCTCAACACCCCGGTGGACGGCTCGGTGGGGATCTACGACGCCGACGTGCGGATCAGCACGCGCGTGGCCGGCGACGTGGTGGTGATCAACGGGTTGCGGCGCCTGGGTCGCGCCGGGCGGGTGGACGGCCGGATCGTCGTCCTCGGTGGCCGGTTCTTCGCCGACAGCGGCGCGGCGTTCGCACGACCGGTCACCGAGTACCGGATGCGCGCGCCGGTGCGGCAGGCCGCCGACACGCGGCTGATCCTCGCCCCGCCGGCCCCGACCCTGCGCGACCTGGCGGGTCAGATGGCGCTGCGGCTCGGGCCGGTGACTGCCACGCCGCGATTCGGCCTCGGCACCTACAACCGGGTCGAGGGATTGCCGATCCGGCTCGGCACGTCGCTGGCCTGGCCCGCGCGCGCCGACCTGGACGCGCGGCTCGACGCGGACCTGATCGTGCGCAGCGCACCCGACCAGGCCGACACCCGGAACGCCCTCGGCTGGTGGCTCCGGCTCTCCGCCCGCCAGGCCGGCAGCCTCCCGCTGACGCTCGGCCTCGAGGGCGGGACCCGCATCGAGGCGACCGCAGACCGGCCGCTCTCGGCCGGTGAGTCCACCGTGAGCGCGCTGATCTTCCGTCGCGACCGTCGCGACTGGTACGAGCGCCGCGCCGTCGCCGCGTTCGCCGACTGGCAGGTGCGACCGGATCTCGAGGTCGGTGCCCGAATCGAGTCGAACCGGGAACGGAGCGTCGCCGCCACCGATGCGTTCTCGATCCTGCGCAGTGACGAGCCATGGCGGCCGAACCCGCTGATCGACGACGGGCGCTACACGTCGATCGCCCTGAGCGCGACGTGGGACCGGCGGGACGATGCGCGCTCGCCTCGCGACGGCTGGTGGGCCGCTGCTCGCCTGCAGCGCAGCAGCAGCGGCGACCTCACCCCCGTGCTCCTCCCCGAGCAGGTGCGCGATCCGCTGCCTTCGGAGGGCTATGCGGCCTGGGAGGCGGCGTTCGACCTCCGCCGCTACCTGGTGATCGACCCGCGCCACGCCGTGCACCTGCGGCTCACGGGACGCGGCTGGGTCGGCGGCGACCCGCTCACGATCCAGCGCCGCCTGGCGCTCGGCGGCGACGACTTCCTCCCCGGGTACGACTTCCGCACCGTCACCTGTGACTCGCGACGCCGCCCCGATGCGGCGCAGCCCGCGCTCTGCGACCGGCAGATGATGGCGCAGGTCGAGTTGCGCCGGACGGTCGACGTCCGCCTCGGCAGCCGGGTGGGCCCGTACGCGATCGGCGTCGACCGCGCCGACCTCGTCGCGTTCGCCGACTTCGGCAGCGCGTGGATCGCCGGCGACGGACCCGGCCAGGTCCCGGCAGGGCGCATCCAGTCGCTCGACGAATGGCGCGGCGACATCGGCATCGGGTTCGACGCCGGGTGGTTCGGCGCCTACCTCGCCAAGGCGGTCACCGACGACGAGCCGGCCCGGCTCTCGCTCAGGCTCTCGCGCCGGTTCTGAGCCAGGCCGTGCGCCGGGTCGCGTTCCTCCTCGCCGTCGTCCTCGCCGGCGCCGTGTCCACGGCGTCGGGGCAGGCCGACGCGCGCATGGAGGTCGCCATCGATGCCGCGAGCCGCGACCCGCGGCCCCGGATCCGCAACCTGATGAACGAGGAGCGGTGGCGCGAGGCGATCGACGACGCGTTTCGCATCTCGCTCAACTGGCGCGTCGATCTCTACCGCACCCGGGCGTTCTGGGTGCCGGCCCGCGAGTCCCGCTTCGAAGTCACCATCGTGGTCTGGCGCGAGCCGCTGCTGGGCCAGTACTACATGACTTACCTGATCCCCGGACGGCCGCCCGTGGAGCGGGTCTACACCTCCTTCAACGAGTTTGCGTTCCAGCTCGAGCAGCCGCTCCCGATCCAGGGGATGCGCCCGGTGACCGAGGGCGTGTACTACTACGCCGCCGCGCTCGAGGTGACCGCCCTCGACGACCAGCAGTTCGCCGAGATGCAGCGGTTCATCGGCGAGAACGGCCGCGCGGGCGGAGGCGATGCGATCTCCAACTGGCTGCTGCGGCTGGTGGGCGTGCCGTCGCAGACCTTCACCGAGCGGAGCGCGCGGTTCCGGGTGCCGTAGGGGGCGACAACGCGAGGGGCGAAGGGCGAAGGGCGAGGGGCGAGGGGCGAGGGGCGAAATCGGAGGCCGGCATCACGGCGCGATGCCGGCCTTCTCATTTTCGTTCAGCCCTTCGCCCCTCGCCCTTCGCGTTGTCGCTGCCTACCTCGGCTTGAGCGCCGCCAGCGCGTCCTCCCCGTAGAACAGCTTGATGTACTTCTGCTGCGGCGGGGTGAGCCGACGGATCGCCCACGACAGGTGCACGAAATGCGGCTCGGTCGGCACCGTGTGCGGGTGCATGCCGCACTCGTCGGGGAGGTGGTTCCCCTTGCGCGTGTTGCAGCTCGAGCACGCGGTCACCACGTTGCGCCACTCATTCGTCCCGCCCCGCGACTGCGGCACCACGTGATCGCGGGTCAGGCACTCGCGGTTGCGGAGCATCGACTGGGGACGCGAGCAGTACTGGCAGGTGTAGCCGTCGCGGGCGAAGAGGAAGGTGTTGGTGACCTGGCGACGGAAGCGGCGGGGGACGTGCACGAAGCGGACGAGCCGGATGATCGCGGGACGCGGCACCCGGAGCCTGGCACTTCGTATCGGTTCGTGACCGTCGGCCTCGACGATTTCCGCCTTCCCCTCGATGACGAGCCGCAAGGCGCGCCGCGTGGGGACCATCGTGAGCGGTTCGAACGAGGCATTGAGGGCCAGACAGCGCACCCGGATCTCCCGTGGGGGTTGTGTACGGATAGCCAGTCAGCGCGCGGGATTCAAGGGGTTCACCCGGTCGTGACCGCGCGGTTTCGGGTCCGGCGGGATGGCCACGGCGACATCGGGTCGCGGACTCGGGGGTGCTTCGCTCCTGGCCGGCCGTGCGTTCGGGTGCCTCTCGTCGAGCGCCAGGGGCCGAAGCATCCGCTTCGCACCCCCGAGTCCGCGCACCGAATGCCTCGCGACGGCCCCCGAGGGCATGGAGCGCATGCTCCGGCCGCTGGGGCTCGACGGGAACCCGACGAATGCACGGCCGGCCAGGAGCGGAATGCCCTCGGGGGCCGTCGCCGACGTGCCGAGGCCGCGCGCCGATGTCAGCCGTGCACGCGCCGACCCGCGAGCCACGTGCCGACCACGCCATCGGGCGATGAGGCGAGCACCGCCTCGATCGGGTCGTCAGTCTCCCCGACCGACACCGCCGCAAAGTCGGCCAGCTTGCCGACCTCGAGCGAGCCACACTCGCCGTCACGCTCGATCGCCTCGGCACCGCCGAGCGTCAGCAATCGCAGCACCGTCGGTGCGTCCCACCCCGCCAGCCGGCGCGCCTCGCGCGCCTCGGCCAGCAGGTCGGGCGGTGCGACGCTGATCTCGCTGTCGGTGCCGAGCCCCATGCGCAGCCCGCGCTCGAGATAGCGGGCCGCGGGGGCGTCGGCCTGGTGGTGGAAGCGGTTCGAACGCGGGCAGTGGCTCACCGCGCACCCGTGCCGGGCCATCAGCTCGGTGTCGGCCTCGCTCACGTGGATGGCGTGAATGCAGAGCGTGCGCGACGACAGGACGCCGTGCCGGTCCATGAACGCCATCGGCGTGATCGGCACGTCACTGGGGCGCGGGACGCCACGACGGCGGAAGTCGTCGGCGAACACTCCCGTGAAGTCGTCGAGCAGCGCGCTCTCGCCGGGAGGCTCGGCCACGTGCACCGCAGTCGGCACCCCGTGGGCGCGTCCCAGCTCGCATGCGGCGCGATAGAGCGGTCCGCTGACGGTGTAGGGCGCGTGCGGCGAGACGCCGAGCCGGGCGCGACCGGTGGCGTGGCCGGCAAGCCGGTCCAGCTGGGCGCTGAATCCGCGCATCGCGGCGTCGCACTCGTCGGGATGCGCCCCGAACACCTCGTGATGGTAGGTGCCGCTGGCACCCAGGTGATCGAGCGCCTCGAGCACCGCCCCGGTGCTGCCCGTATCCGCGACCGTGGTGACCCCGCTCCGCCACGTCCGGCGGATCCCCTCGCACGCGGCGTCGAAGAATGCCTCGTCACTCCGGGCCGCCTTGACGGCGATCACCCTGAGGATCCACTCCAGGAAGGTGTCGGCCTCGACCATCCCGGCGAACCCGGTCAGCTCGAGGTGGGTGTGGGTGTTGACGAGGCCGGGAAGAAGCACGCTGTTGCGGAGATCGATGCGGACGGCGTCGGGAGGAACCGGCACCCGATCGCCGGGGCCGATCGCGGCGATCCGGCCGCGGTCGTCCACCAGTACCGCACCGTCACGGATCGGGTCCCCCGCGATCGGCAGCAGCCAACTGGCGGAGAACCGCTGCATCAATCGGTGTCCCCTGGTCGGTACGGCGAGTGGATCGGGCAGAACTCGCGCGGTTCGCCCCCCGGCGGGTAGTAGCGGATCTCCACCATGTCGCGCGGGCAGAACGGGGTGGCGCGGAACCCGGTCGACTTGTCGATCTCCACCGGGCGCAGCATGTCGGCGGGTTCGGCCCAGCCGCCCGGGGTCCGGCGCCGCTGGTAGATCTCCTTCATGAACTGCGTCCACGCCGGCGCCGCGAGGCGACCGCCCTGGGCGTTCCCCATGATCCGGGTGTTGACGTCGAAGCCCATCCAGACGCCGGCCACCAGGTCGTTGGTGAACCCGATGTACCAGACGTCGTAATAGTCGTTGGTGGTGCCGGTCTTGCCGCCGGACGGGACCTGGAACCCCTGCGCCCACACCGCGCTGTTCGCCGTGCCGTGCCGCACGACGCCCTGCAGGGCGTCGGTGAGCAGCCACGCCACCGGCTCCTCGAGGACCCGCCGGCGCACCGGCCTCGGTTCCCAGACGATCCGGCCGGTGCGGTCCTCGACCCGCAGGATGGCATTCGGCTCGGCGCGCACCCCGAGGCTCGCGAACGCGGTGTACGCGGCGATCATCTCGATCGGGTGCACGCCGAGGGAGCCGAGCGACAGCGACGGCACCATGGGGATCCGGGTGCTGATCCCGAACTTGCGTGCCTCGTCGATGATCTCGGGCAGGCCGGTGCGGAGCGCGGTCTTCACCGCGACCGTGTTGACCGACTTCCAGAGCGCCTGACGCAGCGTCATCGGCTGGTTGGTGAACCGGCCGTCGTAGTTCTGCGGCTCCCAGTTGGGCTGGTCGGGGATCTCCAAGGAGATCGGCTCGTCGACCTCGATGGACTCGAGCGGGATCCCGTGCTCCAGCGCCGCGGCATAGACGATCGGCTTGAACGTGGAGCCGGGCTGCCGCTCCGCCTGCACGGCACGGTTGAACTTGGAATCGTCGAAGTCGCGCCCCCCGACCATCGCGAGGATGTTGCCGGTGCGCGCCTCGATCACCACCGCGGCGCCCTGCAGGTACGGCGTGGTGCTGCGCTCGCCGTCGCTGTCGCCGCGCTGCTCGAGGTAGTCGCGATAGCTCTGGTGGCGGTACCCCGGCTCGTTCTCGATCCGCTCGAGCTGCGCCGCCATGGCGCGCTCCACCGCGCCCTGGGCGTCGAGGTCGAGGGTGGTGTGGATCCGGTACCCCTCGGTGTAGAGGGCGCTGCCGAACCGCGCCTCGAGGACCTGGCGGACATACTCGACGAAGTACTCCCCGACCCCGGCGAAATCGGACCGCGACGAGAGCGCCAGCGGGTACGCCTTCCAGGTCTCGGCCTCCTCGCGAGTCAGCGCGGCGTGCTGGTGCATCAGTTCCAGCACCAGGTTGCGCCGTCGCACGGCCGCCTCGGGGTTGCGCCGGGGGTTGTACCGCGACGGTGCCTGCGGCAGTCCGGCCAGCATCGCCGCCTCCGCCGCGTTGATCTCGCTGGCGCGCTTGCCGAAGTAGCGCTGGGCCGCCGACTCGACGCCGTAGGCGCCGTTGCCAAGCGCGATCTGGTTGAGGTACAGCTCGAGGATGCGGTCCTTGCTGTAGGCGTCCTCGATCTGCCTGGCCACCTTCGCCTCGCGCACCTTGCGCGCGATCCCCGCCAGCCCGCTGCGCTGGCGCCGATCGATGTCCTCGGGGAAGAGGTTGCCCGCGAGCTGCATGGTGATCGTCGACGCGCCGCGCGGAATCCCGCCCGTCAGGCGGTCCTTCACCGCCGCGAGCACGCCGAGCCAGTCGACGCCGCCATGGTCGTAGAACCGCTTGTCCTCGACGGCCAGGAACGCCGCCGGCAGCGCCGGCGACATCGAATCGAGGGTGATGACGGTGCGGCGCTCGCGGTAGAAGTCGGTGATCAGCCGGCCGTCGGCCGCGTACACCTTCGAGGCCTGCCAGGGGTCGTACGATTCCAGGGTCGCGATCGAGGGACACGCCTCGTTGGCGCAGGCACGCCACCAGGCACCGGCCGCCGCGACGACACCGAACACCACCAGCGACGCGGCGGCCACCAGGGCCCGCAATGCCAGTCGGCGCGACACCCGGATCCGCGGAAGGTGCGGCGCCCAGGTGCGCCGCCGCGAGGACTTCGCCATGACCGGAAACTACCCGGACCCCGACCGCCTTGCATGGCCCGGCGCCGGGGCGGCATCTTGCCGCCCCATGGCCCACTTGCTCGAGACCCTCGCCGCGCGCGGCATGGTGCACGACGCCACCCCGGCGCTGGACGCCCGCCTCGCCCAGGGGCCGATCACGGCGTACGTCGGCTTTGACCCGACCGCCGACTCGCTCCATGTCGGCAACCTGGTGCCCGTGATGGCCCTCGCGTGGCTCCAGCGGCTCGGCGGCCGTCCCCTCGTGCTGGTGGGCGGCGGCACCGGGATGGTGGGTGACCCCTCCGGCAAGCGCGAGGAGCGCCCGATGCTCGGCGCCGACGTCGTGGCGCGCAACGCCGCGGCGATCCGTGGTCAGCTGTCGCGGTTCTTCACCTTCGGCGACGGCGCGACCGATGCGCGCATGCTCGACAACGCCGAATGGCTCGCCGGCCTGGGCCTGCTCGAGTTCCTCCGCGAGGCCGGGAAGCATTTCACCGTGAGCTACATGCTCCAGAAGGAGACGGTGAAGACGCGGCTCGACAGCGGGATCTCGTTCACCGAGTTCACGTACATGCTGGTGCAGGCCTATGACTTTGCCCACCTGGCGACCCACCACGGCTGCGAGCTGCAGATGGGCGGCAGCGACCAGTGGGGGAACATCACGGCCGGGATCGAGCTCGGCGCTCGGCGCGACAACCGCAAGCTCCACGCGCTGGTGCTCCCGCTGCTGACCACCGCGGCCGGCACCAAGTTCGGCAAGAGCGAGGGCGGCAACGTCTGGCTCGACGCGGCGAGGACCTCGCCGTACCAGTTCCACCAGTTCTGGCTCCGCAGCGACGATGCCGATGTCGAGCGCCTGCTCCGGTTCTTCACGTTCCTCGACCTCGACGAGATCGCCGCGGCGATGCAGGAGCATCGCGCCGATCCGTCGCGACGCGCGGCACAGCGCCGGCTCGCCGACGACGTCACCGCGCGGGTGCACGGCACTGCCGCCCTCGCGCGCGTGCAGGCCGCCGCCGCGATCCTGTTCGGCGGCACGCCGCTCGGCGAGGCCGACCGCGACACGCTGGCCATGGTGCGGGACGAGGTCCCGGCCGCGACAATCACCCGCGAGGAGCTCGCGGCCGGCCTGCCGGTTGCCGACGCCTTCGTGCGCGCCGGGCTGGCGGAGTCCAAGAAGCAGGCACGGCAGTTCGCCACCGCGGGCGGCCTCGCGGTGAACGATGCGCCCGCCGATCCGCAGCGACCGATCGGCCCCGGCGACCTCCTGCACGGCGAGTGGGTGTTCCTGCGCCGCGGCAAGAAGCACTGGGGGGTCTTGCGGCTGGAGGCGCCGGCCACCGACACTCCCTGATGATGCGCGCTGCCGCGATCGTCCCGCTCCTCCTTGCCATCCGACTCGGCGCCTGCGCATCGGGCGAACCGACCGATCCGTCGACCGGCGTCCCGCCGCCCGCCAGCCCCGGCCCGGAGTACGGCCTCAATGCCTCGCTCGGCGGCCGGCCGATCTTCCCGCCATCGAGCCCGTGGAACCAGCCGGTCGACACCGCCGAAGTCGACCCGAACTCGGCAGCCATCCTCGCGCGGATCGGACTCGACGACCGGCTGCACCCCGACTTCGGGGCGGACTGGAACGGCGGCCCGTTCGGCATTCCCTACATCGTCGTGGCCGACACGCTCACCCGCAGCGCGGTCACCCTCACGTACGCAGGCGAGAGCGACCCCGGTCCGTACCCGATCCCGCCGGATCCGCCCATCGAGCGCGGCAACGATCGGCACCTGCTGGTGGTCGTCCGCGACGAGTGGCGGGCCTATGAGCTCTTCGCGCTGCGACGCGAGGGCGGCCGCTGGCACGCCGGCTCCGGCGCCATCTGGGACCTCGAGCGCGGGACCCAGCGTCCGGCCGGATGGACCTCGGCGGACGCGGCGGGCCTCCCCATCCTCCCAGGCCTGGTGCGATGGGACGAGGTGCACGAGCAGGGTGAGATCCGGCATGCGCTGCGCTTCACGGTTTCGCGCACGCGTCGCGCCTATCTCCCCCCGGCACGCCACTGGGCCAGCAGCAGCACCGACCCGCTCGATCCGCCGATGGGGATGCGGGTCCGCCTGCGCGCCGACTTCGACGAGAGCGGCTTCCCGCCGGCAGCGCGCGTGGTGCTCCGTGCGCTCAAGCGCCATGGCATGATCGTCGCGGACAACGGCTCCGACTTCTTCCTGAGCGGCACCGCCGACGCGCGCTGGGACGACGCCGAGATCGGCACGCTCAAGCGCGTGCGGGTGCGCGACTTCGAGGTGGTGCGGATGACCGGCGTGGTGACGCCGTGACGTCCGGATCCGCATCGAGGCGACGAGGGGGGTGCACGGCATGATGGGACGCGTGGCGAGAGCGGCAGCCACCAGCTCGCATCCGGCCTGGCGGGCGGCGCGGGCACGGCCGGCGCGAGCCCCTC
>ERZ869936.1627-NODE-1627-length-15467-cov-5.109525_pt1 | contig 15467 bp, 6 predicted proteins | sample MGYA00520876_ERZ869936 | MGnify/ENA primary metagenome ERZ869936 (study PRJEB32218, sample SAMN09650985) | biofilter metagenome | isolation source: enrty point of leading RO module | place: Saudi Arabia: Thuwal, RO plant located on Red Sea | collected 2016-02-17 ...
ATATCTTTTTCCTGTAGGTTTTACAAATAAATCCGGATTACTCTTGTCTCATCTAAATCTCTTGTTTAAGGTTTCAACGTTAACATCGTTAAAAAACGTTGGAAAGTTTTTCTTTAACCAAGCTTGATACACTGGCTTTTTCATTATAGTCTTTATTATTTCTTTATTTAGAACCTTTCTAAACGTACCTTGTAAATCAAGCTTTGATCTTTTTGGTTTTACACCAATAGTCATGTCTTTTAAAACACCATCAACTGATTTTTTTACCGCCTCATTTAGTTTCTTTTGTTCTGTTGAGCCTAATTCAAATAGGTCTGTCATTGTAGCTGTAGCTTCATCACTTAATGTTTCTAACGTAGCGCTTTGCCTTGCTTTTCTTTCTTGCGCTTCAGTTACTTTTGTTTCTGTTCTTTGTAATTTCTTAGCAGCTGTACCCATTTTAAATTTTATAAATGAGTTTATGTAAGCGTCAGGATCATTGTTTCTTTCTGGTTTATATGCTTTGATATGTTTTATTAAGTTATCTAGTGTGTCACCTAATAAATCTTGTTTATCTTTTTTTATTTCTTCTGGAGACATACGATCAACATCGTACATTTGTGTACCCTGTATAAGCGTTGCGATGTTATGTAAATATAAATGTGAGTTATTTACTAAACCATCTATACCATCTTGTTTAAAAGCATTATTAACAGTGTTTTTTCTTGTCTCTGGATCTAGCTTAAAATCATTATAATCATCTACAAAAGACTTTTTATTTGTGTTTCTTTTTTTAGCAAGCTTAATTATTCTATCAAACGTTGGATCGTTTTCTATTTTAACTTGTAGTTGTTTATCAGTTAGTCTACCTATAGACTTATATAAAACACCCTGCTCAAAACTTTTGTTGTAGTCTTTGATAAAGTTAATTATATCGCCAGCATCTTTTATTTCTATGTCTTGATTAAAATGCTTTCTCATAAATTGCCTTACAGCATCAACAACCTTCTGCCACAGCGATGTGTTTAGTTTTAATTCGTTATTTGCTAACGCTTCAGATACTAGTGTTACAACTTCTTCGTATCTTGCGGCTGTATCATACTGCCCAGCGTCAACAGCTGTTTGATATTTTTTTATTCTTGATCTTAGTGACTGACTGTTAACAGCGTCAGCATCTAAATTAAATATAAAATCTTCTAGTGTTTTACCAACTTTTATAGCGGTTTCATCATTGTTTCTTAATGTTTCATGTAATAAGCCATGTAACAACTCGTGTTGACCAACTGTAAAGAAGTCCATCTCTCTTGCTACTTCTTTATTTATAAAAATTGTTTGCTTGCCTGTTTCTGGATTTTGAAATATCTCGCCTTCTGCAGACTTTTCTTTAACAGTTTCTCCTGATAGTTTTTTTACAGCTTCTCTATATTCTTCATCTGTATTAAACTCTTTATAGTTTATATTTAATAACTTATCAAAACCTTCTGTTTTATCTAATTTATCTTTTAATTTAATTAACTTTTTAACTTTAACACCACCTTGTAAAACTAAATCTTCGTCATCTTCTTTTTGTCCGTACTTACCTAGTATTTGTTTTATTTCGTTTCTATACTCTGTTGCTTTTATGTTACCTGATACGCTTGTTTGATCTTTAATGCTAGCATATTTCTTTTCTAGTTCTACTATTCTTCTTCTATCAGCAACGTCTTTTACTTTGTTATCGATTTGCATATCATACAAAGCATCTTTTCTTTTGTCATTAACTAATGCCTCCATGTTAGCATCGTTCTTTATATCAATTTTAAGCTTGTTAGATAACAATGTTTTAGCATCTAATGAATTAATAGCTTTTCTAAATTCGTTTCCAGTAAGTTCTTGATTGTTTAATTTATATGTAGCGTTAGGAGCAAACGCTGCTCTACCGATTGTTAGTGGTGCTGTTGCTGTACCACCTATAGCTTCAAATCCTATCTCTCTCACATCCATCTCTTGGTCAGCTGCTAGCCTTCCAAATATTTCACCTGTACCACCACCAACAGCTTCAACACCTACACCAACTGCAGATGCGGCTGCTTTTTGGCCTTTCTTAACAGCGCCTCTCACAGCCCTTGCTGTTGTACCTGCTAGCCTTGCTGTCATTGTTTCAACCAAACCTATCGCAACACCTCTACCGACAGCTTTATTGTATATTGATGAAAATCTTTTTTTATCTTGAAGTACAGCTCTTACATTTTCAATATTAAAATCTCTTTCACCTACCTCATCTCTTAATAGTTCTGCAAATGTTAATGCCCCTTCCATACCTACAGCAAGTGCACCTATACCACCAGCCACCGCACCAACACCTGCAAATGCACCACCCGCAGCAGCACCACCAAGTGTAGCACTAGCTAGTTCTTCAGAGTCTGCAAATGATCCTGCTAATGTTGCCATTGATGATACAAATAATTGTGGTGCAACACCAGGATTTTTAACAACACCTTTTACAAAACCCCATACACCACCACCTTGCTTTTCATATTCTTTGTTAAAGCGTTGCATTTATTAAGTAAAGACAACGTCTGTTGACTGTTGGTAAGAATCTATAAACTTTTGTATATCTTGATCAGAAACCCCTGAGCTACCAAACTTACTATTCATTAAGGTTATTGTCTCATCAACAGCATCAGATGCTTGCCAGCCTGACTTCCAAGATCTAATCATATCACCAAAAAAGTCACCAAAAAAGTCACCTATATTTTCTTCTTCTTGTGAAATAAACTGATCTCCTTCGTAAGTAAATTGTCTTCCTAGTTTTTTATCAGCAACTTGAGGTTGAGTTATGCCTAGCCTCGCCTGTAGTCTTTCTACAGAAGTGTCTACTGATGCCTTAAAATTTGCGTTGTTTTCGTATCGTAATTTAAAATCATTGAATGTCATTGACCTTGGTATTTCACCTCTTGAAACCAACGCTCTATATATATTTTCTAACATAATTAATATTATTGAGAGTCGTATAAAACTCTGGTGTTTATCTCAGGGTTATCAGAAAAAGTTTTTAAAAGCTCAACTTGAAACACATCACTCATTTGAGAGGCGTTTAACTTATTATTAAATATGTATGTGTTACCTATTGACATAAATGGTGATGCATCTACATTTTTTATACCTTGAATTTTTCTTAATAAATTTGCTACTTTATTTTGCCCCATAGTAGTATTTAATGATCCTCTATCTATGTCTAATGCTTGTAAAGTAACGTTACCGTCTTTTCCAACTGTTTGCATAATAACTTCATCTTTAAGATTATCTATGCTACCTTGTATTACATTTTGTTCAATAAACTCTTCGTTTATTGCTTCTGCTAATTTAACTAACGCCTCATCTATTAATTTTTTATGTTTTTCATAGTAGGTAAAAGGTTTTATGCCTAAGTCACTATACTCGTCAGGCGAAGTTACTGAGCCAGATTGCTTATCTATTTTTATGGCATTTAATTCGTTTATTGCACCTTCAACTTTATCTGTAAGTAAATTATTTTCTTGTAACGTAGTATAAAAATCCTGATCTATATCAACCTGTATGTTCTTGGTGTCTAAGCTTGTAAGCTGTATAATATTTTTTCCAAGCGCTTCAACGTTAGTTTTGTTTACTGTTTTACCTCCTCTAGAACCAGTTTGTACAATAAAGCTAGGATTAGTAACAATATTAGTAAGCAATTGCGTCTTAGTCTCGTCGCCCATAGTTGCTTCAAACCTTGTATATATTTCTTCACCCATACCACGCAGCCTTCTTCTAGCACTATTCATCGCTGACTCTAAGTCGTAAAACACCTGAGCTCCTGTATTAGTGTTAGACACTTCATTTAACACTGAAGCAAGCGCTTGAGAAAAAGCCTGTCTAGATCCATCACCTTTTGTTGGATCAATTTTATAAGTACCTTTAAGTACTTCTTGATCCACTGAGTTTTTAAAGGCCAAGTACCCGGCGGCATTTGTATTATTGTCCGCTATATCACCTTGTTGACGAACTGATTGATTAAAAAACTCATCTCCTTCATCCTTTTGTTTCTCTAACTGTTGTGACGTAATACCAGCGTTTATTATCTGTCTGTTTATTTCGTTCCAGTATTGAACGTGAAAATCTTTAACTGATTGTTCTACAGTTTTTCCAGGTGCTAATGTCAAGCCCATCTCTTGTGCTATTCTAGGGTTTACCCAGTTTTTCCATTCATCACCCAAATCTGCCATTTTTTCCTCAGCGTTTGTAAAAGTCGCTTTAAACGCTGTTTCAAACAACTTAGAGTTTAAAGGACTTATTCTTGCGTCTTCATCAGTGTTATCACCCGGCGTCATATCGTATGTAAAGTCCATACCCCAGAGTATATGATAGTGATCATTTATATCTGCTTTTCTTAAAAAGTTTGATATCTCACCTGCTCTACCTTGTGCTTCCTGTGTATTTGAAGCAGCTAAAAACGTAAGACCATCTAACCTATCAAAGTACATTGCCTCAAAACCGTCTACAAGTTCTTCGTCGTTACCTATTGGTTTTCTTAATTGTTCATAAGTAAATTGTTTACCACTAGATTTAGAAGTAAAATACATTTTACCATCTTTAAACTCAACACCTGCTATAGAAGATTTAGGTGAATTAAAGTCTTGCTGCATAATATCAAGCCAGATATTACCTTCTTCAACTAAGTGAAAAGGTATTCTTGACTCCCACTGATCAGGATCTTGATTATATGATAATTGATCTGCGTCTATTTGTGCTAACGTTTTATCAAAGTAATCAAACTCTTCATTAATTTTTTGTATACCTTTTGTAGCATCTATCCACTCTTGTCTAGCGCTAGGATATGACTTACGTATTTGTACAAGCTGATCATAATCATTTCTCATAGTTTCAAATCTACCACCAAACATGTCAGACAATGATTGTAACGTTGTCTTAGGCGTTTCTGGTTTAGACTGTCTGTCTAATATCCATTGTTGATTTTTTTCTGATAAATACGATTTTACAGCTGTTAAGTCAAAGCCGTCCTTAAACTTCTTTGTCCAGTCTACGTAAACTGGTCCTATATACTGTACGTCTGTTCCTTTAAATGCCATGTTATTTATTATTTAAATGCTCCTCCAAGTCCCGCTGTTAATGCTGATGATGCCAAGCTACCAATACCACTTGCTAAACCTGCGTTTAACTGTGACATCCTTTGTTCTGCGCTTTGTCTTTCTTTTGCAGCGTAGTCCATTAACACACTTCTTTTTTCAGCTTCCATTTGCTGAGAGAACTGTTGACCCTGCGCTCTTGCTAACTGAGCTTGCATAGCACCTTGCGCTGTTAATCTTGTGTTAGCCGCCTCTTGTTGTTCTATGCTACCGGCTATTTGAGCCATGTTTTGTGTTTGTTGGTTAGCCATTGCTTGCGCTAAAGCTGCAACACCACTAGATCCAACGCCACTTCTTAACTGTGACATACTATCAACTAAAGCTTGTTGTGATCTATTTGCTTGAAAATCTGCTGACCTTTGAGCTACTGTTAAGTTTCTATATGGGTTTCTTACTCTAGCAAAAGCATTAGATGTGTCAGCTGTTCTTAAACCAGCCATATCTAATTTATACTGTTGCCTTGATTGTCTTAAATTTTTCTTAGCTTCCCTTGCTTGCATAGCATATTGAAGTATGCCACCTAATCCTGACGCTGCGCTTTCTGCTACACCTAACTGTACTTCTGGTTCCATAGCTGCAAAGCCTGTTGGTGCTGTTGTTTGAGTTGCTTGAGCTGCTTTAGCCTGATTTTCTAGCGCTGTATTTCCTACAGATGGTCCGTACATGCTTCTGTAATCGTGTCCTGCCATAATTTTATTTTTATTTTGTTATACTGTTATAATTACATTAATTTCTTATTATTTACTACTAGGCGTGAGGCCTGCTGTTACTTGAAAAAGCTCAGCATATTCATTGCTATCGTTTTTCATAACTGCTTCTGCGTAATATCCTAGTATATCTGATTGATTTGCTTTATTATCTTCTACAAAGAATATATAATCACTATTTGTAGGGTTTGGTGTCTCTTCACCTATGCTACATGTTATAGTTTTGTTTGTGAAATCAACCGCTGATATCGCACCCATACGTACATTTTTGTTTTCAGATATATCTTTGTAATATAATATATCACCAACCTGTACTAATGTGTTTAAGTCTATATTATTAAATGTTATTGTTATTGTTCTTGCCATATTAGTTTGCTGTTATAGTTAAACCATAAGGTGTTGGATTAGTTGTTGATGGTAAAACGTATTGTTGTGCTATATCGTTTGATGCTGCTTCAAATAATATGTATGCATGTGCTGCTTGGTTAGCTGTACCAACGCCTGTAAACACAGGGTTTGTTGATGTAACAAGTGTTCCAGTACCACCACTACTACTTGCATCGTATACCGCTCTACCGTTTAAGCTGCTGTATGATAATGTGATATCACTTGCTTGTTTACCCTCAAAGTTACCTATCATGTTTACTTTTACTCTCCATACGTAGCCCGCTGTATTTTTTGTAGAAAAATGTCCTATTTGGAAAGGATAATACCAGTTACCCTCATGTCCATTTGTATTGTAGTTATTTGTAAAGTTAGCACCAGCGTTAGAACTAAACTCAACATCTAGCTCAGTAAAGCTTATTGATGATAAAGTACCAGCTTTAACAGGGTTAAGAAATACACTACCAAATGCCATACGATCATTTTCTTGACTACCACTAAGCCATCCTAGTAAAAATCTATCAAAGTCTAGTTCAACAGTTGTACTGGCTGTACCATATTGATTTACTATTAAGTTACCTTCAACTTCTATAGTATCTGCAGCTGTCAGTGTACTTTGTATACGTCCTAATGATATATTAAAACCATTTAACGAAGAGTTGTTTCTTGCTCTCGCAGACGCACTTAAATTTGTAAAATCATTTATGTTTATTTTTTCTGTCATATTGTTTGACAGATTTGTAATATCAGTTGACACAGAAGAATCAACAACATCTATTTTTTTAGTTGGTAATAAATGATCGCCACTTATAGGTGTACCATTAGCACCCCACTGCTCAACAGTTTGGTGATCACCTTGAAACTTAAATTTAAATGCTACGTTTTTAAACTTAGTATTATCAGTAGGTTGTTTTTCACTTAAAAACGTTCTTGTAATAGCCGTTGTAGAATTAGCAGCTGTGTTAAACGTACCGTCTAAGTTATCATCTTCAAATACACTAAACGCTGGAGGACCATCAATAACTTTTAAATCTAACGCATCACCTCCAGCGTAAAGACCAGATAACCCCCAGTCTGTTGCTCTCATGTGTTGTCTATCATCAACAGTTAATGTCCAATGGCTTGTGCTGTCGACTATGTTTGTAACTTTATATACTAAATCTTTATCACTTGGCCCTTCAATTAATATAAAACACTTAGGCCTGTTATTATCTGTGTTTGCAGAAATTTTACTGTTAATTGCTGTATCAAAATTTGAGTCTGTACCCTTGTCAATATATATTTCTGTAACACTTCCCGCGCCATACGTTCCAACACTACCACTGTTAAATTTGACTTTTGCTGCACCTGGAGGCGCACTAGTATTTTGATCAAATGTAAAAGGCGTGCCACTAGTACCATAAGTTGTTTGACCTAGATATGATGTTATACTAGGCTTAACAGTTAATGTTACTTCACCGTCTTGCACTATTGATATTGGATTTACATTTGGCACTAAAGTACTATTTAAATCAGATCCTGTTAATGTAAACGTATGCGTTGTTCTTGATGTTACAGCAGGAAACTTGATTTTAATTCTATCATAACCAGTGGTAGGTATAGTTCTTGAGTCTGCAGCTATGTCATCTATGCTACCCGCCATTAGTACATTAGCTGTTCCACATGTTAACCCGTACGTAGCACCCGCGTCACCAAACACAGTTAAATATCTAGTTTCACCACCAGGTTGTATATTAGTTTCATTATTAATATACTCATCAGTTAGAAGTTCTTGTTGTATAGCGTAACCATTTATCTTTTCATCTCCTGCAACTATTTCAGCTGGAAGTGATATAGCTCTAGCGTCGATACCCACGGTTATATCTTCAGTTAATTGACGCTCACCAAATGTATAGTATATATCAACACTTAGACTAACTAATGCAAAAGCAAATCCATCGGGTGTACCTACTGGTCTTTTATCTGAATCACCAGAGAAACCTTTATAGTCTGATCCTTTAATAATATAATCTAATTCAAACTCCCCGTCAAAATCACCTAGTATATTAGCTATAGTTGGAAACCTTCTAAAAAATTTACCTTGATTATAAGTAGAAAGAGTAAAGCCAGGTTTAGCCTCAATACGTATAGGCGTGCTATTTATTTTAACTCTTTCATTTACACTTCCATTTGTAGTACCAGGTAAAATAAGTTGAGCGTGCTCTTCGCCTAGAGCACCAGGTACAGCTAAATTAACACCATCAACATAATATTGTGTAGCTTGTATTTTAGCAGCTTTGTCAGTTAAAACTTTTGCATTGAGTGTTATTTCTATTGATAAACCGTCAGCGTCAACAACCTGCGACTCAAATGTAAAGACAGCAACAGCGTTTCCGTTTGTCTCAGCTTGCGTCCAGCTTGTTAAGTCAATAGAGCTAGCAGGAAATTCTGTAGCGATTGAAGCTGTTGCAGGCGGATATTCATCTGAATTTTTAGCTGAAAACGTACTTGTTATCGTTGTACCATTTAAGTTAGAATTAAGTGTAACGTTCTTTTTAAACTTACCTTCACTAACAAGTGTCCAACCTGTAGGTGTTGTCATATTTAATCCTAACTCGTCAAGATTTTTTATGTGAACATTTACAACACTCTGTGATTGTGCTGTACCTGATTCTACGCCAGTAGGTATACCTATTCCTTGTACTTGAAACTCTGATGTATCTAGGTTTAGTTCAGTTTCTGAATCACCTCTTAAGTGATTAAAGTATTTATTTTCTTTACCAATAAATTCTTTGATACTTCCAGATTGCAGGTCTGTAGTTAAAGAGTCTAGATACCAACCATTTTGATATTGCGTTGATGATAGTGTATCTATTTCTGATTCTGATGGTTCTAGTTCTGTTAGTCTTGCTAGTGATAACTTATCGTTTACACCGTAAGTTACGCCATCAATAGTACCATCATACCTAAATTTTCTTTGTTGTGTGCCTTCGTATGCTATTGTTTTAAAGCTTTTTACAACTTCACTTTCATCGTTAAATAGTAAATTAACACTTGATTCTGTAAAGTTGCCATAAAACGTATTACGCGTTTCAGAATTATGTTTCCATATTCTTGCATTTTTAAACGTGTAATATGTATCGTTTAAACTTATACCATATTCAGGTATATATGATCTAAAGCTTGTCCAGCCACCACCTTCACTAGCTGCTTCAGAGTAAGCTAATGTTGCTGCTGAACCATCTTTCATATCAAGCGTTACTATGTATTCATCTTTACCTTCATTGTAACTACCAACTAGTGTGTGTGACGTATTTAAGTTATCACTGAAGTAATCACCCATACCCTTAGCACTAATCTCAGTTAAACCATCTCTTGATAACCTCATAACAGCACCTCTTGCTTTATCTGTAAAATAAGCTCTGTAATCATGGTACGCAAAAGACTCAGGGTTTTTACTTATACCATATTCACCAGAATAAGGTACAGCTTGGCCAAGCACATTGTTAGTTGATATAAGCTGAGGTTGACCGTCAGCGTTGTATAACGCATCTTTGTAAGCTAACACATTTATAATTTTATCTTCAGCTAAAACAACTAAGTCACCATCTCTTGTGTATAACTTTTGTATTGAGCCATACTCTGGATTTAAATCTTTTGTTATTTTGTTAGCAATTATAAACTCATTAGTTTTGTTTGAGTCTGTGACATCACTGTATATGCCAGAATATATTAACGTAGAAGGTTTAAGATCTTTTTCTAAAATACTATACTGTTCGTATTCAGTTCTTGGCCCTGTACTTTCTGGATACCTAAAAGAATCTGCATTAGAATTAGGATTTTCTTCAAATTCTGAAATTCTATCGCTCTCAACTGTTTGTAATCTTTGATCTACATTAGCTCTTCCAGACGCCTTAGGTCCTTTATCTAATATTGGATTATTAAAGTCATCTCTTGTTCTATTAGACTCAACGCCATTACCAAAAGAATAACAGTTATGCCAGTCTAACACTTCAGTTCCTTGAGCATAACCTCCATTTGCATATTTTACTATTAGATAACGAGGATTTCGTACTTCAGGATAATGATCTGGCCTGTCATTGTCACCAATGTCTTCAAAAAATGTACTATCTAATATTTTAATTTCAATAGCAGCTCTATGCGTTGGTATACCTTTGTAGTTACCCCAGTATCTTGTGAGTAAACCTTGATTCATTAAGTCTCGATTTGTAAAAGTTAAAAATCCTTTTTTACCATTACTGGCTTGATTAACAAGATCGGCACCTGTCCATTCACCTTTGTTTATTTTTAGAAGAAGTAGATTGTGACCAATTAACTCAATTTGTCCCTGAAGATTTGTTTGGTCCTCAACTAACTTATCACCATTAGAGTCAAGCAGCGTGTTATATCCAGTATCTGGATCAAAATCACATACCATACCTCGTGTTAACATTGGCTTTATATCGCTTGCCTCATAAAATAAATCTAAATCGTTTTTAACTATTGATTCAGTTTCAAACACTGCAGGATTTTTTGTTTTTACGTTTGAGTTGTTATCATCAACAGCTATTGTAGGTTCAATAACATGTATCTTTGTTATAACATCACTAGCATAATTAAAATCATCAACATAACTAGCATCACCATTTAACTGCTCAATAAAAAATCCACGCTGAGCTGTTTTGAAAGCTGTTGTACCTACGTTAAATCCTTTTACGATTGTATCATCATATCCAGTTATAAGGTATGGTACACTTCTTTTGCCTGACGCGTTTTCAAATTGTATTAACAACCTATCTGCATCTTGCTTATTCATTAATGCGTTATCAAAATTATTAACAACATATTCAGCTAAACCATCTCCAGCTCCTTCATAATACTCGTTGTCTTCTTCAAATATTCTATCATCAATATTTATTTCCCAAGGAAAATCTGTTATACAATATGAGAACTTATTAAACCCAAGTGTAGGGTGATCATAACCAACACCTTCAGCATCTGAGTCAAAGTCTGCGTTACCTACACGCCATGAAAATAATCTTTTCTTTGTACCGTCTGCATTGTAAGGATCTGTTATTTCTTTACTTATGTTTTGTGTTATAATTGTTTTATACGCACCAACATCAGACATTTTATTTTTTGTAACAGCTAAATCAAATATATTGTCTTTTTGTATTTTAGCGTAGAATTTACCTTCTATTTCAATGTCTGTTCTTTCTTCTTTCTTCCACGCTTCAATAGTAAATCTAACACCATTACCTAATGACGTCGTCCATATATCTAATTGATCTAAAGGACTTTGTAGCTCTAATTTATACTCAAGGTAAGATCCTTGACTTTCGCCTGTAGGGCCAAAAGATTTAACATCATAGTACTGACTTGCTAGTGTTCCTTCTTTATTTCTAAATTTAACTTGTGAATTACCATCAATAGCTTGAATAAATTTATCGTTGTCTGAGTTTGGAGGTGCTACAAAAAATATTTCTTTTGATCCTACTTGAAAACCAGTTCCTCTTGTACCGCCAAGCGCATCACTTGATCCTATAGTTTCAATGGAGCTATTGCTTTCTTTTAAAACATTTTTAAATCTTATAGCTTCTGGTGCGTCATCATCAATGTCCAATACTTTATATTTAGCATCTTGCTCTACACATTTTTCAGAGCCATGGTATTTTTTTAACTCAATGTATTGACCTACTTGAAGTTTGTTTCTATCAGAAGAAGGAAAAGCTAGCCATGTGTTACCATCTTCAGCTGGATAAAAAGTATCCATTACTAAGTTATGATACTCTGTACCACATTCTTTTACGTAGTATTGATAGTGAGTATAAGGAAGAATTGTACTATTTAACCCAGCAGCAGCACGCGTTGTAAGTAAATTACCCGAGGTAACGGCTATTTTATTTATGTCTTTTGAGTTTTCTTTTGGTACGCTGATAGAAGAGTGTGGGCCTGTTATGACTGGTGATTTTCTACCAAATGAATCAAGAAATGCTACACCAACCTGATACGTTCTTTGAGATTTCAATGATTTATCACCTATACCAATTTTGTTGTATATTACCGTAAGTATACCTGTTGGTGGCGCAGATTGAGTAAATTCTACGCGTGGTTCATCAAGATCAAAGTTAAGTTGTATAGGATAATCTTCTTTACTTAAGGGCTCGCCATCTAATAATAATGACACCTCTTGTGGCTGATCAGGAAACTCAGAAAAATAAACGTTAGTTAATTGAAAAAGTTTTAGTGATCCATTAGCATTAAAACTTTGTTTTTCGTTTTTTGCTCGTGTAAATAATCTTGCTTGAGGCTGTAATCTCGAGTAAACAGAATACTTTTCTTTTATACTTTCTTCGTTTTCAAGCGCAAAAATATCTGCGTCAATTTTTCCTGATGGACTATTAACAGCAACACCACCAGAAATATCATAGCCAAGCTCGTAGTTACCAAAAACTAACCTGTTACCAATAACCTCCTGTGCTTTTGCTTTAACAGGAACTACATCAAAGTTTCTTAATAATTGTTCTGAAGGTAACGTTCCTTGAAAAACTTCAGATTCAAATATATACTCCTTTGTTTTTCCCCTAAGCTCTACAACTTTATACACGTTTGTATCGTCAGAATATTTCATTACTATTTCAGCGTGTGTTACTTCATCTGGTAGGTGTGTAAATTTACCTCGATTTTCTTTACCTTTAGAACCACGTCTCCACTCATCTGCTATTGTTACTTTTAAGTTTCGTAATTCATTTTGCATACCAGCATTAAAACCTTCAGACGCATTAAATCTATATCTACCTGATAAAAACACTGGCTCAGCAAAGGGTGATAAAGCAGAACACTCGCCATCAAAAAACTTCCATCTGAATGCAAAACTTGCAAACATTGATTTAAACAGCGGCTCTTTTTCTTTTAAAATTGCGCTCCATAAAAGGGTAGCGTTAGTACCTACTGGTATCTTAGAATCGATTGCAACAATAGAAACTACAAATGATTTATTTGCTATATCTGATGTTGATACTATACTTACCGTTACTTTGTGCCTTAAGATTCTTCCGTTGCTTTTTCTTGTTGCAACTAAATCTATTACATCATTTTCTTGCCAAGCTGTTGGAAGTGGATTAAACGTTAGAGTGACTTCATCACCATTTTGATAAAGTTGAAACTGATCTCCTGAGTCATCAGTAACTTGTCTAGAAAAATTGAAATTAGTAAAAGCTGGTTGATTACCAGTACCTATTGGATCTGTTTCGCCGGGTGTACCTCGTGATGTTCTTGACATTGTAAGTACAGGAGCCTTAAACGGATATGGTTTTATTAATGTTACATCTTCAAGATCAAAATCGTCTGTTGGATCATCATAGCCAAAAAACATAGTAACGTTACGTGTTAGCGTGCCACCAACTTCAATATTAGCTCTACGTAAGTTAAAGTTTTTAACGTGTAATTCACCTTGTTTTATTAAACTATCTTTCTTTTTCCAATGACTAAATTTTGTATGATTATTAAATCCGTTACATCCTTTTTTAAAAGCCTCTATATTTATTTTTTTAGGCTCATTAATACCGTCAGTAAAAAACAGTATACCGTCTATTATATTTATACCTGTTATATATTGTTTTTTAGATGGATTATCTTTGTCTAACAACTCATCAAAGTGTAATATAGCTTTTAAATCAACAACAACAGGAGCTAATATATTTGTATTTTCATCGTACTCTATAATCATACTAGGATAAGCTCTTGCTAGAGTGGCATCAAAAGCTTTAGGTCTTAAAAATATCAGATCATCAACATGATTACTTGTAATAAAATAATATATTTTGTTGTTCTTTGTATCGCGAGCAGCTCCGACTGTTGTCATGTGCTTAAAAATCTTTGGCACAGATGTGTATACTTCAGAATCTTCGTAATAATCTGGTATACCTTCTTTGGTAACGTTAGCATCGTAAAAATCTAACCACGCTTGGTCACCACCAGTTATACCCTGGCTAAAGTCCCACTCGTTATTATCTTTATCTTTTATTTTTTGCTCTGTGTTTCCAAGTAAGTTTTGTAGTGAGCCTACATTAGAGCCTTCTGATGAAACAACCTCTACATTCATGGCATCTCTGTATTCTCCATTTTGTACAAGTCTCTCATCGAGATCCTTGTTCATACGACCCGTAACAAATATTCTTTTTGACTCTGCCATATTAATTAATTTTTAATCTGTTTAGATTTGTTTCTCATTACCTGAGCTAACTCCTCTGATTTAAGATTTGATAATCTTATTTTAGCGTTTCTTAAAGATGCGTACCTTTCTTTTTTATATCTTGAAACTATATATTCTGGTATGTTAATTCTTGATGATAATACAGCATAAGCAATGTGCTTGTATAAAGCTTCTTCTGCAAACTTATGTACTCTCATCTCTTCATCAGTACCTAAAGTATCTGATATGTATTTTATTGTTATAGTTTTACCTGCTAAACCTCCTGAGAAATGTATTCTACCTTGGTTTAAGTCTATATAAAAAGACCCATTATCTTGTGCAAACTCTGGTGTTATACCAAACCTTCTACCTTCTTGATACTTCCACTCAATATCAGTACTATCATCTTGATTCACGTTTGATTCATTTGTACCGCTTGATCCTGTTTTATATTTATTCCACGTGTCAGATGGTTGCTGTTCTAGTAACGTGCCATCATTATCAAATATATAATCATAGTTACCATCTTGTAATATTGATTTAGGGTTTGATGTATATCTAACTGGATATAATATTCTTTCTATACCATCGGTGTCTGACATTACTATACGAGTATAGTTAACATAATCATGAGGTAAAGGTACTATTAATGAAGGCGGCACTTCTATTTCTTGTGACTTATGCGATTGTAGTGTATCATAACTAAACTCTGCTAAACCTCTTTTGGCATGAAAGCTAACGTCTGTTCTGCTAACTTTGCTTATTAATTTACCTTCACCAACGTATGCTATCATAAAGTTATTTACAATATCTGATAACGCTACGTATTGATATGTACCAAAATCTTCTGTAGCTTCTATTTGTCTAACTACAATGTTGACACCTGCTAAAGGCGCGTTGTCTAATGTTAAGTTAGGATCTGAGTATTCGTAATCATCAACGTCAAGCTCAGCACCATCTACAAAAACTCTTATGTCTGATTTAGCTGCTGGTATGTTAGGAAAGAAAGTGCCTAACAACTCGTAAGGACCAGCCGTACCATCTGATTCAAACGTTTGACTTTGCTGATAATACTCT
>ERZ869936.1628-NODE-1628-length-15462-cov-10.509249_pt1 | contig 15462 bp, 24 predicted proteins | sample MGYA00520876_ERZ869936 | MGnify/ENA primary metagenome ERZ869936 (study PRJEB32218, sample SAMN09650985) | biofilter metagenome | isolation source: enrty point of leading RO module | place: Saudi Arabia: Thuwal, RO plant located on Red Sea | collected 2016-02-17...
GAAGAGGTATTTCAGTGCCTCAATGCTATCAACACCTAATTCTTGCAGATTTCGAACAACAATTGAATTGTTCAAAATATCTTGAGTGGTGTCTTCGTAAACGGGTCCCAACCAACGCCACTGAATAGTGACATCTCCATCTGGAATCAAACCAACAACTCCAGGTGGAATTTGCTGAGTCTCAACGCAAGCCATCATTAAACGTTTAACTTGCTCCTCATACATCTCCATTGCCTGGATATAAAGAGCTTGATCTTCTGATGAAGATGTTTCAGGAAGATCTAAAGGTTTTTCCAGGCCAGCCGCTGCTGCCAAAGAATCACGGAATAACCGTTCTTCCTGGAAAATAATCAGTTCTAAACAACGAGCAATGCCGTAGGTGTAAATTGCTTCAGCTTTCTTTTTAGAGGTGGCTGAAACACGACCAAATAATGATTTGTATTCAGTCGCAGTTACACCTGCAGAAATTGAGAGTTCATCGACACCACCAAGTGCAGTGCGAATTTCTTCTCGATATTGACGAGCAAAAGAATTTTGATCGCCAGTGATTGCATCAGGAACAATATAACCTACTCGGTCATTTGGTTCCAGGTTTGCAATAACACGAGGGACACGAATCTGTCCGTCTACTCCACGACTAACAGGATCTGCTTTAAACATGGATGCACTCATGCCAGTGCCCATGCCACGGAAACCTGAATTTGCTGCAATAGATGGACGTTGGACTACGGCATCATCTCCTGATTCCATCAAATCCGTTTTTGGCCTGGAAGAAAGAAGCGTAGGATTACCAAAGAAAGTAACGTTCTTACGCATCGTGCGAATCATATCGTCATGCGTAACAATGTGATTAGCAAGAGCATCAAATTCACCAGAGCCTTCGTGAGAAAAACCCTTGGGATTATTGAAGATTTCTACGCAAGGAATAAAACCAAGGCTATTTTCAAACGTTTGTGTCTTACCAGTAATGGCTTGATACTGTGTATCAAAAGAGATCTCACCTTCTGAATGAGTCTCTTCAATTGTTTTACGTTTAATTGATAGTCGAATATAACGCTTGGAGTTATTGCCACCACCTAAATAATTAGCACCTTCGGGGCCAGGAGCAGACATATCCAGATCTTGCTGGAATCCCATACCCTTACGAACCTTATAGCTGTAGATGATTACAACTTCATCCAGCTCGCCATCAATGTTGTAATAGGTGCGATATTCGTGGCGACGAAAGTAATAAAGCCGATAGTTATTTTTGGTAGGACGTACATAAAAAAGACCTTGCCCATCACACAAAAAATAATCCCAGATACTATCTAGCCTGGTACCAAGCTCATTATATTTGACAACACGATCAATAAAATCTTTGCGTTGTGCGCCAAAGTTATCTTGTGCTGGAAAAAATTCAACACCTTGTCGGATGCCAAACAAGCGCATCTGAGCTAAATGACTAGCCACAATGCCAGTGTCAATCTGCTGGCCTCCATCACGATTCAAATACGAATCAACGATTTCTTTTAACCGACCTACAGCACTTCCAGCAGCCATTAACCCTTACTTCCCTTATCTTTATGCATTTTAGCAGCTCTTGCTGCTTTACCTGCTTTTTTTGCAGCTTCCGTATTTGGTACAAATTGTTTTCCTTTACGGCTACCAGCTCGTTTTTTCGCATCTGTTTTTTCTCTTTCTTCTTTAGAAAGAGCTGCCCATGCTTTCTTTGGAAGGTAACGCTTGGTTGTACCGTCTTTTTGAATTGCTTTATCGGCCATGTCAAGTTTCCGTTTCTAAACACTCAGGCCATGTTTTTGTTTTAAATAACTCATGAATTTCTTTACGCTCTTTATGGTGTGCAGGTTCTTGAAAAAACGGATCAGCATATAAACGTTTTATAGCTCCATGATACTGAGAGCAGGTTAGTGTCCAAGCAAGTAATATTTCCATTATTTAGTTTTTCCGGTGACAGCAGTTAAGACTGTTTGAATAATCTCAGGAGAGTATTCACTTGATTTTAAATCTCGCAATTTAAACGGATATTGAAAATCCAAAAAAGCTTCTTTGAGCTGAGGATTGGCAGCTTGATTTGCCAACTGCTGCATTAATTGTTGATCTGGAAAAAAATCAGGTGTATAACCTGTTAAATACTTGCCTGCTAGTTTCATTTATTTTTTCTCCTTGTATTTCTTAGCAGCTTTTGCTGATTTTTCATATTGGTCTTTAGTTTGCCAATCTTCTTTCCCCCATTTCTTCAGCGACTTTTGGCTTTTACCTTCACCGCCTTTGTACCCGCCACCAGCTTTCTTGTACTCGGAAGCAACGAGCTGTGCTTTACGCGCAGACCACTGACCAGGCTTTCCACCTTTGGAGCCAGCCATTACGCGTTTTTTAATACGTTCACGTAAGCCTGGCTTTGTATATTTGGAATTGTCTTGGGCCATTAGGAAACAAATTTATTCACAAAACCTTCCGGTGCCTGTCCCATCTGAGGGCCACCATACATCGTGGCGTTTAAATTACCTGGTGCGCCAGGAACAGAGACCAATCCTTTTTGTTGATTTAAACGTTCCCTTAAATTCTGAAGGCGTTTACCTTCATTAGTGTTTTGCAGCCAATTTTGAAATTGTTGCTCTTGTGCAGGCGTAAAGGGAGTAGTAATAGGTTTCATTGCCATTCCACCCATATTGCCAACAGCACCAGCAACATTGCTACTGCCAGGAGTGGGAGGAATAAATGTAGGAAATTGACGTTGGCGAGTTTCTTCTACAATGTCACGACCATTTTGATTATTACCCATTGGGTAAGAACCATTTGCAGGAGGAGGAGTAGATCCACCACCAAAGGGGCGGCCACCAGGGGCCATCGGGAATGCTCTGGGGTCAGTAGCAGGAATAATTGGAGGGGGAAATCCACCAGCTAAGTTGCCAGGAGCACCAGGGACACTATTTTGATTACCGTAACGCATTTCTTATCTCTAACCTGGGACTATTCTAATCTTCGTTAACTTCGTATCCTGCAGAATCATTCAACTTATTCAAAACAATTCCGTTTCCTTTTAAATTCCATTCAAGAATATCTCCTTCTTGCCAGTTCAATTCTTCGCAAATTTCATCAGGTAACGGAATAACAACGTCACCATTGTTGGCCTCTTCGACCTCAATAATGTAACTCATTTTGACAATAACTTTTCAATAAGCTTATCAAGCTTATTATTGATTTGTCGAAAGTTTTCTTGCATCTCTTGGATCTCTCTGATGAAATCCGCTTTTAGTACGTATTCGACAGGCATTCGACTTAGTTGTATTTCGAGATCATCAACTCTTTCATCTTGTTCATCCAAACGTTCCGATAAAAACCGAATACGATCAGTTGAACGCTCTAGTAATTTGTTGGCAACCCAGGATCCGCCAGAAACAGCAGAAATTACTGCGGTTAAGCCAATGGCTATATATTCTGGCCCCATGGCTTGAACTAGTTAATAATCTAATTGTAAACGACCTTTTTTCATTAAACCATTTACTAACCAAACTAAAGCATCTACACAATCGTCATGGCTACTAACACCGAAGTTCGTGAGTTCTTCATAGAGTGCTGCGAAGTTTCTGAAACGATTAAAGATGATTTTTCTATCCTCAAACATTCCCATGATTCCACGGAATCTGGCCAACTTATCGGCGCGGAAACCCTTCACTGCATGCCAGTTGAGATTGTAGAGGCTTTCGTTTTGGAGGCAGATACGTTTGAAGTCGGCTTCAAGGGAAGCCTGGTACTGAACCGCCTCACTCCAGATATCACAAGTTGAATAAGTCGGATAATAATTTCCGTTTTCATCTTGTCCTAATACGGACCAGTCATTTAATAATTCTTTTAGGGCATCTAGTTTTTCTAGGTTCCCCATGACACGTATGCGGCGATAATCAATGATGTGAATAGTATCTCCAATACGACCACCAAGAACCATGACGGTGTAATCATTTTTTTCTTTAGTGCCAGCAGAAAGATCAACTCCTATACCTAGCGTATCGAATTCGGTGGCAATTTCAGCTTTAACCAAGAGTTCAGGCGCAAGGGATAATTCGTTTTGCCTGACAATTTGATTCATGTACTGAAAACTAAAAGCAATTGGTGCCTGATGCTTCTTTTGCTTTAAGTAATCCAGAGACCACATTTCTGGCCAATACGATTTTTCTTCTCCTGTTTTTGCATCGTTATAAATTGCAGACAAAACAATCTGTGTCCAATTGTTTTGCTCATTAAATGTAGTGGAATGAATGTCGTCATGCCTAAAGCGAGTACCAAGACAAATTGCCCTTCCACCTTCAAACATGGTGGGAGCAATCACAGCATTCCAGTTGTCTTGCATCTGCTTTCGAATGTCTGGGTTGCCGATATCCGCAGCAGATTTAATAGCGTCATCAATCATCACAAGATGAGAACGCTTAGAAGTCACTGAACCTTTAAGGCCAGCAGCACAAAGGGTGAACTGTTCATCTGCAGTGGTATCAATACCAGCAAACTTATGGTCAATAGACCAGTACTCATTACTGGTAACATTTTTCATCAAACGAACCGTAGGAAATACCTCCTGGTATCTTTTGCTCTCAATGATTCGTTTAATGGTTGCAGACTTGGAACGTGCAATATCAACGGTATAACTAAGGTACAAAATTTGCAGCGGCATCTTTGCTGCAGTATGAATACCAATAGCCCAAGCAGTCAGCAAGCCAAGAACAGTTGACTTAGCTGATCCCCTGGGAGCAAGAAGATCAATATTAGGTCCGGCAATCTTGATTAAACAAGAGCTGTCTTCATTGGTAACAAAATGCCGATTCCATTCTCTATGATGAGCAGCAGGTGGTTTGTCTGCTACATATTCACAAAAGAAAGCAAAATCATTACGTGCACGATCTAGCTCATCTTGGTTTTTAAGTGGCTTAAGACTTTGCTTGCGAGCAGCAGCAATAGCATTACGCCTATAAGCAAGATGTTGATAAGAAGGCACAATTAGTATTCATCTATTAAATGAATACTAACCTATTTGGTTTCTTCTTTTTTACTTTTAAAGTTTTTAGCAGCTTTAGCTGCTTTCAGACCTTTCTTGGCAGACTCTTCTGCTTTCTTGCCTTTCTCTTCTTTTTCGGTATCTTTACCGTTTTCTTTATCAGCTTTTTTCTTGAAGTATTCAAGAAGCTGAGGGGGCATTTTTCCTTTAGCCATGATTTTAAAAGTAAATTAATTAGAGACCAGAACGATTTATTCTTCTAATTGCATCTTTGCCCACACGGACATCGTTGCTTCTTCTAATGGAATTTCAATAGGATCATCTTTAAAGATCATCATAAGTTCACGGATAGCACGATCTGCACCGGCCATCAGCAAGCCTTTGCGGTCTCGATTATTAGTAAACTCTTCTACCTGTGCGATGGTACCACGTAGCTCACGTTGCATTTGAGCAATACGTGCGACACCAGCGTCACGCTTCACAAGGCCGGTTTCAACGTCGGCCCTGAGCTTTGCAATATCGTCCTGCATGGCGTTAATCTCATACAGGAGTTTTTTACGATGATCAGGCTTGGGATGATTTAATTCAACCCATGCATTGCAATCTGCAATACTGCCAGCATACCCAAGAAAACGAGCAAACAGATAAGTCTCAATTACTGAGTAATTATCAGAAGCAAAAGAGATAAAAGATTCTTGTGTAGCAGAATCTAAATTATCGATCCAATAATCAAAAAGATCAGAATCGACGTGCCTTCTGGGCCTGGGAGTAATCCCTGGCTTCGTCTCGTTCAGAGAACTCTTGTGACTGTCGGGCAGACTTTCGCTGCTCTTCAGCTCCTTTGCCGATTGTTTGTCGCTCTTGTTCACCAGCATCCTCTGTTTTCTTCTTGCTGAATTCGTAAGCAACGCCAGCCGCTTCGCGATATTTATCTAAGTCAAACCAATCATCATCATCAGTTTGACCCGGAGGAACTGATTTGGTGTCATCAGCCATTTCGATCTCCTATATGACGTTACTTATAAAATACAGCTTATCAGAAATTGCTCATCATGCCAGCAAGACCGGTTGCGAAGATATCGCGACGACCTTCAACTGATTTTTGGCGCTGTTGACGACCCTTGGAAGCCTCAAGACGCTTTAAAAGCTGTTCAAAGCGATCGATATCAAAAGTTGAAGAGGTATCGTCAGAGCTTTTGCTAATCTCGTCAGCACCTAAAAACGTTTCTTCAGCCATTTATCCATTTTGAATAACTGAAATAATTATAACAAAGATTTATTTTAGAAACTAAATGAACCAACAAGACTTGAATAAAGATCTCCTTCTTTGCTAATACGTGTAATCTCTTTGGTGCCTTCCATTTTGATATTTTGAAGCTCTTTGTCAATTTCGCCTTGAAGATTAGTCAAGCCAGCACTATAAAGATATTGCCTTGATTGGCGCATTGACTGCTGAAACTCTTCCAGCTCTGCTGGCGTACCTGTAAAGTCACCAAACTCTGGCATTTCAAGACCAGATTGATCCTTCAGATCACCAATAAAGGATGGCATATATTCCTGGCTAAACTTAAATGTGCGTTTGCCGGTCCTCTTGCCTTCTTCATCAACAGTTTGTTTGCCAAACTGAGTGTCATAATAATTATCAAGATAACTCTGATTGAACTTGTCTTGATACTCTTGGCTCTTAACAAGAGAATCTTTAAAGTCTTGAATAGTGGAGTAATAACCTTGACCAAAGCGCTCCATCGCTTTTTGTTTTTCTTCTTCAGTTGCAGATCTGCCTAAAAGCTCTTCATAAGCAGCCTCAACACCGGTAGAGCGTCTACCAGGTTGAATTTGAGTTGTATAAATATTGGCTAAATCGGTGCCGTAATCAAGAGTTGAACCTGGAGCTAAGTCATACATGCCAGCATAACCTTGAAGTTGGCTCGTGGCATCTGCATAACTGATAAGCCCAGAACGTAGTTGCGATTCAAGGTTTGAGTAAAGTGAGCCAAGATTTTCTGTAGCTGCAGTTTTTCGCGCCTCAGCAGCAGCCTTGCGATCAGCTTCTTCTTGTATACGCCGATCTTCTGCAGCTTGATCTCTCTGCATTTGATATTGCAGATACTTTTCAAATGACCTGTCTGGTTCAGGTGCCTTATAAACAGTTTTGCCGCCGCCACCGCCGCCCATGGGTATTCTCCTTATACAAATAAAGTGCCAACATTTTGTGGGGCAATTCGACCGAACATACCCATCATTTGCCCTTGACGTTGAGCAAGACTTTGTTTTAGTGCCTCACGATTAGCTCGTTGCTCTGCTTCTCTAAATGGAGCACTGGTCCTAAAACCAAATTCCATTTCCATGTCACGTCGTTTCTTTTCACGGAAAGCATCGCCTAGAGGGCCTGCTTGAAGCATTGCTACTTCAAACTGACGACCAATATCTAAATCTTTTTCGCGGCTACCAAAGTTAGCTCCAAACATTGTTTGGAACATATTAGCTTTGGCTACATCACGACCGGCTCTTGCTTGAGCATCTGCAGCATATCTAGCAGCAGCAGCTTGCTTTTCAGCCGCTCGACGTTGTGCGTTTGATGAATTAATTCCACCAAAAAGACTAGCACCAATATTAGCAACACCTAGACCTAGTGTTAATGGATCCATTCCAAAACCTCCACCTCCTAAATTTGATTTTCCAAATCCAGCAGACTCGCCAAGACTAATAGCATCTCCAAAAGAAGATGAATCAGAAAAACCGTTGCTGAATGGATTACCTAACATGACTTTATTTTACATCTAATTACCTACTAAACCCATAATTAACAGTAGGAATGCCAACCTGAGTTGGTTGAACTTTGGTATACATAGAGCCCATGTTGGCACCAGCCGTTGCCAAAGTGTTAGCGGCTGCAATATCACCAGTAGCGGCGATAGCAGCAGGAATAGTAAAAGCATTCATGATTTGTTTGGGAAGCCCAAAGAGTGCTTTGTACTTACCAGCTTCTGCCATCTGTTTATTTTGGAAATCCCTAGTCATATCCAAAATCCGTTGTTGACGATTAGGATCACTAAGGATATTAATCAGTGCCTGAAAATCACTACCGCTATTAGTTGAATCAGTCTTTGCAGAATCTGAAATTAATTTTGGCATGGTCATAGCCGCACCAAAATCAATTCCTCCGCCTGAACCTGCTGCAAAAGGATTGGCATTCATTGGATCAACCTCCGTAACGGAACACAGAAGCAGCGTAAGGATTAGCAGAATTAATCATGCTACGCGTTGTTTCGCCAGCCTGAGCCTGAGCACCACCCGCCAGTTGTGCCATGTACTTCTGTTGATTCAAGCCACCAGTGAGCTGACCAAGCTGTTGATTAAGTTGCATCTGACGTTGCATCTGACGATCAAGGTTCTGATTCATCAGAGGGCTAAGACGTTCAGCAACCTCAGGATTCATCATCGCAAGTTCACGAATCTGGTCAATGGAAAGACTTTCAATGCCTTTACCTTCACCGATACCTAAAGCAGTAGGAGATTCACCACGAGTCAGCTGACGATCTTGACCACCAGAAACAAGGCCAGCAATACCAGATTGTGCTGCGCTGCCTAACATTCCGCCAAGCATACTTCCGCCAACTGCACCAACTGGGCCAAGAGCACTACCAAGAACGCCGCCTAAGCCGGCACCCACTGCACCACCAACATCACCTTGCAAGAGAGAAAGACCAGCGCCAACAAGAGGAGCACCCCTAGTAACGCCCTTAGAAACAACAGGACCATATTTACCAGCGAGGCCAGCAGCTTTTCCTTTGCCCTTAGATAGCATTTCCTGAAGAGCTTTTGCATCAATGCCCATATTTAGGAAATTTTGAAATGCGTTACCACCGAGCAATGGTGATGCACCTGCGTTACCCCCTGGTGCCATCGGGTGAGTGTAAGCCGCCATTTTTTTGCTACACGTAATTATTTCTTGTATCTTAATTTTATCAGCCTAAATACTCTAAGGTGTCTGGTAAACGCTCAGGGTTATTGCGAGAAGAAGCAATACCACGATTAATAATATTGCCAACAGTTGCGCCTGCTAATGATCCAGCAGCAGTAATTGCAGCAGCACGACGATTAGAAATGCCAGGCTTGCCGACTGCTTGCCTTGCCGCAGCCGCACCACCTGCCAGTGCGCCAGCTGATTCAAGACCAACAGGGAATCCAACAATACGTGCCTCTGGAACACCTTGGATATTTTCATCAGTTGCTTTAACTAAACCAAGACCAAGAAGTCCTTTGTCTTGATAATAGTTACGCATTACTTTGCTGTAGCGTTCTTTTGTTAAATCCGGAATATCTTGTTTTGCGGTCTCGTATTTTAATGGTTGTCCTTGACGACCAAGAACAAGACGATCAATTAATTCAATACCAGGTTGTGCAGTTTCACGACGATCTTCGGAACCCTTTTCAGAATACTTTTGCGCGTAACCTTTAGGTCTGAATTGCTCACCAGGATTGGTAAGATCAAAAGTGCCAGCAGTAGCAGCAACAGGAGCAGCAATAGCCAATCCAAGCATCGCTTTGTCAGTTGGATTCGTAACTCCTTTAAGACCCGGGGCAACTTTCTCGGCAATCTTCTCAGCAATAGGCATTGGGTGGTTATATTGCCAATAAAAACGACGCGATGAATCTGAACCAATATCAACTAATGCTCGATTAAGGTAAGCCCCTGCCATTTCTGCTGCGTTAGCGGCAGCTTCAATACGTCGAGTTTCAGGTAGTCCCGTCCTTGGGTCAAAACTACCTTTAACTTCAACGACTCCCCCTTCGCGCATTAAACGATTAAATTCAGGGCCAAACACAGAAGTGCGACTTGTTCCTTGTGGGCCAGCTTGAGCACGCGTAATTGCTTCACCTTTTTGGGAGCCAGTCCTTAAACTACGACCCACGTTCACAACGCGTTCGGGTAAATAGTTTTTGAGAAACTCTTTTGCTTGTTGTAAACGTGACATCAGATTTGACCTCGGGATAAGCCATAGGGATCGATACTGGGATCGGTTGCCATTGGCATCCCTTGGAGTTGATATAAAGTACCAGGTGAATTACCTTCCTGGCCTAACTTATTTTGCTGCTTTAGTTGAGCTAACTGTTGTGCTTGAGTTGCCATTTGACTTTGATCAACCGGAACTCCACCTAACTGAGGATATTGCTGAGCAAGAATGGCAGCTTCTTGTTTTGGATAAAAATGAGGCTCAAGTGCAATAGCGGAACCCACGCTACCAATAGCAGTGGCCGCTTGTTGCGGGATGCTCATCATGTATTGGCCGCCCACCATACTTCCAGGTAAAGCTTGAGCAATCCTTCCGGCAAGAGGAATCTTTTTCGCCTCTGCTTTCATCAATTGATTCTGAAGCGTTTGGCTGCCTAAGCCACGAGCAAGTAACGAACTGCTGGCAAGATCAGTAAGTCCAATCGCAGCACCAGCCAGTGGGTTACCAGTGGTCACTGTAGACATCACTGATGTAGCTAAAGCACCTGGAACAGAACCTTGAATAATTTCTTTGCCGCCACGTTTGGCAAATCTGGTGGCCCCAGGAATTCGTTTAGCTAAATTAAGAAGTCTGCCAGCGATTACCATTATTTGCCTCCAGTAATATTATTTTAATTGCCTTTATCTAGGCTTCTTTTTTCTCTTCCACATCTTCCACATCTTTCTTGCCTTCTTCAATCAAGGCTTTGGGAGATGGTGTGTCGCCCGCCAGGAGTGATGCGACAGAAGCGTTATCGAGCGGATTAACTTCTGCTTCAGCATCTCTCTCAGCACGACGCATAATGTAGCCTCTAGGATCTGGATTTGAATCTCTAGGCATTACATTTCTAGCTGAATTACTTGGATTAACGGTAGGACTTAATCGATAAGCTTCGACCCAATTAGGATCAAAATCTGGTTGGTTTTTTGGATTTGCTTCAATGCGTGCACGTCCTACTTCAAAGTCATAATCTCTATGAGAAAAATGACCTAAACCTTCAAAGACTTCAAAAGGCTCTTTAACTTGAACACCGTTTTGAAAGTAAGGACTATTGCCAACGAAATTTAAATCTGGGTTTTGAGTTAATTTTTTTGTTTGAGTTCTGCGACGCAAGTCGTCAGCGCCAAATCTAGATGGGTTCCATGGATACTCACCCGTAAAAGATTTAGATTGAAATAAGTCATTAAAATCTAAACGCTTACCTACCTCCCCGCGCTTATTAAACGGATTAGAAATGTAACGCCCTAGATCTAAACGATGGTCTCTCATTTCTTGGCCTTCTTTTTCTTATTTAATTTTACTAGGGTCTCTCGAAGCTGCGCTTGCTTTCGCGTAGTCTCGTCGTATTTATCTGGATTCGCTTCCACGTTTGCCTGGAGTTGCGCGGAAGTAATTCCCCTCTTCTTAGCTTTGGCGGTGAAGCTGCCAGGATTTTTGACAGCTTTCTGAATCCACCTCTTATCTTTCTTTTTCTTTTCAGCCATTAGATACCTCCACGTAATTCCTGTAAGTATTTTTGCACTTGTTGTTGTGCATCTGGGCGACCACTTCTTTGAAGAGCCGCAATTTGTTGGCTTACATCTATAGATTTAATTTTAGTCTGTTTTTGCTCAGGAGTTAAAGCAACAGAAGAAACAACACGTTGTGATTGCCCTGGGCCAGTAAGGGTAGAAGTATCATATCCTTCCCTGCGACGCCTAGCAAGGATACGAGCAGCATTAGATGCATCAGCCTCGGAACCTTGTAAGGAAATCATTCCTAAAGTTTCATCGTCTAATTGCGTATAAGGATTAACGGCTGCCTTCATAGAACCTGGCTGTGGACCTGATTTTTGGATGCCAGTCCGTGTAATAACGCGACCAGTTTGAGTGCGGTCATCTGTAAAAGGTTTTCCTTCTAAAGCTTCGCCAGTAAGGCCAGTACCTGGACGATAACCAAATTGATCTTTTGTATATTCACGCGCAGATTGACCTATGGGTGTCCTTGCTTCTTGAAGAATACTTCCTAAATCAATCTCAACGCCCTCATCTCTACTACCTGCAGTAAATTCTGCAACGTTGCGTCCACCTCCACCTTTGGCTTTCATGTCAACCATCTTCCGCTCAGAACGAAGTTCTTGTGTGCCAGGGATGGGTTCCCCGCTAAGTTCATCAACTTCGAAGAAAAGACGTTGACCTTCTTCAATTCCAGGTTTAAGTCGGGAAGGAGGAGTCAAACTTGCAATGTAATCTTCAGTAAATTTCTCTGCTCCACGGACACGAGCGCCGCTTTGACCACCATAGACACGTTGATTGAGTTGTTCGCTACGAACATCAAGACGATCTAATTCATACCCCGTATCATCAAGCAATATTCGAGCACTTTCGCGTTGCTTTGGTGTGCCTTTGCCAGAATCAAGAAAGTCATTTAATTCAGTTTGAAAATCAACAGCACGGTTGTACTGACGATTTGTATTAATTAATTCAGCATTAAGTTTTGCATTTTTACTTGCTTCTTCTAAGCGAACACTACCAAGCCAATCACGTTGATCTGCTGCTCGCTCTTGAAGGCGTTCAGCAGTTTCTTTCATATAAGTTGGTTGCCTTAAGCCAAGCTCAACATCTTCCGCAATAAGTTCGTTTGTGTAAGGAGTTCTTTCAAGCTTAGTTGCAGCGACGCGACCAGTGGGAACCTCTTCTCCCGCAATTCGAACAAAAGGCTTACTTGGATTATCAAATAACTCGGGATCGTAAGTCGCACCTAACTGAATGTTTTGTTTAAGCTGCGTATACTCAGGTCCATATTCATAAGCTTTTGAACCAAGACGGTTGCCAAGTTCTTTTTCGATGCGGCCAGGGGTAACTAATGAACCTTGCTCTGCAAGTTGTGAAGCAATTTCATCGCGTTCATTAGCGAGAAAACGAGCTGCAGACGATTCATTTAAAGGACGATCAGTTTGAGTAAATGCTTCGTTGCCTTCGGTAATTGCAACAGCAGTATCAGCTGCTTCAACAGGAGATGCGCCACGTTGCTCTAATCGATCTTTCGTTACCTGAAACTCAGCTAAGTTCTCACCAGGATCACGTTGGACTGTACGTGAAACACGCATTGCCTCTTGATCGGCAGCAGTGTCAAGGGCTTCAACTGATTGATTTGAAACTAAAGGCTGATTGCTTTTTTGTACTTCAACGCTAGTTTCTTCGAGTAAACCTTGAGAACGTAATTTATTGCTCCAATAGGATTCAGCTTCAGCCGCAGTAACACCCGCACTTTTTAATAACGCTTCGCCAGTGGGAGAATCAATAGCAGCGCGTCTACCATCAATATCAATTTCAAGCGGTCCTTCACCAGGCATCCCTGCCATGCCAAGACCTTTTGCTTTTAAACGAGAACCAACATCTCCCGAAGTATCTACATAACCTTTATCAGACAAATATTTTTTACTAAAGTCAATAGATAGTTGATCAGGCGCGGCACTAAGTGGACGCGACGGTGCAGAAGGAGTTGTTTCTCCCGTTACTTGCGGATCAAAGCCTTCCTTACTGCGAATTGCCATCAAATCACCTTTGATACCAGGGATTTCAGGCTGGAAAGTACCCGTCCGTGCTTTTTGTGCAGCTAAAAGATCTTGAGTTGCTTGTTGACGACGCGCCTCTCGAACTTCAGGAGAAGAAAAATCTTGAGGCTCAATGCGACCAGGTGCTTCGTATTGAACTTCAGGAGTTTTCCCATAAGCGGCAGCTCTCCTTACCGCATCAGGATCAATCTTGCTTAAATCTCTTACATTAACTCCGCTCTTTTGCGGATCACGTACCATACCATATTTAGAAACTTGTTCTGCATTTTGTTCAACTCGATCGCGCCTACTACCAACAGGTGTGGACTCAACATCAACAACATTTTTCTGTGGCCTATCAGTAGGACGTACATTTCCCCGTCCACGCATCAAACGACGACCGGCGAGGCCAGCACCAACAGCAACACCCAAGCCAAGAGCAGTTTTACCCACAGCATCCAGGAATTGATTGCCTTGTTCCGGAGGTTGTTGTAAATTTTGCTCTTGTGCAGCCCTAAATCCTGCTTCGTAAGATGCGCGATCCATTTATATTCAAATTTATTCGTATCTACATTCTAAACGTAGAAGTACTTCAGTTATATTAAAGAAACGACCGATATTATCCAGATGAATATCGAAGATAAACAAAAAAAGATCGAAGGATTAGAAGCGATTAAAGAACATGCGTTAGTAATGGCCCGTGAAGGGGTAGATTCTCTTGGCGTTCGTGATTTTATTACGGAAGCAAAGACAGAATTAGCCTACGAACTTCCCGATGAGGACGCATTTCGTAAAGCAGTAGCCGCCACCCAGCGATATCAAAAAAAGAAACGCTAATTATAAAGAAAATCTGTAATTTATAGCCCCAATTTTAGTAATTGGGGTATTTTTTTGCCTAAAAACCGGGTTAAGACCCGGTTAATAAGTATATTTACTCAAAAAAGGGCCTTATATACACCCAAAATGGGGAAAAAATTTTCCTGACGCTTCTCCCACCGCCCGGTCGACGCGGATTGCGTGTAGAAAAAAAAAGGAGAGGCGGGTGGGGGGATGAAGGGAGGGAGAGAATCCGATCGAAGAGAGGAAGAAGGGCGGGAAATTAAATGATAAGAGTGAAAAGAATGGAACAACTCTTTTATTTATTTGAGTTTTCCACATTTCCACAGGAAATCTGTACAATTCGCGCTCGCGATCTCACTCTCCACCGAAGAGGAGGGATTTGCAGAAGTGTACTGTAACTAACTGTGGCTGAAATCCCTTGGTATGACTGCGTTCTTGGCATTCAGCTCTGCTGAAGTAAGCCCAAGTTCATGTACACAATTGTAACTGGAGTTAATCCAATGAGCTGCGCTATCGAAGCAAAGGATGCCATTTACTTCTTCGTTACAGAAGAAGAAGGTGAAATGGTGCAAGTAACCAAATACATCCGTAAAGGATATAAAGGTTACGACCAGGGAACGAAAGTTTCCAAGCAGTTTGCACGTACTTGGTACAAGCAACTGTGCAACGCCTGATGGTGTAGGAGGGGTTCGACTCCCCTCCCAGGTATTACCCCCAGCGGAGATGGGTACCGCACACACAGGAGAACGCCGTGAGCGTCTTCAACACCGCCACTGAAAACGGTCTTCAACAAGAAGGCTTGCTTCTTCCTACCAGGGAAGAACTCGGTGAACGTGCTTTCGACACCATCCGTTTTTGGATGGAAGATGGCCACTCGCAAGTTCTTACAAAAGAACATGCCGTAAAGATTATTCAGATGGCAAATGCCATTCTGCTTGACTGATCCGTTAAAGCGGGTTGGGAGGTGCGAACCCTCCCACAGTTATTGCCACCCAATGAGGGTGGTATTTAATCAACATGAATCGCATTCCAGTTCAACCTTTCCTTGCTGTACTTGTTGGTACTGGCATTGGTGTTTTGATGTGTGTTTCGGGACCAAA
>ERZ869936.1629-NODE-1629-length-15456-cov-4.877995_pt1 | contig 15456 bp, 15 predicted proteins | sample MGYA00520876_ERZ869936 | MGnify/ENA primary metagenome ERZ869936 (study PRJEB32218, sample SAMN09650985) | biofilter metagenome | isolation source: enrty point of leading RO module | place: Saudi Arabia: Thuwal, RO plant located on Red Sea | collected 2016-02-17 ...
GATCATGCAGTCGTCGCGCACCGATGGCGAGACTCGGGAGGAGCAAACCAATCATGGCGAGAATTGAAGGTGGTGCCAATATCGGCATCGCTTGAGATACTATATCGAACGCTACGAATAGTAGTACATAAAAAAGTGTAAACATCCAAAAGTGCTGGCGGGTCGCCCGCCCGGGAAATTCAGCGTATTGATGTTGAATCGGATCAAGAAACCAATGCATAGAATAAGGTTATAGACTAATTATCAAGCATGGTAGCATGAAAGCACGTTTTGTATGCGGTCGTGGCCCACAGCTCTTAAAATAGCTTCGTTTATAGCCTTGGTATTCCTTGGCGCTTTTCTCTACTGGACCGTTGCTCCGTTATTTATCAATAAACAAGTTGACGACGCTCTACCGAAATCGCTACTCCTCCCCCAAAACAACGAACCGATAGAATTGACAGCATCAACCACCGGAGAAACAACGGATACCAACGTCTTACGCAACGAAATCTTCCCAATTACTAACACCCCGGGGCACCCTGCTACCGGTAAGGTTCGAGTGATAGAGACCCCCAAACAGCAGTTAATTCGGTTTGAGGACTATGATGGCACTAATGGCCCTGACTTGTTTATCTACTTGGCAAAGGACCTCGAGGCCGAGGAATTTGTCAGTCTCGGTCGTGCTCAAGGTAACCAAGGAAACATCAATTATGAGGTGCCGGCAGAAGTTAGTCTCTCTGAGTATACGTACGTCATGACGTGGTGCCGAACCTTCGGCGTACTCTACGACTACGCAAAAATCAATTAATGTTATTGCTGTGTATCATGTATGATACACAGATGAGTTCTAACAAGAAGATTGATGATTTGGCTTTGAAAGCTTTTCATCAGTGTATTAGGGAAGATGTTTCATCTTTGGGAAATTTGTTAACTCATCAGGAGAAAATCAAAATCGGTCGGCGTATCTTAATTGCTCAAGCGATCGTGGCTGGTAAAACTAGGTTTGAAATCAATAATCATCTCAGTGTTAGTCCCAATACGTTTAGACAAATTCGGAAATGGCTAGAATCTGAATTTTATGAATACTCTTCAGCCCACAACCTTACCCCACACAAAAAGAAACGGGCCCCTGAGCATACCGAATTACTTTCATACAAACACTTAAAAAAGAAATACCCGGCTCACTTCCTTTTATTTTCACTCGTTGAAGAACTTTTTAAAATTAAAAAATAATGACCTGTTGCTATGTATCATGTATGATACATAGCAACAGGGAATATCTGACACTATATTAGTTGGTGTCTGAAATTTTTTTGAGTATCGCATCCACTTGTGCATGCAACTCTTCGAGTGTACCGTTGTTTTCGATGGTGTAATCTGCGAGTTCTAAAACCGCACGAATGTTATGCGTTCCGCCTCCCTCTTCCTCATGTCGAGCCAAACGTTTGAATTCTTCAAAACTCACATTATCTTTTTCACTGCCTCGAGTATGGATACGGCTGTATCTCACTTCCATGTCCGCATCGACACCTATCACGATTCCGCCTTGCTCTTTGATAAACTTTGCTTCTTCAACGTCATGCAACGCTTCAATAATGGCTTTTTCAGGAGCATCATTTTCATAATCACTCCACAGCAATTTTGTTAAGCCACGCGGGTCTTCCCCGCGAATTTCATCAGCCAACTTGCTGTACTCGTCGCGATTCGGTTCAATGTTCCGTGATTCAAGAATTTCTCGTAGCTTACCCGACCCTGAATAGTGCTTAAAGCCAAGCTTTAAAAGATATTCAACCACTGTACCTTTTCCGGCGCCTAGTGTACCAGCAATACCAATAAGCATAATTTATCCCGGATAGCCGCTTCCGGGTGGGATGCCTGGCGGCAAATTAGCGTCTTTTTGTTTAGTTTCATCTTCTAATTTCCGCTCCGGCAATCGCTCTGAAATGAAGACCAGGAGTGGGTTCGCCAGCGCAATGGAAGAATATGTACCAGCCAGTACACCCGCCAACAAGACGAGGGCGAAGTTCTCAGTCACATCACCACCAAAAACATAGAGAGCGCTAAGCGCCAACATGGTCGTTATCGAAGTATTAATCGAACGCATCAGTGTTTGGTTAACTGACTGCCCCACAATCTCTGCGAAGGTTACCTGCTCGAGTGCTGCCTTGGCTTCTTTTTTTGCCTGACTTCGCCCGCGAGCTAACATCTCAAGTTCTTCCTGTCGCAGTTTCAAATTCTCCCGCACACGATCAAAGACTACGATCGTGTCGTTAACCGAATACCCCAGGACGGCCAAGAGTGCCATCACAAAGAGTACGTCAGCCTCGGCCCCAGTGAAATAGCCGAGGAGCGCAAAGGCTGCCGTTGGGACGATAACGTCATGAACGAGCGCAGCAATTGTAATGGCGCCATACATCCAGGACTGAACATTGGCTGTACCAATCTTTGAGATACCACGAAAGGCATACGCGACATAGAGAATAATGATGAGGACGACACCACCGATGGCCCAGACCGCTTTGTCTCTAAGTTCCTGTCCAATGACAGGACCAACCGACGTAAAGCGCTCCAGCTCACCACCAACCCCAAGCCCCGTCATTGTAGCTTCAACTGCAATCCGCTCGTCTTCGGTCAAATCACGTGTGCGTAACACATAGCTTGGCGCACCATCCTCTGAAGTAGCCTCACGCAAAGAGTAGTTAGTTCGTCCGATATCATTCAATGCTTGTTCACGCTCAGCTTTAGCAGGGCGCTCTTCATATGAGGTCTCAGTGAGTGAACCACCAGTAAAATCGATGCCAAGTGGCAACCCAAGGGTCAGTAAGACCGCTAACGAGCCAAACACGAGTGTAGCAGCAATACTAAGAAATATGTGTTTGTGTGTGATGAATATCATATAAAGTCTTTGCCCAGTCCGCTGTCAAACAATTTGGCTTTTAGTCCACTTTTATCCCGGCTGGTGTCAGGCAATGAAATCAGTAGCGTGCGGGTCACTGACAAAGCTGTGAGCATTGATACCAACACACCTAAACCAAAGACGAGCGCAAAGCCTTTGACTATCGAGGTGCCAAACCAAAAGAGGATAATGGCGGAAAAAATACTAGTGAGATTGCCATCGCGGATAGCGGTCCAGGCACGCGCGAAGCCAACCCGTGCTGCCTCACGTGAGGATTTACCAGCGCGATACTCCTCTTTCATTCGTTCAAACACCAACACGTTGGCATCCACCGCCATACCAATTGAGAGGATGAATCCAGCCAACCCAGCGGCTGTAAGAGTGACTGGAATGAGTTGGAAGAGCGCGAGCATCGACGCAACGTAGATAGCGAGCGCAATCGTGGCTACTAAACCTGGTAAGCGATACCAAAGCAACATAAAGAGCACTACCAGAGCCAGACCATAGAGAGCAGCCGTGACGCCTTTACCAAGTACTTCAGCGCCGAGTGAGGCCCCGATGGTCTGGGTACTCTGGAGTTCGATTGGAACTGGTAGAGCGCCAAAGTTCAGGTTCTGTGCTAATGCACGGGCCTCGTCGGGATTGAAACCACCAGAAATAATAGCAGTCCCCCCAACGATAACTTCATTAATACGCGGAGCCGAGAGAAGTTCCCCATCGAGGAAAATAGCCAACAGTTCACCAACATTCGCCCGGGTAATTTCCTCAAATAAATCGGCACCGGTGTCATCGAATTGAATCGATACGACGGGCTCATTCGAAAGCTGTCCACTGTTCTGTCCGGCAAACTCCAGTGCTGCACTCTGTAAGTATCGACCGGTCAGTCCAGTGTCAAGATACGGAGAAGTGGTCGGCACGTCGTCATCAATGAGGTCAGTGATAGTACCAACAATCTCTTCAGTGGTATCCCCCACTTCCCCCGATTGACCATCGAGTGCTTCACGATCCACCAACTTAAATTCCAGAAGCGGTGTCTTGCCAATCTCAGCTATGGCTTCATCAACATCTTGTACGCCCGGAAGTTCGACCACCAAACGCTGGACTGGTTCTTCAGTGACAAAACTACTCTGCTCAACTTGAACAATCGGTTCAGAAACGCCAAAGACATTTACCCGGCGCTCAATGACATCGCGCAGTACTGACATCAGTTCAGGCACCTCAAGCGGATCAATCTGCGAGACATCAGCCTCATAGATGAGGTGGGCACCACCAGCCAAATCAAGCCCGAGTTTGAACGGGTGTTTTTGGTTCTCACCAATGGCGTTGGTGTACACAAAAAAGCCAATGGCAGCACCGAGCACTAATACCACCATGGCATAGAATACACTCACCGTGTGCTCAACATGCTGTTCAGTTGCTCGCTCTTCAGTCTGTTGTCCCTTTTTTTTGGCCATACAGTTGGGTATTTATATCACATTCCGTGATTTTTTTTACTTAAGAACACAAGATTACGCAGTAGTACAGCAATCGTGATTGGCCCAATGCCGCCCGGGACTGGGGTGATGAGTGATGTTTTTGGATAACAGGCCGAATCGGTATCGCCAACCAGCCTGCCTTCTTGTTCGGATGTCCCCGCATCGAAAATCACCACGCCCGTCTTGATATTCTCTTCATGAATCAACCCCGCCTGGCCAGTACCTAGAATGAGAATGTCAGCAGCGCTAAACAACGTGTCTGGGTGTGGTGTGACTTCTGTCACCACTGTACTTTTCCAACCGTGGCTATCGGCCCACAATTTGGCTGGCTTGCCTACCAACCTTCCCTCTCCGGCAATGACAATATTGGCACCAGCAAACATCACGCCGTGGCGACGAGCAATCTCATCGATGGCACCAATGACCGGCGGCAGTATTAAATGATCGGTGCCATCGTACTGAGAAACATCAACATCGAGTGTGCGTGGTATAGCCTCTAGAATCGTTTGGGTGTCGAAGTGTTTTGGTAATGGCAACTGCACCACCACACCATCGGTCAACATCGACGAGCGTGTGACAGATTGTACGAATTCCTCAGTCGTACAGGTATCGGGAATTTCAATGACATTCACGGCGATACCCACCTCAGTGGCCCGCCGACGCTTCATGTCTAAATATTTTCGCGTCGCAAAATTCGGGGCGCAGGTGAAAATAGTGAGGTGCCGAGTCGTAGTGAGATGACTGAGTTCATTGGTTATCTCGCGATAGATATCAGCTGCTATAGTGTTACCGTCGACAATCATGGTGCGCAGTATACTCCCACACTAACTTTTTTGCAGCTTTTATTTAACAAAACTAAGTCTTTGTACCCATAAGCAAAACGCGGAGAAGCTGTATCTAGTGTGAAGCGTGCACTCGTGCACAGCACAAAAGTTAGTGTCGGGAGTATACCCGAAACCTTACAGCCTGTCCTGGTGTTTTTATAAAATACTCGTAGTATAAAGACACTGTGAAAATCCTTATTGCAACCCCTATATTCCCGCCCGAAAGTGGTGGTCCGGCCACGTATGTACAGGAGCTCTCTGCCCGCCTGCCAGAGCACTATGAGGTGACTTTGCTTACCTATGCCGAGAACCCTACACCGCTTAGTCGCGGTACGCTCCACGTCATCAATAAGAACGCTCCCTTACCGCTTCGTTTGTGGCACTTTTATAGAAAACTACATGAACTAGCTGCCGACGTTGATGTTATCTACGCGCAGGGAGCGGTGGCGGCCGGGCTACCAGCTGCGCTCGCGGCCCGGCGCCGTCGGAAACCACTGATTATAAAAATGGTCGGTGATGAAGCCTGGGAGCGAGCCCGCGCCAGTGGCCAGACCACCCTTTCGTTGCCTGACTTCAACGTGAACCGGGCTCCTGGAGTCTACCCGAAAATTCTTCGCAGCATCCAGTTCTTTGTGCTCCGTAAAGCAGATATTGTAACCACACCTTCACGGTATCTGGCCGAACTGTTCAAGAGGGCCTACGCTCTCAACAACCAACCAGTGTTGGTCAACTACAACCCAACCACACTCATAGATGTGTCTGGCACACAACGAACCCCCCATTCGATCGCCGTTGTGAACCGTCTTACTCGTTGGAAACACGTTGATGAGATTATCAAAGCAGTCGCACTCCTTAAAAAACGTTTCCCTGACGTTACGCTTACCATCGCCGGCGACGGCCCATTGCGAGAACAACTTGAAACGCTTGCCGAAAAGCGCAATCTCACCGACTCTGTCACATTCCTCGGCGACGTACCAAAGACTGAGGTAGAAAAACTACTCACCACATCTTCAGTCTATGTGCTGAACTCCAGTTATGAAGGCTTACCTTTCACTGTGTTGGAAGCCTTCGCTGCCAAGATACCAGTGGTAGCTACCAACATTCAAGGCACCAAAGAGTTGGTATCACTTGAAACTGCCTGGCCCACACCTTCAGAGAAGGCTGTGCCGTTAGCACAGGCGATTGAAGACGTATTCACGCATGAAGATAAGGCGCAGCAAAAAGTCGAGACTGCCTACGCGCTCCTACAAACATCATTCACCTGGGAACAACACATCGCTACCCTCAAGAGCTTTATCGAAACAACAAAGACGAATTAAATCCCCCACTCTTTTTTCAGTGCTGCTAGTCCGTCATCAAAATTAATTTCGGGTTCCCAACCAAGTGCAGCTTTGATGCGCGAGATATCAGCTCGGGTGTACCTCGGCTCGATGCGTGGCGGGATGTATTCAGTCGGACCGCCAATCAGTTCAGCCACGCGATTGATGGTGATATCGTTGCCTGCCCCGACATTGAGCACTTCCCCTGTTCCGACTGAGTCACTGAGCGCAGCCAGTTCAATGGCGCGGTTGAGGTCGTTGACGTGCGTGAAGTCACGCGTTTGCTCACCGTCGCCTGTAATGGTGAGCGGTGCACCTTCCTTACGCATCTTAAGAAACTTCCCCACTACCAAAGCGTACGCGCCGTCTGGGTCCATGTGTGGGCCGTAAATATTAAAGAAACGCAACGAAACCGTTTCAATACCATGGAGCTCATGCCAGAGTTTCATGAGATGCTCGCCCATCAATTTATGTAGCGCGTACGGGCTCTTCGGCTGCGGCGGCAATGTTTCAGACAACGGCAGTTCTTCCTGGTCGCCATAGGCTGAACTAGAAGCGGCAAAGATAACTCGCGGCACCTTGGCTTGGCGAGCCGCCTCCAAGACTGAGAGCGTGCCGTCAACATTAACCTTCTGCGCCGCAAATGGTTGTTCAATCGAGAACTGTACACGCGGGAGCGCTGCCAAGTGCACAATCACATCAACTCCTTTACACACCTCTGCCAACGCTTTGGTGTCGCAGACATCAAGTTTATGAAACGTTACGTCTTTAGGAAGACGTTCTTGCTTCCCGGCTGAAAGATCATCTACGACAATGACTTTGTCGCCTTGCTCAATCAAATAGTGTGCGAGATTAGTCCCAATAAAGCCAGCGCCGCCGGTGATGAGATAAGTTTTCATATGCGTACTATAACTGACAAAAAATTAATCAGGTTCCAGTTCGTGACAGGACCGTATTGATGGTCTTCAATGCAATTTCGATATCAAGGAAGATAGACCGGTGTCGCAAGTAATACAAATCAAAGGACAATTTATCGATGGTGCGCGGGATATCAACTCCCTTACGCGGCACATCAAAATTATTAATTTGTGCCCACCCGGACAGCCCCGGCTTAATCAGGTGCCGCATGTTGTAGTAAGAAATGTTCTCCGCATATACCGCAGCCAGCTCGGGAATTTCTGGACGCGGTCCAATAAAAGACAAATCGCCACGCAGAACGTTGAGTAGTTGCGGCAGCTCATCGATACGTAGCTTGCGTAAAAATAAACCAAATTTCGTCACCGTAAGGGTGCTTTTGAGGGCTTCACTCCCCGAGTCGGCACCGGTCATGGTGCGGAACTTCAAAATGGTAATCGGCTGGTTATGTTGCCCTACGCGAGTGGTTTTATAAAAGACCGCTCCACCATCTTGCATTTTGAGCGCCAGTGCAACCAGAGGAAAAATTACGATACACGGAACTAACAACCCAACGGCCCCAACGATATCAATCAGTCGCTTGAGTAGATCGTAGGCATAATGTGGTGAACGTGAAGAAATATTTTCCAACAACCACGCTTCACCAATCAGTGACGGCGGAATGCGGTGATGTAGTTGCTCAAAGAAGTCGGTCAAACTATAGAAACTAACTTTACGCCCGAAGAAAGAGAGATTGAAGAACACTGGTACGAGTGCTTGGGAGAGACGTTCATTTAAATCGGCCACCACGATATCGATATCATTCTCTGAGCAATAAGTGACGAGCGCATCCGCAACGAGTTTTTCATCGTTATATTCATTAGAGTCGATGAAGTCGACCGCCACCTGACGGAAGTGCTGATTTTCGCGCAGAACGTCAATCACCTTCTGTGCCTCATACCCTGTACCAACAATCAGTACGCGAAATGATTTGGCTGACACGACGTATGGAAACACATACAAACGCCAGGCTGTCACTGCCAAAACTGACACGACAAGATAGATACCGAGCGTCGTTTTTGGTTCAATCCCAAGCGGCAATACAAAGAAGATGGCGACGGCGATAAGCACGTTGATGACCTGAGCCCGCACCACCCGACCAAGAATCTCCTTACGGGTAAACAGCAGGTACCGATCATACAAACCAAGAATGAAGAACACGAGCACCCACACTATAATCAGGAAAGAAAAAGGACCGAGATGATCGTTAATGATACTCTCGGGTTTGAGTGACCGATATCGAATAGCCAAAGTCACCAAAAGCGAGGCGAGTAAACTAAACACGTCGCCAGTGAACAATAGGCCGGTGCTACCTCTGTGCAAATCACGCATTAGGGGTAATAATACGAACTACTATGACAAACGCAAGCGGTTTTAAAAAGAAACGAATACTGTATGTCATTACCAAAAGTAACTTTGGCGGCGCCCAGATGTACGTGTATGACCTCGCGACAGCTATGCAAACAGCTGGCCATGAAGTGACGGTCGCCTGCGGACCTGGTGGCAGCCTAATTGATAAGTTAGCCACAGCTGGAATCGAAACCAAGATTATCCCGGCGTTTGCGCGTGATATTCATATCGGTAAAGAAATACAATCCTGGTTCCAGTTGTGGCGCATTATTCGGAGTGTGCGGCCTGACATCATCCACACCAACAGCCCCAAGGCTGGTGGGAGTGCGGCTTTTGTGGCCAGACTGTGTCGAGTGCCCACTATTATGTACACCGCGCACGGCTGGCCCTTTTTTGAGCAGCGCTCTTGGTTGTGGCGGAAATTAGCGTGGATATTTTCCTATTTAACCGTTATTTTAAGCCATAAAATCATCTGTGTATCAACGCACGACTGTACCCAACATGGATTTGGGGGGAAGAAGAAATTTACACTCATTCACAACGGTGTTTCACTTCCCACTCAAGCTTCTTCGTCGGACATCATACGAACACGCAGCAGTCTCAATATCCTTTCCGTCGCTGAACTGAATCACAACAAAAATATCGCTGCTGCCATCGACGCAGTGGCCCAGTACAATCAGTCCCACGAGCAAAAAATCTCCTACTACATTATGGGTGATGGTGAGGATAAGGCGACTCTCCAAACCCACATCGAAACTGTTGGCGCTGGCGCATCGATACACTTACTTGGTTTCGTGCATGAACCATTCCAATACCTTTCGAGTTTTGATGCCCTACTGATGCCGTCACGCAAAGAGGGATTGCCGTACGCCCTGCTGTTTGCTAATGCCGCTGGTCTGCCAATGATTGGTACACGTGTTGGTGGTATTCCAGACATCATCACCAGTGAAAATGGCCTCCTCCTAAACAAGCCCACTCCCGCAGAGATAGAAAAAGCCTTGGTAGAAATTGCCGATGAAGCAACCCGGGCCAAACTAACAAACAACCCGAAACGACCAGTATTTACGCTCGAGACTATGATTGAGAAAACGCACGCACTCTATTCTAAGGCGGCGTCACTGGCCTGATACTTCGCCCACTGTAGCGACTCATCGCCATCACCATGGCAATCGCGATAAACTCAGTCACCAAGTGCGTACCACCATAACTCAAGAACGGCACGGTCGTTCCGGTAACCGGGAGTAAACCAATATTCATACCAATGTGCACAAAGAAGTGGCTAACAAACAAGATCGCCACCACCACCGCAACCGATAACAGGGGTCAGAATGTACGCAATCCGTATGTTAAGGGCATGAGCATTAATGGTACGATAGGTGCGTCAAAATTTCGTACATTCTGATGGTTAGGGTGAGTTACATTGTCACAAAGTCACAAAAAAATAATTTCTCCATGTAAAAGTAGCGCTTATTCTTAGTTTTTCTCATAAAGAGTCGGATCTTTCTTGCCCGTGATAACTAATCTAAAAAGTCCCTCACATCATTTATAATGATAAAATGAAATCTGTGGAAAAAAGTTCCCGAAACATTGTTATCGATTCACACAATCAATCATCCCAAAAAGAATCGAGGATCATGCAGTTACTAATAGACTGTGGACTAGCAAAGAATCGACAACAAGGCACGCGTATTATGTTACTTTTCGTAATATTAGCCATACCAACGATATTAGTGCTCATGTTATCTTTAAAACAAGTCAGTATCGAGGAGCACTATATCTACGATTATGAATCAGACTCCCGCAACAATTAACGACGGACCAACGTACGCATTGGGTCATGAAAACGGTTTTACACTAATTGAGCTCTTGGTAGTTGTTGCTATCATTGGTCTCCTCTCATCAATTGTGTTAGCCAGTATTTCCGAGGCACGAGCCAGGGCACGAGATGCACAGCGCATGATGGACATGAGTCAAATTCGAGCGGCGCTCGAAATGTATTATATGGATAACGGACGTTATCCAGGTGTTGACGACGGTATCAGCGGTGCACCAGGAGAATATCTTGGCATTGGAGACAATATAGATGTAGCTTTAGCACCCTATCTTAACCCAGTGCCGAGAGACCCCCTTCACGATGGTGTTGTATACTTTTACTCTTACGATGCCCACCATGCGATCGATTTAAATTGTAGTGACCCTGGACCCTTCTATGCTGTCTATGGTGCTACGATGGCATTTAATAGATCAGAGACTAAGGGACAAGTCTATAGAGATACGTGTGTTGGCAGTAACCTTAATCACAATAATGCTGATTTTAATCGAGCGCTGCTTCCACTACCCCCCTGCACCACGACATCATACGCTAACTGCAATTAGTTGGTATCTTTTATCTCGTTTCATCATAGTTTAGGTTCATTAAACTATTGGCATAGTTGTTTTTGATTCAACTTTTGCTGAAAGCTACTGTTACTAATTACGAATGTCATACGTCTTTGACCATGTAACGAGCACCTGAGTAGCGACTCATCGCCATCACCATGGCAATCGCGATAAACTCAGTCACCAAGTGCGTACCACCATAACTCAAGAACGGCACGGTCGTTCCGGTAACCGGGAGTAAACCAATATTCATACCAATGTGCACAAAGAAGTGGCTAACAAACAAAATCGCGACCCCAACCGCAAAGAGGCGCTCAAAGTTAGTGGCCCCCATGGCGGCAAAACGGAGTAGCCGCCAAATGAGCACCCCGAACACACTAAAGAGCACTATCACACCAAAGAGACCCCATTCCTCGGCAAAGGCGGCGAAGATAAAGTCCGTCTCGTACTCCGGTAAGAACTGAAGTTTGCTTTGCGTACCGTAGCCAATCCCCTTCCCCCACAATTGCCCGGAGCCGACTGCGATGGTTGATTGATACGCGTTATAGCAGGCGCCTTGAATGTCTGAGAGTGGGTCGAGGAAGGTCAGAATGCGGTCCTTCTGGTAGTCCTGAAAGGCAAACTGCCACATCCCCCCGAACGCTAGCCCCCCGAGCAGGGTGACGAAGAGTAAATGCTTCACTTTAATACCCGCCACCAAGACCATCCCGAGCCAGACAAAAAAGAGAATGATGGCCGTACCGAAGTCAGGCTGAATGAAAACGAGGCCAAAGATAGAAAGGGCGTACCCGCCTGAGACCAAAATGTGTTTGAAGTTGGCGATTTCAATGTGTCGTTTAGAAAAATACTTGGCCAAGAGAGCAATCAATACCAGCTTGGCTGGGTCCGATGGTTGGACCGAGAAAAAACCGAGGTCGAATCGACTTTGTGCACCGAGCGTTATCTCACCAACAATCAGGACGAGGACGAGGATAGCAACCGTTGCTGCGTAGAGCCAAAAGACCATATTCCCTTGGCGCAAAAATCGATAGTCAGGCAAAAGTGCGAGTAACATAAGGGCGAACGCCCCACCCATCCACGTGAGCTGCTGCCAAAAAAATGCATTCTCCCCCTCAAAGGTGAACATGGTCACCAAACCAAAACCAGTCAGGAGTATAGCGGCCCCGACCAACCAAATATCAAAACCTGCAAACAGACTACGGACGAGTTGCATGACTATGGCCACTCTGGGAAGGTGGTACGGGCTTTCGGTAGAATGTCTATCTTGGCAGCCCCCTCTTCACACAAGGCAGCGGTGATGGTTCGGTAAATACGGTCGACCTGCTCAGGCGAGAATGTAGTAAAGAACTTGTCAGGATCAGAGGCCATCGACTGTAAGAACGAGGTATTGATATCCTCACCTAATCCGATGGTATAGATTTCTACTTGGTCATTAATGAGTCGGTTGGCAGCATTGAGGGCATACAACTCAGGTTCTGGTTCTGGTTCATTAGTGAGACCGTCAGTTAAAAGCACTAGTACTTTACGAGCATTTGGGTTGTGTCTATCGGTAGCAAACTCCTGCAACGCAAGCTCGAGGCCAGCGCCCGAGTTGGTGCTGCCTTGTTCTTCAGCCGGGTCAATCGCGAGCTGGGCAATGGTGCCACTCACCTGGCCAGGGTTGCTCGACAGCTGTGTGATCAACTGCGCATTAGTAGCAAAAGTAACAAGCCCCACCCGATCACGCACGCCAAGACGATTGACAAATGACTGCGCCGAGCGTTTGACTGACTCCAGTGGTTCAGGTGGCACACCACCGAGATTATTCATACTGCCAGAGAGATCAATAGCCAAAATTACATCGGTCGGCACTTCGCAGCTCCGAATCGTAGTTGCGATTGGTTCTGGCCAGGTGAATACAACATCCTCAACGGTTTGTGGAGCAAAGTCAGTGAAGGTGCGCGAGGCAGTCAATGGTTTACCTTTAAGATCAAAAATGACGCTCACCACTTCAACATCTCGTGCTGGAACCAAGGCATTGTTGCGAAGCGACGATTGAAGCGTCGGTGCTTCGTCGGCATTGAGAATTTGACCACGATCAACCAAATTAAACTGTGAACGAGCTTGAGTCGCCGGTAGCCACAGCTCTGGTGGTTCGAGCTCAATGGTAGTTCTGGTTGGTACACGACCACCAGTCATAATGCGTCCTTCGAAGATTGGATAGACATCACCTGGTGGTAAAATCGTACTGCCGTTTCGTTCAACAATGACGCCGTTCGCGTCATAGAGTCGGAAAGTATAGCGTAATTCTGGTGTAGCTGCGCCGCCATTCGGGTTCTCAACATAAGCCACTGCGTTGTACTGTCCATCAACAATTTTAAAGGATTCCACCCACTGCACCTCAGGCATGACCGTATCAAAATTACAGATACGCATACAGGCGCCGCCACAATCACGCCCTCGCTCGTTACCATTCTCTACCCCATCAAAACAGGATGGAACCGTGTAAATGAAACGCACATAGATAAATGCCAACAGTAAAAAAACCAACAGACCACATCCGGTCAATACGTACATGCGACGGCGTTGTGCCCACAAGCGAGTGTCTACCATGAAGTAATAGTACCAGAATTAATAGCCAAATCGACTCTCTGAAACGACATAGTACAGAGAATTGCTGCTGCCAATAAGACGAGCCTTGCCACAGTTGAAGGCCGTGGACTGCTGTGACTCATCGTACTCACCGTCAATGGCTCGTTCAATCATTGGCATCATTTCTAATAAACGCCCTTGATTGCCAGAGTTGTTGTGCACCCGAATCTGAACACCACGGTCACCGCCACAATCAGCATATGGTTCGACTCGGTAGCCAACCTCGTCATAGTTAAAGAGGTTTCTGAAATCGCCACCAAAATACTGTTCGAAATTTGGGAAGTTTGCGTCATCACCCGCGATAATGCCCTGTAAATTATTGTTAGCACTTACATCCGGCAATGGCCCACCCACAAGCTCAAACTGGCGATATGCGGTAAGAGCTGTTTCAATCTCGCCCAACTCAACCACAAGCGCATTGGCTTCGGCCCGGAGACGAATTTCCCGAACACTAATCGAAACAATCGCCGCCAGAATAGCGATGATAGCCATCGAGACGAGAGCTTCTGTGAGGGTGAATCCACGTGAGTGCTTCATTAGGAAAAGTATAGCATTTATACAAATGCAAAAACCCACGACAAGTCGTGGGTAGGCGGGCTGCAAGCAGCGCTACCGAAATAGCCATTCTGCTTGCACCCCACCCGAGAACCTAAGGGCTTACAAAGGCAGTGATACCTCAGCATGCCGATCGTTTCTCACCAAGCGGGTGTTGCCACCATCTGTAAAGAACAACTGCTTCTAAGCCGTTCTCCTTGGCCAACCGCATCATAGTATGCCTATTTAAAAAGTTCAAGGGACCCAGGGAGACTCGGTCCTTACAGGACCTGTACACCTTTTGGGTATTTTATTTCCTTTCAGTCACAAAATCCCACAAAAGCTTTTCGAGTCTGCCCGGGTCTCACCAAACCCAATCGCCGGACGATCACGCGTTCGGCACGTTGTTTTGTGGACCCAGGGAGACTCGAACTCCCGACCTCCTCCATGCCATGGAGGCGCGCTACCAGCTGTGCCATGGGCCCTGCAACAGTTTGGGAAACTGTTGCAGTTGAGCGCAGTACTCAGCTCCAACAATTTCTCAAGCTATCTACTCACTAACGTCCAACGCCGTCTGGGAGACATCCGTTAAACGTAATGATGGCCAAAATTCTACCAAAAAATAACTTATTTTAACAGCTCCCTTTCACTATCATATATGATAGTGAATTTACGCACACACATTTTTGCTTACTTTCTTCGAGTACGCTTACTATCATATATAATAGTATTTTGAATATGAAGAAAAGGCTTGATCAGCTTAGTGGCAAACAGCAAATTGAAACTCTGGACATGCTATACACGGCGGCGGGTGCTATTTCTGGGCGGGATGCTACCAAAGCTTTTCTCAAAGAACTTCTTACTCCTAGTGAGCGTATTATGATTGGCAGACGCATTTGGATTGCACGGCTGCTGTTGTCAGGTCACACTCACGCCGAAATAGGTAAACAACTAGAAGTGGGTCCAAACACGATTGTAAAAGTTGAAAAGTGGCTTAAACAGAAAATGCCTGGCTACCGAAAAGCGATCAAGGGTCTTGAAAGTGAGCTGGATAAAAGAACCAAGAAACAATACTTATATGAAAACCCGCTCAGTTTTATAGCCCTGAAAAA
>ERZ869936.1630-NODE-1630-length-15453-cov-6.221003_pt1 | contig 15453 bp, 13 predicted proteins | sample MGYA00520876_ERZ869936 | MGnify/ENA primary metagenome ERZ869936 (study PRJEB32218, sample SAMN09650985) | biofilter metagenome | isolation source: enrty point of leading RO module | place: Saudi Arabia: Thuwal, RO plant located on Red Sea | collected 2016-02-17 ...
AGTAACATTTTGAAGGCTAAAAAATCCATTGGTGTTGTAACGTTGATAATCAAACTCAATGTAAAAAGGTGAGTTGTCCCAAAGTCTAACACTAACGTCAGAAAGTTGATGATTTGCTTTTGAGGTTAAACTTGTTAAACCTACTAGGAGAACTAAAGCTAATTTTGTAATTGTTGTTTTCATAATTTGGTTCCTCCATTCTTTAAATTAAACCTGTTATACTTATTTCAAATGCTATGCCAAAAAAACACAACAACAATAAAGCATTGTAAATCATTGTTTTATAAAATAATTAAATATCAACTAAAAAACCGTTTAACACATTTTATGAAATTTCGTAACAATCGTTATCTCATAATCGTTAACTTTAAGAAAAATTATATCCATGAAAAAGACTCTATCTATCTTACTAGCACTTATCTCTTTTAACTTTATTTATAGCCAATCCGGTGTAGAAAAATTTGAATACCTAGTTATGCAGATTAAACGCCAGTATGTTGATTCCATTCAAGAAGAAAAACTGGTAGAAGATGCTATTGTAGGAATGTTAAAAGAGCTTGACCCACATTCCAATTATATTCCACTAAAGGAAGTACAAAAAATGAATGAACCGCTAGAGGGAAACTTTGATGGAATTGGTGTTCAATTTAATATTGTTGATGATACAATAGTAATTGTATCGCCCATTTCCGGTGGACCTTCAGAAAAATTAGGCATAAGATCAGGTGATAGAATTGTTGAAATTGAATATGATAATGTTGCAGGAATTGGCATTAAGAATAGTGACGTAATGGAAAAGTTAAGAGGAAAAAAAGGAACAAAAGTAAATGTAGGAATATTCAGAAGAGGTGAAAACGAAATTTTAGATTATACTATTACAAGAGATGCAATACCAATTTACAGTGTTGATGCAAGTTATATGGCCACTCCCGAAATTGGATACATTAAAGTAAATCGTTTTGCGAAACAAACTCATGAAGAATTTGTAAAGGCTCTTGGCGACCTTAAGTCAAAAGGTATGCAACACCTTATTCTTGATTTAAGAGGAAATGGTGGAGGCTATTTACACATCTCACAGCTTTTAGCAGATGAATTCTTAGAAAATGATAAAATGATTGTTTACACTGAAGGAGTTAACCAAAGAAGGCAAGAATATAAAGCTACATCAAAAGGTGGTTTTGAAAAAGGGAAATTAGTCATCATGATAGATGAAGCATCAGCATCGGCCAGTGAAATTGTTTCGGGCGCAGTTCAAGACCATGACAGAGGTTTGATTGTTGGAAGGCGTTCTTTTGGAAAAGGCCTAGTACAACGCCCCATGAATTTACCGGATGGTTCAGTTGTCAGGCTAACAACAGCAAGATATTACACTCCTACCGGAAGATGCATTCAACGACCTTATGAAAATGGAAAAGATGACTATTATAAAGAAATTCAAAGAAGGTTGGAGCATGGAGAAATGTACACACAAGACAGTATAAAAATGCCCGATTCATTGAAATTTAAAACACCAAATGGCAGAATTGTTTTTGGTGGTGGTGGTATTTTACCAGATGTGTTTGTTTCACTTGACACTTCATTTACTTCCGGTTATTACAGTAAAATAGTAAGAAAAGGAATTATTAATGACTTTGTTTTAAACTATCTTGACGCTAACCGAACAAACATTAAAGAAAAACATCGGACATTTGAGCTATTCAAAGATAACTTCATTATTGATAATAAAATATCAAATGAGTTTACTGAGTTTGCAGCACTAAAAGGAGTTGAGTATAAAGAAGATGAATACTTAAAATCAAAAACAGTAATTGACACTCAAATAAAAGGCATTATTGCCAGAACAATTTGGGATTCAAGTGCTTATTTTGAAATTACCAACTCACTTTCAGAAACCTACATCAAGGCTCTGGAAGTAATGCAAGACAATACATTTAAAAAGGAAAAATTAAGCTATAAGTAACTTCCCCTTTTTGATTTTAGTTACAATTAATATCTTTGGTAAAATTTTAAAAAAATGAAAGAAAATTTAAAATTAGGTTTATTAGGATTAGTGGCTGTTTTAACAGAATTTAATACATATCAATTAATGTTTTCCCACTCACATGGCGAATCAGAAACTAGTGAAATCAATAACAACCAATTTGCCAATCCAAATGCATTAAATGACCCGCATGCCGGACATGACCATGACCCCAACAACCCATTTGGCGACCAAAGTATTCAGGTTGACCCGAATAACGACCAACCAGCTGCTCCCGCAGGACAACCTACTACCATAGCTTTTGAAAAAATGGACCATGATTTTGGTGAAGTAATGCAAGACAGTGAAAATAAATACAAATTTAAGTTTACTAATACCGGTTCAAATCCATTAATCATTTCAAGCGCACAAGGTTCATGTGGCTGTACTGTACCTAATTATCCTAAGGAACCAATTGCTCCTGGTAAAACAGGTGAGATAGAAGTTGTGTATAGTCCCGGAAAACAAGAAAATGCACAAAGTAAAACAGTTACTTTAGTCGCCAATACTGAACCTTCAACTACAGTATTAAACATTAAGGCATTTGTAAAAAAACCTCAGTAGTTTTAACGCAATATTAAATTTTAGGGCTTTTATATAAAAGCCCTTTTTTGTGTCAAAAAAAGAAGTAAATTAGCCTCCAATTAAAACTAGTTATATGAAAAACACCCCAATGTGGGGTGTTTTTTTATTTTTACCAATCAATGGAACATTTTGCAATTATAGGAAGCAGTCCGATAATGATGTTAGAAGCAATACATCTAGCCAATATTGGAAAAAAAGTAACTATCATTGAAAAAAATCCTGAATTAGGAGGTGCATGGAAAACATTCTCACACAAACAATACAATAATATTGAATTAGGTTGTCATATATGGGAATACAATAAGTCTTCATACAAATTTATAGAAAGAAATATTGGAGTAGAATTAGAAAAACTTAGGCCAGTTCCTTTATTGATAAAGGATAATATAAAGTTTCATTACAACAGGAAAGAGATACCTATCATTATCATCAAATCAATAAAACGTATTAAAGAATTAAATTTTTATACGCTATTTAGTGAAGGTGTTTACTTTCTCAGAAACAAGCTGTTTTTTAGAAAAGTAGACTATTACTATGCAAAAAATGGATGTAATGAACTTACCTCAAAACTAATCGATAAAATTAAAACTAGTAAGGATATTAAAATTGAGCAACAAGATGTAAAAAAAATTATCTCCTATAATGAATCGGTTGAATTAATTAGTGAAAGTAAATCTATTAAATGCGATAGATTACTACTTCCCAACAATTTTGAAGCAGACATTACTATTAAAAGTGAACCATTAAATCTTAAGGTAGGATTTGACAAAGAAATATATCATTGCTTTATTATCTGTAATAAATCTGAAATACTAAGTGACTTTTCGTATTTACGGTTTATTAAACACCCTATTTTTCACAGGGTATCAAATGCTTCTTTTGAAGAGTTTAAAAAACTGTTTCCGGAAAAAGCGTTACTAGTTGTTGGTGTTTTGGCTAAGGCGGCAAAACAAGAAAATATTAATCAACTTATTCTACAAGAACTTAAAAAGAAAAATCTATATGATGGTACTCCCGAAGAAATGTTTTGGAAGGAGTACAAATCAAAAGAGTACGAAAACAGTGAATTAAGAAAAGTTCAAAAAAAATCTAATGGTAAAATTTCTTATATAGATACCAGCTGTTTATCTAACGGGATTTTCAAGCAATTAAAACGCTGGGGAGATTTAAAAATTTAGTTCTTTTGATATACTCCAATGAGTATGTATTTCCATTTTTTAGGAATTATAGGGCTGAAAATCCAATCTATATAGGACAAGAATTTTCGTTGACCTTCGCTCCTTCCAAATGCAGCAAAAAAGCCCACCATTTTTTTATCAATCAATTTAAACGAATTAAAAAAGGTTAGGTCTTTTGGGATTTCAAGATATCGCCAATATGCGCTCCATTTAATAAATCTTTTCCTTGCAAATTGATGAAGAAAACTAGCCGAAGTATTTTCGGCAAAAATCAAAAATCCTCCCGGTTTAAGCACTCTAAACATTTCATTTATAGCTGTCAGTTGATTTTCTGAAGTACTAAGTGCGCCAATCACGGACTTAAACACAACCAAATCAAAACTAGCATCGGGATAGTTTAGCTCCATAGCATTAGCATTAGCGTAGCTTACCAAATGACTAGCTCCATAAGCTCGATGCATTTTCTTTGCTTCATCAGAAGGACCTTTTAAATCAGTACAGGTAACATTTATCCCCTTCTTTGCTAGCCATAAACTCAAGCCTCCATCTCTCTCCCCTATGGCAAGAGCAGTTGTACACTTATTCCAATCAACATTTTTCTCCCATACAGGCAAAGCCTTACTCCAGTTTTTTACATCCCACTGAAAAAAATCGTTGATTATGTCCCTATCGTTATACATATAGGATACAAATATTAGTTATTTTTTTGAACTAGTCTATTTGCTTTCATCATCATAAATGAGTAATTTTCATCAAAATATTTTAAAATGAGAAAGACTTACACTTTAATTACTTCAGTATTAATACTATTTACAACCATTTCCTTTGCTCAACAGAATTTTGATATTCTAATGCAAGCTGGTAAAGTAGAACTTACTCCAAATATTGATAATTATGTTTCCTCTTTGGAAAAAATTCAGTCACAGGAGTTATACAACAACAAATATTATAGAATAGTCCAATTCAATGTGCTTCCTTCTAATCAAGAGAAAGCCGTTCTGAAAAACAGCGGTTTAGAATTATTAAACTACCTTCCAAGTAATGCTTATATTGCTGCTGTTTCTAAAAACTTTAACAATGCTGATTTATTAAACTTTAATATCAGAGCAGTCTATCCTCTAACAGCAGAGTTAAAACTAAATCACTACCTATATCATAAAAACTATCCTGAATGGGCAGTTGTTGGTAAAGACAGAATCAAACTAAACATTGCCATTCAAAAAGACATAACTACTCTTGGTGAAGTAGAAGGTATGCTAAGCTCTTTAGGATATGAAGTTTATGACAGATATGACTACAGTAATCTAATGAGATTAGAGTGTAAAATTGCTGATATTGATAAACTGGTGGCATTGCCATTTATATCATTTATAGAAACTACTGACCCTCCAGCTGAGCCGGAAAACTATACGGGAAGAACCAATCACAGAACAAACAACCTAGCCTCTAACTATCCGGGAGGAAGAAAGTATGACGGAACCGGTGTTTGGGTTTCTTTAGGTGATGACGGAACTTTAGGTCCACACATTGATTTTCAAGGAAGATTAGACCAATCTCCAACTCCAAATAATTTTGGAGGAAATCATGGAGACCACTGCGGAGGAACAATCGCAGGTGCCGGAAACCTTGACCCAAAAGGAAGAGGAAGTGCCTTTGGTGCTGACATGATGGTGTATGATTACCCTAATAACTTATATGATGCACCCAATCGTTACACTACTCCGGGTGTAAAAATCACTTCTACTTCGTACAGCAATGGTTGTAATGCAGGATATACCACTTTTTCTCAAACATTAGACCAACAAACCAGACAAAACGCATCACTAATTCATGTTTTTTCTGCAGGAAACTCTGGAACATCCAATTGTGGTTATGGTGCCGGTTCAGGATGGGGAAACATAACAGGCGGACACAAAGTTGGTAAAAATGTTATTGCCACAGGAAACCTAACCTATATTGATGTTATTGCAGGCTCAAGTAGTAGAGGCCCTGCACATGATGGTAGAATTAAACCGGAAATATGTGCGGTAGGAACCAGTGTTTATTCAACCCAAGAGAACTATAACTACGCCAGCCTTACCGGAACATCTATGGCTTGCCCTGGAATTGCAGGAACTCTGGCACAACTTTACCAAGCTTACAGAGCATTAAATTCAAATGCCGACCCTGATGCTGCATTAATGAAAGGTTTAATAACAAGTACAGCAGATGACCTAGGAAATCCCGGACCTGATTACATTTATGGATACGGAAGAGTTAACGGCAGAAGAGCAATAGAAGTTTTAGAAAAAAATCAATTCTTATCTAATACTGTTACCAACTCTCAAAACAGAACACATAACATTACAGTGCCTGCGGGTACAGGTAAGCTTTTTGTAATGGTTTGTTGGAGTGATTATGAAGCATCTCCCGGTGTAAGTAAAGCATTAGTAAATGATATTGATATGACCGTAACTGCTCCTAGTAGCACTGTCTATCTTCCTTGGGTGTTAAATCCAACACCTAATGCAACAGCATTAAATTCAAATGCCACCAGAAAAGTAGATACCTTAAATAATGCCGAGCAAGTTACTATAGATAATCCTGCAGCTGGAACCTATACCATTAGCGTTACAGGAACATCTATTCCTCAAGGGCCACAAAAATACTATGTGATTTATGAGTTTATGAAAGATGATGTGGTATTAACTTACCCTATTGGCGGAGAACATTTTGTTCCCGGTGAAACAGAAACCATCAGATGGGATGCACTTAGCAACACAGGTAACTTTACCTTACAATATTCTACTAATAACGGAACCAGCTGGAATACTATCAGCACATCTATTGCCGGAAATAGAAGATATTATAACTGGACTGTACCTACCACAGTTACCGGTCAAGCCTTAATGAGAATTTCAAGAGGAGCAACTGCCGATACAAGTATGGCCAACTTCTCTATCATTGGCGTTCCTACTAACTTAACACTAAACTGGGTTTGCCCTGATTCTATGGAGTTACAATGGAATACCGTTTCAGGAGCTACAGGCTATGAAGCTAGTATGCTAGGAGTAAAATACATGGACTCTGTGGGTGTTTCTACAGGTAATACTTATATATATAGAGGCATTAACCCTGCTAATGAATACTGGGTAAGTGTTAAAGCATTAGGCCCTAACGGAGCAGAAGGAAGAAGAGCCATAGCTATCAGAAAAGCGGCTAACTTTATCAACTGTACTATTTCTGATGATATTGATCTTACGGCTGTTACTTCTCCGGTACCTGCAAATTTATCCGATTGCCAAACCATTGCTCCTATTACGGTAAGCATTAACTTACAAAATACAGGGCAAAACAATGCCAGTAACTTCCCTGTAAAATACAGAGTAAACGGTGGTACTACCGTAACTGAAACCTATAGCGGAACATTAGCACCAAGTGCTTCGGGTACACATACCTTTGCACAACAAGCTACCATTTCAGGACAAGGAGCGCACGTATTTGAAATATGGGCTGATATGGGTAACGACCAAAACAGATATAACGATACTGCAACAGTAACCGTAACTATTGTAGCCTCTACACCTGTTGTCCCTCCAATTTCAGAAAACTTTGAATCATTTACGCTTTGTTCTACAAATTACGATTGTGAAGCCACAACATGTAATCTGGCAAACGGATGGGTTAACGAACCTAACATGGTAGTGGATGATATTGACTGGAGAACAGACGAAGGCGGAACACCTTCTGCCAACACAGGTCCGGCTGCCGATTTCAACCCGGGAACTGCATCAGGTAACTATGTTTACTTAGAGGCAAGTAATGGTTGCGACAACAAAACAGCTCACCTTGTTTCTCCTTGTATTGATTTAACCACAGCATTATCTGCTAACCTAACCTTTAGATACCACATGAATGGTGCTGATATGGGTAGCCTACACCTAGATGTATTAGACAGCGGTGTTTGGGTAAACGATATCATTACTGCCATTAGTGGTAACCAAGGAAACAGCTGGTTGTTAGGAACCGCCAACCTTTCCCAATATATTGGTAGAAAAATATTAGTACGTTTCAGAGGAACTACCGCTACCGGTTACAGAGGTGACATGGCGTTAGACGACATTAACATTAGTATGCTGGTAGGCCAAAACAACCCGGGCATGACTTCGCTAAATGTATATCCTAACCCTTCCGAAAATGTGTTTAACATTTCATTGTACAGCTTTAATAGCCAAAATGCTACCTACCGTGTAATGGACAACACCGGAAGAATTATCATGGAAAATAACGTAAACTTAAATGCGGGAGGCAATACCCAAACCATTAACTTAAATGGTTTTGCCAAAGGCATTTACCACTTACAAATTACTACCCCAAGCGGTAGATTAAACGAAAAACTATTGTTGAAATAATAAATATTTAAAACAAAAAACTAGAAACCCTCAAGAATAATCTTGGGGGTTTTTACTTCTTATACTCCGGTCGGATACTCAGCACGGGAATGTCGGAAGTTCTTATAATTTCTTGTGCGGCCGAGCCCAATAAGTATTTAGAAAGGCTTTCTTCTTCCTGCGTCATAATGGCAATTAAATCACCTTTAAAATGCTTGGCATAATCAGCCAATGCTTCGGCAATAGACTCATCAGATTTAAGATATTTTACCAAGTCTGCTTCATGCTCCATTTTTTGGTCATCTATTTTCATAGCAGCATACAACAGCTGATTTTTCATTCGTTCTATCTCATAATTTTCTTCTTGTCCTATAAACGACACTAAACGAATGGTAGAGTTAAAATACTTAGCAAGCCCAATTGCTTTTTCTACTTTTTGAGATGTTTCTTTGGTAAGGTCTAACGGAACAATAATGGTTTTACAACCCTTTCGGTGCTTTTTTCCTTTAATGGTAATTACCGGGCAGGGTGCTGTTTTCACTACTCTTAGCGCAGTAGCGCCAATAAAGTTACTCTTTAGTGCAGACACTCCTCTGGTTCCCATCACTATCATGGTAGCTCCTAATTCGTAAGCTACATCTACTATTTTTTTGTGGGGCTTTCCTTTTACTATTTTACAGTTTATCTCCAGTCCGCTTTCTTTCTTGGTAGCTTTAGCTAAGTTCTTTAACCGTTCCATCAAATTCACCCTAATCTCTTTATAGTTTTCAGTAGAAACTAACCGCACTACCGGGTTTAACTCCTCATACACATATAATAAAGTAATGCTGGATTTATTTAAGCGTGCCACATTAAATGATTGACGTAACGCAATAAGCGATTGCTTTGAAAAATCTATCGGTACAAGTATAATGTTGGATTTATTATTCATATTTTTAGCCTTTCACCGTAAAGTTACAGTATTTGGACAACAAAATTAAAATATCGGAGCTTCCAATCAATAAAGATGGAAGTATTTATCACCTAAAATTACACCCTGAGCAAATTGCCCATGATATTATTATAGTAGGCGACCCGGGAAGGGTTAAAAAAGTTTCGGCACACTTTGATAAAATAGAAGTGGAAGTACACAACAGAGAGTTCTTAACACATACCGGCTACTTCAACGGCAAAAGAATAAGTGCCATTAGCACGGGAATGGGTACCGATAACATTGATATTTTTTTGAATGAATTGGATGCACTGGTAAATATTGATTTTGAAAAACGAGCACCTAAAAGTGAACTAACTTCACTTAATATTATCAGACTGGGAACATCAGGCGCTTTGCAAGAAGATATACCTGTGGACAGCATTGTAGTTTCCGAATATGGTTTGGGACTAGATGGACTTTTAAATTTTTATACGCCTGAATATAGCACCCAGGAAACTACACTTAACAATGCGTTTATTGAACAGACCAATTGGCCACAAGAACTGGCAAGACCCTATATTATAAAAGGGAATGAAGACCTGATAGAAAAATTAGGTAAAGGATATATAAAAGGAATTACCGCAACAGCTTGCGGCTTTTATGCACCGCAAGGAAGACAAGTAAGACTGGACCTAAAAGTACCTGATATTAACGAGAGGTTGAGAGCCTTTCAACATGAAGGAAACAAAGTGCTCAATTTTGAAATGGAAACTTCTGCGCTGTATGGTTTATCTAAATTAATGGGGCATAATGCCTGTACTATGTGTGCCGTTATTGCCAATCGTTTTTCAAAAACCTTTAGTAAAGATTATCAGCTTACTATCGATAAACTAATAGAGAATACACTGCAAAGATTAACAGCCTGACGTTCATAATTTGAACTTCCCACATAACCCTTCTTGGGCTTAGTCCGTATATTTGGGTAATGACTGAAAAGGAAATTCAAGCATTAATTAGTCTTTTAGACGACCCTGATGATAATGTTTACACACAAATCAAAGGGAAGATATTAGATATGGGTGATAATGTTATCCCTAACTTAGAGCATGCATGGGAAAACTCTTTCAACCCATTTTTTCAGCAACGAATTGAGAACCTTATTCATGAAATACAGTTCCAGAATGTAAAAAATGCGTTACGTGAATGGAGTAAAACCAATGAAAAAGACTTGCTCACCGGAGCTTTAATTGTTTCAAGGTATCAATATCCTGATTTAGACGAAACAAAAATCAATGAAGTCATTCAAAAGGTTACGCAAGACATTTGGTTAGAACTAAACGACAACTTAACCGCTCTTGAAAAGATAAAGGTTATCAATCATATCTTTTTTGATGTACATGGTTTTAGCGGAAACAAAACCAATTATCACGCTCCGCAAAATTGTTACATCAATAATTTAATAGAAACTAAAAAAGGTAATCCGCTTACGTTGAGTATGCTTTACATGATTATCTGCCAGAGTCTTGGCGTACCCGTTTACGGAGTAAACCTGCCTCAGCACTTTGTAATGTGTTACATTTCTCAGTCAAGAATTCACGACTTAAAAGCCGTAAAGCGCGAAGACATTCTTTTTTACATCAATACATTTAGTCTGGGGTATGTGTTTAGCGATAAAGACATTGATAAGTTTCTGAAACAACTCAATCTGGATTTATTGCCGGAGCATTATTTACCTGCCGATAATCTTACCATTATTAATAGATGTATTAATAACCTTATTCTTTCCTATGAAAAACTAGGTTACCCTGACAAGGTAGAAGAATTGGAGCGTCTCAAACAATGTTTGTTTGATTAATTTCAATTTTCTTAATTTAGCATCTAAATAATTCATTATGAAGAAACTATTACTTCCTTTATTATTGGTTAGCACTTTAGGGTTTAGCCAAACCAGAACTTCTGTTGCAAATGGAAACGCGCTTAACCCATTAACATGGGATTGCACTTGTATTCCAATGCCGGGAGAAAATATTGTAATCAATCATAATGTAATTATGGATACTGATTTTGCTTACACTTCAGGCGGAATTACCATTAACACAGGTGCTTCTTTAATAGAAGATGCTACTCCGAGAAATCTGGGAGCATTTGGAGGAAACTTTACCAATAACGGTACATTTAAAATGTCGCGTGTAGCGTTCTCCAACTCAACTACAGCATACATGAACAAAGGAAGATTTACAAGTAGCATATTACTTTACATTGATAGCAATGCCACTTTTGACAATCAAGGTAAACTTTATGTAAATGATACATTGGGAGTAAGAGGAACGCTAATGAGTTCTGATTCTATTGTTGCTCCATTGATATTAACAGATGGCACATGGCACAACAATGTAGGAAGTAAAGTAGTAACTGACTCTCTTTATAATGCGGGAGTATTTCATAATTATGACTTTATACAAGAGAAGAATGATTTTTGGAATTAAGAAAATTTTATGAATAAATTTATGATGAATAATAGTGGAACATTCTTTAACGGAGATTCTGCTAATATGGATGCGGTATTTTTAAACGATATTTTAATTTCTGTTGGTGGCGACTGGCTAAACAGTGATGTAAGTAACGGTAACGGAAGATGGTGTATTGGCGGACAAACCTACAACTCAGGTGCTATTAACGGTAGCGGAGATTATTGCGATGCCAATGCAGGCGGTATTGATTATAATACCGGCACTATTTCTTCTACCACTACTTATTGTGCTACTTCATGTAATGTAGGCATTGCAGATATAAGTGAAGAAAAAAAGACCACTGCTTATCCTAACCCAACTAAAGATATACTATCGTTTTCTTCGGCAGGTCAGTTAACCATGTATGATGTAACGGGCAAAACCGTTTTAACAAAAAGCATAAAAGCAAATACAAGTATTAGCCTTAACGGATTAAACAGCGGAATTTATTTCTATAAATTAATAAACGCTTTAGGAGAAACCCAAAGCGGTAAGGTGATTAAGGAGTAGGTTAAGCAACCTGCTCTACTTCTTCACTTTTTAGTTCAGAATAGGTAACATTTAAGCCAAGCATTTTTTCGGCCATCTCTCCCATTTCCAATGCATCAGTATTACTGTAGTTCCATTTTAGCTTTACATTAGAACCTTTGTCCTTTAAATCTTTTAACCGATAAAGTAAAAACATTATTCGTTTTAAGGAAGGAATGTTAAAGTAGTCAATAGAAAATATAAAAGTAATTTCTTTGGGAGGAATAGAAGTAAATACTTCAAACGCTTCAATTATTGGTCTGTAAAAATTGTCCGGCTCAGGCATTAAAGATTTACCTGAAATTAAATACATGTTTTTGGAAGAATTAAAAACCACCTCAGGAGTTAATTCAGTCGGACGTAATTTGAAGGCTTGCATGGTTTCCATAGTTAAGGTTACTTTTATTTATATGTAAAAGTAAAGTTTATGTTTCAGTTTTTTCAGACTTTTAGCCCAACAGAGCAAAGAGATAGACTAAATCCAACATTTAAAAGATAAAAACTCACTATTTCAGCCGTAAAATTTCCTTTCATTGCATGGTTTATTAATTTTGGAGCCTTAAACGTGAAAAAATGACCGAAATAAAAGCAATTATAGAGAAAGCTTGGGATGACAGAAGCCTTTTGCAAACAGATGAAGTAAAAAACACCATTAATGAAGTGATAGAGCTTCTGGATAAAGGTAAGCTAAGAGTTGCTGAACCTGCTGGAGACAAGTGGCAAGTAAATGAATGGGTAAAAAAGGCAGTTGTAATGTATTTTCCTATTCGCCAGATGGAAACCATTGAGGTTGGTCCGTTTGAATTTCATGATAAAATGAAATTGAAAACCAATTACAAAGAACTTGGTGTTAGAGTAGTGCCTCACGCAGTTGCACGTTACGGAGCTTATTTAGCCAGTGGTGTTATTATGATGCCATCTTACGTAAACATTGGTGGATATGTTGATAGCGGAACTATGGTAGATACCTGGGCAACGGTTGGTTCTTGTGCACAAATCGGTAAAAATGTTCACCTAAGCGGTGGTGTAGGAATTGGCGGTGTATTAGAACCACTTCAGGCGGCTCCCGTAATTATTGAAGATGGCTGTTTTATTGGTTCAAGGTGTATTGTAGTAGAAGGAGTTCATGTAAAGAAAGAAGCGGTTTTAGGAGCAAATGTGGTATTGACAAAATCTACTAAAATTATTGACGTTAGCGGAAATAAACCTGTGGAGTACAGAGGAGAAGTTCCTGAGCGTTCGGTAGTAATTCCGGGAAGCTATACCAAACAATTTAGTGCCGGAGAATACCAAGTACCTTGTGCATTAATCATTGGAAAAAGAAAAGAAAGTACCGATTTAAAAACTTCGTTAAACGATGCTTTAAGAGAGCATGAAGTTGCTGTTTAATTAATAAATTCGTAAAAATATTTAGTTATGGATATCAATAAATGTGAAACTTTACTTCAGCAAGCAGATAGAGATATAAAAGATAATTACATTGAACAAGCCATTAAAACCTTAAATGAGATTATTACTGCTAATCCCAAATTTGGCAAAGCTTACAATCATTTAGGTTTTATTTACGAAACCAAGCATCAAAACTATGTAGAAGCGGAAAAAAATTACAAACTGGCACTTGAGAACTCGCCTGAGTATCGTGCCGTTTATTATAACTATGCTATTCTACTTTCTACACTTGGGAGGTATGATGATTTAGGAAAACTGTTAGAAAAAGCACTGAAAGTACCGGGAATCAATAAAGCGACTATCTATAACGAATATGCTATTATGTTCGAAACTTTGGAAGAATATGATAAAGCAATTCGTCATTATCAGGATTCGGTAAGATATAGCATTAACAATGATGCCGTTAACAAAGCTTCTGATTCCATTGAACGTTGTAAGCGAAAAAAAGAAATATTGAGCAACAATTATTAAGAAAGTACTTGTCATACAGACCGCTTTCATTGGTGATGTGGTATTAGCCACCGCATTACTAGAAAAATTACACGCCTTTTTTCCGGATATTCAGCTAGATGTATTGGTTAAAAAACCGAATGACACACTTTTTTCCAAGCATCCTTTTATAAATAAAATTCTGGTTTGGGATAAAAAACAATCAAAAGGAAAAGAACTCAACCGTTTAATAAAAGAAGTTAAAAAGGAAAAGTACGATACGGTGATTAATTTGCATCGCTTTTTTAGTTCAGGATTGATTACCGCTATGTCAGGCGCAAAACACAAAATTGGTTTTGATAAAAATCCGCTTTCTCGTTTCTACACCCAAAGAGTAAATCATAAAATAGAACCCGGAATTCATGAGGTGGACAGAAACCAAAAATTGATTGAACATCTTACGGATGCTATTTCAGCAAAACCAAAACTATACCCTTCTGCTGAAGACATTGAAAAAGTAAACAAACTAAAAAAAGATGATTATTACTGCATAGCACCCTCATCGGTTTGGTTTACCAAGCAGTTACCCATAGAAAAATGGAATGAGCTTATTCAAACGCTTGATAAAGAAAAAATAATTTACCTACTTGGAGGAGTTGACGACAATATTATAGCCACACAGATAGTTAACACTAATATTGACAGGAAAATAATTAATCTTTGTGGTACACTTTCTTTTTTAGAGTCTGCCGCCTTAATGAAAGATGCAAAAATGAATTATGTTAATGATTCTGCCCCTTTACATTTTGCTTCATCCGTAAATGCAAATGTAAGTGCTGTTTATTGTTCTACTATTCCGGAATTTGGCTTTGGACCATTAAGTGATAATTCAACCGTTATTCAAATAAACAAACCACTCTCTTGCCGACCGTGCGGTTTGCACGGCAAAAAAGAGTGTCCCGAAGGTCATTTTAAATGTGCACTGGAAATAGAGTTTACCAAATAGTTACCTTTGCTCATTAAATGATTAAACTACTGGACATATATATCATTAAGAAGTTTTTGGGAACATTCTTCTTCTCATTACTTTTAATCATATCCATTTCGGTAGTATTTGACATTTCCGAAAAGCTGGATGACTTTATTGAAAAAAAAGCTCCGCTAGAGGCAATTGTCTTTGATTATTATTTCAACTTCATTCCCTACTTCGCTAATTTGTTTAGCCCGTTGTTTGTTTTTATTTCTGTAATTTATTTTACTTCCAAAATGGCTTATCGCACAGAAATTGTAGCCATTTTAGCATCGGGAGTTAGTTTTAAAAGATTTCTTCTTCCCTATTTAATTGCTTCAACTGTTATCGCTTGCTTATCATTTTATCTCAACAACTTTATGATACCCAATGCCAATAAAGTAAGGTTAGATTTTGAAGAAGCCTATATACGAAATAGCCCTTACAGAAATTACGATAAAG
>ERZ869936.1631-NODE-1631-length-15449-cov-3.969534_pt1 | contig 15449 bp, 17 predicted proteins | sample MGYA00520876_ERZ869936 | MGnify/ENA primary metagenome ERZ869936 (study PRJEB32218, sample SAMN09650985) | biofilter metagenome | isolation source: enrty point of leading RO module | place: Saudi Arabia: Thuwal, RO plant located on Red Sea | collected 2016-02-17 ...
TTCATTTTGGGGTTTCGTCGTATTAAACAGATTGTCAGATTTATCAAGAAGATCAATTGCCTTACCGGTTCCACCGCCAAAAGCCGCAGGGGTCCAGTAGGCTGCGATGCCATTAACCAGATAGTAACGCGGGTTATTCTCACCATACTCACGGGCTTTAGCATCAATTTGCAGATCAGCATCGATGATATCGTTCATCTTCTGCTGTTCATAGCTCCAGCGGTTAAAATTCAAAAACTTTTTAAGTACATACGCATCGGAAAAGTCGCTTTTCTTTCTTATTACATTGTCGATGGTTTCAAGACCTGATTCTGTGTAAGACTGTAAATTTTTCTTTGCTTCGTCTGTAAGTTCGGACCCGCCCGACATCTCACTGATCGCAATTATATAGTCACATAGAGCGATATAATAATTTACAAGCCATTCTTCCTGCTTGAGCTGGAGTATCCTCTCGAACTGTCCGCGTACTTTCAGAGCTTCACTTTTATCGGTCTTGTTCAATGCCGTCTGAAGGTTAGCCTTTGCATCCAGCATTGCATCTGTAAAATCATCCGCCTTTACATTACCGTGAATAACTATCACCGTAAAAAGTACGATAAAAACTGATAATAATTTTTTAGTCATTTTCCTCTTAAAATTTAAAATTTTTAAAAAGCCATTCCTACTCCAAACCATATAGTTCTCTCGTTTAGTGAGATTACCGGTATTCTTTGGGAGTAATTAAAATTGTAAGTATATGTGTATAAATTGTCTTCATCGAAGACATTATTTAAAGCCACGAAGGCAACCGCGAACCTGTCGAGCAGACTAAAGATGTACTGCAGGTTCATATCAACCCTTTTGTATGTTGGAAACCTGCCGCTATTCTCCACACCGTAAGTCGGTATATACACATCGTTAATTGGATCGTATGTACTGCCGACGACAGGAGTGTAAGGCCGGCCTGTAGAAAGTCTTAGTGTAACACCAGCAGTTAAATCGCGTGTGATATTATATGAGCTTACGATTGCAATGTTATGTGTAATATCATAGTTAGCCGATGTTCCAATCGAATTTTCATTTTGCTGCCTTTTGGAATCAGTATATGAGTAAGATATCCAGCCTGTATATTTTCCATCCCAGAATCTTCCCTTTAGAAATACATCTACACCTTTAGCAAATCCCTCCCCGACGTTCTCATATCTGAAGGGGATTGGTATACCGAAAATATCCTCCTCCTGTGCAACGAGGTCATTATAATCCTTATAATATGACTCAACCCTAATAATAACATCTCCTTCGTTATTATATTCATAACCCAGGATGTAGTGTACTGCCTCTTCCGGTTTTAAGTCGTAATTATTTCCATAAAGGTTGTTTGACAGCGAAGTGTACTGGTGATATATACCTGTTGCTCCTTTGAGGAAGTGCTTATCGGCAATCCGGAATACCATTGAGAGTCTCGGATCGACATTAATTTTGTCGGCTAGCGTACTATAATCCGATCTTATTCCTGCAATTGTATACAGGTCATCAAATACCCGGATCTTTGTTTCACCGTACAGTCCGACTCTTCCTGAATGAAGAGCATTGCTGTAAGTAAAGCTTGGGGCATTCGGTCTCAGATTGTATGAAAACACCGGCAATGTTCCGTCTCCTTTATACTCATTATACTCATATTCAGCACCACTCTTAAAATCAATTTTACTGTTTAATGGAGTAGTGTAGTCTACTCTGACCTTTCCATATGTAGTAATCTCTGTATTATCGAGGATACTGTAATTAATGTTACCGTCATACTTGCTGTAAGATACACTTGTCTCTAATAGGTCAGATGTACCCGGTACGGTAGAGAATTTCAAATTACCAAAATAAGAATTTGATTTTGACTGGAAATAACCGTCAAATGTCGGACTTGTACTGTAAACACCTACTTTATCCCTCGAAAAATTTGTGTAAAATTTGAACAAAGTATTATCGTCTACCCTGTATGACGCTGTACCACCGAGACCTTGTGTCTGGGGAATAGGGTTATACTCATCGGCTTTGCCATGCAATTCCAGAAAAGGCTTTAAATATGAGACCGTACCCTGAAATGTAGCGCCAAGTTTACTGTCATCTGAGCGATATGAACCCGCAAGGCTGCTAAGACCCAAGCCGACAACAGCAAACATACCGGTATTTCTCGGCATATCATAACTCTGCAAATCGAGTACAGCCGATAATACGTTACCGAACTGTGCCGAAAACCCTCCGCTGGTAAAATTGATCCCCTTTAGCCCCCAAGGATTAATGGTAGAGTATGATGAATTATTACTGGCATTATCAAATATAAAGGGGTTGTAAAGAGATGCCTGATCAAGGATCGTCAGAACCTCATCGGGGTCACCTCCTCTTACTGCTATACGGCTTCCTTCATCTACCTGGTTCGAACCGGGGAAAGTGGTTATCGCCCTGTAAAGATCTGCATCCGCTCCGGGAATCCTCACTATCTCAAGCGGTGATAATGTAAGCTTTGAATTCTCACCCGAAATAAATGAGCTGGCGGTGACAACAATTTCATCTGTTGTAACAATTGTCGATAAAACTATATCAAGCTCCGTCTGTTGTCCCTCTGTTATACTGATAGCAATTGTCTGATCTGAATAATTGATTGCTGTTATTAATAAAGTAAAATCGCCTGTTTTCCGTGTTTCAAATTCATACTTGCCATCTTTATCTGATGTCGCTCCGTCGATTGTACCTTCAAGTACAAGATTTGCGCCTTCAATTGCTTTTCCTTTTTTATCCTTAACAGTACCGTATATCCTTGCCCTTTCCTGAGCAAAAAGATCAGTACAATTCATTAAAATTACTACAATGAAGAAGTAGATTAACCGGTTCATTTAAAATTTTAATTTATTGATTTCTTTTGCAATATTAACGTCTTTATCGGTAATACCGTTCTCTGTGTGTGTCGAGAATGACATTTCAACTTCTGAATACTTTAACGTAAGCCAATCCGGGTGATGATCGAACTGCTGGCAGAGAGTTCCTATAGCAGCGACGAGTCCCATAGTCTGGGGAAAATTATCCGTTTTGATCTTCTTCTTGAGGGAATCTCCGTCCTTTTCCCATCCATCCAGATTTGTGAGAGCTTCATTAATTTGTTCATCTGTTAGCTTAGACATTATTATCTCCTTTCTGATTATTTTTTATAATTGATTCGAGTTTGTGTATATAATCTTCGAAAGCTTTGTGTCCTTTATTAGTTATTTTATAAATAGATTGAGGTTTTCTGTCCACGAAAGCCTTATTTACCTTAATATAACCAGCATCCTCCAGCTTTTTCAAATGAACACTAAGGTTTCCATCCGTAGCATTGGTTTTTTCTTTTATGAACTTAAATTCCGCTTCCTCAACACTTATCAATACAGCCATTATAGCGGTTCTGATTCGCGAGTGGAGAATTTCATCTATTTTCTGATAATCAAATTCGCTCATTTAAGCCTGTACTGCTAATTCTTTTTTCCACCTGTAATACAAAACAAAACCGGGAATTATTGAAAACAAACTAAGCATAATGCCATACGCAAGTATTACCTCAATTCCATTCATAAAGAATAAAATTCCGGCTCCGATCCACCATCCAAAAGCTACTGCAAGAATAAATCCGGACTTTTGAATCCTTGAACTGATGTAGTTAGCTCCTCCTGCTACTGCCGCAATAGTAGGACAGATAGCATCATAAGGTATAACTTTAGCCGGGATACCCACAAATGCTATAACTGCCATTGTTACACCTGCCCCTATCCAGGTATGCATTATCATTTTTCCGGCAAAGGTTTTACTTTTCTCCTTTTTCCTGTCCCGTATTCCAAAAATTATTGAGAAAACCCATCCTATAACAATGCAATTCATCCAGACCCAATTAATAAAATTACCTTCGATATTATTCTTTACTCCAACGTAAGTCAGAATAGATGCTATCCCTACAATTACTCCCCACAGTATATAATACTTACCGTTATCGAGTGTTGCCTGTCTGCTATCGTCGATTACTTTTTTGATAAAACTTATCTCGGATTCCAATTGATGAGTAGACATTATGCTGTTACCTCCTGTTTTCCATTATACTGCTTTCTCCATTTATTATAGAAATACAAACCCGGGATTATCTGGAACAGAACCATCAGTCCGGCAAAGATTGCAAGTGAATGGATGGATTTCCAGTACATAAATACTGCCGATGTGATCCACCAGCCAAAACCGATAAACCGTATCCACTTCTCTCCATAAACAGTACCGCTGACGAAATATGCAATTCCGAGTATCACCGACATAAGAGGCAGTATTCCATAACCGCTGATAGTTCCAGACATAGTACCTGCAAATCCTACCATTGTCATAGATAAACCTGCTGAGAACCAGACCGCGCCAAGAACTTTATCGGATATAGTCCTGGCTTTGAAAGTTTTTTTCTCTTTGCTGATTCCAACTATAGTTATAATCCATCCAAGTCCTACAACAGCGATCCAGACATAAGTCGGGTTTATTGAGGTGATATCCATCAGCCGAAGATAGTTGAACATTATCCCTATTACTACCAGGATACCCCACAGAATGTATCCGATACCATTCTCCGCCAGCGACCTTCGGCTCTCCTCCATCAGTCCTTTGATGTAGGTTAATTCGTATTCCGCTTTTTGAACTTCCATGATAATTTTGACTTTGATTAAAGTACTTTATTTTTTAAAGTACTTTACAAAGTTAGATAAGAATTGTTATAATGTCAAGAGGTATAAAAAAATAGTCCGGAATTAAACCGGACTAATAAACATTACTAATTGATAATTAATGATTAAATATGTTACTGTCCCTGTGCCTTACTGTATCCGTCAATTCCGTTGAATGTATATAGATGTTCGGTCTTAATAAAATCATATCCGTCATTATTGAGCTTTTTGAGCAGATCGAGAACATCAGTATGTTTTAAAGCCGATTTATCGGGTGATTCAAACCTGCATCTCCAGTGGTCCGTACAGAATGTATCCGGAAGTCCTTCAGGCCAGACCTTAACACCTCGATTGCTGATAACGATGAGTTTGAGAGTATCATTTGTATATTCATTTAGCTTTTGTCCAAGCTCTTCAGCAGTACCCTCATCCCAATCCAGGAATACGTCCACGCCGACAAGCTCTTTCTTTTCTTTCTCTACTTTTGTGACATGAGACTTCTTTATCTTCTGCTGGTCAGGTGTCGGAATGTAATCGACAGGTTTTAAAACTTTTGGCTTCTGCCCAAGGCGTTCAATGACTGCGTCTGTGAATTGAGTTGTGCCTACTTTTTCCTGGTTTAAGGCTTCATTGAATACGTCCCCTGTCAAAATTCCGTCCTCGATTGTTGTAAGCCATGCATTATGTATTTTTTCCGCTGCCTCATACTGCCCGATATGTGTTAACATCATTACTGCACCCATCAGGAGACCCGATGGGTTAGCGATGTTCTTGCCCGCGATCGTAGGAGCTGAGCCGTGTATCGCTTCAAACATAGCATAGTCATCACCTATATTAGCTGAACCTGCCAGACCGACTGAACCAGTTATCTGGGCCGCGATATCTGAAATGATATCACCGTATAAATTCTCTGTAACGATCACATCAAGTGTCCCCGGCGCTGACGCAAGAAACGCCGAACCAATGTCCACAATAAATGAGTCGCTTTCTATCTCAGGGTATTCTTTTGCTACATCCAGAAATACTTTGTGAAAGATACCGTCCGTAAGCTTCATAATATTGTCTTTAATGAAGCAGGTGACTTTCTTCCTGTGATTAGTGCGGGCGTACTCAAATGCATAACGGCAGATCTTCTCCGAACCGGGACGGGAAATAAGTTTTAAACACTGGTAAACTTGATTCGTCTGCCTGTGTTCTATTCCCGCATAAAGATCTTCCTCGTTCTCACGAACTATCACCACATCCATCTCCGGATGTTTCGACGCGATGAACGGGCTGTAAGATACGCACGGTCTTACATTCGCGTAAAGCCCGAGAGTCTTACGTGTGGTTACGTTAAGGCTCTTGTAACCTCCGCCCTGAGGTGTGGTTATCGGTGCTTTAAGGAATATCTTGGTTCGCAGCAGTGAATCCCATGACTCTTTGGATATACCGCTGGTATTTCCGGAGAGATACACTTTCTCTCCTATCTCTATCACTTCTATATCTAACTGTGCTCCTCCCGCTTCGAGTATCTTCAAAACGGAGGTCATTATTTCAGGTCCTATTCCGTCACCATAAGCAACGGTTATCGGGGTCTTACTCATTTAAATTTATCCTTAACTTTCGTTTATGTTTTTAATTATCTCGTCGCCGAATTCTGAACATTTAAGTAGTGTCGCACCATCCATTAATCTTTCAAAATCGTATGTAACTTTCTTGCTCTGTATTGTCTTCTCAATATTATCATAGATAAGCTTAGCTGCCTCATTCCATCCAAGGTACTCGAACATCATCGCTCCTGATAGTATCACAGAACCCGGGTTAACCTTATCAAGTCCTGCGTACTTAGGCGCTGTACCGTGTGTTGCTTCGAATATAGCGTACCCGTTCTGGAAGTTAATATTAGCGCCCGGTGCAATACCGATACCGCCAACCATCGCAGCCAGCGCATCTGAAATATAATCCCCATTGAGGTTCATTGTAGCGATCACTGAATACTCGGCCGGTCTCAAAAGTATCTGCTGAAGGAACGCATCAGCAATAACGTCTTTGATAACGACCTTTCCTGCTTTCACTGCTTCGTCCTGTAACCTGTTTGCTTCGTCTTTTCCCTTTTCTTCGGCTATCCTGTCATACTGAGCCCATGTCCAGGTCTGGTCGGCGAACTCCGTCTCTGCTAATTCATATCCCCAGTTCTTAAATGCGCCTTCGGTGAATTTCATTATGTTACCTTTATGAACGAGAGTAACCGACGGTAACTTCCTGTCGATTGCATATTCAATAGCAGCTCTTACAAGTCTTTCCGTACCTTCTTTGGAGATCGGCTTAATCCCTAGTGAAGTAGTTTCAGGGAATCTTATTTTTGTAACACTCATTTCTTCCATGAGGAATTTCTTCAGCTTCTCGACTTCATCAGTACCGTACATATATTCTATACCCGCGTAAATGTCTTCAGTATTTTCCCTGAAGATGTGCATGTCGACTTTCTCAGGATGTGATACCGGGGTAGGTACTCCTTTGAACCACCTTACCGGCCTTAGACATACATAAAGATCGAGTATTTGTCTTAATGCAACGTTAAGGGATCTGAACCCGCCGCCAACCGGAGTTGTTAGAGGTCCTTTTATGCCCACTATATATTCTTTGAATGCTTCGAGTGTTTCGTCCGGTAGCCAGTTGCCTGTCTCGTTGAATGCTTTCTCCCCGGCGAGAACTTCCCTCCAGACTATTTTCTTACTTCCGTTATAGGCTTTTTCTACTGCCGCATCGAAAACTCTGTGTGAAGCTGCCCAGATATCTACACCTGTTCCATCGCCTTCAATAAATGGTATTATCGGAAAATCGGGTACATTCAGCCTACCCTCACTGCCTACGGTAATTTTTTCTCCGTTCATTTTGCTGCCTTAATTTTGAAAAAAGTATAATTTACTAAATCTGCCCCTCTTTTAAAATCTAATTACGATTACTTTTATATAAATTTTTTTATATTATATTATATTATAAGAATAGGAATTAAATGTATTAATTAAACAGGTTTTTATGGATTCAAGGGACATCGATCTATTCAGGCATTTCCTCTCTACAATATCCTACAGAGCTGAAAAAGCGCTCGAGAAAGCACCGGATAATTTTCCCGGTCTACAGCTGCGTGAAGGAGTAAGGACACCAAAGGAAATTATGCACCATATAAATGAGCTAATCATACGTACAAAAGCACGCATAAATCAAGAGAATATGAAGAATGTGATTGTGGATGCCCTGGATTGGGAGGACGAAGTTAACCGCCTGTTTTTTTCAGTGAATGAACTGGATGAAGTGATCGTCGGGAAAAAAGATGAACTCGACCCGGAATTGACAAAACGCCTTCTGCAGGGACCTCTCGCCGACGCTATGTCACACATCGGGCAGCTGGCTATGCTGAGAAGGCTGGCCGGAAGTCCCATTATTGCAGAGAACTTCATGAAAGCCGATATTTCTGCCGGAAAATTCCGCAAAAAAAAGTGAACCTCATCACGTATTATGGGTATAAAAAGAAAAGCAGTGTCATGAAAACATTAATTTTAGCTTTTCTTTTAACGTTTTTGATAACGACAAATTCCTATTCACAGGATTTCGATAAAGTTACATTTGAAGGCGAGGAATATTACCTCCTTCCAAAAGATTTCGAACCTTACAAAACCGGGTTGAAAGATACATATCCGAATTATATTAATAACTTTCAATTGCCCGATGGTAAGTGGATGGCATTTCTTGAAAAGTATCCGGACAAACCCGCCGTAACAGGACAATATAAAGATGGTCTGGCTGTAGGTACATGGAAGTTCTACTCCATAGCATGGGATGATACCACTTCGTTTGTATTCCTTACAACAGAGTATGTCGATGGTAAGCGGAACGGTGAACAGCTGTACTACAGCGTACCGGGTATTTTGACGCAGAAGTTTGAATTCAAAGACGACGAATATCACGGTGATTTTATTACATACAATGCACAGGGAATGCAACTGGTGGTAGGACAGTATATGAATGGAATTCCTGTCACTAAATGGACGTTTCGTGATCACTATGGTTCGCTGTTGCGTATCGAATCATACAAAGAGTTAATTAATCCTGATTCGATAGAATTCTATAAAGATAAGAACCGCTATATAAAACCTCAAAAGCGCGTTGTCGATTATAATGAACCCGGTCATGATTACGAAATGGAATATATCCCCTCTGCCGAAGGAACCTGGATCGATTACTATAGTGACGGGAAAACCATCCGCCGTGAAAGTATTTATAAAAACGGCCTTATGGTCTATGTAACAGAATATTATGAGAACGGAAATAAGAAAATGGAAGGCGCGACAATATCAGCTGTCGATTATAGTAACATCCCGATCAAAAGAAGTTACACTCCGGGTGAATATAAGAACTACATCGAAAATGGTGTGTGGAAGTTTTATGATAATGATGGTTCATTAATAAAAACGATTCACTATAAAAATGGCCTGACACTTGACTGAAAATCCATTAAATAAAAGGCTTGACATTAAAACTGAATTTATGTAATTTTGTCTTAAGTGGAAAGGACAACAATACTAAAACATCCTTAGCCCTGCCAAAATCAAGAATTTCTGCCCCTTTCCAAGTAAAAGTTCTTTTATGCATTCACCCCTTTTGTTTTAACCGGGTTATCAGCATGGCTTACAGGAGTTTAGCATTTTCCCCCTTTGATTTAAGTTCCATAGCCGGCTTTAATCCGGTTTCTATTTTAGAGCCATTTAATATGCTCTGCTCTTACACCAATTCCGATAAACCGCGCAGGAAGACGTCTTAGTAATGGAAACCGGTTGAACATCTTAAGAATAAAAGGCGGCTTTACCGGGTCGGTTGTATGAAGATATGGAATAAGAACCCTGTCCTGCATAAACACCTGGAAACGCTGTGTCATGTTGGTAGGGAACTGCCTTCTACTCTGCAGACGCGCAAGGTCATCTTCAGCTGGAGTTCTTTCCTTCATGATGGGAATGAGAATATTCGCGGCGGCAACTGCATCCTGAATCGCCAGGTTGATGCCGACACCCCCTATTGGCGACATTGCATGAGCAGCATCCCCGATGAAAAGCAGTCCGCATTTATGCCACTTCTTTAAATGATCAACACGTACGCTGAGTAGTTTGACCTTATCCCAGTCCGATATCTCATTCATCCTGTCTTTAGTGAATGGAGCTAATTTAACAAGGCTTTCCCTGAACTTTTCCAGCCCTTCACTTTTTATTCTGTCGAAGTCTCCTTTCGGAATTATGAACGCACACTGCCAGTAATCCCCGCGGTCTATCATCACCATCATCGTACCGTAGTTGATCACACCGAATAGCTGCTCCTCGTCATTACTTTGTTTGGAAAGTCTGAACCATAGGACGTCGATCGGCGCTCCGCGGTTTATGAACTCCATTCCGGCTTTCTCACGTACAATGGAGTGCCTTCCATCCGCACCTATGACAATGTCCGCGCGTATTTCGAGTTCACCATCATTGTCTTTTGCCGTGATGCCCTTTATACAGCCGTCTTCTTCTGTTATACCGGTTACTTCAGTATCCATATATAAATGAAACCCCGGGAACTGTCTTCCTTTTTCCGAGATGAAGTTAAGGAAGTCCCACTGGGGAACGAACGTGATATACGGCGCGTGAACTTTAAGATGCGATAGGTCGGCAAGAGTAATTAATTCGTCGCCAATCATCGCCCTGGCGCGGTCGACTTTATAATGGGGTAGTTTAAAGAAATCATCGAGCAGTCCGAGTTCATACAGCACTTCCATAGTAGAGGGGTGTATCGTATCACCGCGGAAGTCGCGGAAAAAGTCAGCGTGTTTTTCGAGAATGACAACATCTATTCCGGCTCGTGCAAGCTGGTATCCGAGCATTACTCCGGCGGGACCGCCTCCCGCTATGCAGCACCTGTGGTTAAGTGTCCGCATGCCCGCTATTATAGAATGTTTTAAACGGGTATAAAGTCGCGGTCATAATTTCATTCACTACCGCCGGGTCATTATCCATTATAGAGCGGGCTTCATCTTCACTGTCCGCAACGAATACCACCATCCCGAATGAGCTCCTGTCATCCATTGTCCTGCCGACATATTTAACGGTACCTTTTTCGTAGAGACCGGTGAGGTACCGGAAATGTTCACTTACCACTTTGTTCTCCTCCTCGGTCCATCCTTCCGGCGAACGAAGCCGCTCCATCGCCAGGTTTAATACGTATATGTATGTTGTGTGTTTTTCGTCAGGCATTACTTTATCAGGTGTTTAAAAAATTTTTTGGTTTAGTCAGTTTTGTGAGAATGTTTTTACAGTGTTTTGTACGTGTGTAGGTAATTTATGTTTTTTTTTCGTTTTCTTCAGATTAAAGCTATGTCACGTCACATCGTCTTCGTATACGTTATTTTACGAGTAACATCTTTTTTGTTTTTGTGAAACCGTCTGTGATCAACGTGTAGTAATATACTCCGGAGGGTAAGTCACCGGCGTTGAAATTGACGGAGTAGCTTCCCGCGGAAAGCTCTTTGTTCGCCAGCTGTTTCACTTCCTGTCCAAGCGAGTTGAATACATTAAGTGATACATTTCCGCTCTTTGGGATACTAAAATCAATTCTTGTTTCCGGGTTGAACGGGTTAGGGTAGTTCTGTGAAAGCCCGTACCCATCCGCGATGCCTGACATCAGCTGAACAGATGTCACAGTGTACGGCAGAGTCTGGTTCCACGTAGCGGCTATTTCAGCAGAGTCGAGAGCCCTGCGATAGATGCGGAACTCATCGAGTAAGCCCCCCGCAGCCAGACCACTGGCTGTTCCGTAACCACCTACTTTAAATGGAACAGAAGCGGTAAGGTTTAGAGGAGTTTGGGAAATGGATTTTTGAAAAACACCATTTACATATCCCTTGATTGTCGATGATACTGAATCATAAACAAAATGTACCACACTCGGGCCTGGTAAAACTCCTGTAAGATCTACTTCATTAAAAGAACTACTTAATCCATCCAATCTAATTCCTGTTGGACCTGAAGCACCTGCAGTAAAACATCGGAAGCTTGATGAAATATCAGGACCAAACACATAGCCGAATGTTCCTGTCTGTACATTGCTTATCCAAAGAGAAATCGTCCAGCTTCCCTGACCAAAGTCCATAAACCAGCCTGAATTAAGATAATTAGAAGATGAAGATCCTCCATTACCCACCAAAGCGCTGTCAAATTGACCTCCTATCCCCATTATCAGACCCAGAATATTGGCGGGATTAGAACCCGAACCCGGTATTGCATAGTTCGGTGTATTGGAAGATCCGTTATTCTCAAATTTATAGTACAATATCTCGGGCACGTTATATGTTTGAGCTGTTGAAATATTCGTTATCCCCGCAATAAATAACAAAAACAAAAAAAATGTAAATTTTTTCATTCTACCCAGTTTGATTTAAAAGTAAAATAAGTTAATATCTATGCGGGGATATTTCAATAACTTATGATATTTACTTAGTATCCAGAATTTTCCATTGATCCTGGAGATAGACCCAGATTTCACCTGTGTCTGAATTTAATACCATAGCGCCATTGTTAACTAACAATCCATTAATTTCAGAAGTTGAGAATTGTGGTGGATATAATGGTATAAACATTACAATTCCTTCCTGATCCATGTAAAGCAAATTTTCATTTAAGAAAATTATCATACCATTATTTGATCCTTGAATTATCAATTCTTCACCAGAATCATTGTAAAGACTAATATTGCCTTTTGATGAAATAAAATCTGAATATAATCCTCCCGATTTTAAATTCAACGAACCAGAAGCGGTATCACTCAATGTTACGTTTCCAAATTTTAAGGTCTGCTGAGCAGTTGCGAATGAAGCGCATAATACGAATAGTAAAAGAAATAAGATCTTTTTCATTTTTGTGGTAGTTTTGATTTTTAAAATATGCTCAAAATACAAAGCACGGTGGTTACAAAAAAGGATTAAGAGGTTATATACGTATATATCCCCGAATGTGGAATAAGTTTTGTTCTTTTAGCCGTTTAATTTTAACCACAAAGACACGAAGGACACAAAGATACACGAAGGGAATGAGTATTTTGACAATCACCATAGATCATCTTTCAAAATTCCCGCTTACGCGGGAATGACAAACCACCATTAGAATCCACCCAAATTTCATTTTAACTCCCCGATTTTTTCGCTATTTTCCTTAATTCTGACTAATAAACAGCATATATGCACGACACAGTAAAGGCTCCCACAGGCACAAATATCACATGTAAGAACTGGCTAACGGAAGCGGCAATGCGGATGCTGATGAATAACCTGGACCCGGATGTAGCGGAAGCTCCCGCCGAACTCATCGTTTACGGCGGCAGCGGAAAGGCAGCGCGTAACTGGGAATGCTATGATAAAATAGTCGAGACACTGAAAAACCTCGAAGCGGACGAGACACTTCTCGTACAATCCGGAAAACCCGTAGCAGTATTCAAGACACATACTGACGCACCGAGAGTGATAATATCGAATTCACAGATAGTGCCCGCGTGGGCTAACTGGGACGAGTTCAGGCGGCTCGAGGGACTCGGGCTGACAATGTACGGACAGATGACAGCGGGAAGCTGGATATACATCGGCACACAGGGAATACTTCAGGGAACATATGAAACGTTCGGCGCATGCGCCAAGAAACATTTCGGCGGCAGCCTATCGGGAAGGTTCGTCCTGACCTGCGGGCTCGGCGGAATGGGCGGAGCTCAGCCGCTCGCGGCATCTCTCAACGGTGCGGCATTCCTCGGCGTGGACGTGGACAGGGACAGAATTCAAAAAAGAATAGACACGGGCTACTGCGACGTTCTCGCGGAAAACCTCGAAGAAGCGTTGAAGATAGTTCTCGACGCAAAAGAAAAAGGAATAGAAAAATCGGTCGGTCTGGTAGGTAATGCCGGTGAAGTTCTCCCGGAAATACTGGACAAAGGAATCATCCCTGATGTGGTAACTGACCAGACATCGGCTCACGACATGCTCAACGGGTACGTACCTATGGGAATGTCATTCACCGAAGCGCTCGAGCTGAGAAAATCCGACCCGGATAAGTACCAGGAGCTGGCACGAAAGACAGCTGTTACTCATTGCAAGGCGATGTGGGAATTCATGCAGAAGGGTTCGATAGTATTCGATTACGGCAACAACCTTCGTGGTGAAGCGTATAATAATTGTTTTAAGAATGCGTTCGAGATACCGGGATTCGTACCGGAGTATATCCGCCCGTTATTCTGCGAGGGCAAAGGTCCCTTTAGATGGGCAGCACTCTCCGGTGACCCGGAGGATATATATACCACGGACGAAGCAATAATGGAGGCATTCCCGGATGACGAGCCTCTCCACCGCTGGCTGAAAGCAGCAAAGGAAAAGATACATTTCCAGGGGCTGCCGAGCAGGATATGCTGGCTGGGATACGGCGAACGCGCGAAAGCAGGGAAGATCTTCAATGACCTGGTGAGAACGGGCAAGGTATCCGCGCCCATAGTAATAGGACGCGATCACCTCGATTGCGGAAGTGTCGCCTCTCCAAACAGGGAGACGGAAAAGATGAAGGACGGTTCGGATGCAATAGCAGACTGGCCTATATTAAACTTCGGGCTGCACTGCGTAGGCGGAGCAAGCTGGGTATCGCTTCACCACGGCGGCGGCGTAGGCATAGGAAACTCCATCCACTCGGGAATGGTTATCGTAGCTGACGGAACAGATGAGGCGGAATCACGGTTAGAAAGGTGTCTGACATATGACCCGGGAATGGGAATAGTAAGACATGCCGACGCGGGATACGAAGACGCGCTGGGAAATCAGAAAAAGTTCGGCATTAAAATGCCCATGCTTGATTAAGGGAAAAGTCTAAAGTTAAAGGTTAAAAGTTAAAAGATATGAAATACAGAATATTAGTAGAACAAGACGAAGATGGCGGGTTTGTTGCAGAAGTACCTGCCTTACCGGGATGTCTTTCACAGGGTGAAACAAGGTCTGAGGCTCTGGAAAATATCAAAGATGCAATAAAAGGATACCTTGAGAGTCTGGAAAAAGAGGGCGAACCTGTTCCTCCTCCAATAACTGAGGAAATTATTGATATCTAATGGGAAAGCTACCCGTAATTTCCGGTAAAGAAACAATAAAGACACTTGAGAAAATAGGCTACAGTGTTCACCATCAAACTGGAAGCCATATAATTTTAAGACAAGAAAATTCACCATACAGAAGATTAACGATTCCCAACCATAAAGAATTGAAGAAAGGCACACTAAGAGCGATTATCAGGCAAGCAGGTTGACAGTGGATGAATTTTTAAAACTAATTTAGAGAATGACAGACGATAAATTAAGAAATCTGAATTTAGACTTAGAGGAAGACCTCAACTTTGAGCCGCCTAAGAAAAGCAAAGGCGGAGTAAAGTGGGGCTTCATCATAGTCATAACTTTGCTCGTTGGAGTGATCGGCGTGATGACGTACATGCTGTTTTTTAATACATCCGATTACGAGCAGGGCATGATATATCTGAAAGACAAGCAGTACGAGGCAGCACTGGTGGAATTTCAAAAAGTACCGCCCGCTGATAAAGATTATAACTTCGCGCAGTCAAAGATAAATTACATAACCGGTTTGAAGCTGTTCGATGAGAACAAGCTGCTTGCAGCTAAAACATATCTCAAATAAGTTGACGTAAATGATAAAGACGCAAACAGCGTGAAGACCAT